>Ga0208901_1000405_pt1 | contig 21927 bp, 22 predicted proteins | sample AntAceMetag02UKF_FD_184764 | JGI IMG/M metagenome (GOLD analysis project Ga0208901, IMG submission 184764) | Saline lake microbial communities from Ace Lake, Antarctica - Antarctic Ace Lake Metagenome 02UKF (SPAdes) (version 2) | ecosystem: Environmental > Aquatic > Non-marine Saline and...
TTCAGTGCTTTTTTTATACTTATTTTTCTTGCTTTTTCAAGTGTTTCTGCAAAATTTATTCTTGACTTTTCTTAGTTCTAAACTAGAGTTTGTCTACCTTTTTTATAAAGCTGGTGCAGTAGTATAGCAAATAAGAATTTTGTAATTGACAGTTTAATAAAAAATCATATTTATAATACAATAAAACTACTTGAAAAAGAAATATAAATAACTAATGTATAAAAAACATTTACTATCCAATTAATATATGAAAGATAAGAAGATAGCGATATTATGATATGGAAAAGAATGACAATCTACATTCATTTTTTTGTTATGACAAAATATAGACCCAAATAATATAACTATACTGGATGGAAATACAAAAGCGCCTGTACCAAACAATATAAATACTATCTTATGAGAGAATTATCTAGATAATTTGAATATTTATGATATAATTATTAAATCCCCTGGAATTTCACCCTATGATGAAAAAATACTACCCTTCGCAGATAAACTGACTTCGCAAACACAGATTTTTTTTCAATATTACAAATGAAAAGTAATCTGAGTAACAGCTACCAAAGGTAAGTCTACAACTAGTAGTATAGTCTATCTTACACTCCAATCAGCTGGCTATAAGGTAAAATTCGTAGGAAATATCGGAAAACCAGTGTTAGAAGAAATAGAGCTAGAAGAAAAATACGACTATATAGTGTACGAATTATCATCATATATGTTGGAATGATTAGAAAAAAAGAACTATATAAGCATACTAGGAAATATATATCCTGACCATTTAGGTTGGCATAATGGGTTTGAGAATTATAAAAATGCTAAATTAAATATACTTAAATGAAGTGAATATAATATTGTAAATGAAAAATTGAAAGTGGAAAACATAAAATTGGATTTTGAAAATAGTGCTACAAAGTTTTTTGGAGAAGATACAGATTATTATTTCTTAGATGGGGAATTTTTTGTGAAGTGAGAAGGTGAATTGCGTAGCAAGAGAAGTTACCCTGGGGTAGAAAAAGTATTTGAGTATAAATGAGTTAAATTATTAGGGAAACATAATATAGAAAATATCTTATCTGTAATGGTAGTTTGTGATATTATATGAATTGATTATAACATATTGTATTGAGTCTTGAAAGATTTTGTAGGACTAGCACATAGAATGGAATATATAGGAAATTTGAAAGGAATAGAGTTTTATGATGATGCTATATCTACTACTCCTGAAAGCACTATATACGCTATAGAGACTTTTTGAAAACAGGTAGGATGTATATTTTTGTGAGGAGAAGATAGAGGTTATGATTTCAAAGAATTAGGAAATATACTAAGAAAATATAATATAAAAAATATTGTACTTTTTCCAGATAGTTGAGAAAAAATTGGAAAATTATTAGGAGTAGAGTTCAATATACTTAGAACTACATCTATGAAAAAAGCTGTAGAATTTGCTTTTGAAAATACTTGAAAATGAAAAGTATGTCTACTTTCTTGTGCCTCTCCTAGCTATAGTTTATGGAAGAATTTTGAAGAAAAAGGTGGGGAATTTCAGAAATATGTGAAAAAGTTAGGGGAATAGGTTTCAGGGAGTTTTGAAGGGAGTTTTGAAGGGAGTTTTGAAGGGAGTTTTGAAGGGAGTTTTGAAGGGGCGGGAGATGTTGTTTATAGAAACAACAATTCCCGCCCCTTTTTATCTCAAATTAAAATAGTCCTTCCTAATTTATATTCTTTCTTCTATTAGATTCTTCTATCAAGAAATCTTCTACATAAGGAAGATCAGTTTCTGCTATCTCACCACTTTCCATAAAGTCAACTAAATCTTCATTCTCCATTTCTCTAATAGCTTCTTGTAATTCTATAATCATTTCTGCATCCTCATTATCTACCAAATCTAAATTTATTTTAGATAATATTTTTTTTAGTTCCTGTTTTCCATTTTTAGATTGACCAAATATTTCTTCATATGGAACTGAAAATAAATTAATTTCCTGTACTCCATCCAAAAAGTTTATTTTTGCTATATAATTAATACCTGTTTTATTATCTGTTTTTGCAAAAGCAACTATTTGTCAGATCTCTACGTTATCTTTTACTTTTACATAAGAACCAACCTCAAATCATAAAGTTTCAAAGAAATCGTTTTCATCTATTTTATCATGAATAGTCAAAACCTCTTCTATATCTTCCATAGTAACTGAAATAAAAAGACCTTCTGATACTTCTTTAGTAGTATGGTATTCTGTTCTAGTCATTTGATTTTTGGTTTTTAGTTTTATAAATGATTATTTAATGATTTTATTATAGATAAAAGTATAGATTCTGTCAATTTTTCAAGCTATTTTCGATTTACATTTTTTGAAAAATAAGTTTGATATGAGATTTATTCTTAAAAAAAAACCTTTTTAAAAGTAAACTTAATAGATGAATTTTATTTATTTTCTAAGATTATATTTTGATTCTAACTAAAAAAACTAAGGGACATACCCTTAGCTAAGATTAATTGAATTGATATTGAAAAAGTTTTTGAGATATTCTACTATCTTTTGAAGACAGAGAAATCCAATAAAAAAAACTAATCCAATCAATCCAAAGAAACAAATAAATATAGCTACTATTACTAACAACACTATAACTATAGTAATAATACTAAATCCCTCCAATTTAACTCTTAAAGAAGTTTTTTTCATAATAGCTCCCTTATATTATATATTATGATGAGATTTATTCTTAATAATAATTCTATAATTATAAAAATCAATTTAATCTTACATTATTTCTGTTTCATCTTTCTTAGATAGATTTTCTGATGTTTTTTGAGTTCATCACAAACTATCAGTATCCTTATTATCAACAACAGTATTTTCTAATATTTCACTAGTGTTTTTTTCTAATTTAGACTCCTCTTCTATTTCTACATTCTGTTGTTCAGTTGTATTATCTGATTCTGGTCATAATATAGTAGTATCAGGTAAAACGGTTTCGATCTCTTTTATTTCATCTAACCCCTTAATATCATCTTGGGATTGATCCTTTTCCAAATCCAAAGCTGTAGCTTCGTTTGCTTTTTGTTTTTTCCAATGTTTAATTCCAAAAAGAGTAGCAAAATGTAGAGCTATAGCAATAAGTAATATAGGAATCAAATGAATAAATAACTTTCATAAATTAACTGCTAAAGAAGATACTGAATTAGTAAGATCGATAGCCTTTGGAACAAGAAAGAAATATAATAATACAGCTATTATAATCCAAACAATAATTTTTGTATTTTTGTATTTTTTCTTTTCCTCTTTATCAGAAAAAACTCCTCATATAAAATTATTTATCATTTCATATATTCTTGTAAAATATAATACCACAAACATAATCAAAAGTATTATAACATTTACCATCTGACGAGTCCAACCTGTTGAGTTTAATGGCTTATCTTTTTGAAAAATAAATTCATAATGAAAAAAATATTTAGATATTAACCATACTACCAAAAGTATAGATAAAAATACAGAAAGATTTAGAATAATCCTTAACCAATCTCTTTTTTTCTTAATAATTTTTTTCTCTTCTTGTTCCATCTATTTAATTTTTTATTATATAAATAATATATAATGCTATATTAATTTAATATAAGAAAAAATCAAGAGTAAGAGATTTGAATAATGAGAATCAATTGACATAAATTAAAAAACAACTATATGTGTAAACATAATTTTATTAAGTTTTCTTTTAAAAAAGCCGCTGATTTCTCAAGTGGCTTTTTCTATTTTTGATGTAACTCAAATATTATTTTCTTTCTGGTCTAGTTCTTTTTTCTACTTCATCTTCAAGAAATTCTTTGATATGAGGTAATTCTATTTCTTCTATTTCTCCACTTTCCACAAAAGCCCGTAATTCTTGGTCTGTCATTTCTTTTATTACTCTTTGAAGGTCAATTATAATTTCTGCATCTTCTGACTCAACTAATTGTAACATAGGTGACTCATCTATTTGATGTAATGCAGCTTCTGCACTACCAAATTTTTCATTGTATCATATTACTTGTTCATAAGCTGAAGAATATACCCCCCACTCAAATGTCCCACGCTCAAATTTAATTTTTAGCGGATAACGAACTCATGTATATAATCCTCTATCATGATTAAAATCTACGATTTGTCATACTTCTGACTCATAACTAAGTTTTACATATGCTCCTGGCACAAATCAAAGTTCTTCATGAAACTTGTGAGCATCAAATAAATCTGCATCTTCATATTCATCTTTATTTAATTCATTCCAAGCCAATATTCATAATAACTCATCCTTTGCATCTTGAGGGATTTCAGTTCATTCAATAAGTTCAATTTTCTTTTCCATTTCTGTGATAGACATTATATTATATATAATTTTAAAATTTAAATTAGTAAATTTCATTATAGATAAATATATAATATTTGTCAATTTTTTCTTAACTTTTTTATAAAATAAGACACTTCCTTCATTTAGGAACAATTTAATTTTATTTCTTCCAATTACGCTATATTTTTCAAAATTTTACACAATAAAAAAAACCTGACGGGAAACCCGCCAGGTAAATAGAGAATGAAAGGGTATCAAACCATAATCAGTTCAAAACCTCTTTCAACGTTTGCTTATCAAAGATAAGCCAGGTAAGAATAGCAATTGGAATAGCAATGGACGCAAAGAAAAAGCCTCCAATCAGATATACCCAGCTAGGAACGACAAAGCCCATTGCTTTTCCGCCCCAGTATTTCACCAGGTATTCTACGGCATATCCACCGACGAATACACTAAATGCAAGTCCAATAGCCCAACCCAGAAATGGTCCGATGATAGGAATCTGAAGAACCAACACAAGTGCTACAAGGGCCAATGCTGCCTTTCCAAAACTAAAACCTTTATCGTCTTTTTGTTCGCTCATAATAATCTCCTTTTATTAGTTAACTACGTTATTGCTAAGACTCAGCAAAAGACATTAACCTTATAATGTTTTTTGAAAGTTTGTCAATACTTTTTTATTTGAAGCCAGTTTCGAATATAAAAAAAAGCCCAGGACTGTAACGAAATCGTTCCCGGGAACGATTTATAAAGTTTGAAAACATAGTTATTTAAAGGATTTCATTGGGTTAAGATTTCCAAAGTGCTCTATTCATATTTAGAAATAATTTTAAATTTATCTAAATTAGAAGTGTATATATAATCTTCTATTTTTTCTACTAATTTATGTTTAATAGGATTAAATTTTATATATTCTACAAGTTTGTTTATATATTTTTCATCCTTTACTAATTTAGATTTAAATCTTCCTTGAAATAAAGTCACACCCGTTTTAGCCTTAAAGTTTTCTTTGTACTTTAATTTAAAATACATAGAATAAGCTCTTTGTAATTGCCCCATAAATTTTGAAATTTCTTTACCTGATTTTTTAGAAGAAATCAAAAAATGAAAGTGATTAGGTATTATAGCGTAAGCATAAATCTTAATTCATTTATTTTTCTTTAAATATATTTTTATAAGAAATATAAACTTTATAAAATCTCTATTGTTTAAAAATATAATTTCTTTATTTAAAGCACGGTTATATATATGGTAAAAATAATCTCTTTTAAATATAATTTTTCTTCTAGGCATTTAGATTTTTTAAAAATAAAAGTGATGCTCCCGGGAACAAATTTGAGTATCTTATATAATAGTTTATTACTAGTGTTTCAAAGATTGATTTTGAAAAGTGGTGTTCCCGGGAGCCTATACGAGCCTATACGAGCCTATACGGGCCTATACGGGAGCGTATAGGGAGCATATAATAAGCATATAATATACGAGCATATAGCATATAAGAAACCTATATTCTGGAGAAAAAAAGCCTAGGACTATAACGCGCCTAGGCTTAAAAACTACAAAATTAATTGTTGTTATTTTTTCTTCGTTGCAGTCGCTGCCTTGGCCTTGGCTGGGTCTGCTACGAACTCGTTTTCGTACACATAGTGAGTATCCCCATAAGGGCCCACCTCTTTTCTTGGAGCAATTGACATCTTGATATATCCGTTAGTTTGGGGAAGTGATTCCAAGTCCTCCATACTAAGGGAAAGATTCAAGATCTCTCCAAACTTTGTGTTGAATTTTTTAGCGCTTCATTTTACGAAGTTCTTTCACATAGTTCTTGTAATTAAGAAATAAAGTACCAGAGTTATAATTATTTCATGTTAGGAAAAAAACTGAAAAAGTTAGGAAACTTTTTATTTTCAAAAAATTAAAATCTCTAAAGCAGCTATTAAACTAGCTTTACAACTCTTATTATGTTTTTTAAAAAATAAAAAAATAACCACATTGTGGCTATTAAAAGATTAAAAAATTAACAAATCCTATATAATAAAAAACTTCTATTTTTTTCTGAACAAAATTATCATATGATCATGAAACAAAAACCATGGTGATGTACGATGATATAGATAAGATATTTTTTTACTAAACAAGTGTAATCTTGTTATATTACAGATTATTTTAAAAAACTTATATCCTAAAGCCAAAGTACTATGTTTGATTGAAAATTTCTGCCTGTCAAACTTTTTATATTCTATTATCTCAAATCAATATTTTTCTGCCAATATCTCAAACACTCCTAAATTAAAAAATGAACAATGTCCAAATAAATTATAATAACTCCACTGATTACCTAACACCTTGGCTAAAAATGAAGAAGTATTTCAAGTCTCTATCATAAGATATCCTTCTTTTTTGATACTAGAAGATACTTTTTCGAAAAAAGATTTAGGGTTTTTGATATGTTCTATAACATCAAAAGAAGATTATAAAGAAAATTTTTCTCTATTTCTTCTCCATATTTACTTTTGAATTCATATCAATCAATATCTATCTTTATAAAATCAACCCCAGTGACATTATTTGATATAATATATTCATACAATGTTAGGAGTTTGATAGTTTGTTCTTTCTGCTCTACTTCTGTATTATAAATCCTCCGACTTGTCCTAAATTTTCATTTGATTTCACCATCACTATCTGAAAGCCCGATATTATTTACCACTATATTATCGAATTCATTCAATTCTATATTTGCTCTCAACTTATCATAGGTTCAAAAGCTATCACACGACCACCGTCTCAAACTAGTTTAGCCATAAGCAATGTATGAACACCTATATTAGCTCATATATCCACAACAGTCCATCATTTTTTTACAATATTTTTAATTGCAGAAGTTGTATCTTTTTCGAAATATCCAAGATAATATATGCTATTGTCTATCAACTCTCCTCTATCCAAATTGTATGTTATTCAACTTTCAGTGGTATGGATAATTTTTCAATGTTTAGTTTTTATTTTATTAAAAATAGTCCATATAATTCTCCTGATAGATAAGGGTAATGATTTATATATAGGGAAAAAAACTTTTATTAATAATCTCATATTTGAAAACTTTGAAAAACATAAATAATACTATAGCTATCTAAGGATAGCTAATGTTGTCAGGAATAGTCTCTCTTAGATTAAAAAAAATATATTTTAATTTAGATTTTAATGCAATTCTTAATTCTTTCTAAGAAAACAACAATATAATATATCAAATCAAGTTTATTTTAAAGTCCTGCTCCCGGGAAGGGATTTGTATAGCTGAAATACCAGTTCTATACTTTCATTAGAAAGACTTTATTTCAAAAGTGCTCTTCCCGGGAAGAACAAACCGGACATTTCTACTTTGAACAAACCGGACATTTTAACATTGGACTAACAAAAAGAAAAAAAACCATTGAATAATATAACTAAATTTATATTATAACTGGAAAGTTTTATATATTAAATTCTTTTATCTAATGTGACTTACTACCCCTATATTGTTCCTAATATATAAACGCCCAGAACAAGCTGCGCAAGTTTTCGCGCAAATCAAGAAACAGAAACCCAAGCGCCTTTATATAGCTGGGGATGGTGCAAAGAAGGATATAGAATGAGAACAAGAAATAGTAGAACAAACTAGAAAAATGGTATTAGATCAAATAGATTGGGACTGTGATGTGAAAACATTATTTAGAGAAGAAAATCTATGATGTAAAATATGAGTAAGTGAAGCTATAACTTGGTTTTTTGAAAATGAAGAAATGGGAATAATTCTAGAAGATGACTGTTTTCCAAGTGAAAGTTTTTTCCCTTATTGTGAAAACTTATTACACAAATACAAAGACAATGAAGAAATATTTATAATATCTGGTCATAACAGCCAAGATACTTGGAAAACAGATAATGCAGATTATTTTTTCTCATATGCGTGAAATATATGGTGATGGGCTAGCTGGAGAAGAGTTTGGGAGAAATATGATATAAATATGACTGGAATTCAGAAGAAAGAAACTCTAAAACACTTCCAAAAATTATTTGGGAAAACTAATGGGAAAATTCGACTTACTATGCTAAAAAGAACTTTTTTACCATATATCTACTCTTGGGATTGGCCGTTTGCTTACAATAGACATATGCATTCATGAATAGGCTGTGTACCTAGCAAAAATCTTATCAAAAATATATGATTCTGAGAAGGATCAACACACACAGCTGGAAATGATGAAAATCATATGATACATGAAATTGATTTTCAAAAAATAAAAGAACCTTCTAGCATTAGAGTAGATAAAAATTATGATAAACTACATTTGGAAACAAGGCGTGGACCTATAGTTATTTATTATATCACTATATTTACTGATTATTTCAAAATAACACCACAAGCCAAGAAAGTTTATAATAAATTGAAAAAGATGACAGGAAAAAAATAACTATATTATAAAAGTGGTGTTCCCGGGAAGAAAATTAGATGGTTGAAATAGTAATTCAATACCTTCATTAGAAAGATTCTATTTCAAAAGTGGTGTTCCCGGGAACAAGAAAGAACAGGAAAACTATGGTGAAAAAATTAGAAAGTGCAGACAGTGTCTGCATTTTTTCTTATTTTTAAAAACAACTACATTTAAACTTGTAAAATCTTGAAAAATAACTACAATAGAAATGTTTATTTTTATAAAAATACAGACATTATGAATTTATTAAATTTCAATAAACACTGGAATCCAACGTATTTCTATAATTTTAAAACCAAAAGAATATATTTCAAAGAATTAATATCAGATATAGATAAAAAATTCATAAATTTATTAATATGACTAAGGAGAGTATGAAAAACAACATTGATGTTGCAAATGATAAATTATTTAATAGAAAAAGAAATAGCTAGAGACAATATACTATATTACTCTTTTGATAATGAGGATGATATTGAAAATATAATAAATAATTACCTAAAAATATCTAATAAAGATATATCAAAAGATAATATATATATCTTTTTTGATGAAATACAAAAAGCTGAAAATTGGCAGAACAAGATTAAAATATACTATGATTTATATCCAAACATTAAATTTATACTATCTGGATCTTCATCATTATTTCTGAAATCAAATGAAAGTTTAGCGTGAAGACTTACTATAACGACCATTAAACCTTTATTTTTTGAAGAATTTCTGAAATTTAAAGAAAAACATTACTTGATGGAAAAGCCTCTTTTATATGAAAGTGAAATTATATTAGAATTTGAAAAGTATCTATATAGACAATTTTTTGATATTATAGATTCTAATTTGATGGAGGCTCAAAAATATATAAAATTACTAAAAAATAAAATAATCAAAGAAGATGCTAAAGCATATTTTGATATCAAATACCCTGATTTACTAGTAAGAATTTTTGATATTATATCTAACAATCCTTGAATGATTATTGACTATAAAAATATGTGAAATGACCTTTGAATTGATTGGAGAACATTACAAACATATATTTATTATTTGGAGGAAAGTTTCCTTATAAATAAAGTTTATAACTTTTCTAAGAATCTATTAACTTCTGAAAAGAAACAAAAAAGAGTTTATTTGAATTCTTGTTCTTTCTTTTTATGAAACTGAGATGTAACTTGATCTCTTTATGAAAATTATATACAGAACTATTTTGATTTTAAATACTTTTATAGATTAGGTAAAAAAGAAGTAGATTTTATATCAGTTGATGATAAAGAAAATATATATGCTATAGAAATAAAATATAAAAATAAAATCAAAAAAGAAGACTTAAAATGAATCATTTTTTTTGAAAAAAAATTCAAGCTTTATAAGAAATACATTATATCAAAAACAACAAAAGCTATTATAGACAATGTAAATATTATACCTTTTTGGGAGTTGGATCAACTTTATAAGTAAAAATCCAGCCACTGGCTGGATTTTTTTTCTTAGTTCAGAATCAGATATAGAATATACGAAAAAGGAACTAAATTGGCAGCCTACTATATCATATAGAAGAGACGATTGAAAGATTGAAAAAACGGTATAGAGAATTCTATAGGTAAAAAAGTAAATAAAATAAAACAAGAAAAATAAAATAAAATTCCAATTGAAAACTCAAAAAAAATCAATAAACTTTAATGGTTTTAAAATTTAAAATAAATTAAGAAATGAAAAAAGCATTAATCACTGGAATCACATGACAGGATGGAGCCTACCTAGCAGAGTTTCTACTAGACCTATGATATGAAGTTCATGGTATCAAAAGGAGAAGCTCATCTTTCAATACTAGTAGGATAGATCATATATATCAAGACCCTCATGGGAAATGAAATAATTTCTTTTTACACTATGGGGATATGACTGATAGTGCAAACATTATCAAATTAGTGACAGATATCAAACCTGATGAAATATACAATTTAGCAGCACAATCTCATGTACAAGTAAGTTTTGACTTACCAGAGTATACTGCCAATACTACTTGATTATGAACCCTAAGGTTATTAGAAGCGATAAGAATAGCGGGATTGGAAAAAACTTGTAAATTCTATCAAGCATCTACTAGTGAGCTTTATGGAGGTACTGATTACAATAGACCAGAAAATGGATACAATGAAGAATCTCCTATGCATCCTAAAAGTCCTTATGGAGTAGCAAAACTATATGCTATGTGGATTACTAGAAATTATAAAGAAAGTTATGGTATATTCGCTTGTAATGGAATATTATTCAACCATGAATCTCCTATTAGAGGGGAAACATTTGTAACCAGAAAAATAACTATGGCTGTAGCTAATATACATCTATGACTTCAAGATAAATTATTTCTATGAAATCTAGATGCAAAAAGAGATTGGGGTCATGCAAAAGATTATGTAGAATGTATGTGGATGATGTTACAACAAGAAGAGCCAGATGATTTTTGTATCTCTACATGAGAATCTAACAGTGTAAGAGATTTTGTAAACTGGAGTTTTGAGGAAGTATGAGTAGAAATAGAATGGAAATGAGAATGAGTGGATGAAAAATGATATGACAAAGCTACAGGAAAATGTATAGTAGAAGTAGATTCTAAATATTTCAGACCTGCAGAGGTAGATTTCTTATTATGAGATAGTAGCAAAGCTAAAAAAATACTGAAATGGACTCCAAGATATACAGTAAGAGAAATGTGTAAAGAGATGGTAGCTAAAGATATAGAAATAAAGAAAACTCAATGAAAATTGACAGACTTACAAAAGAAAATATTGAACAAATATGAAAATAAAGATGGAGAAATATAAGAATAGGAAGAAGAAGAAAAAATATAAAAAGAGATAAAATTTTATACAAACACAAGCCAATAATGAATAAAACTTCCAAAATCTACATAGCATGACACAATGGACTTGTATGATCAGCTATAGTAAGAGAACTAAAAAAGCAATGATACGAAAATCTAATATACAGAACATACAAAGAGCTAGATTTGACCGATACACCAGCTGTAGAGAAGTTTTTCCAAGAAGAAAAACCTGAATATATTTTCTTAGCAGCTGCCAAAGTAGGTGGTATAGTCGCAAACAACACCTACCCTGCTGAGTTTATATATACCAACCTGCAAATACAGAATAATATTATACATTTCTCATACAAATATAATGCAAAAAAACTGCTATTCCTAGGTTCTACTTGCATATATCCTAAATTTGCGGAACAGCCAATGTGAGAAGACCAATTATTAGCTGGTAAATTGGAGGAGACCAATGAGCCTTATGCTATAGCCAAAATCGCTGGGATGAAGATGTGTCAAAGTTACAATAGACAATATGGGACCAATTTTATAGCCTGTATGCCTACCAATCTATATGGACCTAGAGATAACTTTGATCTGGAAACTTCTCACGTCCTGCCCGCTATGATTAGAAAATTCCATGATGCAAAGGAAAGTTGAGCAGCTACAGTCACTCTATGGGGTGATGGTTCTCCTTTTAGGGAGTTTCTTTATGTAAACGATATGGCAAAAGGATGTATATATCTGATGGAAGAATTCAACCCTACGAAAGAACAAAATGAAAAGTGAGAAATATTTTTCAATATATGAACAGGAGTAGAGATATCTATCAAAAAACTAGCTGAAACCATACAGAAAGAGGTATGATTTGAAGGTGAAATCGTATGGGATACAGAAAAGCCTAATGGAACACCAAGGAAGCTGACTGACCCTTCTAGGATACATGCTACAGGATGGAAACATGAGGTTGAGTTGGAAGATGGGATTAGATTGAGTTATAAATGGTTTTTGGAGAATAGGTAGTTAGGGGTTTAATAGTAAAAAAGTAACTTTTACTTGAAAAAAATAGAAAAATAGCTATTATTTCTTGTATACAGGAAATATGTTTATATTATAACAATAATTTCTATGATACAGGAAATACTACAAGAAAAAATAATAGAAAGAGATTTTTATATGAAAAAAATTAGAAAATTTTTTAATACTCCTCTAATTAAAGTATTAATATGACAAAGAAGGGTCTGAAAAAGCACAATTCTGAAATATATTATAAAAAAATTCTATGAAACAAATGAAATTCCAAAAAACAATTTTTTCTATATAAATAAAGAGTTACCAAAGTTTGATTATATCAAAAATTATAAAGATTTAGATAATGAATTTAAAAAGTTTTTGGAAAATATAGATCAAAACTCTAAAATATTTATATGAATTGATGAAATTCAGGAAATTACTGGATGGGAGAAATTTATCAATGGATATTTAGCTACATATCAAGAAAAAGCTGAAATTTTTATCACTTGAAGTAATAGTTTTTTACTATCTGGTGAATTAGCCACTTATATAACTTGAAGATATATAGAATTTCATATATATCCTCTTAATTTTGATGAATTTTGTATTTTCAAAAAAGAAAAAAAATCAAAAAACAACTTCTTAGAATACCTGAAATTTGGATGATTACCAGCCATATTCAAAATGGAATATAGTGAAGAAGTTATTTTTTCATATCTACTATGAGTCTATAATACAATCATACTAAAAGATATAATTCAATATCATCAAATAAGAAATATAGTATTTTTCAAGGACTTATACAAATACACTTTATCAAATATTTGAAATATAGTATCTACACTTAGTATAAAAAAATATTTAAGATCTCAAAATATTAAAATATGAAATGATACTATTCTAAATTTTCTAAACTATGCTCAAGAAACCTTCTTACTTCATAAAATATATTCTGTAAATCCTAGCACAAAAAAGATTTTTGAAATTTATAATAAATATTATATTTGAGATTTATGACTTAGAAATGCATTGGTATGATATAACTTTAATAAAGATATTTGAAAATTACTAGAAAATTATGTATTTTTGGAACTCAAAAGAAACTGATATAATATAGAAATTGGAAGATTAAAATGATGAAAAGAAATTGATTTTATAGCAGAAAAACAAGGAAAAATAGTTTATTTACAAGTTTGTTATCTACTTTGATGAGAAGATACAATAGAAAGAGAATATGGAAGTCTAAAAAATATTAATGATAATTGGCCAAAATATGTTGTAAGTTTTGATGATATAGATATGTGAATAAATGAATGAATCGAACATATCAATATTATGAATATTTGAGAAATTTTATAAATCAAACCATTAAAAAAATATAGGAAAATCACAAAAAACCTTTGTATGGAAGAAAAACTATAAAAATAAAATTTGAAATATATACGCAGATAGAAATATTGAAAAACTATGGAAAGATTTAGTGGAAAATTCTCATATCCTGGCCGCTATGATTTGAAGGTGAAATCGTATGGGATACAGAAAAGCCTAATGGAACACCAAGGAAGCTGACTAACCCTTCTAGGATACATGCTACAGGATGGAAACATGAGGTTGAGTTGTAAGATGGGATTAGATTGAGTTATAAGTGGTATTTGGAGAATAGGTAGTTGGGGGTTTAAAAATATATTTTTACTGTCAGTCCAATGTTAAAATGTCTGGTTTGTCCAAAGTAGAAATGTCCGGTTATAAAATAAGTAGAATACTATTAGATTTATTTTTATAATGAAATGACTATGAAGGCTACTGTAAATACTCCTTTCAAACTATCCAAAAAAGAAATGACTATGGGAGAATACTTAGAAGAAGTTCTTCAAAAATATGAAGATAGAGAAGATGCTTTACTTTTGAAATTAGTAAAAGAAGGAGAAGAAAGTAAAGATATATCTACAGATGAATTTTATAAGACTATAGATAAAAAAATAAAACAAAATCACATCAAATAAAAGTTTATAAACAAATAAATAATGAATTAATAGAATTATATTTTGATCTTTGTAATTTTTTTTATAAAAAACAAAAAATAGAATGATGGTGAACAAGAATATTAGAAAAAATATCAAAAGAACTTATAAAAGAGTTTTGAAATAATTCATGATATTCTATTAGAAATATCAAATATATGGTTAAATTTTATAAAACATATAATAAGGTTCCAAAAATGCAACAACTTGTTGCACAAATTCCATGGTGGCAGAATATAGTGATTATGGATAAATGCAAAAATATTGAAGAAAGAGCGTTTTATATTAATTTAACTATTAACAAATGATTATGAAGAAATTAAAAATAGACTAAAAAAAACATCTTTAACTTTTGATGAATATAAACTATATTTTTTTCTAGATTTTTATATAAAGTATTTGAAATTCATGTCAAAATCAATATACTATCATGAATAATAGTATAATTTTTAAGTGGTTATCAATAAAAACATGATAAATATTTTAAATTCTATAGCAAAATGAGAAAATAGCAAATCTGAATTTAAATTAAAAATAAATAATATAGATTCTATAGCAGCAGAAATAGTAAGTTTTCTTAATGCTGAGTGAGGAATTATATTGTTTGGGATTGAGGATAACTGAAAAATAGTATGAATTGATGATATTAAAAAATTAGAAGAACAAATATCTAATATATCTAGAAACAATATATTTCCTGAAGTGATTTTAGACTTTGAAATACAAAAAATTGAGAATAAAGATATATTTATTCTCAAAATCTCTATGTGAAAAAACAAACCATATGAAGTAAAAAATACAAGGAAAAAATATATAAGAGTATGAAGTAGTAAAAGAGAAGTATCTAGAGAAGAAGAAATTAGACTTTGGCAATCATCTGGGAATCTTAAATATGATAATATAGAAATACAAGAATCAAATATAGAAGAAATAGATACAAAGAAAGTTGAAAAATATATATATAAAATATATAACAAAAAATTAAATGAAACTTGAATAGAATATAAAATATTATTACAAAATCTTGATATATGTAGAAAATGAATAGACGACGAACTCTATCCTACATTTGCAGGATTGTATTTTTTTTGAAAATCAGATATTGTAAGAAGAAGAATTAATAGTAGTTTTATTATTTGTGCCTATTTCAAGTGAAATACGATGTGAAGTTCTGAAATACTTGATAAAAAAGATATAGAATGAACTTTTGATGAAATATATGATGATAGTATCAAATTTATACACAAATATAATGCTGAATATAAGAAGATAAAAGGTTATAAATCAAAAATAAAGTATGACTACCCCTTAGAAGCTATAAGAGAAACACTTATAAATGCCATGCTTCATAGAGATTATACTTATATCTGAGCAAATATAAGGATTTTTATGTATGAAGATAGAGTAGAAATAATAAGTCCTTGAGTTCTACCAAATTGACTTACGCTAAAAGCTTTGGAAAGTTGATTTTATCAAAGATTCACTAGAAACGAATATCTCATAAATTTTGCTTCTAAATTTTTTAATAACATAGCCGAAAGTTTATGAAGTTGAATAAATAGAATAAAAGAAGTATGCAAAAAATGATGATATCCAGAACCAAATTATCTTCTTACAAATAATGAATTGAGAGTAACATATTATAAAAACCTGTCGAATATAGATGAAAAACCTGTCGATTCTTCAAAAAACCTGTCGAATATAGATGAAAAACCTGTCGATTCTTCAAAAAACCTGTCGAATATAGATGAAAAACCTGTCGATTCTTCAAAAAACCTGTCGAATAAACAAAAAGAGGTTTATAAAATAATTGTAAATGAGAAAAAAGTTGCTATGAAAGATTTAGAAAGAAAATTATGAACTAGAAAACAGACTATAGCAGAACATCTGAGAAAATTATTAGATCTATGACTTATAGAAAAAAAATGAAAATGAAAAAATATAGTATATTATATATAATAAATAAAGAGATTATATCATCTAGAAATAATGCACTCAAAACTGTAAACACAGAATTTATAAAGAACTTGATTTGACCGACACCCCAGGTGTAGAGATATCTATCAAAAAACTAGCTGAAACCATACAGAAAGAGGTATGATTTGAAGGTGAAATAGTTTGGGATACAGAAAAGCCAATAGGAACACCAAGGAAGCTGACTGACCCTTCTAGGATACAATCTGTAGGATGGAAACATGAGGTTGAGTTGGAAGAAAGGATTGGGATGAGTTATAAATGGTTTTTGGAGAATATGTAGTTGGGAGTTTTATGGTTGGAGATTCAAAACTAGAATAAAACATCTTTTGTTGTTGAAATATAATATAAAATATATAAAATAGCAATGTATTTAAATATAATATTCTTTTCTTATGAAATTCACAAGAACAAAGCAAATTATTTTTACTAATAATAAATGATGAGTTTGAAAAACTACATTAGCCTATAATATAGGTAAATTTTTTGCTAAAAAATGATATAAAACTGTTCTTATAGACCTAGATCCGCAATGTAATCTTTCTAGATTAGCTCTAGGAGAGGAATTTATGCAAAAAAATCTTTTTTCTGATAATAATGTTTATAAAGTTTTAGAAAATGTAATAAATGGAAGATGAGATGTAGATTTTTCTATAAAATTTACTGATTTATGAGAAAATTTTTCTATATTACAATGAAATATTTCCTTATCTATGTTTGAGTCAATATTATCTAACTCTTTTAATGAGGCTGCATCTTGACAATCAAGATGATTTTTCGTTACCTCTGCTATAGATAGATTTCTAAAAAAGAAATGATTACATGAAGAGGTAGATTTATTTATTATAGATACTAATCCTAGTTTATCCCAATTAAATAAATCTATATTTTTAGGAACAGATTATTTTTTGGTTCCTATGATGCCTGACGCATTCAATCATCAATGAATAGAAAATATAGGAAGTTTTTTTGAACAAGAAAAAAGAAACTGGAATGTTACTGCAAAAGTTTTAGCAAGAGAAAACAATATATTAAGTAGTGAAGTATTAAATTGAGATCCATTATTTTTAGGGTATATTATAAACTCATACAATGTATATGCTAAAAAACCTATCAAAACGCACAATGAATGGATAGAAAAATTACCAAAACAAGTAAAAAAATTCTTATCTTTTAAACATTGTAAGAACTGACTTGTAGATATATCATGGCAAAAAGAACTTGGATTTACTCAAGATTATTGACAACTTGCAGGATTAGCCCAAGAAAAATCAAAAGCTATATTTGAATTCAATACTTCTGAAATATGAGAAATATGAACTAAAGAAATACTAGAAAAAGCTCAAAAAGAATTTAATATAATATATGAAAATATTCTAGAAAGAATTAATATGTGGTAGAACAAAAGAAGATCGAGATGGACTTATTCATTATATGCTATTAGCTATAGAAAAGCAATCTATTAGAACAACGATAAAATTGAAAAAAATAACAATATTAATAAATAAAACTGTAAAAGAATCTGATGAGAAATGATTAAAAGTACCATATTGATTTATTATGATGCTTTTTGATAAACCTTATAATAATATAAAATCTTTAGAAAAACAATGAAAATATGCTAGAAACACTATAAGAAACTATCTTAGAAAGCTAGAAGAAAATAAAATCATAAAACGTATAGAAAAAGATAAAGATAAACCTTATGTAATACCAAAATATATAAAAATCCTTTATAATCAGATAGTTTAACTATAATTTTGTTAGAAATTTGACCCCCCTTATAAAAAGGGTAAACAATATATGAAGAATACCTATAATAGAGGAGCCTTTCAAAGCACTAAACAATTGGAACACCAAGGAAGCTAACTGACCCTTCTAGGATACAATCTGTAGGATGGAAACATGAGGTTGAGTTGGAAGATGGAATTAGAATGAGTTATAAATAACTAGATTTAAACTTGCAAAATATTAGAAAATAAATACAATAGAATTACAAATTTACGGAATTTTATATGGGGTGTTTTTCCGTGATTATGGAATTTCATATGGGGTGTTTTCTGATTTAATATATAAATTTATCTAATATGCTAGAAAGAAGTATAGAAAAAAAACTATTAGAATGGAAAAATGAAAAGCATAGAAAACCTTTGATTTTAAAGTGAGCCAGACAGGTTGGTAAATCGTTTATTGTAAAATATTTCTGAGAAAAAGAATTTAATAAAATATTTGAAGTAAACTTTCAATCAAACAAAGGAATTTGCAAAATATTCGATGATGATATATCTCCAGATAATATAATAAAAAAAATAGAATATGTATTTGGTGAAAAAATAAATTTACAAAAAGATTTATTATTTTTTGATGAAATTCAAGAATGTCCAAAAGCTATAAATTCATTAAAATTCTTTTGTGAAGAAATTCCAGAATTAGCAATAATATCTGCAGGAAGTTATTTGTGACTTATACAAAATAAAGAATCATTTCCAGTTTGAAAAGTAGATTTTTTATCGATGCATCCATTGAATTTTGAAGAATTTCTCAACGCAATCAATAAAAATCTATATAAAGTTTATAAAAAATTAAACTTTAAAAAAGTAGATAATTTTTATCATAAAGAACTACTAAAAACTTTAAAACTATTTTTTGAAATATGAGGTATGCCTGAAGTTATCCAAGGTTTCTTAGAAAAGAATAATGATATAGAAGCATTACAAAAAGCAAGAAAAATTCAATTAAATCTTTTGGAAGGATATAAATCAGATTTTTCTAAATATTCATGAACAGTAAATGCATGACATATATTATCTGTTTATGAAAGTGTTTCTATCCAACTTAGTAAGGCTTATGATGAATCAATAAATAAATTTAAATTCAAGTGAATTATTCCCAAAAGAAAATGATTTGAACCGATAATAGGACCTCTTACTTGGCTTTCAAAATCTAGACTTATTATAAAAAGTTTTATTGCAAACAAAGCAGAAAATCCATTGAAATGATATATCAAAGAAAACGTCTTTAAGGTTTTCTTTCATGATATTTGACTATTGAATGCAAGTCTAGAAACTCCTTTATGATCCATAATAAATGAAGATTTATGAGATTATAAATGATATATTGTAGAAAATTTTATAGCTCAGGAATTATTCTATATATACGATAAAGATTTAATTTCTTGGCAAGAATGACAATCAGAAATAGAATTTATAGTAAACAAAGAAAATTATATAATACCTATAGAAGTCAAATCATCAAATAAATATAGAAAAGCTAAAAGCTTAGATAGTTATATCAAAAGATATAATCCTGAATATGCATACAAACTAACTGCACAAAACTATGGTAAAAATAAATGATATGAAACCGCCCCTCTATATATGATATGAAAGATATATTGATAAAATTAGATTTTTTTATCCATTTTTCTACTGTCTTATAAGGTATATTTATTTCTTATGCTAATTTATTTGTCCTCAATCAAGGATTTTCTTTTATAAATTGATATAAACAATTTACTCCCCCATTTATATCTTTCATATCAATAAATTCTAAAGTTTCATCTCATTTGAATCTAGCACATTTAATTTCAAATCAAGAAAAGAAGTTATTAATATCCTTTCCAAAAACTAAAATAGCGGCATTTGTTAATTTACCATCTTTTATTAGATTTAAATTTTTGAATATTAATATAGTAATTATAGACAAATGCAAAACTTTTGAAGAAAGAGCGTTTTATATTAATTTAACAATCAACAATCAATAAAATATTGATTTAATTGTATATTTCCTTATACTAAAGGAAATTTTTATTATATATTTCCTTATAGATGTTTAAAGAAATTATACTAAACTCTCAAGAAACAATTAAAAAAACTAAAATCATAAAAAGAGATATTTTTTTTGATAAAGATATTCTGAATTTAAATAAAATAATAACATTTGTCGGACCTAGAAGAGCTGGAAAAACATATTTTATGTATCAGATTATAAAAGATTTATTAAAAGATAAATACATAGAAATAGAACAACTTGTTTTTATAGATTTTAGTGAAATTATAGAAAAAAAAATAAATTTCCTTAGTATATTAGAAAATTATTATGAAATTTATCCTAACTTAGAACCATTTTTTGTATTTGATGAGATCCAAGAAATAGATAATTTCAAAGAAGGAATCTTGAGTCTATTTAATAAATGATTCAAAATATTTTTAAGTGGAAGTAATGCTAATTTACTCTCTAAAGAGATAGCAACTCAATTTAGATGAAGATATTATGAAATATATATATTTCCACTAAGCTTCAAAGAATTTCTAAAGTTTCAAAATATATCTTATCAAAAACATAATTCAACTAAAAAAAAATGACTAATAAAACCTTGTTTGCATTATTGAATGCTTTGAGGAATGCTTATTTCGATGCGTCAACAGACCCACCTTAATAAAACACAGAATCTGCTATTACATGTAGTAATACAACTTCAGCATTCATGGATTTTGCCATTGAAAAACCTACTTCTGCCACTTTTTATGCTGCTGGATTATAATCCAGAGCAATCAATACTTTTTTCATTTTATTATTTTTTATTTAGTTTAAGTTCCATTTCCGAATAAGAATTTCTAGCATGTCTAAACCGTGTTTATCAATGTATTTTTTGTGTTCAATGAGTTTGTTTTGTAATCCTGTTTTAATGAAAATCCGATTTATTCCATTTTAATCTATAGTTAATGTAACCTATCTTCAAGTTTCTCTACCCAATATACATTGCGTTTATAATGCTGGTGCAGTTGGGTTTCATAATCCCGGGTAAGCAGCGCTTCCTCAGAATATTCCGGAGAATTCTTAATATCCGCCATAGAAAGATTAATAAATACTTTTGAATCATTCCAACTGATATGGTCAATCCATTTGGGTGAGATCAGTACTTTTTTCCCGCCAAACCAGTTTGTTGTATCAATAATCAGATATCGAATTGCCCAAGTTTCATCATCAATTATAAAATCCTTTACATGCCCAATTTCTCCGTCGTTGGCCTGAATATGAAGTCCACTCATGGCATTGGTGCTACGCAAATTGGGATCCCAGGATTTTTCCTGTTGTTTTATTTTTTCCAGTTCTTCGCTGTCACGATTTAAATAAGGAGAATAGCCCCACATGTATATGCCGCTCCAATAAGGTGGCAATCTATAATAATCATAGTAAGCTCTTTCGAATTGTTGTGATACTGGTTTTTCACTATACAGAGCCGGACTTTCCTCGATCTGTTTCGTGTTCAAATTTATGCCTATGTTTTCTGCTTCCT
>Ga0208901_1000406_pt1 | contig 21926 bp, 21 predicted proteins | sample AntAceMetag02UKF_FD_184764 | JGI IMG/M metagenome (GOLD analysis project Ga0208901, IMG submission 184764) | Saline lake microbial communities from Ace Lake, Antarctica - Antarctic Ace Lake Metagenome 02UKF (SPAdes) (version 2) | ecosystem: Environmental > Aquatic > Non-marine Saline and...
AGGATCGTAAATGCACGGAGGATCGTTCTGTGTAACCGCGTAAATGAGCGCGACGCGACTGGGAGGAGAAAAATGGGAAAGGCCTGCAGCAAGTCCTTCCGCTGTATTTACAATGCATCGATTTACATGGGGATTATTTTCCATCTTAACTTTCTCCCAAATTCTGATTTGGCAGAACAAACCACACTTGCAGGGATAATGCAAGGGGCAATCCGGAGGCATGGACAAAAAGAAATCACAGCAGAAGTTACCACTTTGTAATGTTCACGAAAGGTTGTGGAAAGAAGACTGTTCTATTTTCTTCTTCAACGGCAGGGAGAATGTTTTTGTATTCGTAGCTGTCCATTTCGGGAAAGGGGGCGATGGGTTCGAGGAGAGAAAAACAAAAAAAGTGAAAGAAACTGTTCTGCAACCATGAAGCATTTTAAATTGGAGGATTACCATGAAAATTAAAAGAAAAAGAATTGTCCAGGGAGTAGGGTTTTGTGTCGGTCTAATCGTTCTTGGAGTTTTTGCGTTTAACGGATGGGCGCTGAATCAGAAACAAGGGGAAGATACCGTTGTGGTAACGGTCAATGAAATCCAAATTACGAGAGCTCAGGTTGATGACAAAATTGGAACCATGCTAGGCCCTCAGGCAGGGACGCTTCCTCCTGAAAAGTTGGCTGCGATCCGAAATCAGGTGGATGGAAAAGTCATTGAAAACATGATCATTGAAACCCTTTTGACGGATGCCGTTGAAAAGCAGGGTATTACTGTAAATGATAAGGAACTCGATGGCGCACTGAGTAAAATCAAGGCATCTGTTCCACTCGGAGTGGGCTTTCAGGAGTTTCTCAAAGAAAAGGGGATGTCTGAGCAGGACCTGCGAAAGATGTTGAGCCAGGACTTGCGGATCAGAAAACTTTTAGAGAGCCGGTTTACAGGTCTCAGCTCACCCTCCGATGAGAAAATGAGTGCTTTTTACAAAGAAAACCCTGAAAAATTTCAGACCCCTGAAAACGTGGAAGTGAGGCATATCCTGGTTTCGGTGAAAGAAGGAGACAGCGAGACGGCTAAAGCGGAAAAAATGAAACGAGCTGAAGAAATCCGGCAGAAATTGATAGCAAAAAATGGCAATAATTTCGAGGAAATAGCAGTAGCCATGTCGGATTGCCCCAGCAAATCCAAGGGCGGTATGCTGGGAAAAGTGGCCAAAGGGCAAACTGTGAAACCGTTCGAGGACGCAGCATTCAGTCAGAAAAAAGGGGAGATAGGGCCCGTAGTGGAAACAGTTTTTGGGTACCATGTTATCGAAGTATTGAAACATAATAAGGAAACTACGCTCTCTTTTGTTGAAGTGAAAGAATCGATTTCAGATTACCTGCTTGCTCAAAAGAGGCAGGATCTTATCAAGGAGTACATCGATAGTTTAAAGACCCAGGCTTCTATTGTTTATAACACCCAAAACACTCAGACGAAAAATCCCACCTGATCCCTGATTTACGGTTTGTCAAAAGAATCTACTGGGCGGGGGAAACCAATCCGGATTCCCCGCCCATGTAAACATTAACACCCGTTAATTTTTCGAGCGATTCTGAAAAAAACATGTTCTATATACTCCAATCTTTTTCCTTCCTTATAAGAAAATCCCTTTAGTTGTAATATTTCAGGCCTCGTCAAATAGTTAAGTGGTCGAGTTGTTGAGTTGGAAAATAAGCATATGAAATCAACATATTACCTATTTAAATTCATCGGGTGTTCAATTTTGAGGTGAAAGGGATAACTTCAAATAACAATAACCACTTAACTACTAATCCACTCGACCACTTAACGATGCCTGTATTTCATTAGTTTGCAGTCTTTCCAGTTTTCGGTTTATATGGGAATGTTTTCTGGCATTTTTATTGCATGATTGTTTGACGTAACCGTGCCCCAGAAAGGAAACGGCATAGAAAAAATGAAGATAACGGAGGCATCAAAATGGAAGAGCGTATGAGTCAGAATCCCCCCATGTGCATTATGGACCTCATTTCACTGAAAAAGGCGGGTCATGAAATTATGGTTGATAATGCATTTGAAATTAACGAGGTGGAACTTGATCACGAGGAGCACCCATTTCAGGCGTTCCTGTTCTTTTCCCGATTTAAGGGCGCCGTTGATGGGCAGTCGTACGAATTTAAGAAGTGCTATTCTCGTGGGTGCACCCATAATCTCTGTCCCCACGTATCACAGGCCGTGATGATTGCTAACCGCTATCTTCAGAGGGATTTTGCGGCATTGGAAAAGGCGGGGATCAAGGTCGACACAAAGCTTTTCACACTGGAAGGAATGCTCTCGAAATTCGAGGAAAAAAAAGACCAGTTTGTTTCAACACTGATCCTCGATGACTATATTCATATGGCGAAGGAAGGGAACGATATTTCCATCCATATTGATCTGGAAAATTTTGCAGCGGTGGAAAATTTTGAAAATCAAAAGGAAAAACGGATGTTTTTTTCGGCCAATTTTTCCGTCACCCATTTAAAGGAGAAGCATATCTGCCAGAAATGTTTTTCCTGCTGCGCTCTGGAGGATAAAGAGGCGGAGATTCGGAAAGCCCGAGATCTTGCCAACAGGAGAGCGGCCATCATTTATGAAGAGTTTGACAGGGTAAAAATCAAGTACAATAGGGCATTCTTCGAATAGGTTCTATCCACGAATTTCTTTGTCTACCTGGATATCCAGAGCCTTAAGCCTCTTCCACAATGTCACCCTGCTGATTCCGAGAATACGGGCGGCCTCCGATTTATTGCCCCCGGCTGAATGCAGGGCATCCATGATCTGCTCTTTGTTTTGACGTTTCTTTCTGGGAATGCCTTCTGTCTTGTTTTTTCTCGATGGGGCGGTAGGTTTTCCCTTGAGCGTTGCAGGAAGGTGCTCAAGTTTGATGTCCCCTCCTGAACAGAGTACGAAGGCATATTCAATCACGTTGATCAATTCGCGAACATTTCCCGGCCATTCATACTGCATGAGCATTTCAAGCGCTCTTTTGTCCATTCCCCTGATTTTCTTTCCGGTTTTCGCCTGAATTCGATGAATAAAGGTATCCACCAGGAGCGGGATGTCCTCTTCCCTGTTTCGCAAAGGGGGCAGATAGATGGGGATAACCCCGATCCGATAGTACAGGTCTTCTCTGAACTGCCCTTCTTTCATAAGCCTGTTCAGGTCACGGTTTGTGGCGGAGACTATCCTCACATCCACGGGAATCGGCTTGTAATCTCCCACCTTCTCGATTTCCTTCTCCTGCAGTACGCGAAGGAGCTTTACCTGGGTTGTGAGGGGCAAATCGCCGATTTCGTCCAAAAAAATACTGCCTTTACTGGCCGCTTCAAAACGCCCAACCCTTGTACGATCGGCCCCCGTGAAAGCTCCTTTTACGTGTCCGAAAAGCTCGCTCTCAAGTAGTGATTCATTGAGAGCCGCGCAATTCACTTTGATAAACGGGCCTTTGGTTCGAGGGCTCAGGTTGTGAATGGCGCCTGCCACCAGTTCTTTGCCCGTACCGCTTTCCCCATAGATGATTACAGGGGCCTCAGACTGGGCTGCACTCTGGATCAGGTCAAAAACCTGGTGCATGCTCGGCGAGGTGCCGATGATGCCTTCAAAACTGTCTTCGATACTCAATTCCTTCCTGAGAGAAGAGATTACCTGGTCTTTGGCCACCAGTGCCGTGAAATCCGCAACGGTTTCTACTCCACCCACTACAACGCCTTCGTGATCCCGAAGTATGGCGGCATTTTTCATCACATGCAAAGGGGAACCATCTTTCTTTTTCAATTCACACCTGCTATGCCTGACTTTTCCCTCACTAAAAAGAGCGCAGTACTTATCTCCTCCGTTTTTCCTCGTTCCGAAGCAACTGTTACACTCTAATATATCACACGGTTGTCCGATCAATTCATCTTTTGTGTATCCGGTCAGTTCTTCCAGCGCATCATTGATCGAAACGATTATTCCGTCCGGATCAACAACCATAAGACCGTCCAGCATGGTTTGCACCACGGTTTGCCAGTATTGGCTGTATTCATCATCAAACATAAGGTAGAAATCCCCTCTGGGAAAGCATGGTTAGAAACGATGAGTGTTAAATATTCGTCATTATGAACATGTGTTAACCCTATCTCCTTAACGTTAATAAATCAATATGTTTTCTTCAGATTTTTTATATCTAATTAAATCAATGATTTATTTTGAAAAAGTTCTTTGAAATTTTTTGGCATCGAGATTGCATTCGATGAAGAGCAAACAGAACTAATTTTCCGGAGACACATGAGAGAAACTACAGCAAAACCATGCCAGGCAGACAGGGTCCTCGATTTGAAGGGCTGGGGTTGTCCCTGGGTCATCCTCAAAGCAAAGAGCTGGCTTAGTCGTATGAATGCCGGGGAAATTTTAGAAGTGATCAGTTCGGACGCCCAGATTCAGAAAAGCTTTTCCCACGTTTTAGAAAGAACCAACGACAGGGTGATCAGTATAAAATCCGACGAAGATTGCTATCATGTGTTGGTAAAACGAGGCCCAGAGGCTCAAAAAGTCAGGTGAGAACCGCCTCACCGTACGAGGAAGAAATTTCAGGAACTAGAGGAAACCAGCAACCAGTAACGAGCAACGAGTAACCAGTAACGAGTGCATAACCCAAAACCAGTAATAGAAAAAGGAGAATAATCATGGGAGATATCGATCTGAGCACAATTGAAGCAGCAAACGTAGTGGACGCACGCGGTGTATCCTGTCCGGGCCCTCTGTTGGAAGCCAAAAAGGGGATGGGCAATGTTCAAATTGGACAGATCCTCGAAATTCTGTCCAATGATCCCGGTTCCAGAAATGATATTCCCCGTTGGTCAAAGAAGGTGGGGCACGATTATCTTGGATTCCTGGAAGTGGATGGAGCAGACAGAATTTTTGTTAAACGCCAGAAATAGGTGAGGGGGGGGGCATCATGTCAGCCCAGGAAAACCAGGCAAAGATACTGATTTTAGCAACGGAAGATTGCGCATATCCAGGCGCCAATGCCACCGGGCAGGCCCATATGAGCTATCCTGAGAATACCTATATCCTGAGGGTGAGGGCGCCGGTTATGTTTCCGGAGAAGTTCTATTTGGATTGCTTCAGAAAAGGGATTTACGGCATCATTATTATGTCCTGCGGGGTAGAATGCGCATATGAGGGCGCTTACCCTGCCCTGGCTGCAAGGATGGATAAGCTCTACCCCATGATGAGGGAAGAAGGGCTGGACCCGAGAAGGGTCCGACTCACTGGAGTATGTACCGTATGCAGCAAGGCCTTTGTGAAAGAAGTGAAGCAGATGAACCAGCTTCTGGAAGAACTGGGCTCCCCCGGATCGGAGAAAAAAGCGGCGTAAACAGCGATTAGCCGTTAGCTTTTAGCCATTTGTTTAACCTTGCAATTGTTTGCATTCTTCAGGTTAATAACTAATTGCAGCTTTTGGATAACACAGTCTGTGCAAACGCGTGAAAGGAAAAATTTATGTCCATGAAAACATTGAAATTTGACACCCTGGTTGTGGGCGGCGGTATTGCAGGGTTACAGACGGCTCTGGATCTTGCGGACCAGGATTTCAAGGTAGCCATTGTGGATAAGGATGCCACGATTGGAGGGAAAATGATCCGTCTCTCCAAGGTGTTTCCCACGCTTGACTGTGCAAGTTGTATTACCACGCCCAAGATGGCTGCTGCGGCCCACCACCCTAATATTACTCTCTTTACGTATTGTGAGTTAGAATCCCTTGAAAGGGAGGGGGGAAGAATAGAGGCCTCTATTACTCAGAAACCCCGTTTTGTGGATGAAGTCAAGTGTATCGGATGCAGGCAATGCGAATACAATTGCCCCGTTTATGTGCCCGATGAAGAACAGGGCGGCTTTGCGGCACGAAAAGCTGTTTATATTCCGTTTTCCAATGCCATTCCCCAGATTGCTCTGCTGGATACGGACCATTGCACCCTTTGTGGAAAGTGCGCCAAGGTGTGTCCGACGGATGCCATAAACTATTTTCAAGAACCGGAGCATTTCGCCATAGAAGCAAAAACGGCTATTCTTTCCACCGGTTTTGAATTGACCCCGCTCAAAGATAAGGTCCAATACGGAGAGGGTAATATCCCGAACGTCATCAGTGCGCTTCAAATGGAAAGGCTGTTGGCCCCCCATGGACCCTACAACAGGGTGCTCAGGCCATCCGACGGTATGGAACCTGATTCCATCGCATTCATTCAATGCGCCGGTTCCAGGGACAAGAGCATGGGGGTATCCTATTGCTCGCGTGTCTGCTGCATGTATGCCATCAAACAGGCCATGCTTCTCTCCGGTGCTGTTCCCTTGGCCGACATCACCATTTATTACATGGATATCCGGACGTTTGGGAAAGGATATGAGCAATTTTACCAGAATTCCAAGGCGATGGGCGTTGAATTTATCAAGGGAAAGGTTGCGTCCATAGATCCTGGAGAAAACGGAATGGTAAAACTCCACTATGAAGCCCAGGGAGAAGACGGGGGAGTAAAAGTCGCCGAACACGATCTGGTGGTGTTGTCTTTGGGGATGGTTTCGGGATGGAACCCTGAGGGGATTTGCTCGGTATCCTTAGGGGACGATAATTTCATAAAAACCGTTAAGCCCAAAATCGCCCCCACGATCACGGATATGGAGGGGGTTTTTACTGCAGGAGTGGCGGCAGGTCCAAAGGATATTGTGGATACTATCGTGGAAGCGGGATCGGCGGCCATGGAAGCCTCCAATTATTTGGTGTCCCTGGAACGGACGAGCGGGGCCGTCCCGCTTTAAAGCGGGATCAGATCAAAAATGAAACTTTTACACGACCTTACCGGCCGCTTGTCCCGCTAGCGGGGCTTCGCTCAAGACGCAAAGAACGTTAAGATTTTGTTTTTTTACCGAATCGGAACGGACGATTCGATAAAGCAATCAGCCCTTCGGGCATTTCAGGAGAATGGTTATGCTTCACACACAGAAGAATAATGGCTGTTTTTTCGAATCGTCCGTTCCGATTCGAAAAAGGCTTTGCGGCCTTTGCGACTTTGCGGTTCAAAAACAAATAACCGGATAAAGTTTCACATGAGCAAATCGGGAGATGTAGGTATGGCGGAAGAAAACAAGGAAAAAAAGGAAACTCCGGAAAAGAAAGTCGGGGTATATGTCTGCCACTGCGGTGGGAACATTTCCGACCATGTGGATGTGCAAAAAGTCTGTGAAAATGCCAAAAACATACCAGGTGTTGTGAAGGTTCAGGACAATGTGTTCATGTGCTCCGATCCGGGTCAGGAACTGATCATGGAGGACTTGAAAAAGGGCGTCGTAGACAGTGTTGTGGTTGCATCCTGCGCCCCGGATCTTCATGAAACGACTTTTCGAAACGCCATAACCAGGGCTGGAGGAAACCCTTATGTTTATGAGCATGCCAACATTCGCGAGCAGGTAAGCTGGGTTCATCATGGGGAGCAGGCAACCAACAAGGCTATACGACTGGTTGCTGCGGCAGCGGCCAAGGCCAAGGAACTCCGGCCGCTGGAGCCGTTTCGCGTGGATGCCAGAAAGCATGCTACCGTTATCGGGGGAGGAGTTGCAGGGCTGAAGGCCGCCATAGACCTGGCTTCCCGTGGGATAGAAGTGGCGGTCGTTGAAAAAGCCCCTTTTCTCGGTGGCTGGACGGCAAAATGGGACAGGGTATTCCCTACCGATGATCAGGTGTCCGACATCCTTTCCGAGCTTACCGGGAAAGTTCTGAACCATCCGTCCATAAGCGTCTATAATTGTTCTCTTGTAACGGGTTTTGAAGGGTACATCGGCAATTTTAAGCTCCTCATAAAAAGGGAAGCACCCGCATTAGGCGCTTACGACAATGAGATAAAGAGGATGAGAGAAGCCGATAAAGATGTGGGGGAGTTCATCCCGTTTGTGGGTGTCTGCCCGACAAGTATTCCAGAGGCAGACGAGGAGCATACGATTGAAACCGGAGCGATTGTTCTTGCCACCGGGTTCAAGCCCTATACTCCGCGTCGTGGTGAATACGGCTACGGGGATTTTGCTGAAGTGATTACACTCAAGGAACTCATAGAGGTTGTTGCGGAAAATCGGGAGAATGGCGGCAAAACCACACTGGAATTAAATGGCAGGAAAATAAGAAACATGGCCATGATCCATTGCGTAGGCAGCAGGCAAATCCCTGGAATCCATGAGGCGGACAGTATGGGAAACTTGAATCAGTACTGCTCCCGAACGTGCTGCAGCGCAACACTGCATGCAGCCAACGCCATTCGCGAGGCACATCCCGAAACCCATGTCTTCGATTTTTACAGGGATATCAGGACCTATGGCCGTGGGCAAGAGGAATTGTATGACACGGCTTCCCGAAACAAGGTCGTCTTTTTCCGTTTCGAGGCAGGAGAGGCTCCTGTGGTTTCAAAGAATAAAGGAACCGATGGTTCCCCGCTATCGGTAAAGGTGAAGGACGTATTGACCTTTGATGAGGAACTTGAGGTCCCGGTAGACCTTGTAGTGCTTGCAACCGGGATGGAACCTAACGATGTTTCCGACCTCGTATCGATGATGAAACTCCCGGTGGGCGTCGATCGATTCCTTCTGGAGGTTCATCCCAAGTTGCGCCCGGTAGAAATGGCTGTTTCCGGTATTTTGTTAGCGGGGACCGCTCAGGCCCCTTTTGATATAGGGGAAGCCTGTGCTGCAGCTTCAGCAGCCGCGGTGAAAGCCTCCGCAACGCTTGGAAGAGGGTACGTGGAACTGGATCCCTTTGTGGCGGAAGTCGATCTGAACAAATGCACCGGGTGTGGGGTTTGCTTGGAGGCCTGTGAACACGAGGACGTTCTGTCGCTGGTAGAAATGGAAGTGAACGGGGCAAAAGGGCTCCGTGCCCAAGTGAACCCGGCCCTGTGTGCCGGTGGGGGGTCGTGTGTAGGAGTCTGTCCTGAAAATGCCATTGATATCAATGGATGGACGCTGAAACAATACGAAGATATGGTGGATATGATCGTCTCTGACCAGATCCTCTAATATTGTGGATAGCACACATCGGATGGCCGCAAAAAGGCGCAAAAAGCACAAAAAACAAGGCTGCTATTTTTCATATGAAAGTGGTCGTTTTACGGTTGGAGGACGATATCCATGAGCCAGACAGAAAAGGAAAAACAGGAAAAAAAAGAGGCCATGAAAACCCTGCGCAAGGCCCGGGGAAATTCCATAAAAGCAGCAGCCGCTAAATTAAAGGAACAGAATAAAATAGTGAAAATAATCAGGGAGTACCTCAAGAACCAGCCGGCTACGGTCCCTGAAATAGCCGCTGCCTCCGGAATACCATCGGCAAAAATCATGTGGTACGTGGCCACCATGAAGAAATTCGGTGAAATTCTTGAGGCAGAGCAAGATGACAGTTATTTCAAGTACTGCCTGGCGACCGGTGAGAGAGATGAAACCGCCGGTTGATGCAGCGCTGAAAGGCTTTTGATTTCAAATGAACCTAATCGAGGGGATCAGAGAATGACGCAGGTATATCCCGAATTTGTAGAAGAATTAGAGCGTTTTGGCGTGGATACGACCATGGCTTGTTTCAATTGTGGTACGTGTGCTGCCATATGCCCGCTTGTCCATGAGCATTTCCCCAGAAAAATGATCCGTTATGCCCAGATTGGCGCCAAGGATCGAATCCTTGAAAACTATGAGGATCTGTGGAAGTGTTTACATTGTGGTTTATGCATCCAGACATGCCCCAGGGAAGCTGATCCGGGTGATATCATCCTGGGTTTGAGGCGGTTTGTGGTGGACAATTGGAGGAGGTCTTAAAATGTATCATCCAAAAAATATCATTGACGTCCTCGCGGACAATATCAGAAAGACCCGGAATCCTTTCGGCGCAGGCAATGGCACCATGAACAAGTGGTGGAAAGATGCGTCCCTTCGTACGGAAGGAGATGCCCTTTTGTATACGGGGCTCATGTATCAAATGATGCCGTACATCAAGAAAACCACGCACCACATTGAGCGTTTTGAGGACACAAAGCTGGCGGATTATGTGGGCTACCAGAAATATGTCCCAAAACTCATGGTAAAATCCGCCTTTGTATTCATGGCCGACAAGGAAGATAAAGAAAAATACAATCATATCCTGAAAAGCGTGGTCAAGCTCTTAGACAAATCAGGGGTGAATTTCTTTTACAGGCCCAAACTGGATTATTACAGTGGGATCCTTCTCTACGATCTGGGCGATCTGGACGGCTTCATCGAGCATGCCAAATTTGTCGCCGAAAAACTTAAGAAGCAGGGTATCCGAAAAATCATTACCGTGGATCCCCATACGACCTATGCCTTGAAAGTGCTTTTCCCGAAATATACGGGCATCAGTTTTGATGTGAAAACCTATTTTGAACTGATTGATTTTGAAGTAAAAGATGGGGATCGGCAGGTTACCCTTCACGACCCCTGCTTTTACGGAAGATATCTTGAGCTTTCGGATGTCCCGAGAAATCTCTTAGACAAATTTGGGATAGAAAACGTGAATGTGAGAAGTTCAGGAAAATTTACAAACTGTTGTGGCGGACCTGCGGAGTCCATTTCTCCTTCTCTTACCAAAGAGATCCTTCAAAAAAGGTACGCAGACCTGCAGGAAACCGGGAAGCCGATCGTGTCCATGTGCCCGATATGCCTAGGAAATCTTACGAAGATCGGAGCGGATGTTGAGGATCTTTCCGTCGTCCTTGCACGATATGCCTGATCTTGTTAGTATGGCAGGAGCGGGTGTAAATTAAGATTGGTGGTTATTCCTGGCTTGTTCAAATGTTACTTTTATTAGGTATTAGGTATTAGGTATTAGGTATTAGGTATGCGTTAAAGTAGTTTACACTGTTTTGTAATAAAATCCTTACGGATTAACTCCAGAATCTTTATACTAGGGAATTTAGGCGTAAGCCTTTTATTGTTTTTCCGAAAAAGTGCAAAGTGACAAATGAAGGATACGAAAATTATTCAATTTTTAATAAGAATTACATAGGGGGAAAGAAATGGCTGAAGAGAAAAAGGAAAAAATCATGTACATTGGTACCCATGGAGGCGAAAATCCTGAGAAGGCGAGCCTCCCTTTTGTTTTAGCGAATGCCTCCCAGGTTATGGAAGTGGAGGCCGTCGTTGTCTTGCAGGGTCCCGCAGTATTCCTGGCCAAGAAAGGATACTTGCAGCATGTGCACGCGGCAGGGTTTTCACCGCTTCAGGAATTACTGGATAGTTTCATGGAAGCCGGTGGCCGACTCCTTGTTTGTGTTCCCTGCATTCAGGAGAGAAAGATCGACGTGGCAGATCTGATCGAGGGGGCTGTTCCCACAGCGGGAGGCACCTTGACATTGGAGATTCTTGAAGCCAATGCAACGCTGGTATATTAACCCCAAAATGGAGGACAAATCATGAATAAAAAGAGATGGACATTAGGGATCAGCATCTTTGCTGTAATGGCCTTTTCCGTTTCTCTCTTTCTTGTTGATTATGCCATAGCCACACAAGAGAGTGCTGTGGTGCAGATCAAGGGAAAGGTGAAAGCCATATCAAACAAGGCCAAGACTCTTTCCGTCACGGTAAAGGGCAAGGGCGTTGTCATGCTCAAGTTTGACGACGCCACGGAATTTGTAAACTTTAAGAAAACAAAAGAGATTAAGCCTCCAACGGCCGTGGTGGTTAAATACAAGGCCGTGGGACCGGACAATCTGGCTACCTACGTCAAAAAGGCGCTTGTCAAACTACCGCCTGGAGTAACAGAGATTAAGACGGATGAATTGGCAGCGCTTGTTGAAAAAGGGCCCCTGGCTGGAAAGTATTGTCTTATTGATGCGAGGCCGGCAAAGATCGCTGCTGCGGCCCACATTCCCACGGCTACCTCCATCCCTGTCAACGTGCTTAAAGAAAAGGGTGAAAAACTGCTCCCTTGTGACAAAGATAAGCTGGTCATATTTTACTGCGGAGGGCCCACCTGAGGCATGAGTCCTAAATCCGCCGGTCTGGCGAAAAAATGGGGATGGAATAATGCCAAGGTTTATATTGAAGGAATGCCCGCATGGAAAAAGGCAGGACACTATACCGTATCCACTCCCGATTATGTGAGGACAGCAAACATTGTACTGATTGATCTCCGTTCTCCTGCAACCGTAAGCGCGGGGCATATCCCACGGGCGGTAAATATCCCTTTCGGGAACCTTGCCGAAGCAAAGGATACCTTTCCTGAGTCCCTTACAGCTCCTATCGTTTTTTATTCCGACAACGAAAAGGATTCTATTGAAGCCGTACAAATGGCCAGAAGTTGGCGATACAAGAATGTTTCGCTCCTGGAATTCCCCGGCGCCCTCGCATGGCAGAAAAGCGGGTACGATATCAAGACCGGACCTGCCGCCGAAGAGATCGTATATGTGAGGAGACTGGAACCGGGTCAAATCAGTATCGAAAATTTTGAAGCCGCTTTGAAATCAAAAGCCATTACTGTAGTTGACGTGCGTGGTCCTTCAGAATATGCTGCCGGTCATTTTTCGGGCGCCATCAATATTTCCCTTGACGAATTGCCCGCAAAATTGGATGACTTACCAAGTGATAAATTTGTGGTGGTGCATTGCAGAACGGGTGTGAGAGGGGAAATGGCTTACCTGCTTCTCAAAGAAAAAGGCTTTGACGTGAAGTACCTGAAAGCGGGCTGCCAATGTAAACTGGATGGAACATATCTTATCTGGGATATGTGATATCCGAAGCCAATTCGTTCAAAAAAGCCCCTGCTCTATGCAGGGGCTTTTGTGCACCAAAAGGTATCGGGCGTTTGAGAGAATAAAGGAGGAAAAAATGAAGAAAGGAATTTTTGGTTTCACACTTATCACATTTTTATTTGTTGGTGGAATTTTTTATCCCTTGGGAGCGTCAGCCCAGGACACTAAGTCCTTCGTCCCCGACAAGGCCCTTTGTGCCGAGATGATCCGTTTCGGGACGCAATCCTATCAAAGGGGAAAATTTCTCGATGCCAAGGAATATTTCAGAAAGGCCGTACAGGCTGATCCCGGTTCAGATGTCGCGTGGAAACATTACGACCTGTCTGTTATCTCCGCTCTGGCGGAAAAGGTGAACAAGGATACCGGGCTTATTGCGCCGGATGTTTCTATCCAGGGGCAGGCAGCCACCGGATCAGCGCCACCGCCTCCGCCAGCCCCGAAACCTGTACCGAAAAAGAAACCTAAATTCATTATCGTGGAAGATGAAGGCTGTTGACAGCAAAGGGGAGGTCTAAAATCTGATGAGCGACAATACGGAAACGAGCGTTATGGGAGGGATTCTCAAGCGCGCTTACGCTACAGTCTTTTATGAAAACTGGCCTTTATGGCTTGGTGGAATTCTGATCGGCATCATGAGTGTCATTACCTTTGCATGGGCAAGGCCGTGGGGCGTTGTGGGAGGGTTAAGGAACTGGGCCGACTGGTTTTTTAATCAGATCGGTGTGTATAGCCAGGCCCCTGTGTCACCATTGATTTCCACCAATTCCATCCTGGTGTTAGGTCTTCTCTGGGGCGCCTTTGGAGCGGCACTGCTTTCCAAACAGTTTGCTATTCGTATGGCTCCCGGACGAGAGCTGGTTAAAGGAGTCGTCGGCGGCTGCTTCATGGGGGTTGGTTCCGCCATGGCCGGCGGTTGCAATGTGGGTGGATTTTATATCGCAACCAGCGCCCTTTCATTAGCCGGCATAGCTATGATGGTGGGCCTTGTTGCCGGCGCTTACCTGGGGCTCAGATATCTTTATTGGGAAATGATGCATCTTCCCTCGAAACCCACAAAGGGTGGATCCGTAAACAAGAGCCTGATCGCCGCGGAACCTTACATAGGCGCCCTTGTCTTTTTAGGGGCTATTGTGGCGGCGTGGTTCTACGCCAGGGAAGCGTATGCCCGGGTGGGAGGACTTCTCCTGTGCGGAATCGCCTTTGGAATCATCATACAGAGGGCGCGCTTCTGTTTTGTTCGTTGTTTCAGGGATCCCATGATGACCGGTGAAGGGGATATGGTAAGGGCTGTGGCATACAGTATTGCCATTGGCATCATAGGCTTTGCGGCATTAAAATGGACCGGCCTTCGTGGTGAATATGCCTACGTGACGCAAACCTTCTGGTTCGGGAGCCTTGTGGGTGGCCTGGTATTTGGTTTCGGCATGCTGATTTCCGGTGGTTGCGGGAGTGGGTCTGTCTGGAGGGCAGGGGAGGGGCATGTCAAGTTGATGGTGGTTGTCGTCTTTTTTGCCATGACCAATTCGCTATTCAAGACGTTGATTAATGCTTCGCAGGGGTTCAAGGAATTCATCGGATCTCGCTTTTATCTCCCCGATTATATTGGGTACACATGGGCGGTACTCCTTCTCCTTCTTATCTTTTTTATCTATGCCCTGGTGGCCACATGGAATGAAGAAACCGATAAGTTTACTGTGGAGATGTAGGAATAAACGATCGAATACAGGAAACCGTCACCCCCGCGAAAGCGGGGGTTATAACGTGCTATCCACTGAAGCCCGGAAAACGTCCAATGCCTGGGGATTTTATGACATGACTTTAAGCAGGAAAAAGTGTTTACTTTTTACTGTCTCCATCGTGATGTCGTGCCTTTCTCCTATCGCCTGGGAAGCTACGTCCTTCGCCCTTAATGGCGCAGATGTGGCGATCTACAATGATTCTTGCGCACCGGTAGATCCGGTAACGGGAGCCAAGAGGTCAGGGACCTGGCAAGACGGGATAGCCTCCATCAAATGTATGTTAAATTGGATGGGGCTTTCCCATGAAGAGATTTCCTATCGAGATCTAAACGATTCAAATGAAGACTTCTCGCGCCTTTATAAAGTTCTGCTCTTTCCGGGAGGATTTGCATACTGGTATAATTATTGGATAAGTTTGTCGGGTAAAGATCGCATCCGAAACTTTGTAAACGATGGTGGCGGCTATTTTGGCATTTGTGCCGGATCATTTTTTGCCTCAGATACGGTTGTGTGGGAAGGGGTATCCTATGGGGATAGATATTTACACAATGCTTATGGAGAGCTGACAGGATACAATCTGGACCTTTTCTCCGGAACAGCCACAGGGCCTATCAATGGCATCGCCCCATGGCCAACCTACGGGATAACGACAATCAATTTCGAAAAAGAATCTGAGATATTGTCGGACTATAAAGTGACGCCCTTTTCTGAAGGTATATTTTACTATGGAGGACCCTACTTCACATCCTCTCAAGACAAAAATGTAAAGGATTTGGGGGTTTATGATTATAACGGAGAACCGGCGCTCGTTGCCTTTACATACGGTTCAGGCAGAGTTGTGCTAACCGGACCACACCCTGAGATTGCCTTCCAGTTGCTGCAGACCTTAGTATTCGCGTTCCCTGCGCCAATTATAACGGGAATCTGTACGGTTTTTTGTTGAATTTTTACCACAATCAGGATGATTCCTCCGGCTTTTATTGGAAGTTGAACATGGAGACCCTGATGATCGGAGAAGGCAGTGACTGCATACCGATTGGAACAGACCTGAGTATGCCCATGTCCTGTGTGTCGTACAATGGCAGTCAATATGGATTTACGTTTAATTTTTACAGGAACCTCTACGATCCATCGGGCTTGTATTGGAAGATGGATACCAGCACGTTTGAGGTGAAATAAACTTGGTTGCTATGGAGCCCCTAATATTAAAACCTAAAAGCTGCAATTAGCTTTTAGATATTGGCCGTTAGCTTAAATATATCAAGCATTTGAATGACTTTTTTTCATGCGGGGATTATCACTTTTTGGGCTTGGTCCTAACGTTGGCCATTAGAGTTGTTTTCTTACTTATAATCTTAATCGTAATCATAATCGAAGAACCCTGGAATAGGTTAAAAGGAGTATGATTATGATTAAGATTATGAACCGTCGAACGTATTCTTTGATGATCGTATCAAGTGGGCGAAGTTAGAACCAAGCCCCATTTTTTGATGCTAACCCATTGTGCCCAAAGCCACTGATTTTGTGCGGCTAAGTAACCACTAACAGCTAATTGCATTTTTTAAGTGATTTGCTTTGACGTATCTTTCAGTTTCGTTTTCAAATTCTCCAGTTGGTGTTCGTAATTTTCGATTTCCTCTCAATCACATTTTCAATATTGTAACCCATACCTCTTGTATTTCATTCTCAAACTTTGATATCATCGTAGGGGACCCACAAAGGGTGATTTGCCCTATTTAGTTTCCATCCATAAATGGCCTTTTTCCGCAATGTTGGCGTCAAACTGCGGGTTTCCTTGTGCGACGTACTATCGTACGTCTCCGCGCAAACCCTTATTTTCCTAGACCTTGCAGAAAATTGCTCATTTCTGAATTGGAAACTCGTAGTGCCCCGAGTACCATTAATGGATGGGCTCTATTTTAAAGAATTGGCCCAAGATTTATGATGGAGATTCAGAATGATAGGTGCAGATAGGTTCTTGAGGTACGGTTTTTGGTTTGTTTTTATTTTATTCCTTCTTGCAGCTGCACTGGTTTTATCCGGCTGTTCGAATTCCGACACATCATCGTCTACGGACCGATTTTTTCTGGTCTTCCAGTCACAGGGCAAACAGCTTAAACTACACATATTGGATGATGACCTGGTGCATCTGGAATGGTCCGGTCCCGAAAGAGTTACCGATCCGGAGACACCGATCCCCATGACTCCTTCCGTGTACAAGCGTGATTATCCGGGACCGGACTTCTTTGCGAAGGATTCGAATGGAAAGATTGAGACGAAAGATCTGCTGATCCGGGTGGAGCCCACGACTCTGGCCCTGACTGTGTACGAGAAGCTTGCCCCAGGCGATGCGCTTCTCACGGTAATCGCTCCCATAGAGGAGAACGGTTTGACCCGTGGCATGGCCATGGATTCAACCGGGTTTACCCATGTCTATGGTCTGGGTGAACAGTTCCTGATTCCGGGTGAGGCCAACGGCGATTGGGCGGGGCTTCAGCGCACCCCCGGGAACTCATATGGAAACGCCATGGTGGCATTCAACGGAGGGAGCACGAACGGGGGATTCAATGGCAATGCTCAATTTCCCGTCATGTACGCCCTGGGGGATGAAAAGAATTACGCCCTGTATGTGGACCTGCCAAGGGCCCTGACCTGGGATTTTGTGGCCGGTTCGTGGCATGTGGTTTCCACAGGAACTGCGATGCGGTCGTTTTTGATGAGTGGCTCCAATCTGCCCGATCTCAGGCATGACTACATGGAACTTACCGGGAGACCTCCTGTGCCTCCAAAAAAGATGTTTGGTCTGTGGGTCTCCCAGTATGGCTACCGTGATTGGACCGAGGTGGAGGATAACCTCATCAGCCTGCGCGAGGCTGGCTTTCCTGTGGACGGTTTTGTACTGGATCTCTTCTGGTTTGGAGGTATCGAGGATTCATCCCCCGATAGCCATATGGGTTCCTTGACCTGGGATCTATCCAGTTTTACGGATCCTTCCGGGGCGATCGCACAACTGGGTGAGCAAGGGGTGGGCATCCTGGTGGTCGAGGAATCTTATGTCAGCAGTGGACTCGAAGAATACGAAGTGCTGGAGAAGAGGGGCGCCCTGGTACGTCAAACCCAAGGTGGTCAGCCCGTTTCCATGGGTAGCTGGTGGGGCCAGGGAGGCATGCTGGATTGGACCAACGATGTCGGAGCCGATTTCTGGTTCGATTATCGGCGGCTTCCCCTGATCTCAGATGGTGTTCTAGGGCACTGGACTGACTTGGGCGAGCCCGAAGATTACGACCCGGAGGCCTGGTACCATGGCCTGCCCGGACTTGAGGGCAACGCCCACGCCGACGTGTGCAATTACTATAATTTTAAGTGGCTGGAGAGCATCTCCAGGGGATATGAACGTCACGACATCGACCGGAGGCCCTTCATGCTATCGCGATCGGGTACAGCAGGTATCCAGCGTTTTGGAGCGGCCATGTGGTCCGGAGATATTGCCGCACGTTTGAGCAGCTTGCGTACCCACTTTAACGCCCAGATGCACATGAGCTTTTCGGGAATGGATTACTATGGCGCCGACATTGGCGGTTTCTGGAGAAAAAGCCTGGGCGGGGATCTCAATGAGCTTTACACTCGCTGGTTTGCGAATGGCATGGCTTTTGATGTGCTTGGCCGACCTCACACCTTCAACCTGGATAAAAACCACCAGGACAGTCCGGAAAAGATTGGGGATATTGATAGCAACCTGGCCAACGTCAGACTTCGATACCAGCTGTCGCCCTATGTTTATTCCGTAGCTCACCAGGCCCATTTGTACGGAGACCCTGTTTTTCCGCCGCTGGTCTACTATTTTCAGGACGACAGTGAAACGCGGACTTTAGGCAATCACAAGATGATCGGCCCCTGTCTTCTGGCCAGAGCCTGCGCGGGGTATGGAGAGTCGGAAGCAGACGTTTATCTTCCCTCAGGTACCTGGGTGGCCTATCATACCGGGGAATGGGTGGATAGCCAAGGCGAGTGGATTCGGAATGTCCCGTTGTTTGTGGAGGGGCGGTATACGCTTCCGTTGTATGCCCGTGCCGGGGCATTGATTCCGGAAATGCATATGGACGAAGACACTCTCAACATTGCAGGTTTGCGTACGGATGGCAACATAGACAAAGATCTGGCAGTCCGGGTCTTTGCCTCGGACCAGGCGACCCAATTTGTCTTGTATGAAGATGACGGGTGGAGTAGGGCCTACCTGAACGGCCGGGTACGGACCACGCGTATAGAACAGGCACTCGACAGGGATATCGCGCGTGTTACCATTTTTCCCGGGGTGGGCGCCTACCAGGGAGCGCTGGATAAGCGCAACAACTGGGTGGTCCTGATCACCCGGGGGCGCACAGTGATCGAAGTATCTGTGAATGGTGTATCCCTTCCGCGCCACGACACTCTGGAGCAGTTCAATGCAGCTTATGTGGGCTGGTATATGGATGACCCCTCTCTCGTTAGAGCCAAGTCCGGTTTTCTGCCCGTAAACCAGACAAAGGAGTTCTTGTTTAGGCTGTCCTCCAGTTAATGGCCAGAGAGGTACGCAAGATCATATGAATTAGGAAATAAAAAAGACTTGACAAAGGAAAGATTTATTTATAATTTAGACCAAAAGGATTAAATGGTCTAAAAATTAAAATTCAGGATTGTTATCATGACAAACGATAATGAACAAAAAGAACGCATCCTTTCTGCGGCTACAAATCTCTTTTCCCGTTTCGGACTTGAGAAAACCACCATGGAAGATATTGCCAAGGCCGCAGGGAAAGGGAAAAGCTCTCTCTACTATTACTTTAAGAGCAAGGAGGAGGTTTATGCCGAGGTTATCCGAAAGGAGATCGCAGGTCTCAAGACAACCATCAGGAAGGCCATTGAAAAAGAGGATGACCCCTATAATAAATTCACCAGTTTTGTGGGCACGCGGCTTAATTATCTGAATGAGAAAGCCGACCAGTATATCACTATAAGGGACGAATATCTAAAGCATTATCAATTTATCCAGAACCTGACGGCTGATTACTCCGATTGGGAGATGTCTACCATAAAAGATATCGTTGAATATGGGCGGGACAAGGGGCTGTTCCTGGTTACTGATTCACAGGCCATTTCCCAGGCTATATTCTTTGCTTTAAAAGGTCTCGAATACCCATGGACCACGAATCTGACGCGGATAGAGCTGGAAAAAAGCGTCTATGTACTGGTGGATATTCTGTTGAAGGGGATCACGAAATAATATTTTTTTTCTTATGTATCAACCGTAAAACCTGAAACGTCGAAAAGTAAATTTAAGTGAAAGGCGGTGCACACATGAAAGCTCTTCTGGTATACCCCAGTTATCCGGACACCTTCTGGAGTTTCAAGCATGCCCTGAAATTCATCTCTAAAAAGGCGGTCCATCCACCGCTGGGGTTGCTGACCATCGCATCGATGCTTCCCGATGAATGGGGAAAGAGGCTGAGAGACATGAATGTAGAGGCCCTGGAAGACAAAGATCTTGAGTGGGCGGATTACGTGTTTATCAGTGCCATGGCGATTCAGAAAGAGTCCATTCAGGAGATTGTCCATAGATGCAAAGAATATGGAGTCAAAGTCGTGGCGGGGGGGCCACTCTTTACCGCTGCTCATGAGGATTTCAAAAGAATCGACCATTTTGTGCTCAATGAAGCGGAAATTACCCTTCCCATTTTTCTGGCGGATCTTGAAAAAGGTGCGGCCAAGCAGATCTATGCCTCAGATGTGTTTCCCGATGTAGGGCAAACTCCGATTCCGCGGTGGGATCTGGCTCCCATGAAGAAATATGTTTCCATGAATATTCAGTATTCCCGCGGTTGTCCTTTTAATTGCGAGTTTTGCGATATCACAGTCCTTTATGGCCGAAAGGTAAGAACCAAGAGCAAAGGACAGATATTAAGGGAATTAGATACCTTATACGCCAGCGGATGGAGAGGGAGTGTATTTTTTGTGGACGACAACTTCATCGGGAACAGAGGGAAATTAAAAAGAGATATTTTGCCTGCGATCATCGAATGGATGCAAAAAAAGAAACATCCCTTTACCTTTTCCACTGAAGCCTCCATTAATCTTTCCGACGATGAAGAACTGATGTACATGATGGTGCAAGCCGGGTTTGATGCGGTCTTTGTGGGGATTGAGACGCCTAACGAGGAAAGCCTTGCAGAATGCAACAAATTCCAAAACAGAAATCGTGATCTGGTTGGCTGTGTAAGAAAAATCCAGAAGTTCGGTTTGCGGGTGCGGGGGGGATTCATTGTGGGATTTGACAATGATGCTCCGTCGATTTTTGAAAGGCAGATCGATTTCATTCAAAAAAGTGGCATTATAACGGCCATGGTGGGGATACTGAATGCACCTCGAGGTACCAGGCTCTATAAGAGGGTCGTCAAAGAAGGCAGGCTGTTAGAGGATATTTCAGGAGATAACACGGATTTCACAACCAATATCATCCCAAAAATGGGCTTTGAAAAACTCAACAAAGGTTACAGGAAAGTGATCATCGGGATCTATTCGCCCAAGCCCTACCATGATCGCGTAAAAAACTTCCTAAAGGAATACAAACCTTTGAAAAAGAGGAAGTTTCACTTCCATCCGGGTCATATCCGATTTCATTTCGGCTACTCTGGGGCCATTTTTAAAAGCATATGGTCCCTGGGTATAAAGGATGGCGATCGGGCTCATTACTGGGAACTCTTTTTCTGGTCCCTGTTCAGACGTCCCAGGGCCTTTCCCATGGCCATCACCTATGCCATATATGGATTCCATTTCAGAAAGGTTTTTAAGAGCTGTCTGTAACACGATCGAAACCTGAGCAATATTGGTACGACCTGGAATCCCCCCGTTTTACGGCGGATGAAAGTGAGGCACGTGAACAGAGGGGATATCTATTCTTGATTTTCCGGTGCTTTCGATCCGCCTATCAAAGAAGTTCGATAAAATGATGGAATATGAATTCTTAAGAAAAAGGAACATCTTGAATCCGGCACATATTGTGAGCCTGTTCAAGCAACTCTGGCCCGACAAGAGTTCGCAAGATCTTCACGAAAAAAAACTGCTCTGGAAAAAATCCACCCGGATCTTCATTGCAAAAGAAGACGGAAAGGTGCTTGGGCTGATCACTTTTAGACCCAAAATATTTGGTTTAATCGCTTATATTCCAGAACTGGTGGTACATGAAGAGGTACGGGGCAAGGGGATCGGCAAAAACCTTCTACAAAAGATAATAGCGTATGCAAAAAGAAATGCCTGTTTGGGTGTCTTTCTTGCTTCGGCCATGAAGAGGAGGGAAAGCCACAGATTCTACAAAAAAAATGGGTTCATAAATATCGGGGCTCTTTTCTTTAGGCCGATC
>Ga0208901_1000407_pt1 | contig 21894 bp, 18 predicted proteins | sample AntAceMetag02UKF_FD_184764 | JGI IMG/M metagenome (GOLD analysis project Ga0208901, IMG submission 184764) | Saline lake microbial communities from Ace Lake, Antarctica - Antarctic Ace Lake Metagenome 02UKF (SPAdes) (version 2) | ecosystem: Environmental > Aquatic > Non-marine Saline and...
GGTGGACATCCTTTTTAACAATGCCGGGATCTGCTCGTCACCCCCCATAGAAGAGATTACTGAGGAAGAATGGGATGAAATGATGGCTGTCAATCTGCGGGGTGTCTTTTTCTGCTCCCAAGCCGTTATGTCCATAATGAAAGAGCAGGGGCAGGGACGTATTCTCAACATGGCTTCTCTCGCGGGCAAGGTGGGGGGACTTGCAGCCGGCGCCCACTATTCCGCTTCAAAAGCGGGGGTGATCTGCCTTACCAAATCTTTCGCCAGGACACTGGCGCCTTACGGGGTAACCGTGAATGGCCTGGCGCCCGGTCCAGTAGATACTGACATGCTGCAGACGTTGCCGATGGACCGGAAGGAACTTATGCTGGAGCAATGTCCTTTGGGCAGGTTTGCGGATACAGCCGATGTTGCGGGAGCGGCCCTTTTCCTGCTCTCTGATGCCGCCAGACATATTACGGGGACGACCCTTAATTTGAATGGTGGAATTTTGATGGAATAGTTAGCATCCTCATCTTTGTCCGCTTACACTTTTTTCGAAATGGAGTGTAATCTCGAATTAAAAATGGGTTTCTGAAGTTGAGAATCGGATGCCGAAATTGGAAACTTGAAATTAGAAAAGGCATTAAGATTTAGGGTTTTCCCGTATTTCAAGTTTCCCTTTCAAAACACAAGCGGGGCCTTTGACTGGCAAAAAGGTCAGTCTAATCGAGAAGGAAACTTTCACACGCTTATTTACCGCCCGCTTGTCCCGTCGCCGGGGCTTGTCCCGTCGCCGGGGCTTGTCCCGTCGCCGGGGCTTGTCCCGTCGCCGGGGCTTGTCCCGTCGCCGGGGCTTGCCCCGCTAGCGGGGCTTCGCTCAAGACGCAAAGAACGCTAAGATTTAGTTTTTTTACCGAATCGGAACGGACGATTCGAAAAAGGCTTTGCGGCCTTTGCGTTTTGCGGTTCAATTTCTTTAAATGAAGTTCACACGAGATCAATAAAGTGAAAACCCCTTTTTGGCATTCATAAAGGATACCGAACCATCTCTTAACAAAAGGAGCCATGAAAATGCAATGGCGCAGTAAAGAGGTTTTGACGAGACCCAATTGGTCCATGAACCGGTCCCTGTACAAATCAATGGGATATAGTGATTACGATTTGGACCGCCCCCTGGTCGGCATAGCCAACTCCTGGAATCGAGTCGTTCCCGGGCACTACAACCTGGATCTGGTTTGCGATTATGTAAAACAGGGTATCCATCAAGCCGGGGGTACACCGGTGGAATTTGGGGTCATTGCCGCCTGTGACGGTATTGCCCAAGCCCATGATGGCATGCATTTCATTCTCCCTTCACGGGACTTGATTGCCAACGATATCGAAACCATGATTCAGGCCCATCGGTTGGACGCCCTGGTCCTTCTGGGCTCCTGTGACAAAATCGTACCCGGGATGCTGATGGCTGCGGCTCGGCTGGACCTTCCCAGCATCCTGGTGGTGGGAGGTCCCATGGAGGGAGGGTGTGAATTCGACGGAAGGCCTTCGGATACCACCTCTGTCACCGAAGGTCTTGGTATGTTGAAGGCGGGGAAGATTGATGAGGCTACCTATCGAAAGCTGGAGGATTGTGCCACACCCACCTGCGGTTCCTGTTCTTTTTTAGGGACGGCAAATACCATGTGCTGTGTGGCAGAGGCTATCGGGCTTTGTCTCCCGGGCAGCGCAACAATCCCCGCGACCCATGCGGACCGAATGCGTGCCGCCCAGGCTTCCGGTCGCCAGATTCTGGAGTTGTTGAAAAAGGGTATTACGGCTCGGCAGATCATTAATCAAAAGGGGATTGAGAATGGCATCCGCCTCAGTACGGCCATCGGAGGGTCAACCAACGTGGCCCTGCATATGCCGGCCATAGCCTATGAGGCCGATTGTGAGGTTCCCATGGACCTCTTAGAGGCGTTGTGTCGGGAGACCCCAACCGTTGCTAAAATGAATCCGGCTGCAGCGCCCAATGTGCCCGACTTTCACCGGGCCGGGGGAGTTCCCGCTGTGATGAAAGAGATCCTTCCCCTGCTTCATGGCGACGCCCTTACCGTTACAGGAGAGACAGTATCTGAAAATGTGAAAGAGGCGGTATCGACTAACCAGAATATCATCAGGACTATGAACGACCCGTGGGAAGCCGGTGGAGGGCTCGCGGTTCTAAAGGGGAATCTGGCTCCTAATACGGCCATCACCAAACCGGCGGCCATTGTACCGGAGATGCATAGGTTCGAAGGAACAGCCCGCTGTTTTGATTCGGAGGAAGCAGCCGATCATGCCATCCTGGAAGGAACGGTAAAGGAAGGCGAGGTCATAGTGATCCGCTACGAAGGCCCCAAGGGGGGCCCCGGTATGCGGGAGATGTATAATGCCATGAAATTACTCTACGGAAGGGGATTGGCGCTGAAGACCGCGGTTATTACAGACGGCCGGTTTTCCGGTACCAACAACGGTTGTTTCGTGGGCCATATCTCCCCCGAGGCGGCGGAAGGGGGCCCCATCGCCGCTATTGAAAATGGAGATCGGATCACCATCGATATTCCCAACCGAAACCTTACTCTACATGTTTCGGATACCGAGATCAAAGACCGCCTTTCCAGATGGAAGCGGCCGGAACCGAAATTCAAAAAAGGGTATCTGGCCCTCTACGCGAGGCTGGCCGAGTCTGCAGACAAAGGAGCCATTATTCGCCACAAGGTGGAGTAGTCCGGGTCGTCGGATTTTGTTTGACACATAAGGCCGAGGTCTCTATGATTTATCCTTAAAAGAAGGAACTTCTTGTCATCTTGCCCACCTCACATTCTATTTATGATTGCAAAAGTCATTATCATAAACCTAGCCAAGTCGAACCACGGGAGAAATAAGAATGGAAACCAAAACAGTCGATATATATAAAGATACAACGGATTTAAAAGGGTTGTTGGCCCAGGTATCTGAAGGGATAGAAATTATTTTCGTTGAAAATGATGCCCCTGTTGCCCGTATGCACCCCATAAATAAACGTGTTGCAGGATTGCATTCTGGGTTAATATGGACAAGTGATGACTTTGACGAACCTCTATCAGACGATTTTTGGGCAGGAAACCAATGAAACTATTACTTGATACGCACGTTTTTATTTGGTGGGACAGCGCGCCATTAAAGATAATACCAGAGGTATTGGAATTGTGTCAGAGTCAAGACAATGCACTCCTGCTAAGTGTCGCAAGCGTGTGGGAGATGCAGATCAAACTTCAACTTGGAAAACTGAAATTGAACATACCTTTACCGGAACTGATTGAGAGTCAGCAACACATCAATGACATTCAGATATTGCCCATTGAAATTAACCATGTTTTAGGTTTAGGTGATTTGCCTTCTCACCACAAAGACCCTTTTGACCGTCTGATAATATCCCAGGCGAAGGTGGAAGATATTGTTTTAATAAGCAAAGATGCCATTTTTGAACGATATCCTATTAAAGTGATTTGGAAAGGGCCAAAATAATGACACTTACCCATACGGAAAAATTGATGAAAATGTGGACCACTTTCTGGCTGAGTCCGCGGACAAAGCAGCCATTATTCAAGATAGAGTAGGGTATCCGTCACTCTGATAGTTTGCCGTTCAGTGCTTCCATGGTGGTGGATCCGTTGACTTTCCCGTACTGTGGTGACCGATTATACGTGGCCGGGTTTTTAGTTTTCAAGAAAAGCCGTTAGATCGGCTTTTCTTTTTTCCAGTTTTTTCATTCTGCTTTTAATTCTTCTCAGTTCACTGTTTATTTCTTTCAGTTCATTATCAAGCTTTCTTTTTTCCAGATAATCATCACCGTATTTGCTGAGCACAAGTGCTTCCACCTCGTGCCTGAACAGTCTGAAATAGGGATTGCCGTGTATGTGATTTTCCCGATATTGCAGACTGCCGTCTCTTATACCGTCCATAATCTCAGCCTGTGAGATTCCGAATTCCTTCCGAGCGGACTTATCGCTGAAAGTCGCCCCTTTGTCTGACCATCCGGGAACATATTGCATTCTCTTTTTCTCCGTATTTTAAGGTTTCCTGAAACAGAACTTGTGTTCGAGTCTGTCAATTTCAGAAATTGACCGGCATTTAAATTTCAAAGTACCTTTCAATCGATTTCTTTTGGTTCTGTGAGAAGCCGGATACCATCTAAAATCTGGGCAATTCGTTGCTTGGAGAGTGTTCCTGTTTTTTCCGATAGATCGCTTTTATTTACAGTGAAGATTTGAGATATGTTTACAACACTTGTCTTGGGTAAATCAGCTTCGCCTTTTTTGAGCGTTACATTACCTGGCGAATTTGACCTTTTGAGATTTGAAGTTAGCGAACATACAACAACCGTGTTAATCCGACTATGATTGAAAATATTGTTTTGTATTACAACATGCGGGTGTCGATAACCAGGTTCTGATCCATCGGGATCTTCGAAATCTATCCAATATACGTCGCCTTGCTTGATTACCATTGGTTTTTTACCATTTTCAAATGCCGCAGGCGCATTTTATCAACGATTTTTGTGTCGACATCAGGGAGATCATCATATGCATCATTGATAGCTTGAAGAAGCTCCAGGTTGTTGTGACGCTGTATAAACTCCTTGGCAGCTATAGCGAATAGACGACTCCGCGAAATATTCAAATTTTTGGCAAGATCATTCACCTTATCAAATATGGGCTTTTCAATAGATATTGCGGTTTTAATATTTGGCATTGGTATGCCTCCATGTATTTCCCTAAGTATAACCCATAGTATGTACGATGGCAATATTATTTTAATCCGGATAGGAAGTGCGTCCGGGGTTGGACCAAGCTATGTCACAGGAATCTACTGCTCTATATGGTCATTCCGGCCCGCCTGCCTCGCCTGTGACATAGGTAAAGGGTATGGACTCAAGGGGTCCGGCAATGGCGGGCAGGGCTTGTCCACCGGTTTTTTGGCGGGCATGACCCGGAATCCAGGAACTCCGCACGCCTCCGGAGTCTCGCATGCTCGCTTACCCGGAGTCTCGCATGCTCGCTTACCCGGAGTCTCGCATGCTCGCTTACCCGGAGTCTCGCATGCTCGCTTACCTGGATTCCCGCGTTCATGGTCAGTCTGATCGAGAAAGAAAGTTCTGGGTCCCTCAGACCATGACTCCTACTTCATGGAGATCCAGTCGTGGCAAGATGCCACCACACACGGATGGCAACCGGCAACTGGAAACCGTAAACCGAAACGAAGTTTCATACGCGCTTCCAGTTTTCAAGATCAGGTGGTTTCCATGCCCTTGGGCCTCACAGTAAAGACTGGGCAGGGAGCATTTCGGACTACCTTGTCAGCTACGCCTCCCATCAGGACCCTGGAAAGGCCACTTTTTCCATGGGTGCTCATCACGATCATGCCGGCGTTTTTCTCTTCCGCCACTTCAACTATTTTTTCATGGGGTGATCCCACTGCAACAAGGGTTTCCTTGTTTATGGATTTGTGGAAATCCCCGATTAAACAGGCGGAGAAATCGTCGATCATCTGTTCATCTTCCCGCTCAAGGACGGTTTCCCATGGATTTCCAGGGACCTTAGTGATTTTTTCCGCGTCCTTTTCGGTCATTACATGCAACACCAATACCCTGGCGCGAAACTGTTTGGCCAGAAAAGCAGCCCAGACAAACGCCTCGCTAGAGTATGGGGAGAAATCCGTAGGAACCACAATCAAATCAATCGTCTCAATGTCCAGATAGAAGTCTTCATATTTTTCCCGCCAGTCGTAACCGAATTTCTTGTAGAAATAAGGTCTGAGCCTGGCAAACCAGGCCCCCTGCTTTTCCGCATTCCTGCCTTTTCCAGCCGCACTCAGGATTTCTGCCACATAGACGTCTATTTCCGTCATTTTTTCTTTGGGTACAAAGGCGTGGGCGCCATCCTTGACGGATTTTACGAGGTTGTCCGGGCTGAGGGCATGGGCCGTCAGCATCAAGGCGGGGATCCCTTTATCGCGAGCGATTTCGAGAAGTTCATAGCCCCTGACTCCCATGATATCCAAGATGGCCACATCATAGCGACTTTCTTCCATGAGCTTTTTCGCGGTGTCAAAATCCGAGGCCGAAGCCACTTCACATTGGCTCAAAATTTCTTCGAGAGTTTCAAGGACATCTGCTTCATCATCCACAATCAATATTTTTTTTCCGTTCAGTATGCTCATGTCATGCATTTCTATTCTCCTTATGGTTCAAAGGTTCCCTACAGGTCCTGCTGCGCCAATAATTTTACCGCGCTGGAGTGTCAGTCCATGGGTCATGCACGGCAAAATCTCGTCCTGATGATGGGTTACATAGACGAGATTAGTATGTGTATGGTGACCGATATATTCGATGATTTCCAGGATCTTGTTTCTGTTGTCCATATCCAATCCATCACAGGGTTCATCCAGGAACAGGAAGACGGGGGATTTTACCATGGCACGGGTGATGAGGGTCAACTTTCTTTGACCATAGGAGAGTTGTTCGAAGGAATGTCCCGCAAGTTCGTCAATGCCCAGGGTCTCCATCCATTGCATGGCCGTTTTCTCCTGTTCCACACTGCAAGACCGATACAGACCGATCGAGTCATGAAATCCTGAACAGACCACATCAAAGGCCAAGAAGCCTTTCTTGTATTTGGCCTGCAATTCTGGAGAAACGACTCCAATCTGCCTTTTGATCTCCCATATACTGACCCCGCTGCCCTTCTTTTTTCCGAAAACAGAGATTTCATTGGAGTAGGATTGGAGATTCTCCCCTAAAATGAGCTTTAATACCGTGGACTTTCCGGCCCCGTTCTCCCCTGTAATTGTCCAGTTTTCTCCATCTCTTACTCGCCAGTTGAAATCGTCGAGCACAATCGTATCGTCGTAGCGTACAGTCACATTGCGCATATCAATCAAAATTCGACCATTTTTTGGGGATGAACCCTCGGTCCTCTGAATGTGTTTCTTTTTAACAATCGGGGAGATAGATCTTTCAGAGGGGCAAAAGGATTTGGTTTCATCCTTGTGCGTATCTTTCATTTCCACAAGGTGCAAGACATCTTCTTTGGTCCCCGCGGCAGATATTTCCCCATTTTTCAAGTACAGAACATGGGTTATACGGGGCAAAATTTCCTCGAAACGGTGAGTAATCAAGACAACAGACACCCCGCTTTGAATGAGACTGTCCAGGTTTTCAGCAAGGGCCTTCCGCGACTTGTCATCTAAGCCGTTAAAGGGTTCATCCAATATGAGGAGTTCGGGAGCTTTCATCAGGGATCGAGCAATGACTGTCTTGCACAGTTCCCCAGTAGAAAGAGCTAAAATGTCCCGATCCACAATGTCTTTAATCCCCATCTTGCCTGCCACCCGGTGCACCCGGTCTGCTATCTGATTCTTTGAATAACCGTTGTCTCCCATTCCCCGGACAATAACGTCTCTTGCTGTTGTCTTTTCATGAATTCTACCGCTGAAATCTCGAAAGTCGGCCTGCAATTCCTCTTGCTCAAAAATTTCACGGAATAATTCCGGCGAGACATATCCCACGGATTGGGTGTTGGTGGAAGGGCTTTTTCCATTGGACAGATGGTGGGTGACCGATCCTCTTACCACTGGGATCCCGCCAAACAGGGCTTTGGCCAGACTCGTTTTTCCGGATCCATTGGGGCCCACTATGGCCCACTGTTCGCCGGTATTGATCTGCCATGAGATATTGTGAAAATAGAGTTTATCATAAAGCCGAACAGAAATCTTATCCAGCGTTATGAGCGGTTGATCTTTCACTATCGGTTTTCTCCTGGGGAAGGTTCAAGGGTTCAATGTTCAGAGGTTCAGAGGTTCAGGGCTCATGGATTAAAAAAAGGAGGGTTAGGAAACGATTTTTTGTATGCTTCCTTTCCCTCCTATTCAGCAGGTTTCAAGATAATGTTTCTGGAGATTGCAGTATGCGATCCCCGAAGAGATATTTACCTGGTTGGGGCCTGGGCCGGTGGTTCGGACAGGGGCAAAGAGACCAGTCCTTTTTCCAGGATGAACTCTACTGCGAGTTGCGTAGCCTGCCCTACCACGTCCGTACATTTGTCCTTGTGTCCTCCGGCCTCCTCGAATTTCGCGAATTCGTCCGGATCGACAATATAGTAGGGTCGTCCGAATTTCCGAATCTGTACATCCCGGCAAATGACGGCACCAAGTGTCTCAATATATCTATAGGTAAATTCTCTTACCAGTTTGAAGTTTTCATGACGCACACCTTCAGGATCTTTGAAATTAGATCGCTCCCTACCCAAAAGCTGGCCGATGGCCAGCACGCCGGCAGCATATCCCCCGCAGACACTGACGCCGCAAAGGCCTCCACCGCCCGCAAACCCGGTAGCTGCTTTGAAAATCCCATCGTCTTTCATATTTAAAGTGTCGTAAATAGCGCCCAGGGCAGCCTGGGAACACCCCCGATATACTTTTTCATACTCGAATCCTAATTTATATGCTTTTTCAATAATTTCTTCTTTCGTCATTTTTTATCCTTCATGTTCTTCATGGCCTTCATGGTTATACGTTTGTGCCGCTTACTCTGGAAATCAGATCGCCGGAGTTGTCAAATTCCAGTTCCAGATCTTCCTCGCCGATACTTCCCACCTGATCTTTATTTAGAGATGCAAGGCATCCCACGGAAACCATCATGGAGGTCAGTTCCATGGTATTTTTGATATGGACCAAACGAAGATCTTCCTCATTGCAGGGCCTGATAGTTTTTAAAGCGAGGGCAATGGCTTCACGATCGGTCAGGAAGGTTAAAGGGATCATTCCCCCTTCCGGGCCACAAGCCGTAACACAGTTAATAATGGTGGAAGGAAAGTCAATCTTATCCACCAGCCGTCGGGTGGTGAAATCCGCCTGGGACAACCCGACCGCACTGCCTTCGCTGCCCTCGGTGAGATCCCGTACAAAAATGCGGGTTATTTTCGGCCAGGGACGCTTAACCCCATAGGCCAGCACATCCCGTCCCACTACATTGGGGTCGATGCCTTCGCCACTGATATCCTTCCCCATTTCATCTACGATAAGGAAATCGATCTCTTTTAACGGAAGGGTGGGCAGGCAGGCCCGAGCCATTTTGAGAAGATCGGTTTCTACGGCTTTGATGTCCTGGGCCATTGCCATGGTTACTTTTGCTGTTTCATGGTCCTGGTTTTCCACCAGCCCGACCCCAAAGAGGACCTGACATTTCTTGATCAATTCCTTCCCCGCGGTACTGATGATTTCATACTGGGACCGCACGACCGAGAGACGATGGTAATGCTCGGCCCCTGCCTGATTTCCCAGCCCAATGGCCATCATCTTGATGAGACCGCTTTCGGTGGGTCCGATAAAATTGGTGTGCGGTTTAATCCTGTTGATGAGCACAATCCCATCCGCCCCATGGGCCAACCGGTCTAAGAACAGGGGAATCCCATCGATTTCCCCCATGGGCTCGACCTCCATGGTGGCCCGCACAGGCACGCCGACACTCTCTTCTGTGATTCCCCGGGCTGCCAGGACCTCTACTTGTCCTTCGGGCGTGGCGCCGCCGTGGGAACCCATGGCCGGAGTAACAAAGGGACTATAGCCGGCTTCTTTCAATTTGGTTGCCACGGCCCCAACTACAGGGGCCAGGTTGGCAATACCCCGACTGCCGACGCCTATAGCTACACTGGACCCTGGCGGCAGCTCCAAATGGTCTTTTATGCCCTGCCATTCCCGGTCGATTTCGGCTAAAACATCCACCGCAGGTGGAATATCAAATCGTTGTTGAATCATTCGCATTTTGGGTAGTTTTAAGTCGTCCCAGGCATTTGAACCCATATTGTCTCCTCCCAAGCAATTCTCCGTTAGAGCTTTAATTCTTACTTTTCTGTCTTCTGACTTCTGACTTCCGTCTTCTGTCTTCCGTCTTCTGTCTTCTGTCTTCTGTCTTCCGTCTTCTGTCTTCTGTCTTCTGTCTTCTGTCTTCTGTCTTTTATTCTGCCTCTTCCAGGAGCTCTTGGAGAAACTGTGTGGTTGTCAAGATTTTAAATTTCTGTGCTCTCAGTTTGGCGTTGCTCAAGTTGTGGACGCAAGAGTTACATTCCGTCAGCACTATTTCAGCCCCGACCTCTTCCACTTCTTCAAGACGCCTGCGAGCCATGGCAATGGAGTTCTTGGCAAAGGCCCCTCGCACACCGCCTCCTGCACCACAACAGAGGGCATTGCTCCGGTTGTGTCGCAGTTCCACAAAATTGGGAGCGATCTTCCCGATGGTCTCCCGAGGCTCGTTATATATGCCGCAATGCCGTCCCAGATCGCACGGATCGTGGTAGGTAACCACCTTATCGGTCTTGACGCCAAAATCGAAATCCTTCAGGAACTCGCTGATGTGAATAATTTTCAGTCCTGCGTCTTTTAAGGCTTGATATTGGGGTTTGCCGTTGAAGGTCCTGGAGCAATAGGGGCACCCGGTAATCACGGCCTTAGCCCCGGTTCCCAGAATCAGCTCCACATTCTTCTTTGCGAGACGCTCATTGATCTCAAACCCAACGTCTTCCAGGGCGCCGCTGCAACAGACTTCATCAATCAGGGTATAATCGACTTCAAGCCGGTCCAGGATGTCCAGTGTGGCCAGTGTAGCCTCATCTTCCCGATAGGACCCCACACACCCGATAAAAAATACATATTCGGCCTTTTTGTTCCGTTCCCTTTCAAAGTCTTCCGGTTCATCCTCGGCGTAGATATTGGTGTGTTCCTGAAGGACTTGGTTCATCCCCTCAAAAGCGGGATGACATGTTCCCCCATGCACCATATCCTTTCTTACCTGTTTGATGATTTCCGGTGGTTGCACGCCGGAAGGGCATTGTTCCGAACAGGCGGCACAGGTAGTACACTGGAAAAGGGTTTCCACTAGTTCATCATTCAGATCCAGGTTCCCATCCATTACCTCTTTGAGGATCAACATCTTTCCCCGGGCATTGAAGGCCGGGCGTTTTGTGATTCCAAAGACCGGGCAGACAGCGCGGCAAAAGCCGCAACTGGAACATCTCAGGACCTGGTCCCGGAACTTCTTCTCAAATTCATACTTTCCTTCCATTCATCCCTCCAAACCCATCTTTCCAGGATTGAGAATATTGTTTGGATCAAACAACTTTTTTATAGAGCGCATCATATCCATGCTTATCTCATCGTGCTCCAGAACCATATACGGAGCCTTGGCCAATCCGATTCCATGCTCTCCGGTTAGGGTACCTTCCAATTCAATGACCTTTTCAAAGAGTTCTATAGAGGCTTCTTCGACCCGTTTGACCTCATCCGCATTGGTTCCGTCAAAACAGACCACGGGATGGAGATTGCCGTCGCCGGCATGTCCAACGGTGGGAATTTTGAGATCGTGTTTCTTGGCGATATCGGATATTGACCTTAGCATTTCCGGTACCTTAGACATGGGCACAGCCAAGTCCTCTACAATCAGGTTATTATTGATGCGGGCCAATACCCCATAGGCCGATTTCCGAGCCGCCCACAGGGCTGCGGCTCCTCCGACACTCTCATCGGCATGTTTGACCATGCCTGCATGGTTCTTTTTAAAGATCTCAATGATCTTATTCATTTGAAATTCAGTTTCTTCTTTGGTGTGGCCGTCGGTTTCGGCAACCAGCATGGCTTCCACCACGGGCAGTCCCAGGTCTGTGTTTTCATTAATCGCAACCAGGCTCTGCTCATCTACCACTTCAAGGGCGCTGGGGATAATGCCGGAGTACATGATTTCACTGATTGCATGCCCTGCATCCTCCAGGGTGTCAAAGGTGGCCATGGCTGTGGAACTCATGGGTAGTTTCGGGTTCACCTTAAAGGTGATTTCGGTGATCACGCCCAGAGTTCCCTCGGAGCCCACAAGAAGTTTTGTTAAATCGTAACCGGAAACACTTTTCATGCATTTCGATCCGGTATGCAAAACGCGACCATCCGGCAAGACCGCCTCCAAGGCGAGTACATAGTCCTTTGTGGTTCCGTATTTAGCCCCTTTGATGCCACCTGCGTTGGTGGCCACATTCCCTCCCAGGGTAGAGACCGAACCGCTGGCCGGATCGGGTGGGAAAAAGAAACCGTAAGGAGAGAGGGCTCTGTCCAGGTCGGCGTAAATCACCCCTGGCTGGACTATGGCAAGTCGGTCTTGAATATTGATGTCAATGATCTTATCCATACGGCCCAGATCAAGGATGAGGCCGCCCCGTTCCGCCACAGCGAGACCAGCAAGAGAAGTCCCGGCCCCCCTTGCAACAACCGGAAATTTTTCCCGGTTTGCCAGTTTCATGATGGCGACAACTTGCTCTGTGGTGACCGGCCACACGGCTGCATCAGGTCTGTGCTGATGCTCCGAAGCATCTTTTGAGTAGGCGATGAGGTCGATCAGGGAATCAGTGAAATTCTCCTCACCCACAATTTCTTTCAAGGATTGTTTGATTGCTGTATCCATAAATCACTCCAATATGCCGGCGCCAGCCACGGAAATGGTTATCCTAATTAGGCAGGCAACGGAGACATTTGAACTCAAAAGGTTACATTTCTGACAGGAAACTTATATTTCTAGCACAATTTCTTCTATTTATTCAATAGGAAAACGCCAGCGCCTTAACCAGAAAGAACACGAGGCATTAAGATAAGTCTAATCCCGTCGTGTTCTGTATTTCGGTTTGAAAAATTATTAAGAATGCAATTAGCCGTTACTTAGCCGCACAACACCAATTATTTATTGTGCAATAAGCATAGTAACGACTTAACCTCTAAACCGTTCGACCACTTAACGAGGTATCCGGTTTAACCATTGCCTTTCACTTTCTCGGCAATCTCCATGAATTCCGCCTCGGTGAGGACTCTTTTCAGGTCATGAGATCTCAGTTTCACCACAGCAAGGACCTCGAGGGCCACATCTTCATCCAGTTCCAGCCCCAGTTTCTCACACCATACCCAGATATTGTCCAGTCCGCTTTTCTTACCCATGAGAATTTTAGGATCCTCACGACCCACGAAGGCCGGGTTCACAGGATACATGATGGTGGGGTCATCGGCGTAGGCGTTTCGATACCATCCGGTGACAATCCCCGATTCAACGCTGTAGGCGCCATCCCCAATGAAGGGTCTGGAGGAGGGAATCTCGGTTCCGGAAAGCTCCCGAACCAGTTGTGAAAGCTCATTTATCTTTGAATAATCTATGCCTACATCAATGCCGTACATGGTCAAAAGCGCCATAACCGTTTCTTCCATGGGCGTATTCCCGGCACGCTCTCCAATACCGAGGACCGTAGAATGAATCACTTCTCCACCCGCTAGAAGGGCATTAATGGTATTGGCCACTCCAAGGCCGAAATCAGAATGAAAATGAATCTCCAAAGGCTTGCTTATTCTCTCCTTCACCTTTTTTGTGAAATAGGTAGCGGCCTGGGGATTGAGTGCCCCAAAGGTATCCACCAGGGTAAAGGCGTCCATATGACCCTCAGCAGCCACCTTTTCCACCAGGTCGAGTAACCAGTTCATATCGGATCTGGTTGCATCAATCGTAAAAAATACCGTATAAAGGCCCTGTTCTTTGGCGAATTCAGTGGCTTTTACAGACAGCTCAATGGCCTTTTCCATGGGCCACTTGTACCCTTTCTCGATGAGGTGCTCACTGGAAGGAATTTCAATGACGATGCCGTCTACCCCGCAGTCTGCCGCAAGCTTCACATCCGGGACCATACATCTACAAAAACAAAATATTTCCGAGTCTAAATCCCGCTTTACAATTTCCCGAATGGCTTCTTCATCTCGTGGTGATACAGCCGGCATTCCAGCCTCGATACGATGAATACCTACCTCAGACAATTTTTCGGCGATACGGATTTTGTCGTCTTTGGTGAAGATAATTCCCGCCTGCTGTTCTCCGTCCCGAAGGGTGACATCATGGATTTTCACCTTTTCCGGTATAATAAAATCCTTTTTGACCTCATCAAGGTAGTTCCAGGGACTGACAAACCAGTTGTCTGTTTTCCATGGTGTATTATTCAAAATTGTAGTCCTCCCAAATTCTGATTTCTATTGGCGCTTACAGGTTCTCCTTTGTAAGCGGTATTTAAAATTACGTTTATTCCTATTTTTTCCCGGGTAGTTTGAGCATAGACCTTCTCAATTCCAGGGGCACCCGACCGTAGTCACCCAGGTAATTCCGAATCGGCGCTACGCAATGGAAAAATTTAAATATGGATGACCTGCTTTTCATCCCAGAACTTCCTTACAGATGTTGGCAAACTGCGGTTCGGAGATCAGGCTCTTTTGAACGCGGCCTTCGTATTTGACACGGTCCGTGATCTCATTGGCCTGCTCATCCGTAGCTTGAAAGCCAAGTTTGTCCAGGAAGTACTCAATGGTGGCCTTTCCACTGTTCTTGCCGAGGACCAACTTAAATGGTTCTTGTCCTATCACTTCAGGCATGAAAGACGGTATACTGATTTTAAAACCCGCTTTTTCAAATTTCCTTTGAAGATCCACCGCGATCCCGGTTTCCAGATAAGACAGTCCGCGTCCCACGATGGGCTTGTTAAGGGGTATGGGCCTATGAGAGATATTTTCAACCAACGAGCAAACGTCTGCGATACGATCAAGGTTCAGACCTGTCTTGACACCCGCGAGTAACTCCAGCATCATGGCCACTTCCTCGGTGGCCGCGTTGCCCGTGCGTTCACCCAGTCCGTTCATGGCGGTATGAATAACAGTTGCACCTTGGGCTACGGCTTCCAGAATGCCTCCGTTGGCGATTCCAAACTCATTATGGGTGTGAAACTCAAGAGGGACACCGGGGAGCCATTCCCCCAGCTTCCGGAAGAGGAAGCCGACCGCCCTGGGCAAGGCCACACCGACAGTATCCACGACGGACAATCCAGCCAGCTCTGAATCACGAGCGATGGCGGTATAGACGTCCTTGATATAATCCAGGTCATCCCCCCGGGTCAGCTCCCAGCCCATGAAGATGGTCTTTAATCCTTTTTCATTGGCATAATTTACACTGGTGACGATCCTGTCAATCACCTCGGCCTTATCGAGACCATAGGCGGTTTCGCAGGCGTAAGGGTTCATGATATGCTCCAGAATTACGGTACGCACGCCACAGTCTATGGCCAGATCGATATCGCTCTTCATGGTGCGGATAAAACCAACAAGCTCTGCCTTGATATTGCGTTTTACGACCTGCTTCATGCCTTCTAAAATGACAGGCGATGCAGGGGGCATCCCGATCTCTATTCTGGACACACCTAACCCATCCAGAGCCTCTGCTATACGGACCCTTTCTGCAGGGGAGTAGGCCACACCAGCGGTCTGCTCGCCGTCCCGCAAGGTGCAATCGTGAATAGCTACTTCTTTCCCTTTGAAATCCTGGCTGACTTCATCAATGATGAAATTGAAGGGGGAGACCCACCAGGCCCCGTCCTTGAAATAAGGTTTATCTTTCAGTCGCTCAATATCGTAAGTTGCCAATTTATTTCTCCTCAATAAAATCGAATTTTTCATCTTTTCTGCAATATAAGATGATACCTAAAAACCTGCAATTAGCTTTTAGCCGTTAGCTTAAAGATCTCAAGCATTTGAATAATTTTTTCCCATGTTGAGATTCTCACTTTTTGATGCTAACCTATTGCGCCGTAAGTCACTGATTTTGTGCGGCTAAGTAACCACTAACAGCTAATTGCATTTTTTAAGTTTTAAGTAATCTTTGCGGCAGACCGTTTTGAATAGTAATTGGCCATGATTGCGATAAGCAAAAGGGCGCCCTGGGCAAGATACATCCATTGAGGGCCTGCCCCCAGCAGGGTCAGACCGTTGAGCATACTGGTGAGGAAAATGGCCCCGATCAGGGTTCCGGTAATGATATTTTTCCCATTGAAAATAACTGTCCCTAACATGGCCGCGATGAAAGCCTCCAGTAGAAAACGTTCTCCCAAATCTACATTACCCACGGCCTGGCGGGCCGCCAGCAGTATTCCGCTGAATGAACTCAGAAAACCGCAGATTACGAAGGTCAGCAGCGTCAGTTTTTTGATGTTCACTCCCGACAGTCTGCACGCCTCAATATTGCCTCCGATCATCGTTATGTTTCGGCCATAGCTGGTTTTTTCCACAAAGAGATAGGCCAGAACAAAAACCACAGCCATGACAAACATGGGAATCGGTATGCTAAAAAGGGTGCCGTTCCCAAGATACTCGAAATTTTCCGGAATGATATGGACGCTCACCCCCCCGGTCACGCCGTAGAGAAACCCCACCAGCACAAACATGGTTCCAAGGGTTGCAATCAACGAGTTCATATGGAGACGGGTGACCATGAGACCGTTGCCCAGGCCGATCAAGGTAGCTATGGCTACCCCGGCGGCCAGGCTGGTATAAATATCATAGCCCAGGTTGCTCATGAGATGACAGGCAAGCATGGCAGCGGCGCCGGCCACGTTCCCCACGGAGAGATCTAAGCCCCCAGCCGCAATGACGATGGCCTCACCAAAGGAGACAAAGGAGATAATACTCATCTCCGTAAAAATATCGTAGAGATTCCCCAGGCTGAGAAACGAGGGCCGAAGGATCGTAACGATCACATAAAAAATGCCGAATATGACGAAAATGCCGTATCGAATAAGGGAGCTGCTGCCTTTTTGAGAACCCGATTCAATCTCCCCGTTGTCTTGATGACCCAACGACGTTGCGTTAGAATTGGACCTGCTCAATTTTTCCCCTCCTTACAGATGAAATGGCGACGGATATGATGAGGATGAGCCCCTGCGCCACGGGGACCAGGTAAAACTTCATGCCCAGCCCGGTGAACCCGCTCAAAAGAGTGTAGAGAAAGAAGGCGCCAATGAGGGTTCCCGGAAAATTAGCTTTTCCCGCCTTGAAGGTTGCCGTGCCCAGAAAACATGCGGCTAACACGGAAAGCATAAGCTGCTTGCCCGCGTACATGACCGCTCCGCCAATGCGCAGGGTTTCGACGTAGCCGGCAAAGGCAAAAATGAGACCGGCAACAACAAATATCATGAATTTTATCAGTTGAGCCCGAACCCCCACCTCTTTGACTGCATCGATATTGTCTCCCAGAGCCTGTATGTATTGCCCCGCCCGTGTTTGAGTCAGCAAAAACCAGCAGAGGATGAATAAGACGAAGAGATAGAGCACCCCCGCCGGTAGCGGCCCGACCTGGGCTTGTACGATGGAAAGGATCTCCGGGTCCCTGATCCAGGTGGTGATTCCCTGGTTGTAAATCCTTTCCGCGCCCATGCAGATAAACATGACCGCCACGCTGGCCAGAAAGGAAGGCAGGTTCAGTACCACGATCAGGATTGCGTTCAGCAGGCCCGTTCCCAATCCAATGGCCATGCAGACAAGCGTCGTCAGACCTATGGAGTGTCCTTCCTTGAGCATTCCCGCAAGTACGGCGCCAACCAGGCCAATGACGCCGGCGTAGGAGAGATCGATCTCACCGCTAATGAGAACGATGGTCAATCCGAAGGCGCAGATCCCGAGGGAAGTGGATTGCACAAGAATATTCTGTAGATTCTGTCCACTGAAGAATCCCATGGATGTGAAAGAAAAAAAGATGATCGCGATGACAAAGGCAAACGTCGCGCCGTAATTGTTAATGATGTCCTTAGGAGTTATTGGCTGTTTCTGCATAGTCTCTCCCACCCATAACGTAAAATAACACTTCCTCCCGGTTGGTTGCCTCTGTTATCAATTCCTTGATGATTTGGCCATTGAACATCACAAGGATGCGATCACACAGAGACAATACCTCCGTAAGCTCGTTAGAAATAAAAATGACCCCGGCCCCCTGCCGGGCAAGATCAACAACTAATTTATAAATGTCATACTTGCCGCCCACATCGATCCCCTTGGTCGGCTCGTCGAACATATAGATTTTAGAATCACTCATGAGCCACTTTCCCACCACTACTTTCTGCTGGGTACCACCGCTGAGAAACTGAACTTCCTGTTCGGTGGTGGGGGTGGCGATTGCGAGGGCCTTAATAGTTTCCTTGACAGCCTGGATTTCCTTATCCTGTTTGATCCAGGACGGCCCCCCACAGAACTTCTTCTTTAAGGCTGCCAGGGTGATATTTCTTCTTACCGATTCGCTTCCCACAAGCCCCTGGTCTCTTCTCTCTTCCGGAATCAGGGCCAGGCCTTCACGAATGGCATCTTGAGGTGTATTGATCCTCACTTCCTTGCCGGCAACGCTGATGGTCCCCTTCTTTCTGGGGTCCGCACCGAATATGGCTCGGGCTACTTCGCTCTTTCCGGCCCCGATACTTCCTACTATCCCCAGAATTTCACCTGATTTAAGGTCGAAATTAATGTCTTCCCCTTTCTCTTTAGGGAAAAGATTGCTGACGGTTAGCCTTGTTTTACCGATGGGCACCTTTTCTTTGGGGACCTGCTGGGTGATCTCCCTGCCCAGCATATATTTGACCAGGTCTGTCTGGGGAAGTTCATTGACCCGCGAGGTGATGATTTTGCTTCCGTCTCTCAGGACCGTGATTCGATCACAAATGCGATAGATCTCTTCGAGTCGGTGTGAAATATAGACGACGGTCAGGCCTTTCTTTTTGGCTTTCTCTATAAACGAGAAAAACTGGTCGGATGTCTTCAGATCCAACCGGGCCGTGGGTTCATCGAGGATTAGGATGCCGGGCGAGGTCACGAGGGAGCGTGCGATAGCCACCAGTTGCTGCTCGGAAATGCTGAGATTCTCTACCCGTTCTTCCACGTCAATTTCCGATGTAAGCTCCGTTAAAAATTCAGTCGCTTTCAGGCGCATGGCCTTCCAGTCGATGGTTCCAAATCGGGTGACGGGTTCCCTCCCGAGACAGATATTTTGTGCTACCGTTAACATGGGGATCAGGTTTAAATCCTGATGAATGAGGCTCAATCCCAATTTCTGGACACCCCGTATCCCCAGGTCTTTCGCGTTTTGCCCCTCAATGAAGATATTCCCTTCTTCCTCGATATACTCCCGGACAATAATCTTCATGAGTGTCGACTTCCCCGCGCCGTTCTCTCCACAGAGGGCATGCACTTCTCCCCGTACCACCTCAAAGTCCAACTTTTTCAAGGCCCGGACACCGGGAAAGGATTTGGTAATTCGTTCAGCTTTAATTACAATATTGTCTTGATCACCCATTGGACGATTCATCTCCATACTGTTTTTGATGGGTAACATCACACGAGTCCCTGTAATGGGGGAACCCGTGTGAGAAACCATCCTTTACCAGGGCTTTCTAATTTTTGTACCCGAAAAATTACCGTCCCAGCAAGCATTTACGTCCTTGTAAATTTTCTTCACCTTGAACTCTTCAACATCCCTGGTGGCTACATAAGAAACTCCGATCACGGAAAGCGTCGGGAGATTTGCTTTGGCTTCCTGCACCGTCTTAAAGCCCATGGCGTCCATCAGCGCCTTGGCAGCAGCGTTTCCCTGGACAACAGGCTCAATACCCACAACAGCTGTGGCCGGGCAACCTTTTCTGTGCATCTGGGCCAGAAGTGCCGCTTCCTGGTCAATGGCGATTATGGAGACCTGTTTTTCTTTCTTCATTTCCTTGATGGCCTTGATGGCCCCTACGGCGGGCAGCCCCCAGGTGGTGGTTATACCTTTCAGGTCAGGATGGGCCCGAAGGGTTGCTTTGGTGATTTTATAGGCATTGTTGACGGGATCGGCCGGGTTTACTTCGTGATATTCGCCGATCATTTTGATTTCCGGGAACCATTTCAAGACTTCCCCGTATGCTCTTTTTCGAACCTCGAGGGTGTGCCATCCGGCCGCATCCATACCGATGTATTTTCCGGAACCATGCATTTGATTGACTAACCACACCGCGAGGTTTGTAGCACCCTGCCAGCTGTCTTCAACGGAATTATGCACGGCATAGGGCAGGAACATGATTACCGTAACCACAGGGATATTGGCGTCCCAGGCTTTTTTGGAGACGTCCAGGAAAGCATCGCCTTCCCCACCTTTAATAACGATTCCATCAACTCCCATGGAGATGAAGTTCTCCACATCGGCTTTTTGCTGTGTCGTTTTTCCTTGAGCATTGGTACTGATTACTTTACAGCCCTGTTTTTCCAGGTAATCGATGATGGTCTGGTTACATCGGGCATTCCAGTCATTTCCTAACCAGAGATTGGATACACCCACGACTTTTTGTTTGGCCAGAACAGGCGTTACGAAACAGAAAGAAAAGGTAAGAACCGCGAGCAACAAAACAATTGGCAGACTCTTCAAACTCAATTTTCCCATGATAATCCTCCGACGTTGTTATGGTTGATAATGCTTGCCCTTTCAACACGACTCGATGAAACGAACACCTCCTTTCTTTTTAAGAATAAAGTTACGATAAACACCATACCATAATAAGAAGATCTTTGAAAACCGCCCCGCATCGGCGAAGAGGCTTAGAGGTATAATGAACATACCACTCACTATTTCGAATCGACTTTCTTGTCAAGGATTATTTTGGAGTTCTTTGAGAAATAGGTATCGGCTGGGGGGATAAAGCCTTTTTATATTGACAACCCAAGTTTCCCCATTGTAAAAAGTTCTAAAAGATACTCAGTGGTAAGACCAATAGAAGGCTCATAGAGATCGTATGGATACTTTATATTCCCCAATCAAGCCAAAGAGGATTTCGGAAGAAATCGTCGAACAGATCAAAACCCTTATTTTTGAAGGGACCTTGAAGCCCGGTGAAAGCCTGCCCCCTGAAAGAGAACTGGCCAAATCGTTGAATGTCAGCAGGGTTTCCCTCAGGGAGGCCTTAAATACCCTCCAGGGGATGGGTTTGTTGGAGATTCAGCAGGGCAACAGGAGCTGTGTGCGACCCATCACCACACGATCCATTCACGACCCATTGGTCTCTTTTGTGAAAAAATCCCCTGCCAATATTTTAAAAGTATTTGAGATCAGGAAATATCTTGAGATAGGTTGTGCCGCATTGGCCGCCGAGCGGGCAACCAGTCGGGAGATCGAGCAGCTGGAAGAAATCCTGAAAGAAATGGACGAAGATCTCAAAAAAAACCGACTGGGGGCCAAGGCCGATCTCGACTTCCACGCCCTGTTGGCGGAAGCTACCCACAACCAGGCCTATGCCCATATCATGAATACCATCTACGACCTGTTGCAGGAAGAACTTCGGATTGCGTGGGGCGGCATTTTCAGAAAGAAAGGGAAACGGGAGAAGCTTTTTCAGCAACATAGAAATATCCTCGAGGCGGTAAAACAACGGGATTCTGAAAGAGGCAGGGAAGAAGCCCTGGCCCACTTACGCTTTGTGGAAGAAAGGTGGGAAAAAGCCCTGTCGGAATCGTCGTAATCAATGATTAGTGATCCTTTTATTAGGTGGTGAAAAAATGGCTGACATAAAAATCGTGATTGATGGTAAAAAGATGAGTGGCCCGGAGGGGATGACCATCCTCGAAGCGGCTAATGAAGCCGGTATTAATATTCCGACGCTTTGCCACAGGCCGGACCTGAGCCCTGAAGGGAACTGCCGGGTTTGTGTGGTGGAAGTGGAAGGGGCGCCAAGACTGGTTGCCTCGTGCCACACACCCATTACAGAAGGGATGGTGATACGAACGAACTCCCCGAAGGTAATGGCAGCGCGCAAAGTAACGGTGGAACTGCTGCTTGCAGGACACACTGGTCCCTGCGTAACCGATGAATGTGCAGGCGAGTGCGAACTTCACTACCTGGCAGCAGAACTGGAGGTGGGGCCTCCCCGGTTTCAGGTGAAAAAACCACGTGCCTATCAAGTAGAGACCTTGAGCCCCTATGTGCAGCGGGACATGGGACGTTGCATCCTGTGCAGACGCTGT
>Ga0208901_1000408_pt1 | contig 21886 bp, 20 predicted proteins | sample AntAceMetag02UKF_FD_184764 | JGI IMG/M metagenome (GOLD analysis project Ga0208901, IMG submission 184764) | Saline lake microbial communities from Ace Lake, Antarctica - Antarctic Ace Lake Metagenome 02UKF (SPAdes) (version 2) | ecosystem: Environmental > Aquatic > Non-marine Saline and...
GGAGAGTTTATGGGTGTATAATGGCAGTGATTTTTTATGAGAAGCAGTCATGCTTCTACTTGTAGCAAAATTTTCGCTTTGTGTCCCGAACTATTTTTAAAAAATTTAAAACAAGCCGAATATTTACTTTCTTCAGATTAATCTCAAGCTCTTCAAGTGAAATGCCTTTGGTTTCGGGAGTGTATCCTTTTATCAACACAAAACCCAAAAGGCAGAAAAATGCGAAAAAAAAGAACAGCGTGGATCCGCCCCAATTTTCCATAATGCTTAATGAGAACCTGACAACAAAAAAATTTCCAATCCAATTGGCCATTGTTGTAACCGTAACACCGAAATCTCTGGCTTCCAACGGGAAAATTTCTGCACAGATTACCCATATCAACGGTCCTAAAGAGAAACCGAATGCAAGCAGATAAACAAGGCAGGAACCAAGAATAATTGTCTGCCCTGCATTGTGCATCTGCATTCCATTTTCAAGTCTTATAAATTCTGTGGCCATGAGCACTAAAGTAAGAAACATCAAGGCCAGTCCAAGATATATAATAGGTTTTCTTCCCCACTTATCGCAGAAGAAAATTGCGATCAGTGTAGTGAGCATATTCACCAACCCGCAAACGACTGTGGCCACACTGGGATTACTGAATCCAGCCTTCTCGAAAATGATTGTGGAATAGTAAATCACACAGTTTATCCCGCTAAGTTGTTGTAGTAACTGAAGAAGAATCCCTAATAAAATTATTTTGGAAAAATAGGATTTGCCAAGCATGGCAATCGGACCCATCTTCTCCGGCCCTTCTTCTTTTCCGAGGCTTTTTTTGATTTCAGCCAATTCATTTTCAATTTCTGCTTCAGTTTCTCTCGTTTTTTTGAAAACTTCCAAAGCTTCTTTTTCCCGGCCTTTAAGCATCAACCACCTTGGACTTTTAGGGATCGCAAAGATCAAAACCAGCATGATCATAGCCGGCATGCAGATAACTCCAAGCATGAGCCTCCATGGGTCATCCCCACTTGAGATTTTCCCTATCAACGTATTGCTTAGATATATAGTAAAGATGCCAATCGTAATTGTGAACTGATAAAGGGAAATATAACCACCCCTGAATTTTGCGGGAGCAATTTCAGAAAGGTAGAGAGGCACCACAAAAGATGCACATCCTACGGCAACTCCCAGGCACACTCGCGTGAAGTGAAGGACTGCCGATGAGTCTGTGATGGCACCCCAGATAGTGAATATTGAAAAAAATAACGCTGCCAGGAACAGCGTATTTTTTCGTCCAATGGCCTTTGAAATAAACCCGCTGAAAAATGCACCGATTATTGCGCCTATCAGAATAATACTTGCAAATGATTCACCCTGGGCCGTTGTCCATTGGAAGGTTTTTTGGATAAAGCCCAGAGACCCGTTGATAAATCCCTGGTCCAAACCAAATAGAAGCCCCCCAAGGGAAGCTATCACGCAGACCCAAAAAACTTTCGTTTTTGCTTTTTTGTTTGTTTCCATTGGGTTTCTCCTCGTTTTTCATACATTCCCAGTCTGGAACATGGGAATGTGAATTCAATTTGACCGCTAAACAACTAAACTACTTAACGAGGTCTGGAGGCAGCTACCGCAGCGATAATAGCGGCACCCCTGCCGGAGCCATCTTTCGAATGAACCAATGCTATTTTTCCTGCTTTTTCCCTGTACATTTTTTCGAATATATCCTTCATTTCAAACCCAAATCCAGGATATTTCTCAAAGAGTGAGCCATCAATGCCAACCGTATGCATATCTTTAAGTTCGGGATCTATCCAGGTAATAACCGCAGAGATGGCTGCCGCGCCAAGCCTGGAAGCCCTGCTTGATATTATTTGACACAGACGTTTCAGTACCGTCCTATCGGGAAATGTCGCATTTGAAATCCCATTATTTTTGAGAAATATTTCAACTTCCTCAAGATTTGTCGTTTCATCTCTTTCAATAAGGGACATATGCTCCGTCTTCAAAGAATCTTTGTTGTCAAATTTATCAGCGGCATCGGGTTCATTGAAGAAAATGAGATCTCTCTGTATCAAGTCCAGTAAAACAAACCTGGTGATTTCGCCCAGATACATCCCTGATACCATTTTTTCAAAATACATGGCACCCGGATTAACGGAAGCCTCATCAACTTGTTTATCGTACCATGTGAGCGTGAGCCTATCAAAATTGCCCCATTCCATATTGATAATCATATGTTCTTCACGATTCCCCCCTCTCCATTTCCCTATATTCGAAATTTTTTCCCGATAGCAAGCGTTCATCCCGGTACCCATTATGACACCCAGATCACATGTGGGGTCTGCATAGCTCCTAGCAACGAGAGTACCTACCGTATCATTGGCAAGGGCGGAGACTTTAATGCAATGGATCTTCTTTCTTTTCAAGGCTTCATTTAGCAATCTGATAATATCTTCACCCACAACGCCTTTTGCTGTAAAACCTTTTGTCCAGACGATAAGCTTACCGGCGGCGATATTTGTCTGTTTTACAGGAAAAGAGAAAGTAAAGGCGAGGTCATAACTTTTCTCACTGTCAAAATTATTTTCAGTGAGGAAGGAGTCAATACACTCGGCAATAAAATCAAAAAGCTGCGCCCCTGTTCCCTCCATGGTTTTCTTTGGAATAGCAAATTTGCTCACAGCTAGAACTTCTGTTTTACCTTTCCCATCAAGTTTGACAGCAAGCACTCTGAAGTTTGTACCGCCAAGGTCAAGGGCGAGAAACTCCCCTTTTTCATTCCCATTCGGTATGTCTACAAATGAAGGAATCATTTTCAGGGAACTTTCATAACCCGAAAGGCCCTTCTGCATTTCCGCATGGAAATCCGCAATCACCAATCTGATATCATCCAAGGAAATCGTAAATATTTTCTCTAAATAGGCGATGAATGTTTTCAAAGCAATTGGCGAGGTGTTGATCATTGCTTGCTCCATTTCTCAAATTCAATCTGAGGATTTAAGAATTGCGGAATGATGGATGGCATTATTGCCTAAAGATTCACGGCTAATTGAAAACCCAGAACCAGTGCATCGGGAATATCCCCTGTCCCTCCTGGATTCATAACGTATTGAACGTCCGGTATGATATGGAGCCATTTGGCAACCTGGAAGTTATAGTTAACTTCCAGCACCAATTCATAGCCCTGCACACCTATCTCAGCGTCTTCCTGATGATGTTCAAGGTCTTCGCTGAAAGCACCATATACCAGACCAAAGGCGGCAACGTCCTGTTCACGCCCTGGAACAAGCCCCCGGTATACGACTCCTCCGTTCATAAAAAAAGGCAGCTGGTTGATATCTTTTTCCGGCGCAAACAGGAGCGAAATAAATGGGGTAAGCCCCTGTTTGCTTCCAGGGCCTCTTTCACGGTAAATCATCTGATCCAACAGGATGTAGAAACCCGAATTGCCGTGATGTGTTTCCGGAGCATTACCGGACAAAGCAAACGAATTTCCGGAACTGTCTCTGTATAAATCATCAAAATCGCCATTATGATAATAGCCTCCAATTTTGAAGTTTCCGGGTAGACCGATGGATCCTTTTTGACGATTCAGGAGATACCCGGTTTCTGCAATCACGAAAAGTGGACCTTTCAAGCTGAAATCCAACCCGTGATTCTTGGAGTCGGATACTTCGGGGTCATTATTGAAAAGGCCTGCCATTAGATAGACTTCTTTCACCGGCCTGACTCTCGTCCGTATCCCCCAGGTGGTATTGGGGTAGGCCGCAACACCGGGAACGTTTTTGAAAATAGCTACTGGATTGCCATCAAAACCGTTGTTGACATAGTTCCAGTACAAGGGGGAAGAGAGGAATTCATCTCCCATCGCGATTCGACCCAATCTGAAATTGAGAACGTCTTCCCACAGCGACTGCTGGAAATAAAGGTCAACAAGCTTATACGTCTGGCCTCCGAACACCTGCTGTACATTGAAGATGTTACCGATATAATCGTTGGAAAGGCTCGTACCGTTACGCCAGGAACCCGACATATTGACCTTTGCTCCAGGGATTCCCGCAAGCTTTTCCAGATCGAAGTCGATATTCAGGCCGATATTATCGCAATAGGTAATGCCTTGCCGATTCCCACCAAGCGGGTTCCCCACGGTATCGGTTACATAGGTAATGGTTGGCGTGATGCCAATATTAGAGAGGTTTGACCGGAATCTGTCCGGGTCGCCTGTCAGGCGTCTTTGATCGGGGGGAAGTCGAAGTTCAGAATAAAATTTTCGGTGGGCAGGAACAATATTCCACCATAGATACTCAATCAATCCGCTCGGCTCCGTACCCGGATCTATTTCTTCCCCACCGGCATTCAAACGGGACGGCATTACGCTTGAGAGCACAATCAACGCAATCAGCGCAACAACTGTGTTTTTGAGTCGATTCATTTAAGAGAGAGCTACTGAAAAACCTCAAAAGAATGCTACGTTTTCTAATTTTGAGCAAATACCTTGTTTCGGACGTGAAAAGGGCATGTGGTGTAGTTTAGCATCAACCCTAAAGGAAAAGAAAGACATTTATGCTGTGTGCCTAACACCCTGCCGGGTCCATAATTGGAGCTATGTTTTCGATCTTTGACATATACGAACATTTCAAGTATTTTTAGATCCAGTATTTCTGAAAATAGATAAAAGGCTTACGGATAAATTCCCTGGTATTGTAATTCTGGAGTCCAGAGAGTCTGCAAACAGAATTTGAAGCAGCAGGGTTCAAAATACAATCCAGGTACACTGATGTAGCTGGCACCTCCTTCAATGAGACGGTCAATGAGTTTGCCGTTGTCGGCAAGAAGACATAAATCTCGGGGAAGAAACAAATGAAAAGCCCAGACAGAGAAACTGTTTCACGACTTGATGCGCTTCCCAACATCGGAAAAGCGATAGCGGCAGATCTCCAATTGATTGGCATTGAACATCCAAAGAAACTGATTGGAAAAAAACCGTTTGAACTGTACGATATTCTTTGTGCAACAACAGGGAAAAAACATGATCCCTGTGTTATTGATGTGTTCATGGCGGTCATCCATTTCATGGAAGGGGGTGATCCACTCCCCTGGTGGTCTTTCACGGATGAACGAAAAAAGAAGATCACCAAAAAAATCAAAACATCCAAAACCTATGTTGAGTTTGAAAAAGCCGATTTCGAGGCAAAAAATCATGCAAATACAAAGATCGAATAAAAACCGTCTCGTCATGGACAATGCATTTCGAATTCTCTTTTGCTTTCTGACCAGTGTCGTGCTTTCAAGGGCGCCATGTTTCTCCGCGGAAACCTCACCTGGCACCAATAAAGGCCTTGACACTGTAACACTTCAGCTGAAGTGGAAACACCAATTTCAGTTTGCAGGTTATTATGCTGCGCTCGAAAAGGGTTTCTATAAACAGGCCGGTTTGGATGTAAAAATAATTGAAGCAAATTCTGAGGAAGAATCCACGAAGCAGGTTATTAGCGGCAAAGCTGATTTCGGTATTGCCATGTCCGATTTGATTCCTCTCAGAGCCAAGGGAGAACCAATAGTAGCACTGGCTGCAATTTACCAGCATTCACCTTCCATAATACTCGCGCCGAAAACAAATGGGATAGAAAATCTACATGACCTGAAAGGAAAAAAAGTCTCGCTGGAAGCCCATTCTGCAGAACTTATAAGTTATCTTGAATCCGAAGGCCTTCCCGTCCGGAAACTAATCATTTATCCCCATGATTACGGCATAGACAACCTCATTTCAGGTGAAGTGGATGCCATGTCCGCCTATTCAACGGATGAACCCTTTCTGCTTTTTCAAAAAGGGGTTGAATATAGCACCTTCTCACCCCGTGCCGGAGGAATTGACTTTTATGGCGACATCCTGTTCACAAGCGAAAACCAGATAAATGAGCATCCTGAACGTGTCGCTGCCTTCTTAGAGGCATCTCTTAAAGGGTGGAAGTATGCATTGGATAATACGGATGAAATTGTCCATCTCATATTATCCAAGTACACACAGCGACACTCGCGTGAACATCTGTTGTTTGAGGCGGAAATGTCAAAACGGCTGATAATGGCAGATGTGGTCGAACTTGGCTACATGAACCCGGGACGTTGGCATCACATTGCAAATTCTTTCCAAAAGATGAATCTCATCCCTAGCGATTTTTCCCTCGAAGGGTTCATTTATAATCGAAATCCAGAGCAGGATTATCGTTGGCTTTACCTCAGCTTTATCGGCGCCGTTCTGATAGCAGGGTTGGCTTTCCTCTTAGCTGGACGATTCTATAAATTGAACCGCTCACTAAAATGGGAAATCAATGAGCGTCAGAAAAATATCAATCAATTAGAAGAAGCGAACGACAAGATCAAAACCCTGCAGGGCATTATTCCAATCTGTATGCATTGCAAAGAAATCAGGGACGATAAGGGCTATTGGAACCAACTTGAAAAGTATATTTCAGAACATTCCGAGGTTCAATTCAGCCACGGTATTTGTGAAAAATGCTTGAAAGAACATTACCCGGAAATAGCAAATTGAAGAATGTTTTAATTCTTAAGCAATGAGGTCGAATATGTTCGAAGTCAAGGCGTCTTCCTTTATAGCGTCCATGTTAAAATCTGACGTTTTTGCAAAGATCGTCGGTGACCCTCTCCTAATTCGATAGCAGAAAAAGCCGGTGGGCGATTGCGGATAAAAGGGATGTGGCAAGTTCCCTATATGGTGAAAAAATTGCAGCAATCATGTTAAAGAAGATGGGGCACAGCGTCGTGGTTGCCAACAACGGCCGAGAGGCGATTAAGGCATTTGAAGAGGAAGGATTTGATCTTATCCTCATGGCCGGCCATATGCCGCTGATGGACGGACTGGAAGCTACAAGTGCAATCCGAGATACGGAAGATAACTCTAAGATGCAAAAGACCCCTATAATCGCGGTTACCGCCAATGCCATGAAAGGAGACCGGGAGCGTTTCCTCGCTGCGGGCATGGACGATTACATCTCCAAACCCATCAAGAGAAAATCCCTTGAAGAGGTGATAGAGAGGGTTATGGCTGAAAACGAAAATATCGCCTGACCTATTGACTCATATCATCCAGATATCGTATAAAGGCCATGGTTTAGGAAATACATATCAAGGATTTCGCAAGCTATGGCAGAAGGGTGGGAACAAGAAAAGAGGTCTCCCGCAGAGGCGCAGAGAGCCAAACAAGCCTATATTCATTTTACCTCGCCCCCATTCTCTTTCGTAGGTCAGCGCTCAGGTTTTTTTAACTGGTAACCGGCAACTGGTGACTGTAAACCGAAACGAAGTTTCCCCATGAGGTTTTTCTATGAAATGCACCTACCATCCCCAGAAAGAAGCTGTAAACAAATGCAGTATGTGCAAGAAACCCCTCTGTGCCGAATGCGGAGAACAAGAAGCTGGCGCGAATGTCCTCTGCACTCGATGTGCGGCTTTATCAGCCGCCCAGGCTGCTGTAATCGGTGAAGAAGAACGACAAACGAAACAGGAGGAAAAAAGAATTACAGCGGCTAAAAAGCGAAAAAAACCTCATGCGGGAATGATTGCCGTTCTCATCGCCGCCGCAATTGTTTTGTTAGCGAATGTTTATATGTACATAGGGCCGGGTGCTCCCGTTTTGGACGAATTCGACCCCGGTAAGCACCCTGTTTTGGCGGCAGATCTCATAAATGACGGCATTGAAGATTACGCAGAAGACCATGGGGGGCAATTTCCGGAAAAATTAACTGATTTGCTTGAGAAATATCTTCCTTATGAAAAAATTACACCAGCGGTATTAGATATTTTCTCTTACACTCGGTTTTCCCCCACATCCTATGAGCTTCGTTTCAATGATGAAGGTAATGAGGAATTTTCAGACATTGTTTTTGGAAAGGAGAACAAATGATGCCTGGACCAACAGAAAAAAACACATCAAGAGGGTTCACTCTCATTGAGATCATGATAACCATAGCCATTTTGGGCATTCTGGCTGCGATTTCGATTCCAAATTACAGACAATACATGGAAAAGGCGGAATATGCATCCATGATGACAACATTGAAATACCTGATGGATGGCGAAGACTTCTACTTTCTCGAAAATGGTGCTTTTTTTCCAGTCAATATTCCCAGCGGGACGTCAATGGATGTGCCCGAACTGGCCTATTCTTTCGCTGATGGTCACAAGAATCGGTATAGAATAACCGTCATCACCAATAACACTAGACCTCGCTACCGTTACCAGATAACCGTTTTTTGTGATTTTGATGCCAATGGAGATGGGACAAAAGACAGATATACCGCCACCACGAATATCGTAAAAGGCGATGTGAGGAAAAACAGGCTGATTGTTCAGACACGATAGACATCCGGGCGTCATTATTTACCTCGTTTACCACCCGCCTTACTTCAATTTATTCTGCAGTGATTCCAAGGTAATTTTCAGGCATTCTTTCAGAGTGGCGCCCACGCCTTGACCGGTGAAGGCGCTCGCGGAAAAGGAAGGAGCTTGCAATTTTTTGTTCAGATCATTTTCAAGGGATTCGACAGACAAGAGACGAATACCCTCTTTTGCGAGATCTCTTTTATTATACTGTAAAATCAAAGGCATTTTCCTGATTTCCAAGCCGTAACCACGAAGGTTCTCCTCAAGGTTCTGTAAGGACAAGATATTGTGTTCACGCCTGAGAAGAAGGGAGTCAGCCACAAAGACCAACCCATCAACACCTCTTAGAACAACCTTCCTTGTGGAGTCATACCGAACCTGACCGGGTACCGTGTAAAGCTGAACCCGCACGTCGTATCCACGAATTTTCCCAAGTTTCAGGGGGAGAAAATCAAAGAAGAGGGTGCGGTCTCCTTTTGTTTTGATCGAAACCATTTCTCCGGTTGTTTGTTTCCGGTAGGTTTTAAATATGTATTCCAGGTTCGTCGTTTTCCCACCCCTTCCGGGACCGTAGAATACAATTTTGCATTCCATCTCTTTGGTTTTAAAATTGAGCTTGGGCATATCATAAAACTCCAAATTAGTACCCATTTATTCATGTAATTATGGGCACTGCGGGTTTCCAATTCAGAAATGAGCAATTTTTTGCAAGGTCTAGGAAAACAAGGGTTTGCGCGGAGAGGTACGATAGTACATCGCACAAGAAAACCCGCAGTTTGACGCCGACATTGCGGAAAAGGGCCATTTATGGATGGAAACAAATAAACTTGACTCGTCAGGGAACAATATCATATTTTGTTGATCATGTGAAATATTTTAAAGAGCGGTGGACTCCAGCCATTGACATTAAGCAAGTGATGGAAAAATGGATTTTGATATCGGAATAAAGGAAGCTGAAATTTATCGGTCCATGGGTTTACTTCAAGAATCCTTGAGCGTTTATGATGAAATTCTGACATCCCTTTCGGAAAATGAAACTGGCCGCAGGGAAATCATCCTCAAGACGGTCCGGGTTATAGAGAAAGAAATCGAAAGCCAGGATACACATGTCCCCGAGATTTCCCCTGAAGACATTTCGATTATCCAGGAAGTGGTTGCAGTAAATGATGTAAACGGCATACTGGATAATGCCTCAGCGTTCAAACAATTGGGCCTTATGAATGAGGCCGTGATTGAATATGAGAAATTATTTGAAACGGATTACCCCGTAATCAAAATCGTTCAGGATTTTGTAGAATGTCTGCTGAACCTGGTTTATCCGGATGAAGCGGTGGAAAGGGTTCTTCAGGCGACCGAAAAATTGGCCCTTGAAGGTCGGGAATTGGCTCAGATCAAGTTTTCTCTGGGGCTTCAACTCGAACACTGCGGGCATAAGGACCTGGCTCAGAAGCAATTCAAATCCGCTTCAAAGTTGGACCCTGCAAACCAAGAGATTGCACAAAAGCTTAAAGTTGGCATGCCCACCGTGTCTCCAGGATCAAGGTACAGCTATCTCCTCAAAAAACGGATTGTAACCCTTTCCCTGCTTCAACAGGCATTGGCATTCTCAAAGAAAATGGACAAAAGCGTGGAATTTGTGTTGATCGATCGTTTCAAGGTCAACAAGGAAGACATTGGAAAATCCCTTTCCGAGTTCTACAATTGCGACTTTCGGAGTTTTGACGCGGATATACCGGTTCCGGTTGAAATCATCAGCAATTTAAAGCAGCCCTATCTTTTGCATGCTGGATGGGTACCGTTAAGTTGGAACAAGAAGAGCTTGAAAATTCTCATCGATGACCCTACTGACCTTGGAAAAATCGACCAGATCAGCGGATTGATGAAAGCAGGCCGGATTGATTTTTTTGTGGGTATCAAGGAGGATATTGAGCAATTCATTACCCACTTTTTCAAAAAAGAACCCGAAAAATCAGATGAGGATATGTTCGATGCGCTGGAGATGATCTCTTTTGTCAATTTTGAAGAAGAAGAGGAAGATGTGGAGGCGGAAGAGGATTCTGTCCTCGATGAGTCATCGAGTAAAATCTCCAAACTCGTTGACCAGACGATTGTAACTGCCTTCAGAAACAATGCGTCGGATATTCATATCGAACCCTCCGTCGTTTCAAAGAAAATCCATATCCGGTTTAGAACAGACGGGGTTTGCCAAAACTATTTTGAGGCACCCATCAGTATGGCCAAGGGCATGATTTCACGGGTTAAAATTATGGCAGGATTAGATATTTCGGAAAAACGTCTGCCACAAGATGGGAAGATTAAATTCAATCGAAAAGGTGTCCCTCCTTTTGAGCTGAGGCTTGCCACCCTGCCGACTTCAGGCGGTTTTGAGTCTGCCGCATTACGGATACTGGCGGATCCCGGCGCTATGAAATTAGAAGATATGGGGCTTAGCGACCGAAACATTAACGTCCTCAAAAAAATGATCCATCAACCCCATGGATTGATCCTGGCCGCTGGCCCGACGGGTTCCGGTAAAACCACAGCTCTGCATGCAGCCTTAGGGGTGATCAATCATCCGGACATTAAAATATGGACTGCAGAGGATCCTGTTGAAATCACGCAATCGGGCATGAGCCAGGTGGAAGTCAAGCCTAAAATCGGACTTGATTTTGCTAGGGTCATGCGCGCTTTTTTGAGAGCGGATCCCGATGTGATCATGATTGGCGAGATGCGGGATATTGAGACCGCATCCATTGCCATGGAAGCCTCCTTGACAGGACATCTTGTGTTTTCAACGTTGCATACCAACAGTGCTCCCGAGACGGTTACTCGATTGTTGGACATGGGCCTAAATACCCTTAACTTCTCGGACGCGTTTCTGTGTGTTCTCGCCCAGCGGCTGGTTCGAAAATTGTGTCTCGATTGTCGAAAGGCGTATCATCCCTCCAAGGAAGAGTTTGACGAGATCGCAGCTGAATACGGCATTGAAAATTTCAAAGGATCAGGAATCCAATATTCTGAAAAGCTCATGCTTTATGCCCCCGCCGGCTGTGAAGAATGTTTAAATACCGGTTACAAGGGACGAGTAGCGGTTCATGAGCTCATGGAAGGCACTCCTCCCATAAAGCAATTGATAAAGGAGCGGGCAAGCCCGGAAATGCTCTTTGCCGAGGCTCTAAAAGAAGGGATGACAACCTTGCAACAGGACGGTATTCAGAAAGTCTTTACAGGATTGACGGATATCAAAGAGGTAAGGCGAGTTTGCATCAGTTAGTTCATGAGAGATGCAGGTTTCAGATACCACCTAAAAGATGCAATTAGCGGTTAGTCGTTAGCTATTAGCCGAATGAAATCGGTTATTTACGTTTGAATGGGTTAGCATCAAAAAGTAAAACCCCAAGTAAAGGGAAAAGTCATGCAAATGATTGGGATCTTTGAGCTAACGGCTAATAGCTAAAAGCTAATTGCAGCTTTTAGGTACCAATGAAATGCGGCAAGATATTTTGAAAATGAATGCATTTCAATCATACCGAGGTCCAGTATGCCTAAAACTGCCTTAATTGTTGACAATGATTTCTTTTTCGTAAAATTCCTTGGAGATTTGCTCCAAGAGAGAGGGTACGATGTGTCCCATGCCTACGGCGGCAAACAGGGCATATCAGCACTGGAAGAAAGAATGGCTGATTATGTTTTCGTGAGCATTCTCATGCCCAGGATTGACGGCAATCAGTTTATTGATTTTATTCGCGAAAAATACCCTGTTGCCGATTTTTCAATCATCGGCATGTCGGATGCCATTGTTGAGCTGTGGGAATTGGAAAGAGAGGTGGGTGCGGACTATTATTTCCAGAAAAAACCCATGGAAGAAATGCCCGATTATGTGGACAAATTCATGGAATTAATTGAAGGCGCCCCTTTTCTCTCATCGGCGGACAGAGACCTGTTTGATCTGGAAAGAGTATTTCGGCGACAGGCGACAGTGGATTTACTTGAATCCTTGAGTTTTCAGCGGGGACTTGTTGAAAGCGCTGGAGTGGGGATTATGGTAATCGAAAGAGACGCCAGGATCGTTTTCGTAAACGCGATGACTTTGGAAATTCTGAATCAACCGGTTTCAAATATGCTCTCGCAGCGCATAACCACGATTTTCCCACCGAATGAAAATAGTAAAATAGTGCTGGGGCTGAAAGCGGTGGCGAAAAACACAGAATTAAAAAAGAAAACCTTTGCAGTAGTCATCAATGACGACCTGGTTCAAATAACGGTTTCACTCCTCAGGGTAAACGGGGAAATCGAAGGATGGGTACTGACGTTGGATAGCAAAGATCTCCTAATAGAAAAGATTTGACCTTTTTCCCGATCAGAGGACCCACTTATAAAGAATAAAGATTCCTGAAAAAATCACGGCTGCCGCGCCCAGCCATAGAGCCCATGTCTTTCCGGATTTTTCATCCTTCGGCTCAGCCAATTGTCGTGATGCATGCTTTATGCGGGGGGTGGGTTCAGAAATTTCTTTGTACTCTTCAGAATCAAGAAAATCCAGGACGTTTTCTATATCGGAGACAGTAGTCTCCTCAGCCGGTTGCCTCGATACCGTTCCTTTTTCCTCTTTTTCAGACTCGAAAACGGACATGTTCTCAGGTTCCTTCAATAATCACAGCGCAGTTTCAAATATTCTTTTCAAGAATAGTTTTTTAAAGCGGGTATGTCAACAGAGTAAACATTCTGGTTGATCAAGAAGATCAATTGATGTTATCCTCTTATTATATTTGAATAATAATTTTTTATTTTTTTCTTTACCGAAGAAATCGTTCGAGAAGGCAGCATCGGATTTGCTTGTAAAAAATGGTTGGCGCTAAAAGATGCAACTTCTCAAAAAAAATATAAACAGGAGTAGATAAAGATTGGAGATGGATAGGAATGTGGTTCTTTCGGGCAACCTTCATTTTCTCGGCATCCCTGAGTTGCTGCAGTTGCTTGCAACAAACGTCAGTACGGGGGTTCTTCGGCTGACAAACCCCCATGCCTGGGCGTCGGCTTCCGTCGCTTTTTTATCAGGAAACCCCGTATATGCAGAATATGGTTCTGCAAGCGGCCTCGAAGCCCTCTATGCCCTGTTTGGCTGGGCAACAGGCCATTTTGAATTCAGCCGGGAAAAAGTCAATACTGAAAGAGCCATTCACGAGAACCACATGGAGATTGTTCTCGAGGGCCTCCGTCTGCTGGATGAAGGTCTCACCAGCAGACTCGGACCGGGATCGGAGGAAAAGGGTAGCCCCGGTCAAATCGACAGTGCTTCGAGACTTCCGTTAATCAGGAAACCCATAACCCATTATCCTTACATGGCAACCGAGGAACACTTCTCCAAAGGAACATCGATCATTGAAGAGGGAGAATTTGGGAATTGGATCTGGGTAGTACTCGGCGGAACGGCGGAAATGACAAAAAAAACTATCGCCGGACCCACAAAAATTTTAAGGGTCGGGCAAGGTGCATATATCGGCAACATCTCGTCCATGATAGCCTCAAACATCCGTCGAATTACGACCTTCACCGCAACCGAAACCGTGTACCTCGGGGTTCTCGATCCTGAACCCGTTTATGCGGAATCCTCTAGCTTTTCCCGTGAATTCAAGAGCGTACTCCTGAGTATCGATAACCGCTTAAGGGAAATAACCAAAAGCCTTTCAGATACCTATTCCGGTACCCACATGGGAAAAAAGGCTTTTCGCAGTCCGAAGAATCAGCCTGGAAAAGGGAAAAGAGGTCAAGAACCGTTCCTTATCTCCAAAGGAAATGTCACAATTATTCAGGACATAAAAAACGAAACGTTTCCCTTGATCAACCTGCATCCAGGTGATGTTTTTGGCCCGCTTCCTTTTCTTGAAATGGGACTCGAACCCAGTTCCGCGTCCGTTTTCTTTTCAGACGATCTAGAATTTTTCCCCCTGGATTCCGAAGAACTGCAACGAGAGTATGATCAACTCAGCGACACACTCAAAAGCATCATTGATTTTTCCCTCAATTGCATTTCCATTGCAACCATGACGGTTTATCGACGCTGCATGGAACAAATGAAAAACAACGACTCGAAACGAGCATAATTGAAATTGGAGGTATTAGCATGAAAAAAAGATTCTTTGGGATGTTCTTATTGTCTGTTTTTGTCCTGTGCGCAGGTTTATCCCAGGTCCTTGGCGAAACAGTGAATGAAGAAGTTACTTTTTCGCCCGAAAAACCTCTTTCCTTTCCTCTCCAGGAAAGGATAGCAAATCTTGCGGTGGGCGCCCTGAAACATATTGCCAAGGCGCGTGGTTTTATTCACGAAAAAAAGAATATAGCTGACGTCAGGAGGGAATTGGCGGAATCGCAGAAATTCATGCAAACCATCCGTGACTTCCTCCCCACCACAAGGATAAAAGATCATATCTGGGTCGCAAAAAAGCATCTTTCCTATGAAGACCCTGCGGATGTAATCCCGGATCTCGTTCCCATCTCTGCATCGCTGGATGAAATACAGAGCTTTGTGAACGTGGATGATGCCATGTTTCATCTTGAAAAAGCGAAGACCGCCCTGAAAGACAATGATAAAACCAAGGGGGCAAAAGAACTCGACTTGGCAGGTGAATCTCTGTCGTACGTGGAAATAGACTTGCCTTTGAGCTACACTGAACGGAAAGTTGCTCAAGCTCTCTACCTTCTGTCGGAAGGGAAAGACGCGGACGCCGACAAAGTTTTGCAAGAGGCCGAGGACGGAGTTCAGGTTATTTCTATTGCTTCCTACGGCCCCATGGTTCTGGCTCAAGAAAGCCTCTGGAGAGCCACAAAAGACTATGCCAAGGGGAAATACAAGGCCGCGAAACAGGCCCTTTCAGACGCCAAGGTGTTTTTGAAAATGGCGGCCAAGCAGGCGGATGAAAAAACAAAAGACGCCTTTGAAAAACTCAACAGGAAGATCGAGCAATTAGAAGAAAAGATGTCGGAAAGTGGAACCGATTTCGGTAAAGACATCAAAAATCTGTGGAACAAAAGTAAAGATGTCTATCACGAAACCGTGGAAAAATTCAAATAGGGCATATGGGTTAAGCAATTCTCATCCTATGCGCCATCCAACACATGCTTGTCCAATACAAAGCAGGTAAATGACCCTTTGAAGATCTCCGTATCTTTCAGCCTGACCGATACGGACACTGTTTTTTTCCTTCCTTTGGTTTCTACCACTTTTGCTTCGGCAAAAATGGTTTCACGGATTTTCAGAGGTTTGAAGAACTGAACTTCAGCGCCACCAAGAACCACATTGGGGTCGTTTACCGCCAGCATAGCGGCATAGTCCGCTGCCCCAAAGATAAACCCCCCATGGACCAAGCCAAAGCTATCCACTTTCATGTTCTCCGTGGCGTCAAACCGAATCAGACAATAATCTTCTTCAATTTTTACCGGTATCCCGCACAAGGCTTCATTGATTTCAAGATGGGTGTTTCGTTTCATCTCTTCCCTGTTCCTCCTTTTTTTTGATGCAGTTTTTTTCTGTCTTGATTGATCCTTTTAAGGGTACTTCCAACGGGACGGCCAATCGAATGCGTGAGGTAATGCGTCACCAAATACCCTTCGGAATCACTTCAGTTAAACACACAATCCGCATTTTGACTTTGGTGCTTCGTATTCCATATTGTCTATCTCCTTAAAAGTGCCATCTATTCCACCTTCACATCTACTGAATCCAGCAACGAAACATCCGGAATACCATCCGCATTTTCATCAACGGCAAAGTAAAAAGTGTAATCCCCGGCAGGAAGTAGTGTATTCAGGACTTCAAGGGGGGGGGGAACTTGAGCAAGAGGTACTTCCATGCACAGACGGATCCCGGATTGCCAACCGGAATCGTATACATACGAACACCACTCACTGGGTGAAGTAAAGGGTGTGTAAGCAACAACCCACCAGTCTGCGTTTCTGCCTGCCCAGCTACCAGCATCGAGGCCAATTGTAACAGATACCGGGGTACCGTAGGGAATAGTGACAGAGCCGTCCCGTCCATTGGCCTTGATGTCGGGGAAAGGGGTAGAAGGCCCGGGCGCTCCTCCAACATCCGGAACATCGGAGCCCACCTGGATATTATGAATCGCCCATCCAAAATAATCATTGCCGATAGAATCCATGGAATCAAAACTAAAGGAAACAGTCACAACCGAACCGATATAGGAGCTCAAAGGAATGGGGCCCAAAGATTCCCATCCAAAAGACCCGCTTGCATCCACACTATTCTGGGCAGACCGTTCCCAGAGAACATCAAATCCAACCATGATTTTCAATATATCATAACCTGGACTATTTTCAGTCTGATATTTTGTATCAAGGGTCAGAGCAGCAGACGTAAGGTTTGTCAAGTCAAAGGTCATGGCAAGAGTACCGCTGTTTGTATCTCCTGTAACATAATTCTGGGTGGTTTCGTCCCCATAATACCAGACCCCTGATTTCCCATCCATCGTTGTCTCATGCCACAACCCGCTCGGGGCTCCTGAAACTGACTGAACAGAAACATTTTCGTATTGAATAAGGTTATTTCTCGAATTTGCAGGTTCGTTGGCAACAGAAACGCCTGATAGACTCAACAGGCCCGCAAATGTAACAACAAAAAATTTTAGCCCATAAAAACAGTTTCACCTGCAAAGCCCCCTTGCTTTTATAATTCAACCGGAAGAAAATACTTTTCTTTCTTGCACACCAAGAAAATGTCCCTCCTCTCTTTCGTGCTATTTACGGATGGAAAAGCGAGTTGTTTGGGGGGAAATAGGTATGGTTAACCTGCTCAATGCTCATTCTATTATCCCTATCAATTAAAAACTATGCCATTTTACTGTTATGCTCGATAACTTCGAACACGATGTCACTCACCGTCTTTTGAGTAATGTTCAAAAATTCCATGGCACCATCTTCAACTTCGTAAAGGATGTCGTCTGCACAGATTCCGATGCCGCTTACTGTGGCTATATAATCGGCTATATGAAGAATGTATGATAGCGCATCTCCTTGCGAACGGGACGGGGAATGATGATATCTAATCGCAACAGATATGTTTTTGGGGATATTCCATTTGGAACACATTTCAAATGCTATTTCAGCATGATCAAATCCCAGAATTTCACGTTCAGCATGTAGAAATGTCTGCTGGTCATCCTCCAAAAACGCATCAACAGAAACTTTCCTTTCTAACAGAAGTTTGTCAAGAATGATTTTACCAGCGTCGTGAAGAAGTCCTGCAATAAAGGCATCATTTTCCAATTCAGGTTTTTTCGCCTTGGCAAGAATCTTCGATCCAAAAGAAACCGCCAAAGCATGCATCCATAAATCTCCTGCTTCAAGGCTATATCCTTTTAATGCGCTGTCTAAGAGTCCGGAAATACCGGCCATTGAAACAATATCTCCCAGTATCCTATGCCCTAACAAAGTTGTAGCATGCTCAACTGAGGAAACTTCGCCCGGCAAACCATAATATGCAGAGTTGGCCGTTTTAAGAATCTTAGATGTGATGGACATATCTGTCTCAATTATACTCGAAAGCTTCTTTAAATCTGAAGTTGGGTCTGCCATAATTTGTCGAACTTTAAATACTACTTGCGGCATTGGAGGCAAATCCCTTAAAGATTTAAGTATTTTAGCCTTTAAGACATCGCCCGTTGGAAGATCTTTGGGTTGAGATTTCAGAGAGGCAGGTCCTTTCTCCTTTTCTTCCCCTGTATATCCTGCAAGGGGATGAGATGTTTGCGCGATCGATTTCGATCGTAAATCAAGCAATATGCGCTCCTCACAATTGGGGCATGCGAATGACACCTTCTTCCCAAATGGAAGTTTTTCATCTGGTATATTGTACGCTTTACGGCAATTGTTACATTCAATTCTCATCTGTTAAGTACCCCGGGGCCAAATAAATGATTTGGAACTGTAGTTTTGCATGGTTATCGATAGCATATCACGCTCATAAAAACCGTGCAAGGGCGGGATAACAAATGATTATGTAGAATAGCGGATTCGTCTTTCAATGTTTTCCCTGTTTTCCAGCCTAAATCACAGATCAACGAGTTGACCCTTTATTTCTTTTTTTCGATATGTCCGGGGCGTCACGCCCGTCCATCGCCTGAAGGCATGGTTGAAAGCACTCTGCTCGGAAAACCCTAGCAAAAAGGCTATATCGCAAATCGAATTTTCAGGATCTTTCAGGTACTGCTGGGCAAGTTCTCTGCGGATATCATTGAGAATCTTTCGGAAGCAGGTTTTTTCTTCTTTCAGTACGGCTTGAAGCTTGCGTTTGCTGACCGCCAGTTCTCTTGCCATGTCTTCCAGCAAAGGAAAAGCACCCCGGGCAATGGTTTTCCCGATAACTTCCCTGATTCTGCTGGAAAAGGTGCCGGTTGTTTCCATGCGGGTCATCAGTTTTCGGGCAACGCTTTCATGGGCGTATAGGAAATCAGGGTTGGCCAGGAAGATCGGTCTTGACAGGTCCTCTTTTGCAATCACTATAGAATTGGTTTTTTGCGCAAAATGCAGCGGCGCATCGAATACCCGCTGATGCTCGTGCAGGCTCTCAGGTTCGGCGTGTTGAAAGTATACGTCCAACAACTGAATCTGCCCTTCAGAAAGTCTCTTGAGAATCGTTGCAATGATCGAAAATATGGATTCCGCATGGTGACGGTTCAACAGGATGTGTGGGAAACTCGGTTCAAAAGTACAAATCACGGTTTCATTCTTGTGAAACAGCTGGGGAATATTGCTGTCCGATATGAGATTGTGATAATGAAAAAACTTTTCTAAAGCGGCCCCAATGGTGGGGCAGTTCTGCATCACGGCGAAGAGAAGATGCCCTTTTGAAAGCGCTACGAATGTCTCTCCCAGGTGGATTCCGAAATCCTCGTCGTTGGTAATCTTCTGAATCTCTCGCTCGATTTTAGTGTAGGTTTGGATAGGAATACGCTCTTCGAGGTTGAACCTGTCAATCTGGGCCACTTTTTCCAGATGACGAAGATCGATGCCTTGCCGGGCGGCAAATTGAAATAGCAGCCGCGTCATATCCGCGGACGCAGTTGCTGTGAATTTGGGTTTTTCGGTCATTTTATGCGCAGCGAATCAAGTTTTATGCGCAACAGCGCAAGATCTAATTCATATTTCCTGATATCTTCTAACCACATTACATCAAACTATCAACTGATAAAGGAGATATGAGCATGAATATCCACGTGATGAAGGGATTCTGGCGGTATATGATCAATGTTCCGCCTTCATTGTGGAAAAAAGAGGTTTCAAAACATGAAAGGAAAGTTAAAACCAAACTGGTTTTCATGTCCAACGATCATCGGCGGGTTCATCACTGGGTCGTGAAAGAACTGCCGATTGCCGGCAAACCGCTATCGCCGAAAACCATCGCTGATCGACTTGAGCTACCCGAAAAACGCGTGGCAGTCGTGCTGAACGACCTTGAAAAAAATATGACCTTCCTTTTCAGAGATGGCGTTGGCCATGTTATTTGGGCCTACCCCGTGACAGTTGAAAAAACACCGCACCACCTGACCTTCAGCTCGGGTGAGCAGATTTTCGCCGCCTGAGCGGCAGACGCGTTTGCGACGCCCTTCGTGCAAGGGCGACTGCGAAAGAAATCACTTTCGGTTGTCGTGAAAACGGAATGTGCGTACTGTTCCGAGCCACTGACACTCGATATTGACAGCGAGTTAAACTGTAAAGTGAGGGAAAAGGGGGCGGACCCCTTAATCTTTATTCCGGATGTCAAAATTGATGTTCTTAAGGATCCTAACATCATCGAAGCCTTCTGAAAAAAGAGCGTCTTCTTCCGGTCGGAAGAAAATGCAAGGGAATACCGGCGAAAAAAGAATCGCGTGCGCGGAGCCTATTTTAACACGCAACAAATGGCCTATCTTACCAGGGTCATGCAAAGCGCCCTTTTCGGGTTTTGAAAATATATTGAACATGATATTTGGGCTTGTGTTGTTTGCATTACAATACCTTGCTTAAACGAACAACCTGCTGTTAGAAAGGTCTTCGTCTGGGCGTATCACAGATCACAACAATATCCTACAGAAAAGGAATTCGAAAACCACCTCATTTCTTGAATGCAGCGAAGTGCTCTCAGGCCTTCTTGGAAGGCCGGGCCGAACCCCAGAGGACCTGCCACATGGCCCCCATGCCGATACAGAGGATAAAAGTTCGGAGGGGCCAATCGATCCACGGAATCTGCAACAGGAGCCCTAAGAGGATGGTTCCCGTTACAAAAGGCCAGAAAAAGCAAGAGGTAAAGGATTTCTTCCACCTCCCTAAGAGCAGCCTGCCGATCCAGAGCGCCACATAGACCCGGCTGATATAAAGCATCATGACAAAGATAAAGGCAGCCATGATCCCGGCCGGTATGCCAATCACGGTGCCCAGACAAAGGGCGATGCAGACGGGCGACAGGACGATAAAGACCAAGCCAACCCAGAGGTTTTTCCAGAGGGAACCCCTAAGAAGAGAAACAATTCTTTCCGTCTGTCTGGGGAGGAAGATATTGACCAGAAATCCGACCACAATAAAGGCGATGCTGGCGATGAGCCAAAATAGGTATCTCCCCACATAATCGGGGCACTTAGGATGGGGGAAATGGCTCTTGATCCAGGACTTCCCCTCCTCGGACCCGAGTTGAATCACTTTTCCCAGGATCTGAGACCCTTCTTTCCGCACAAACAATGCGGTGGAATAGATGAAATCCCCCTTGATCACGGCTGAGGGACTGATCGTTATTCTGGCCGCACTCACTTTGAGATCATCTTCAAAGACTCCTGAAATGGTGACGTTTGCACCCGCACCCTTCACCATTTTGAGGAATTTTCCCGAGAGGGTGATATTGCCACCCATGAAGCGCAGATCGCCCCGGGTCTCTCCCGAAATATCGATGTTCGCGGCAAAAGCCTCCACTCCCCCATTCACGGTCCCGGCGATCTCGATATTGGCACCGAAGGCGGAGAGGCCCTCATCAACGGTCTCGCCTTTCTTTACGATGGTATCGACGCTGAAACGGCGGACATAGTCTTCGGACAGGGGTTCGCTTTCAACGCCCAGAAGCTCCATCTTCAGGCTTTGGGCGACGGCCTTGGAAATCTCATCCTGGATCGCGAATGCGTCCTTTATTCCCCGTTCATAGGACTCCGACCATATGTGGGTATCATCCACCACGTTGATCAACTGGGCCGAGATCCGGATTTTGTTCCCAGATTTTCTGACGCTCCCCTCGAGAACATTCCCAACCTTGAGTTCCTTGCCGATTGTCTGAAGGTTCACAACCTTTTCCTTGTAAAAAAAGGCGGATGTCTTGGAAATAACCTTCAGCCCGCTCACATGGGCCAGCCTCCCGATCAGTTCCTCGGTGATTCCGTCACTAAAATGCTCAAGCTCGGCATCCCCACTCATATTGGTAAAGGGCAATACCACGATCGAAGCCTTCCCGCTGGTGGCGGGGTCGGTCAA
>Ga0208901_1000414_pt1 | contig 21777 bp, 13 predicted proteins | sample AntAceMetag02UKF_FD_184764 | JGI IMG/M metagenome (GOLD analysis project Ga0208901, IMG submission 184764) | Saline lake microbial communities from Ace Lake, Antarctica - Antarctic Ace Lake Metagenome 02UKF (SPAdes) (version 2) | ecosystem: Environmental > Aquatic > Non-marine Saline and...
CAAGTCTATGGGCTTTTCAAGATATTTGCATACACCAAGACCTTTTGCTTTTTCGGCCGACATCCTTTCGCTGTAACCGGTACAGATAATCACCCGCATCTGCGGTCGAATTTTCAGAACTTCCGCCGTCAACCTGTCGCCGGTCATTCGAGGCATGGTCATGTCGGTGATGATGACATCGAATTGATCCGGATCGGCCTTGAACCATTCCAAGGCATCTTGAGGTTTTGTGGTACTTTTGACCTCATAGCCCAAACGCTCCAAACGCTGTTGGTTTAGATTCACCATGGACTCTTCGTCATCCACGAAGAGTATCCTTTCAGAACCCCCTTTGATTTCCCCCTCGGGCTCTTTTTCTTCCTCAATCATCTCTACTAATGCGGGAAAATAGATTTCAAAGACCGTTCCTTTCCTGAGCTCACTCTCCACTAGGATGCCTCCCAGATGCCCCTTCATGATGCCGTGAACCACCGAAAGACCCATTCCCGTACCCTTTCCAACGTCCTTGGTGGTGTAATAGGGTTCAAAAATTCGAGTCATGGTTTCGGGCGCCATACCTGTACCCGTGTCCCTCACTTTCAGACAGACGTAGTCGCCTGGGGGCAGTATGCAATCAAAACATAATTTTTCTTCCAGAAGACCAACCTTTTTGAGGAGCAATTCTATAAGACCCTCTTCAGGCATAGCATGGGCCGCATTGGTGACCAAATTCATCACTATCTGATTGATTTGGGAGGCATTACCCATAATATTACATGGCTCATCCGAAATGTGCTGACTGAACTCCACGCTGGAGGGGATGGCAGTCCTAAGCATTTTCATGGATGCCTTTATGACTGGAACCATGTTTAAGGGTTTGTTCTTTTCATCCGTCTTGCGGCTAAAAGAAAGCAACTGCTGAATCATTTCCTTTGCCCTGCCGGAAGCCAGGCGGATTTCCTCTAAACACTCAGCGACTAGATTTCCTTTGGGAACATCATCAATGGCAAGCTCCGCATTTCCGAGTATAACGGCAAGAATATTGTTGAAATCATGGGCAATTCCCCCTGCCAAGGTTCCAACGGCTTCCATTTTCTGTGATTGCATCAATTCCGCCTGAAGTTTTTCACGTTCAGATTCCGATTTTTTGCGTTCAGTGATGTCGAGTATAGTCCCGATCAAACCACTGATATCTCCCTGACGGTCACGGTAAACCGCTTTGTGGAGTGTCACATCGCGCACATTGCCCTTGCCATTCAAAATCTGAGATTCGTACTCTTGCATTCCACCATTTTTCAGCAGTTCTTGATCCTTGGTTTGATACGTCTTGGCAAGCGCTTCCGGGCTTATTTCAAAAACTGTTTTTCCGATCAGCTCGTTTCTGTTTTTTCCAAAAAAATCCTCATAGGCCTGGTTAAAACCAAGGTAGTAACCATCAGAATCCTTGTAAAAAACGGGCATGGGGATGTGCTCCAGTAGCGTGTTTAAAAATGACTTGCTTTCGATTAATGCTGATTCAGCCTCTTTTCGTCGATCAATCTCGCCTAATAATGTTTTATTATGTTCTTCTAAATTGTGCGTTTGTTCTTTGATTTCTTTATTACGTTCAAATAGTTCTTGCGACAGACCTTTGAGGCCATTCAAAATCGGCTGAATCTCTTTTAAAGAGCTCCCACGAAACCGCCGGTTATAATTCTCGTTCTTTAATTCGGTGAGGATTTTCGTTATTTGGTTGAATGGTTTTGTAACAAGCCACTTTGTCAATAAGAGCACAGATATAATCGCTGTACACACCACGAAAAATAGAATGTAGCAGGTAACTTTGAAAATATCCTTTCCGAGTTCTGCCAATTCTGAATTATCAAAGGTGATAACTATCGTTCCGATATCTTCACCATTGTATGTGACGGGCCTTACCACGGAGAGAGAATTCTCAGTGCTTCCATCATCCGTATTGAATACGACATTTTGTTCATCGTCAGTAATTTTGATCGATTTTATGCGGTTGTCTTTCAATCGTTCACTGCACAAAAAACTGACACCGTCTAAATCATATTTCCAGAGAGGTTGGGCGATTTCGCCGGGGAGAATTGTTGATTCGGTATGAATAAATTGATCTATATGGGACTTTTTTTCCTCTAAAGCGTGATAGTAGTACATCATAGCCGTGGAAAGGCCGACTAAAATAATGACCATACTCAAACTCAAACTCAAAATGGCTCTGATAGAACGCATTAATTCTTGTCCGATAAACCTTTTAGAATTTTATTTCTGATTTCCAGGATAGCCCCTTCTTTTTCCATTTCCGATAATACATGTTCAACTTGGGGGATCAACGATTTATGCTTTTTGTTTAAATAATGGAACGAAGAAAAGGATTCAAGCGCCGGGCTCACCACCTTGATTTCCTGAAGGCCGAGTTTCTTTATCGTGTATAATCCGGTCAGATGGGTATCCACAGCGACATCGATTCTGCCGCGCGACAGCATCATCATCAGATCTTCCGCTCGATCTACAGCCTCGGTTTGCGCATTCATTAAACGCTCTTCCACCAATAAAAACCCTCTAACATAACCGATACGATATGGATTCAGGCTATCCCAATCCTTTATCTTAATGGTTTTATTGGTGAATCCAACCAATTGCGAATGGAATACAGGAGCCTTTATCTGAATCAGATTGGCATAAGAAATGCCAAGGTTGGGGACATGAAAAAGGAGCCCATCCACTTTCCCATTATTCGCTTTTCTCAATGCCCTGTAACCGGGCAGATATCTTACCTCGATATCCATACCCAGGCGATTGTAAACCTCTGTTACGACTGTTCGTGCGAGTACGATGTTGGGTGTGTCAGGATTTGAAAAAGTGGAAAAAATCATTTTTTCCCGGGCTTGTGTCGGGACCGACGACAGTAGAACTATCAAAGTAATGGTGATAATCCGAACCATTTTGTTTCACCTGCGTTGGAGGGCATTAAGGTCAGGGTAAAGCGCCAAGATTCACAAATAAAATGTAACACAAAAATGTTTTAAAAACAATAAAGTATTTTGAATTAGTTTGATTCGCGGAAAGGCTGTTGTATCGAATGGATATCAAATGATATTTTAGTTTCAGAAAGGCTGTGAAAGCAGATATTGCCAGCCTGCAAGAGGATGGTTTTTCATGAATATCGTTTCGGTGCGAAAAAAATGGGGCTTGGTCCTAACTTCGCCCACTTGATGCGATCATCTAAGAATACGTTCAACAGTTCATAATCATAATTTTAATCATACTCATACTCCTTTTAACCTATTCCAGGGCTATTCGATTAGGATTACGATTAAGATTATGAGTAAGAAAACAACTTTAACGGCCAACTTTAGGACCAAGCCCAGCCACGACTTTATCCTTTAGCCTCATCCAGCGCTTTCCGGACGGTTTTCGTGAGAGCGTTTTTCGTCATAGGCTTAATAAGAAGCGCATTTATACCGATTTGCCTGTACGTCTCTTCATCTATTTGTTTACTGTAGCCTGTACAGATGATAATGGGGGTCTCTGACCGAATCTTTCTGAGTTCTTTAGAAAATTGCAATCCGTTCATTTTGGGCATGCCCATATCGGTAACCACAAGGTCAAATTCGTCGGGACTCGCTCTGAAGAGTTCCAGCGCTTCCACACCGTCGGATGCAACCTTCACTTTGTACCCTTTCTGCTCCAGTATTCGTTTGGCAAGCGTCCGGATCGAACTTTCATCGTCTGCCAGTAGCACCCTTTCATGACCCCCGGGGACCATATCTTCCATTTCCTGAACGGGAGCCGGTGCTTTTTTAAGCCTCGGGAAATAAACATGGAAGGTACTCCCCACCCCCGGTTCACTCTCGATGACTATGGCGCCCCCGTATGTTTTCACGATTCCATGTACAAGGGAAAGTCCCAGGCCCGTCCCTTCACCTATTTCCTTGGTGGTGAAATAGGGCTCAAAGATCCGATCCCTGACTTGCGGTGTTATGCCGGCGCCTGTGTCACTTACCGTTAACTTCACATAAGAACCCGGGCGAAGATCCTTTGAAATACGTTCCTCAGATGAATCAATCTCCGCGGTTGTGAGACTTATTTCCAGGATGCCGCTTTCTTCGCTCATGGCATGATAGGCATTCGTGCAAAGGTTCATGATCACCTGATGAAGATGGGTGGGATCGGCAAGGATTGTCCCGGCATTTGGATCGATATTCTGATGGATTTCTATGCCGGCGGGTATGGAGGAACGGAGCATCTTGATGGCTTCTTTGAATATAAAGGAGGGTTGGACACGAATCCGCTCGCTCTCTTTCTGCCGGCTGAAGGTGAGGATTTGTTTGACCAGCTCCTTTGCTCGATTTCCGGCCCTGTAGATCTCATTCAGATCCGCCTGTAGATCGCTTTCTTTCGGTATTTTCATCACCAGGAGCTCGGCATACCCGATGACAGCGGAAAGGATATTGTTGAAATCATGGGCGATACCGCCGGCCAGTGTGCCGATGGCTTCCATCTTCTGGGCTTGTAGCAGTCGGGTTTCCAAAGATAGACGGTCGGTGATGTCATCGACCATTTCGATGACGGACTTCACTCCGCCGTTTTTGTCAAAGATTGGTGACGAGGCGATGCGGTAGTTTCGGGGGCCGACCGCCGTCGGCGTGACGATTATGCTTTCATGCACTTTTCCGTCTTGAAACGTCCTGCATGTCGGGCAGTAATCGCAGATCTCGTCCTGTGGCGGGTCATTAAAGGCGCGATAACAAATCGAGCGCATACTGGGATCGATGTTTGGAAACCACACCCGCATTTGCCGGTTCAGTTCGAGTATCTCCATTTCTGGACTGATCAGTGCCACACCTATGCCGATGTTATCCACCATGGAGTGGAATTTCTCCTTGCTTTCCTGCAATGCCTCCTGGGTTTGTTTAAATTCTGTAATATCCCTGGCGATGACAAAAAATTCATTTACTATATTGGTCTCTCCAATATACGGTGTATAGGCAACGTCCAAGTATCGATGCCCAAGAGTCGGAAAATCGAACCACTCTTGATAACGGGCTTTTTTCCCTTCAAAGCAGCGATCTGCATGGGGTTTAATGGTAGTTTTAAAAAGCGCTTCTCCAAAAACATCCGGTAAACTGTGCCCCAGTAGCTGGTCACGTGTTTTTCCAAAGGCCTTCAAATAGGCATCGTTGGCATAAAGATAGACAAAATCTTTGTCCAGCAAAGCCATCATGTCGTGGGAACTGGAGACAATCCCTTCAGTTTGACGTAGTTTTATCAGTGACAGTTTGTGTTCCCTTCGTATCCGGGCATCCTGAAGTTCCCGTTCAATGGCAGGCGTGAGCCGCTCCAGATTGCCTTTCATCAAATAGTCATGCGCACCGGCTTTCATGGCTTCAACAGCTACATCCTCGCCGATGGTGCCTGAAACGATAATGAATGGGACGTCGGGTTTGTATCTTTGTGAAATTTTTAAGGCGGCAAGACCATTGAATTGAGGCATGGAATAATCAGAAATGATGATGTCCCATTTGTCCTTTTCTAATGCCTCTACCATTGCAATTTCAGTATCAACTCTTTTATGTTCAGGTTGATAACCGCCCTTGCGAAGTTCCCTTAACAGCAAAAGGGCATCGTTTTCTGAATCCTCAATAATCAATAGTCGCATAATTTTCCCCATTGTACTGCCTCCTTTAAAAGTTTTTCATTTTTTCCGGAGGAATTTCATTCAAAATCAACCAGTACAATCCCAATTGCCTTATTGCTTCAGAAAAATCCTCAAAATTGACCGGCTTTCGGACATAGCTGTTAGCGCCCAGCTTGTACCCATTTATCAAGTCCTGGTCTTCCTTTGATGAGGTTAAAATCACCACAGGCTGTAGTTTTGTCCGCTCATTCAACCTTATCTGGCGCAGCACATCCATACCATCAAGTTTGGGCAGCTTCAAATCCAGAAGAACTACCTGGGGCAGCGAGCAGGGATTTCGATCCGCGTATCCCCCCCGGCAAAACAAATAATCCAGTGCTTCGGCACCGTCACGGACGACAACAACCTCGTTTTTGATATTGTTTTTTTTAAGTGCCCTGAGTGTTAAGACCTCGTCATCAGGATTGTCCTCAACAAGTAAAATAACTTTTTCTGCCATTTTCTCCTCCAATATCGATTATAGGATTCAGACTTGATCTTATTTATCGTTTATCCGTTTAAGATATCTATTTCACCCCAGGGTGAAGTAGAATGTTGCCCCTTCATCCACCCCGGCTTCTGCCCATATCCGGCCACCATGCCTATGGAGGATCCGTTCCACGGTTGCAAGGCCAACACCGGTCCCGGGAAATTCATCAGCTCCATGAAGGCGCTGGAAGACTCCGAAGAGCTTATCCGCATAAGTCATGTCAAAACCGGCCCCGTTGTCTCTGATAAAGTAGGTTGGATTAGGAGTCTGGCTGCTCTCATCTGTCTCAGATGGCGGCAGGACACCAAATTCTATTTTCCCCTGGTCACAACGACCGGTAAATTTAAAGGCATTATCCAAAAGGTTCTGAATGGCAGCCCGAAGCAATCGAACGTCACCATTGGCATACAAATCCGGTTCAATAATACATCCTACCCGCCGTTCAGGTTGGGACTTATGTAAGTCTGTCATAATCGATTTGGTTAAAGCACTTAAATTTATACGTTCCCACTTGACCTCGCTCCGGGTCGTTCGGGAAAGTTCCAAAATACCGTCAATAAGCTGCGCCATGCGTTTGCTGGCGTTGCGCACCCGCTGGAGGTAATCTTTCCCCTGATCATCAAACTTATCGGCATAATCCTCAAGCAAGGCAACGCTAAACCCGTCCATACTCCTCAGCGGCGCCCTCAGGTCGTGAGACACCGAGTAGGCAAAGGATTCGAGTTCGTTATTAACCGTTTCCAGCTGCCTGGTGCGATCCTTGATGCGCTGTTCCAGCGTTCGGTTAAGCTCTTTGATTTGTTCTTCTGCCTGCTTACGTTCTGTGATGTCCTCCACGAATGCGGTCCCGAATCTGACGTTTCCCTCAGCATCCCTGATACCAATAGCATGGACGGATACATTGATCTCCTCACCGTCCTTGCGAATATATCTTTTCTCCATGGAAAAATCTGTCGTTTCCAAAGAAAACATGTCCTGAAATAGCTTTTTGTTTTTAGGGCGGTCATTTGGATGTGTCACATCATAAAATGAAAGCCCCACAAGTTCTTCTTTGGCATAACCGACCATCCGTTCATATTCCGGATTTGTCGTGATAAAATTGCCAAGCATGTCAACAGTGCATATTCCAACGGGTGATGAATTGATTATTTGATTCAATTTCTCTTCGTTTATCCGCAGCGCTTCCTCTGCCTGCTTGCGCTCTGTGATTTCTACATATTGGCATACTGCATTCACCAGTTTCCCGGCTTCGTCAGTTATTGGAAACATCGCAACATCTATCCAATGTTCATTAGCAATGGATAAATCAACGTCGCCTGCCTTTGAGCCTGTCCAAAACATAATGAAACGAGCACTTTTCAAATCATTGAATACAGCTTCTACTACAGGCATAAGCTTTTGAGCTTCCATATTTTCATCATGGAGTACATTATACTTACCAACTATCATATCATCAGTTACATTCAGGATATCCCGCAGCGCCTGATTAGCCCTGATTATTACTCCTTTTGCATCCATAACATGCATACCAAAGGGACTGTTTTCTATAACAGAATCGAGGAAATTAGCTTGATTCATGAATTTTTGCTCGTTTTCAAGCAGTTTATCTTCAGCCATTTTACGTTCGGTGATATCGTTGTGTTCTATTAAGGCATTTGTAATTTTTCCATGTACATTTTTGATGGGAAATATTGCAATTTCCAGACTAACGGAAACAGTTCTATCCAATGTTACATGCTTAAGTTGTGAGCTATCGTATTCTAATACGAATCTGGCAACTTTACCTTCTTCAAATACACTCCTTACTAAAGGCATAAAACCTTGCTCTTCGGTTATGTTATCCTGAAAGAGATTGTACTTGCCGACTACATCCTCGTCAGTAATATTTAAAAGATCCCTGCAAGCCTGATTTTGTCTGATCATCGTTCCTGCACTGTCTGAGATCCAAATAGAGAAAGGGCTTTGATCTATAATGCTATTGAGGAATGTGGTGGTTTTGTGGAGAGCTTCTTCCGCCTGCTTACGGTCGGTGATGTCCATAGCTAAACCGTTCAGGGCAATATTTTTTCCATTCTCATCTTTGATGATACTGGTAGTCATCATGGCTGGGAACGGCGTACCGTCCCTGCGTATATGACCGACCTCACCTTTACAAAATCCCTTCGCGATCGCCTTCTCGTTGAACGGCATCACCTCGGCTTCAAGTTGCTCCTGGTTGTGAAAAATACTCAGGGACTGGCCGACAAGCTCTTCGGACGACTCATAGCCGTGCATATCGGCCCAAGCATGGTTCGCATACATTATGTTTCCTTCAAGGTCAGCGACTGCTGTACCCTCAGAGGATTGCTGCACGGCTGAAGACAGGAGACGTATCTTTTTCTCGCTCTGCTCTCTTTCATCCCACAGGTCTTGTTGAGCATTTATCTTATCCTGTAGCATCTTGTTGGCGTATTCTGCCAATTGGTCAAGTTCAACAAAGTGAACAGTTTCCCGATCAATCTTTTTATCAGAGAAAGCCGCTTTATCAAAACATGAGACAAACAGATTGAAATCTTTTCTTAATCGATTGCTCAACAAGTTGAATAAGATGAAAAACAGCGTAAATGCGATGGCAACGATTATGATGAAGATGAGAATTTTTGTTTTTGTCTGCGCATTTAATGCCGCCCGCAAAGTTGTAATATTCTGTTCTATGTCGTCTGTATATACCCCTGAGCCAACAAACAATTCCCACTCAGGCACTGCCTTTGCATAGGCAATTTTAGAACTCTCTTTTCCTGTATCCGGCTTTCGCCACCAAAAGGATGTATAGCCTCCATCTTTCTTTTTTGAGGCGGCGATAAGAAGCTGTGTTGTTTTATTGCCTCTACTATCTTTATACTCCCACCCATTGTTGCCGATCAGATCAGGTTGTGTGCCATGCGCAAGCGATTTCCCACGCCAGTCAACTGCGAATAGATACCCGACCAAGTTTTTGCCAAAATGTATATGGTTAATCCGTTCCATCCATGTCGCTTTTATCTGTTCCTCAATATCATCCACATACAACCCTGTGCCAATTGACCAGTTATATGGTTTAAATATTTTTACAAATGCAATTTTTTTGAAATCTTTTGTGGGATCCCTATCCGGTTTCGGCCAATATCCGATTAGAAATCCCTCTTCTTTTTCGCTCAGCAATTTCAACTCTTTTTTTACAACGTATTCACCTCTGGAATCCTGTAGATTGATTATATTTTGGCCCTCACCTGAAGGATACGTCGGATCAAGAATATTCTCGCCTGACAACGAATGAATAAAGTAGAAACCTTTCGCATCATTGAAACGTATAGGCGTTAATGCATCCACAATCATTTTTTGTATTTCGGCATCGCTCTTCAACGCTTTGTTTTGCTCATAGATGTTTTGAGCGATGCTGCACGCTTCAAGAACCCTTGATTTAATTTCTTTTTTTGCCAATGCCTCGCTTTGTGTTCTTTCATTGTTAATCATAGTAACAACACGCTCAACTTCACGTTTACTCGCCTTTTTTTGCTGTTCAACGTAATCTGTGCGCATGTTATCCATGCGGATGTTGAAATCGTGATAGGTGGTGAAAAGATCAATGCCAACAATAACACCCGCAAGCGCCATCAAGAAAACGACGCCCCATAATCGAATGAGTTTGATAAAACCGGTTTTTTTACTCATCATTTTTCCTCTGTTTTATCTTGTCCCGTGTCAGCCCAACATTGTACTTTACTGCGAGCATAGCAAAATAATAGATTTAAAATTCGGGCTTGGTTCTAACTTCGCCCACTATCTGCGACAGAGATACGCAATTGAATGGTTACCAGTCTCTGATTCAGCCCTGAAAGGGCACTACATACATTGAAATAGCCTGTAGCTTATTCGCATAATGTCACGCCCTTTCAGGGCTCAACTCTTTGCAACCTGTTCCCGGGGCGTTGCCCAGGGCTGGTATGTCACGGCCCTTCAGGCCTGAAACGCATGCTGCTTCGCCATCAATTTGAAATGTTTCGTACTTTTTAAAATTGAACTTGTTTTTTTCATTCCTCAGACTAAGTGGGCGAAGTTAGAACCAAACCCTAAAATCCCTTTTAAATCGTTATTCATTACAGTATCACTTAGCTTTGCGGCCTTTGTTGACTACACAGTCGATAACGTGTATTCCTTTGCCTTGGCTATGTCCGAGACACCAAACAGGAGGGCCACTTCATTTGATTTGTCGGCGTTGCGCCAAAGGTTCAACTCTTTTAGACCCGTCGATTGCCGGGCGGGCAGATTAGAGTCGTAGGCTGGCTTCCATTTACCAAAGTCCTGAACCGTGACTCGAATGATCAGGTGGGGCATTTGCCACCTCCTTTCACCTTGCTAAGTAGACATTTGTCAAACACTGGGATGAACCAGTCGTGTGCCTCATAAGCTTCAATCGGAAAAATGGGCGTCAGTCTCCAGCTTTTTCCTGGCTTCCGAGTTCAACGCAACAATGATAGACACTCCTTCGTTCACTCAAAAAGTTTTCCAAGCGCTTCTTTCAGATTCTTTTTATCATAGGGCTTGGCCATGGCGCCCTTGAAGCCGTGATTCTCAAAATGGGCCATGACCGGATCATTGAAATATCCGCTGGACACAATTGCCTTAATACCGGGATCGATTTTCAGCAGTTCTCGAATGGTTTGTTCACCGCCCATACCCCCTTTGATGGTGAGGTCCAGTATGACTGCATCAAAGTGTTCTCCTGAATCTTTTTGTCTTTTGTACGCCTCAATGGCCTCAACACCATCTTTTACGGTTACTACTGCATACCCCATTCGTTCCAACATCTGCTGAGACAGCTTTCTCAGCATCTCCTCATCATCCATTACCAGCACCCGTTTCACTGGTAATGCCTTGTCATCGGCCGAAGCGATTGTGCCATCGGATTGTACGATTTCGCTTTCTGCCGGTAGATAGATGCTTACCTTAGTCCCTGCTCCGGAAGATGAATCTATGGCGATGTGCCCCCCATGCTTTTGCACAATAGCATAGGCCGTTGCCAGTCCCAGTCCCATTCCTTTCTGCACACCCATGGCCTTGGTGGAGAAATAGGGGTCAAAGACTTTTCCCAGGTGTTCTTTCGGGATACCTTTTCCCTGGTCTTGAATGGTAATGCGCACATAGTCACCTGATTTTACGGGAAGACCGGAAACCTGAGCTTCATCCTTGACGGCCAGGTTTTCTGCCTTGATTTTGAGAGTACCCCCGTCCGGCATGGCCTCCACCGCGTTGGTCAGCATATTTCTGAAAACAGCTCCGATTTTATGAGGATCATACGCTACCAGCCAGAGATTCTGAGGAATGAATTCCTTCACTGAAATATCTTTACCAGCAGGTATGATACCTGAGGCGTCTTTCAATAATTGCGCTAAAGATCCGACTTCCTTGACGGGAGCACCCCCTTTGGAAAGGGACATGAGTTCATGGGTCAGGTCCCGAACTTTGAGGGAGGCTGTATTCGCCTGGGCCAGGAAATCCGCCAAGAGAGAGCCCGGTTCCGCCTCATCCATAGCCATTGACAGATTGCCCATGATGATGGACATAAGATTGTTGTAATCGTGGGCGATGCCTCCTGTGAGCGTACCTATGGCTTCCATCTTTTGTGATTTTTGGAGTGCCTCCTGAATGCGCTTATATTCGCTGATATCTCGATTGCTGGCGCGTTGTCCGAGGTATTGCCCCTCAATTCCATATACGGGTTGACAAACATGGCTAATCCAGCGTTCTTCCCCGCTACGGGTGATAATACGGAAATCAATTGAGCATGTTTTTTTCTTTTGCAGCGTTTGGGAAAAATGGTCGGCGAAGGCCGATTGGTCATTGGGGTGAATCATTTTTTCAAGCAGTCTGTGATCATCAAGAAAGTCCCTGGAACTATAGCCGGTAATCCTTTCGCACGATGGCGACACGTAAATGTGGCGACCGTCCGGTGAAACCCAATACTCCCAGTCATAGTTGAAATCTGCAACAGTTCTGAATCTTTCTTCGCTCTCTTTCAATTGCCGTTCCATTTCTTTTTGTTCCGACACATCATCATAAATGGCGACCACTTCACCCGAAGGCAGTTTGTAAATTCGATTGTCCCGCCACCCCTGCCTTTGATCGTCACGATAATAACCGGCGTGAAGTCTTTCGTCTTTTCCGGTTCTCCAAACCCTTTTTAAGGCATCCACCAATCCGAACTTATCCATCTTGGGAAAAAGATCCAACAAGCCCCTGCCGATCACCTCTTCCCTCTTGATCCGGCTGATCTTCTCTGCCGCTGGATTGAACTCCTTGAAAACGAAAGAGGCTCCGTTGTCTTTCGTTTCATAGACGGCCACGCCACTGTTCATATGTTCAATCATCATTCGGTGCCGCTCTTCACTCGCCTTGAGCATCTCCTCAGCCCTTATTCGTACGGAAATGTCTGTGGCAATATGAATCACCTTTTCGATCCGGTCTTTGTCGTCTAACATCGGCGTGCAGGAAACCAAAAAGGTGTCCCCAAATGCTTCGATCTCCATCTCGATGGTCTCCAAATGGCCGGAACCTATCATTTCTTCAAAAGGGCATCCTTTTGGAGGCTCATGTGTGTTGTGAAAGATTTCGTAGCACTTCTTTCCCACGAGGTCTTTTTCCGGCTTTCCAGTAGCCTTCTCGGTGGCTACGTTGGCATGAATCACCCGGTGTTCACCATCTAGAATCAGCGTTGAGTGACCTATGGCCTGAAAGATATCCTCCCATTCCCGGTGTGCTCTTTGAATTTCATCCTCAGCCTGCTTGCGGTCGGTGATATCGCTGACCGCCGCCCTGATCTCCCTGGAACCGTCCTTTTTGTCTTTGAAGACCATGCACTTTATACGGGCATAAAAAGCAGGGCCCTCTTTCCTCTCAAGCCGCAGATCACATGACTGAGAAACTTCTGTTTCCAGAAGTTGCTGCCTGTGTAAATGAAAAATGTCCTGGTCGTCTTTTGGAATAAAGCGAGAAAAGGGCTGTCCGATCAAGATGCTCCGATCAACCCCTAACATGGCGGCAATGGTGAGATTGGCCTCATGGATGATGCCCTTTTCGTTAATCGCAAGAGAGCCGTTCGGTGAAAAGTCATAAAGATGCGCATACCTATCCCTGGTCTTTTCAAGTTCATCCTGTGTAAGTCGGAGCTCATCGTTCTGCATTTTCAACTCAGTTTGATGAACTTCAGGTTCGTGGATGAGGCTCGCCGTCTTTTCAGGGGTTATTTCGCGAAGCGTTTCAGGATGTTTGTCGGCTGCTTCAGGATGCTTTTCCACACGCTGCCTGAGTTCGGAATCGCCAGGTGTGTCTTTCGTTGTTCCCATGGTATTCTCTCTTGTTACAAGTTCAACCGCATAAAATTGGGTTCTATGGCCTATTTTCGCTCCAAAGCCTATCGAATGGCGGAAGCCAAATCCCTAACGCCCAGGGGTTTCTCAAGGCATTTTCGTACCCCAAAAACCTCTGTTTCTGTTGCGGATATCCTCCTCGTAATCTTCCTCCCGCTCTTTCGTTTCCAAAGCGGGGAAATAGACCTCGAAGAGGGTCCCCTTATGGGGTGATATTTCGGCTAAGGTTGAAAGGTGAAAAGAGAGACGAAACACTTGCGCCGCCGGGCTATCGAACATGGCTGCGCGCCGGTAAAGGATTGTTTGGTAGAAGATAGTGGAAATTAATTACCTATTCTTTCCCCAAATCGCCTTTGTGTCAACCATAAAGCGATTTGCCTGCCAGCAATAGGAACACAACGTAAATGAACAAATTCATATTAAGGGGTTTGTTGATTTGTGAATGCTAAAAAACAATTGGCGGATATTTAATTTCGATGTCCAGCATTTTTACATGCGATTGCCCTGTATTGGAGAGAAGAAAAGGGTGACGAAAGTAAGATTTGATGATATAATTAACCTGTTTTCGGCCTGCCAAGTTGACCCGGGTCTACGGGGCGTAATGAGCAGAATCCAGGCGCACCAGAATTTTGCAGGATGTAAGCGTGCGAGTCCTGGCTATGACCCGATGATAAGCAAGGAGGTTGAAACATAGATCATTTTAGAAGGGTAGTGGTTCAGGAAAGATTCAGTTGCTGATTATTTCTTAACAGGGAGGGCATCATGGGTGGAATCAATAGAAGGGCTTTCATCAAGAATGTGGCCATTGGCGGCGCTGTACTGGGACTCGGAAACGCTGTTTTTAACAAACCCTCAAAGGCCTTGGCTAGCGGGCAGCATGATAAGGAAGAAAGTATGCCCAACGAAAGAAAACCCGAGATTATTGCATCATGTCACTGTAAAAAAGTAGTACTCAAACTTATCAATTTGGATCCCAGGTTTACTGTCTGCCATTGTGGAACTTGTCAATTATTACATAATGGCCCATGGTACGGGGCAAACTGTGGTGACATTAAAATTGTCGATGGCAAAGAATATATATCTGAATTTTCTAAAGAACATGGGGAAGTAGATGAAAACTGTAATTTACCGAGAGGTTGTACGGAATGGCATTTCTGTTCAAATTGCGGCTCCAGACTTTACTATAGCTTCAATGAAAAAATGTTAAATAATGTCAATGACAGATACAATGTTTCCCTAGGATTACTACATGACATTTGCGAAAAAGATTTGATAATGGAAAACGAAGTTTTCTTTGATATGAAACCAGATTATTACAGCTTCCATGAAACTAAAAAATTTTCATCCGATGACATTATAAAAAAGTCTAAGATTTAAATAGATCCTTTAAATTCAAAAGGGGTGTATTATGTCCAGCGAAAGAATACCCAAAGTTACTGCAAAATGTAATTGTAATAGCGTAGTACTTGAAATATCGGGGATAGACCCTGGATTCACAGCCTGCCATTGCAGTACATGCCAGTTCATGCACAGCGGTCCCGGTTTCGGAGCAAAATGCAATGATGTAAAAATTGTTCAAGGAGCAGAACTGGTAAAAGAGTATAAGCCCGCAGTCTGGGCAACATGGCATTTTTGCGGTAAATGCGGAACAAGACTTCATTATAAGTTTGAAGATGAAGTATGGAAAAGCAAACAGGACAGGTACGTTGTATCCGTAGGATTGTTATATAAATCCGGCATCAAAAATTTTAAAATGATGAATGAAGTTTCTTATGAAATGAAACCACGCTACTACTGTTTTGAAGGGCATAGAGAAAAATTGTCCACCAGTGAAACATATGCGCTATTTGCATTGGAGAGTCAAAAACCTTAAAGGCGATGGCATTAACTTAGTGGATGTAGTTCATTCCCTCAATAGGTTGTGTTATCTTGACACGGCCAAAGCATATTGCGGCGGCATATTTGTGCCATAGATTTGATATTACATTGATTTAAGTCGTAAACAAGCTACACTAGATTAGGAACGTGTCGGGATTTTTTTTTACAGCTCGTTGTATTTTTTGTTTGAACCCTTGGAATTTTCCCCGATATCATTTCGGATAAGGCCGCCCTGTTACCGCTTCATAAATTTTAAGGGTCGTTTCATCAAAAAGCCTTTGATATTCAACCCCAGTGCGATTCTGGAGTGGAAAATTCACACCCTTAATATCTTCCAGGCTCTCTAAAGACATATCAGTCTCAAGGTGTATCCGCTCCAGCAGGATTCGGCATTCAGATTCATTATCATTTAAAACACCCTTCGTGGTAATGGTTGGCTTATCAAACTCGAAGTCCCGGTTGAGTTCATTTGTTGTATCAACCATTTCTTGAATGTTATCGAAAGCCTTTGGAATGATTTCCCCTACAGCTTTAAACACTGCTTCATAAGGCGTCAGATTAAGCAATTCTGGATGGTGAAGATAGCTGGACTCTTCATGCATTTCAGTGTTTTGCAGGTCAATTTCCAAACTTTTCGCCAACCAATTTTCTGTATAACGGACTATCAACTCATCCGTCCATTTTTCTTTCGGATTGAAATGAATCCAAGCGGTCTTTGTTAATTCGTCTATGCATTCCGCTATGGTATTGTAGGAATAATCAGACAAATGGTTACCGTCGTCAAAAACATCTATTCCTGCGTGTTCAATACCCGGCAGAGAAGCTTGCATGATTTTCTCATGATCCTTCAGGTCGCTGACAATCAATGAATATGCATTTCTTTCCCATGCCTTTGCCCAAAAGTGTTCCATTTCTACATTTTCAATTGCCGGAATACTTTTGAAAGCGCTGGGTGTTACCAGCAAAGCAGAAGTTTCCGGCGGTAGATCAAGTTTTCCCTTTATGTTCAGATAGAATTCCCATTCTGCTTGATTTTCAATTTGCATCGCCAACAATTGCCCCGGTTGTTTGACAATGTTTTTCTCAACCACCAGAAGCATTGTTTCTAAAGTAGCCTGCCATCCAGATTCGAAAGCACCTTTGCCTGCCTTCTCTCTTCTTTTTGCTTTGTCAAATATTTCTATTGCAGATTTCTCGATCGATTTTAGGTAGTCATCGTTCATTTTCCTGAACCTCTTAATCGTTGACGCCAAATCATCAGCCAAATATTGCCGCTACATCAGAACCATCGCAAATCCACCGTTAACCAAAACCAGTATGTTCAAAAAACTTACAATCAAACAGAAAACAATCATAGGGCTTTTTCTTCTTTTGATTATTGGGTTAATCAATCCATTTCATTTCTTCCTCCTTTTGTTGCTTGCCTAAGGCCAGGATTGCGGGAACCGACGCCGACGTCGCAAAAGCGCCGTCCAGTGCCCTTAAAATGTTCACGCCGGTACATCCGTTTCACCGGCGGTGGTTTCCATGTGCCGTCTAATATAGTCTGATAGGCAGTAAAACCGAAGAGATCGATCAACCTGATGACGGCGTTGATTATAAGATTCATCAGCGCATGCGGAGATGGCGATAATAGTAAGCCCGACGCTTTGAGCCTTCTTGTCGATGTCACAGGTGAAAGACTTGATTTCAAGGTTTCGATTCTTCGGAGGATGTACCATTCACTGATATGTTTCGTTTGTAGCCCGGGGCCACCAGTTTTGTGAGCGCTACAAGAAACCATTCCAGACTATATCGGGAACCGGCTTTCCCCCAGAAAAATATCAGGATTTCCAGGAAAGCCACTGCTGCCACGCCGCAAAGCAAAGCCGGTACAGCACCCATCAGATCGTCCATCATGTATTCCCCGGTGATCAGATAAATTATGGCGAGGGGCCACGCCAGCAACATGTAATGGAGAAAATAGAAGGTCAATGAGAAATTGCTGGTCTGGATAAAAAGCCGGCTGAAAATACCGAGTTTTGTTTTGTCTTTCTTTCGTATATCGAAGAAAAAATACACCATGCTGAAAACGATAATGGACATGCCCGCCTGTATGTTGATCAGGCTAAAGGAGTCCGGATAGAAACATAGAGGGGAGATCCATGCGATGGAAGCCGAGATGTGAGGCTCTGTACGACCGGCGTAACCCAGAATAAATCCCAGGCACGAAAGCACAACTCCCGCCAACAGCAAAATGGGCAGGTCGCGCCGCATCTTTTGCGCCACGATGCGTCGGCCCATAACAAACCCGATCATGATGAATGCGATCCATGGAAAAACAGGAAAATAGCCGGACAGAAAAAGACCTTTGACAATCTCCGGGTGATAGGCAATTTCGGGCTCGATGTACATTCCCTGCACATATTGAGATATAACGGGGTTTTCAGCAAACCCCCAGTCGACTGCTACATTGAAGGCACTGCGCAACCATGGGGTCAGCACCATAATGGCCCCGATCAGACCGATTAGAGACCAGGATGGCAGAAAACGACAGAAGAAAAGAACAACGGTGGCAAATCCCATGAGCGTGAGGATGTCCCACCACCATATCTTATCCGGCCCCCATGCCAGAAGCAGCATTAAAAGTCCCACCCCGAAAATATAGGTGCCACGCACCAGAGCCCTTTTAAACAGTAGCCGGTTGTCCGGCTTCCCGGCTCTCTTTGCTGAAAGGACCTGGCTCATTCCCATCATCATCAGAAAGGCCGCCGCTCCCCAATCGGCAAGACCATGACTCAAGAAGAAAATGATAAAATTGTGGGTCGCTTCCGCGTTTCCATAGTATAGGCCAAAATGGATCAGCGCCATAAAAACAAGGGCAAATCCACGATAAATATCGATCGACAGGATCCGTGTGTGTGTCCCCGTTTTGCCGGGAGTTTTCTCACCTTCTGTTTCACCAATTTTTTTTGTACCCATAGGAATTATCCAACCTTTTCTTGATCACATTGATCCCAATCGTTTAAAAGTAACCATTCTTTCATTTTTCGAAAAAAGGGTTGTCCGGTTGCCTGCTTGTGAACGGTATGTGTATCCTAAAACAAACTCAGGCTATTCTTCGTTATCCCGCATGATCCAGTAGGCTGCACCCTCCCTGTAACCGGTGCGATAAAGACGCCTGGCTCTCACAGGGTGAGTATTCCGTAAGCGCTGGTAAAGATCGTCATAAAATTCTGATGACTCAATATAAAAGGTGTGTCCTAGAGTTGCTCGGTTGACCGGACTTACATCGATCACGGTGATCCCTTCGGCGCCCTTTGCCTCCAGTTCCAGGAGGTTAATCATTTCTTTAAACTGCGCCTGCTTTTCCGCCCGGGTTCGACCCAGCCTTTTACCACCATGGATCCATTCGCTTAGAAGCAGTGCCTTGTCATCCGATGAAACATACACGGTCACCGCATTGGCAAGTGCTGCTATTTCATCCTTGAATTGTCCATTGAATTCATCATCACCCACATCCGGTGCAGCCAGAAAAACATGATCAATTTCTTTTTCAGGGTCGGCCAGATCCGTGTGAGTCATCATCTGCTCAAAGGCATTGCATATGACCTGGGTTCCCAGGCTCCCCCCTCCAAGCCACAATTTTTTCGGTTTTATCCTCCGAATGATGGTAGCCAGGAATTCTCCCAGGAGAGCACCCGATCTTTTGGCAAAAGAGAAGGCCTTTTTGTATCCGCCGATTCCTAAACCCTGGTCCGCTGGCCAATCAAAGACCAGAAAAGGGGTGTCGATATCAACGCTGACCGCCAGCTTACCTCCCTTGAGCAAAGCATCTCTAAAAGAGTTCCTGTATCCGAAAACCAAAATAGCAAGTGAGTGGTGGGGTGAGGATTCCACCGCATATCGTAATTGGGTGAAGAAGGTTTCTTCCCGTAACTCATGCAACTTCATTTCAATCCCGGACCATTTTTCAGGATTATGACCTCTTAAATCACGATTAGGAGCCAGATGAAACGTAAAGGTTCCCAATCGCAGTTCGTCAGCGAATTCGGTGCCATAGGAAAGAAGCGGATCCTCAAACTCTGTTACCCCGCGGTCGGTGCAGTAAAAAAAATTGAAAATTTTGTTATTTTCTTCTTTGGTATGATGCATTCTACAAGATTGAAAGAGCTCACCACTCTTTTCAACTCTTTCCTTAGAAGAAGGGTTGCACCCGGCAAACGCCAGAACAAAGATAGAAACAAGCATCAGTATTCCCGAAATAAAGATGCACTTGCAGAACGTACCAGTCGCAACTTTGATTTGCTTTATCTCTCTTTTCATAGCATCACACCCCTATGAACACTAAAGAATCCGGGCTTTCCTTCCGGTTAATTGGTGATAAAAGGTAAGGGAGGGTAATAGATAAGGACTCGCTATTTGAAATATGAAAAATAAGCGAAAGGGCGGTATCTGTCAACAAAAATGGAACCAGAATATGTATGGTTGTGAAGCTTGTACCTGCTGTCTCGATATTTTTCGTTCTATCGGTATGCAGGGTTTGGTCCTAACATCGGCCATTAGAATTATTTTCTTACTCCTAATCTTACTCCTAATCGAATAGCCCTGGAATAGGTTAAAAGGAGTATGATTATGATTACGATTATGAACTGCCGAACGAAGTTTTGGATAATCGTATCAAGTGGGCGAAGTTAGAACCAAGCCCCAAATGTACCATGAGAGTGAGGGATGATATCAACGTCATTTGGACGTTTGTAGGATCAAATGCTGGTTTTTACATCTGAACCTCTAAACGTCCACATGCTAAAAAAGGGTCTCACTTAACCTTGTAGGGATTAACGGTCAATACGGGAACAGGGGACCGTCTGACCAGATTTCGAGCTACACTCCCCAAGAGAATACTCTCCAGTCCCTTCCTCCCATGCGTTCCCATTATCACGATGTCAATTTCTTCGGATTCAATAGCTTTCAGGATTTCCTGTGCCGGGTCTCCGAAAACAATTTTCTTCTGAAAGTTACGGTAGTTCTGCAATTGTTCTTCGCAAATCTTGTCGAGGGCCTTTTCAGCGCCCTTGAGCGTTTCTTCCCAGTACTGATTTAAAGGAATATGAGGAATATACATCCCGCCACTCCATTTGGTAAAATCCTCTACTACGTGAAGCAGGCAAATCTCGCCTCCGTATTTCTCGGAAACAGACAACACATAAGGGAATACTTTTGATGAATTAACCGATAAATCGACGGGAAACAGGATTTTTTTTATTTCTACCATGCCTAACACCTCCTTATTCTGCATTGTTGAGGTCGTCACTGACCTTTTTTGGAAAAAGTTACAGACACCAATTCCTTTCAGGCGAGATCTGCCTGGACTGCTCTCCTGTGAATAAAAAATTTGTGCATGTTTCAGGAAGCATTTTCATATTGTCCCGAAACACGTCTTGGCCGAAGGGCTCAATTTTTTCAAGGCAACTGCAATGGATAAAGACCTTTGAAACCTTGCGGCAGCTTTTTTTCAAGGCGTTGAATACCTCCCATGCGGATGTCCCATCAAAGTCGCCCGCAAGTTTCAGGTGAAGATTGTCTCCGTTTTGATGTCTGAGGATTCTAAAATTGGATGCCATGATGTCAGACCTCCTTTCTCGCTTTTTGGTGCAATCGAACGAACATGAATTTATTGGAGCATAAAGCGTGCCACAGGAAACAGATGGGAAATTTGGGCTTGGTCTAATTTCAATGCCTTCTATCAAAAGTTTATTGGACATTTCATAGATGGCACTCTTCGTGTCCTTCGTAGTTCGTGGTGAAATCCCGCCCTGCCATATCTGGAATCTAAAATCCGCAATTTGCTTTTAGCTATTTGCCGTTAGCTTAAAGGATTCAAACATTTGAATGCTTTCTTGTTTGTGAAGCTTTCATTTTTTGATGCCACCCTAATGTAACAGTAAGCAACCGATATCGAGGGGCTAAGTAACGGCTAACCGCTAATTGCAGTTTGTAGGTGGAAAGCTTCCTTTGCTGGGGAGATACTCCTAAAACCATGCGGCGGAGTGTCAGGGTCTTTTACCATTTGTAAAATCTCATATGCGGAATGGAGCTGAATTTAAAAGCCTTGGAAGAGGATTTTTTTCCGAAATAAGTGTGGATAGGCGTACTGAAGATGTCAGATCTTTTCGGGCTGATGTGGATGATCCCTCAGCCCATCGTCATTTTTCGCATTTTTGCGAAATTCGATTTGGATGTTTTTCGAATATTCGGGCTTGGTTCTAACTTCGCCCACTTGATAAGATCATCCAAGAGTACGTTCGACAGTTCCTAATCATAATCTTAATCATAATCATACTCCTTTTAACCTATTCCAGGGCTCTTCGATTATGATTACG
>Ga0208901_1000417_pt1 | contig 21693 bp, 14 predicted proteins | sample AntAceMetag02UKF_FD_184764 | JGI IMG/M metagenome (GOLD analysis project Ga0208901, IMG submission 184764) | Saline lake microbial communities from Ace Lake, Antarctica - Antarctic Ace Lake Metagenome 02UKF (SPAdes) (version 2) | ecosystem: Environmental > Aquatic > Non-marine Saline and...
CGACGAAACCTCGTTTTTTGCGACTGAAGTCGCACCTACAATGGCTTTCCAGCCGTGGAATGTACTTGTAGGTGCGAATTCATTCGCACAGAGTTGCCTGGGACACCTGTTCCGTCAGAAACTGCGGATGCTCCCAAGGCGGACTTTAGATATGGGTTCTGCTCTTGACTCACCATAAGGACAAAATGAGAATTCAGTTGTCTACGCTTCTGTTTGGTTTGGCTCTGTGGTAGCCTTATTTACTCGCCCAAATAGGCATGAGTCAAGAGCAGACCCTGTTCCGCATAATCTTGACCCGCCTTTTTCATTCTTCTCAGCAATTCTCATCTTGAAAACATAGCTGTGAGAGAGGCTCTTGTCCACGATCTGTTTGGTGGGTTTAGCCTCGAAAAATCGTGGCAAAATGCCACTCACACAGCATTCAGAAATGAATGAGCCCCAAAATGAGAATTGCCGCATTCTTCTTGACATCTGCAACATCCTCAGTAATATTGCTGAATACCGTGAAATACCTGTGATTCCAGACAACCTTATCGCATACATCCAAAACCCTTCAAACGGTTTCCAGATCGTTAGTATCAACACGTTGAACTGATTTAGCCCAATCCCATAAAAGCCTTCTAACTAAAGGCTTTAAAATTTCATGGAGGTCTTCCGTGGATCCCAAAAGCGTCACAAGAAAACTCAGAGCCATCCTGAGCGCCGATGTTCAAGGGTATAGCCGCCTCATGGGTGACGACGAGATTGCCACCGTTGAAACCATTACCGAATATCGTGAAACCTTCTCTTCCATTGTGACCCAATGGAAAGGCCGAGTTGTAGATTCTCCCGGTGACAATATCCTGTCAGAGTTCGCCAGTGTGGTGGATGCTGTCCAGTGCGCGGTTGAAATCCAGAAAGTACTAAAAGCCAAGAATGAAGAGTTGCCTGAAAACCGCAGGATGATTTTCCGGATAGGGGTCAATCTTGGAGACGTTATTCATGAAGGTGATCGCATCTACGGTGACGGCGTCAACATCGCCGCTCGGATTGAATCGTTGGCTGATGGAGGTGGCATCTGTATTTCGGGAAGCGCTTATGAACAGATCGAAAACAAGCTGGCATTAGGATATGACTTTATTGGAGAGCATTCTGTAAAGAACATTGCAAAGCCAATAAGGGTTTACAAAGTCCCGATGGGTCCTGATGATGTGGGAAAGAAGGAAGCAAAACCCAAACTTGCGAAAAATGCTGCTATAGCGGTAGCCGTTGTTATGATTCTGGGAATTGCCGCAGCAGCAATCTGGAGTTTCTATCCGTCCTCTGAAAAAGCTCCGGTCGTGACGACATCCGGAAAGGCTTCACTTTTATCAACAGACAAGGCTTCTCTGCCACTACCCGATAAGCCCTCAATCGCTGTATTGCCTTTTACCAACATCAGTGGTGACCCAAAGGAGGATTATCTTAGTGACGGAATCACCGAACAAATTATCACTGCTCTTTCCAAAACACCGAGGCTTTTTGTTATCGCCCGAAATTCGACGTTTGCTTTTAAGGGAAAGTCAGTAAATGTAAGTCAAATAGGTCGCGAACTTGGCGTCCGCTACGTGCTTGAAGGGAGCGTGCAGAAATCAGGAAATCGGATAAGAATAACAGCTCAACTCATCGACGCCAAAACTGGTACTCATTTATGGGCGGAAAAATACGACAAAGAGTTAAAAGATATATTCGTCCTACAAGATGAAATCACATTAAGTGTACTCTCAGCGCTCCAAGTTCATCTTGGTGACGGCGAAGATGCCCGTTTATGGGCCAGAGGGACTAAAAACCTTGAAGCATATATCAAATTTCTACAGGGGCTCCGATATTATCACCAACATGCGGATAAAGAAAATTATCTCGTTAAGGCTCCTAAAATGTTTGAGGAGGCGATTGCACTTGACCCACAATTTCCAACCCCATATTTCATGCTGGCCATGATCCACCGTTGGGCACCTTTTTATAATCCAAAAATTGATCCAAAACAGGCTATGGTGCGGGCCACCGAATTTCTGCAAAAAGGGATGAAGCTTGACTCTTCCGACCCCCTTGCCCATAGTGCTCTGGGCTTAATTTATCAAGCTCAAGGAAAGCATCAGAAAGCTATTTTTGAAGCGGAAAAAGCTGTTTCTTTTGAACCCAATATGGCGGAGGCCTACTGGCTTCTGGGTGTAAATTTGCATTACGTAGGAAGGTATGAGGAAGCAGTTGCTCAAATCAAGAAGGCAATACGTCTCAATCCGATCCCTCCTCCTTACTATCACATGTTCTTGGGTAATGCATATCAACTTATGGGTAAATATGATGATTCAATTGCGGCTTACAAGAAGGCAATCCAAATCAGCCCCAACTACATGTTCCCCCGTATGCGGTTGGCAATTTCGTACGGTTTGATCGGTCTCGAAAAGGATGCACATGCAGAAGCCAAAGAGGTTTTGAGAATCAATCCAAAATTTTCGGGCGAACATTTTCTGAAGGTAGCTTCATACAAGGACAAGGTAGCCAAAGATCTATTACGTGAGGGATTGCGAAAGGCAGGGTTGCTCAAAAAACCGCCCTCACCAATTCCTGAAAAACCATCCATAGCCGTTCTACCGTTTTCCAACATAGCCGGTGATCCCAAAGAACAATATCTTTGTGATGGATTTACGGAGCAGATTATCACCGTACTGGCCAAGACCCCGGGGCTTCCCGTCACTGCCAGCAATACCTCTTTCACTTACAAAGGTCAGCCGGTAAATGTTCAGCAAGTGGGAAAAGATTTAAAGGTGCGATATGTTTTGGAAGGAAGTGTCCAGAAATCCGGTGACCGAATACGGGTTACGGCCCAGCTAATCGATACTGCGACCGGAAATCACCTTTGGGCGGAGAAATATGACAGGGATCTTAAGGACATTTTTGACATACAGGATGATATTTCTTTGAAGATAATGAAATCCCTTCAGATGAAGCTGGTTGGGGGGACAGGATTAAGTCCTTGCGCAAGAGGAACGAATAATGTAGGCGCATATCTCAAGTTCTTGCAGGCAACCCATTTTTTTAACGTTGGCACTGTTGAGACCCTTTACTTGGCGAGACAGGCGGGCCAGGAAGCCATTGCATTGGATCCCGACTTTGGGGCTGCCTACGGGTCACTTGCAGAAACCTACCTTGCTGAGATACCATTTTGTGTGAGTAAATCTCCGGAAAAATCGGTAGCTCGTGCTTATGAACTGGCCAAAAAGGGACTAAACGCCAACAACTCATGTCCCTACTCCCGTCTGGTAATGGGCATAGTCTATATGTATATGGGGCAATACGATAAAGGGATGGAAAATATGAGGGCGGCCATCGACATGGAGCCCAATTGGTCGCACGGGTATGCTGTTTTAGCGGTATATTCGGCTGACCCGATTGAATCCATCGAGCTAATAAAGAAGGCGCTTCGACTGAATCCCTTACCTCCGCCCTTATTCTTTAATTTTTTGGGTTTTGCATATGCTAGAGCAGGGATGTTCGAGGAAGCCATTACAGCATACAAAATGGCGCTTCAAAGGGCACCCGACTATTTTTGGAGCCACTGGGGCCTTGCTATAGTCTACGCTATTTTAGGCCGTGAAGAGGATGCACACTTTGAAGTACATGAAATACTCAAGATAAACCCACATTTTTCTTCTGCATGCATGGCATCCTTTATAGAATGGTATAAAGACGAGGATGTTCGAAAAAAGATAACTGAGTGGATACGAAAGGCAGGGTTAAAGTAAGAACTGTAGTGCCTGCCGACCTTCTTTTCCTGCTTACATCCATCTTGAATCTGAGTAGCCTTCATTCATGCAAGACTACAAAATCAAAGGCTGCAAAATCAAGAAGTGAAAAATACCCAAACAGTGTCCATGAGCGTCAAAAATGATATTAACGCCATCTGGACGATCGTAATATCAAATGCGATTTTTCACGCTTTGATCCCTTTAATCCTGTTGATCCTGTCAAAATAGTGAGGCTCAGATGAAAATTGTTTTGGTCACTTTTGGTTCGCGTGGAGATGTTCAGCCTATGCTGGCACTTTCCTTGGCCCTGCAATCAGAGGGGCACGATGTCCTATTGGCTGCTCCCCCCGAAAAGGGGGAATGGGCGCAACAACTGGGGTGCCCATTTCAGGCTTTCGGGGACAATATAACCGCTTTTATTGATAGCATGGAAGACGCCCACTCGATCCGTTCCGCTATCCGCTTTGTGTGGTATCTCCGTAAAATACTGATATCCCAGTTCGAAATCCTTCCTGAAATCATTGCCGGTGCGGATTTGGTAGTGGGGGCGTCTCTGGTAGGCGCCTTGTCGAGTGTAGCGGAATCCATGGGAATCAGATACCGTTATGTGGCATTTACCCCCCTGCTGTTGCGTTCCAGCCATCATCCCTTTATCGCTTTTAAACACCAGGGGTTTCCCGCATACTATAACCGGATGACCTGGCGAATTGCTAGGATTCTTGATCATCTCAATTTAACCTCATTGCTGAACAAAGGACGTAGACAGCTCGGACTATGCCCTGTGAAAGATGTCTGGGAGACAATGCTCGGTCCGCACGTTATCGTGGCTTCAGATAAAGCCGTTTCAGAGGTTGCGCCGGATGTGGTTCCGACTGTTACTCAAACCGGTTATCTTCACCTTGATCAAGGGGAAGCAGATCTTGAGGAACTGGATAGGTTCCTGGATGCCGGATCGCCTCCTGTTTACGCAGGTTTTGGAAGTATGCCAAAAAAGGATCAGGACAAAAATATTCCCATTATTGTAGAGGCCGCACGATCAGCAGGGAGGCGGGCTATTATTGCCAAATTCTGGGAAGAGCCTTCGAGATTTTCGGGTTCCGATGATGTTTTCTTTATCAGCAAATACCCTCACCTGAAGCTTTTTCCCCGGATGGCCGGGGTTATTCACCACGGAGGAGCAGGAACCGTTGCGGCAAGTGCAATCAGCGGAGTCCCACAAATTGTGGTTCCACACATCCTGGATCAATACTATTGGGGAAATCAGGTGTACCGGTCCAATCTGGGACCGAAGCCCATATGGAGATCCCGGCTCACATCCCAAAAACTTGCAACCGCTATTGAGGAATGCCTTTCCAATGAATTCATACGGCAGAAAGCAACGGAGATCTCTAAAACAATTGATCGGAACGAAAGCCTGAACAGGGCTGTCCGTGAGGTGGTGAACGCAAAAAATGAAAATTAGGAGATTCCGCATCGAACTCGATTGAGGAGGGAATAGGTTATGGGTAGGCTGATTTGGTGTTTATCACTTTTGCTGCTGTTTATGGCGGCTGGTTCTGCCGGGGCAAATGAAACCATTACTCTCGGCGCAGAAAATGACTGGGTTCCTTATTCAAACAAGGATGGTACGGGAATGGCCAATGAAATCGTACTCGCTGCCTATAAAGCAGTGGGTGTAGATGTGACGTTTAAAGTGGCCCCGTACAACCGTCTCCTGAAAATGGTAAGAGATGGGGAGATTTTGGGGGCGTTCAATGTGCCCAAAGAGCTCTCCTGCGAGAAAGAATATCTGTTTGGGAAGGTGCCGATTTTTGTCGCACGGTCGGCCTATTATCAGAATGTGTCACACCCGCTGTCAGCAACCAGTAAAGAAGGGTTGAAAAACGGCGAAAAAATAGGAGTGGTTTTTGATTACGGATACGGGAATTTTTTTTCCGGAAATGACAAGATTGTCAAGATCGAGGTGAGATCGGACCTGTTAAACTTGCGGAAACTGGCCAAAAGGAGGATAGATGCTACTATTCTCTATGACAAAACAGCACGAAAGCTCATCAAGGAAAACGGACTTTCGGATAAAATCGTAAAGGTTTTTGATAGTGAAACTGGTGAGATCTATGTTGCCTTTTCAAAACGCTTTCCTAATGCAAAACAATATGCAGACAAATTGGATCAAGGCCTGACAGCTATCGAGAAAACGGGGGGTATGAAACGGATCATGGATGCCTACTGACTCACCTTCTAACCCTCTGAACCTCTAAACTTCTTATTGAACGTCCAACATCGAAGGTTGAACATTGAACATCGAATGATGAAATCGCTTCGCTCGGCCGGTTTTTGGTTTATAAAAACAGGCAGACGTTATTCAAAATTCGATGTCGGAGTCTTCGCTTACTTGGGCGTTCGATGTTCGATGTTCGATGTTCATAGCCTTTCAGGAGGACTACGTCCTTGATATTGAACTGCGATTTATAGGAATCGCAGTGTTTTTAGCCCCCTTCGAGGGGGCTTCATCATACCACGTCCTATGGGCGTGGTTGGTGATTCTCTAACCCTCTGAACCTCTAAATTTCTTGTTAAGGCCCGGGATCCTTAGCACCCAGCGGGAAGTGACAAGCTACCTGTGCCATTCCAAGGGAGCGAAGGGAAGGGGTCTTGATGGTGCAGAGATCCTGCCGATGGGGGCAACGGGAGGCAAAGGAACAGCCTTCTGTGTTTGCAGTACGATTTTCTTCGCTCATTTCACTTGAAAACTCTCCTCTGGCGCTCTGGATTAAGAGCCTGGTATAAGGATGACAGGGTTGTTCCAGAACGGTGGAGGCGGGGCCTGTCTCCACCATTTGCCCCTGAAACATGACGCCGATCCGGTCGCTTATTTTCCGTACAAGGCCCATGTCGTGGCTCACAAACAGCATGGTTAACCCCCTTTTAATCTGGAGATCCAGGAGGAGTTTCAGCACTTTGGCTTGAACGCTTGGATCAAGGGAGCTGGTTGGCTCATCGGCGATCAGCAGCGATGGGTCAAGAACCAGTGCGCGGGCTATGCAAATCCGTTGAAGCGCTCCCATATTGAGTTCATGGGGATACCGTTCGAGGAAAGCGTTGTCCGTGGAGAGATGAACGTCTGCAAGGCAGGCCTTGACGCGTTTTTCCTTTTCTTCCTTGTCCTTGAAAACCTTATGGATCTTCAATGGTTCCGCAACGATTTCCCGGACAGTAAACCGGTGACTGATTGATTCTGCCGGATTCTGGTAAATCACGCCGATTTTTCCGGCTAGAGATTTATAGTCTTTTTTGATCCAGTTATCCATGTCCCGGTCTTCAAAAAAGCGAGTCCCGGCGTCGGGATAGAGCACACCTGCTGCAATCATGGCCAGGGTAGTTTTGCCGGAACCTGTTTCGCCCACCAGGGAAAAGATTTCTCCTGCTTTTACGTTTAAATTTATCGGGTGGAGTGCCGCAGCGCTGCCATATTTCTTTTTTATACCGTTCAGGTCAAGCATGGTGACGATGCCGCGACGGATACATCGAACATCATGGTCTTCGACCTTTTCAAACGCTATGTGGCCATGCCTGCATGTTTCAATGGCCTGTGTGCACCTTTCCTGGAAGAGGCATCCGGTCGGGGGGGCATGGCCATCTTTGTGACTGGATTCCGGAACCTGGATATGGGAATGGGGAGAGTCTTTTTCATCCCCGTGACCGTGTTGGTGGACTGTCCTGTAAAAGGCATCTCCTCGAATTCCACCGAGATCTCTGGCCCCGTTCATGGTGGGATAGGATCTTTTGAGTGCCAGGGTGTAGGGATGGAGAGGATTTGAAAACATCTGTTGCGCCGGGAGTTTTTCCATGATCTGGCCAAGATAGAGAACAGCCATGGTATCGGCGCTCTTTAGAGCAAATTCCAGGTCGTGGGTAATCAACACAATGACTTTACCACGGGATTTTTTTTCAGCAATAACCCGGTGAACGAGTCCTTTGCTCAGGGCATCCAGGGCGGATGTGGGCTCGTCTAAGATAAGAACGTCGGGATCAAGGATCATGGCCATGGCAAGCTGAATTCGCTGGGCTTGTCCACCGCTGAACTGATGAGGGTATCTCCTGTGTGCATCCGAACGGATTCCCATTTTTTCCAGAGCTTTAGCCGCCCGAACCCTTGCCCCGGTTTTGTTTTCTATCCCGTGTTCGATAAGAGGTTCCGCCACCTGATTGATAATCCGATGGGAAGGATTGAGGGTCGCTGCACCGTTCTGAAATGCCATGGCTATCTTCTTCCAGCGGATCTCCTGGAGCGTTTTTTTGTCTTCGTACGGTATCTTTTCACTGTTCAGGTAAATGGATCCACGGATTCTCGTACTTTCCGGGAGTAGGCCTAAACAGGCTTTCCCAAAGGTAGTTTTCCCTGAGCCGGACTCGCCAACCAGGGCGAGACACTGTCCTCCAACCATTTTAAGATGCACATTTTCGAGGGCTTGGATGGCATGCCCCCCATTTCCATAGACCACGTCAAGGTTTTTAATTTCCAGACTCTTGATTTCAGATCTCATGGGGTTTTCTCCATAACGGCTTCTCTCAGACGGGGATCCAGCACATCTTCAAGGCTGATGGCGAGGAAAGTGATGGCCATGATGACCAAGGACAGGCAAAGGATCGGCGGCATCAGCCAGTTCCACCAGATATCGAGATAATAATAATTCAGGGCATAGGAAATCATCATCCCCAGTGATTTTCGGCTGGGATCAAACAGGCCTAAAAATGCCAACGATGCCTCCATGAACATGGCCATGCGTATTTTAGCGGCAAAGCCGATCAGGTAGAGAGGGAACATCTCGGGAAGGAGATGATGCCGGATGATGTACCAGCTTCCAGCACCCATCTGGAAAGCTGCCTTCACATGAAGACTGTTTTTCAGAGTGAGCGTCTGTGCCCTGATTGCTTTGCTGATGGTTGGCCATGTTATGGACGCGAGGATCAGGGCCAGAAAGGCGGGAGACGGGCGGAAAACTGCCGCGGTAAGTATCAGGATCATGATAGCTGGAATAGCCAATAAAATATCTGCAATTCGCATCAAAACAGCATCCAGAAGACCTCCGAACCACCCGGAAAGGACACCCGTCAGCACGCCCGAAACGAGGGCTGTGCATCCGCTCAGCAGCCCAAAGGTAATGGTGTTGCGAAGGGCATAGAGAAGTTCCGATAAAATATCCTGGCCTCCGTCATTGACGCCCAGCAGGTGTTTTCCGTCAGGCGGCGATATGGGGTTGAAAGAGATGTCCCACGGACTAAATGGGGCGACCCATGGGCCGACCATGGCAAGAACGAAAAAAAATCCGGTAAGCGACAGACCTGTCAGGAACCATGGATTGTGCTTCAAATCTTTAACCGTTTTACCGTGCATGGCGAATCCTAGGGTCGATGATTCGGTACAGGCCCTCCATTCCCAGAATAACCGTCAGAACGATCAGGGAAGAGAAAAGAACAACAGCTTGAATAACGGGCAGGTCTCGGGATTGAATGGCATTAAAAAGGAGTGTTCCCAATCCGGGATAGGAATTGATTTTTTCCACAACCAGGGCGCCGGTGATCATGAACGCCAGCCTCAGCCCGAATCTCGTGACAACCGGCAAAAGGGCATTTCTTGCTGCATGAGCATACCGGATGCGTCGAGGCGGAAGGCCTTTTGCCCTTGCAGTTACCATATACGGCGCCTTAATGACCAACATCATGCTGTTTCGGGCAAGCAAAAAATTACCTGGCAGATAGGCGAGGACCAGGGTACACAGGGGGAGGGCGAGGTGGTGTCCTATATCGATTATTCGTGTAAGTAGATCTCCGTTTGCATAGGCTGTTTCCGCTCCTGCAGCTGGGAACCATTGAAGGTTCAGCGAAAATACGACAAGAAGAATGACCCCGGTACAGATTTCCGGAATACCTTCAAACACCATTGCTCCGGCTATAAGACTTTTTTCCGTGCGTGTCCCATGCCTCCAGGCTGCTTCCACACCCGTGATAAAGCCGGCAAACATGGAAATAAGATTGGCTGCACCGAGCAAGAGCAATGTCCACGGGAGTGCGCCTAAAAAAAGATCGGATACCGGCGCTAAAAAGGCGTGAGAATAACCCCAGTCTAATGTGAATAATCTGACCAGGTAGCTCCCGAATCCCGCGTCCTGCGAATAGAGGCTTCGAAGAGAGTCTTCCTGCTCAGCTGTAAGGGTTACATTGGATCCGGAGTAGGCAGCGGTTACAAAGTCACCCGGCAGGAATCTCGGAAGGGCATAGCTGAGGTAGATCATGGCCACGGCGGCTGCAATAAATGTAGCTGTCGCGCCCAGCCATCTTGATTTTGGGTGTCTTTGACCTATGTCCATTTTATTATTCTACCACGTAAAATCCGCTATAGGATTTTGGCTAATAGCTAAGGAACGTGACCAAAATAACTTCCCCAACTATGCATCATAGCTTCAAGCCATCTTCGCCCGATCTGAAATCACAAAAACATTGAAATAGCCAGCTATTCCTTCAACTTTTGTGGTTTCAGATCAAACAAACCTAACCCAAATCTATGCGCCTTCTTGCGGAAGTTGTTTCGTTCACGTTCCCAACGGCTAAATGCTAATTGCATCCTTAATTCACCAACGACATTTTATTTTGCGAAATAGGAATGCCCAGGGCGATGCCTCCCTTGGTGTAATACCATTGTATCCCTTTCTCCGGGTTGTAGGCTGACATGGAGGTAGGATAATAGAGGGGAATGGATGGGAGCTCTTCGGCGTGGATTTCCTGGATTTTCCATACCAGGGTTTTCCTTTTATCCTCATTCATTTCCAGTTCCTGGGCTTCAAAGAGTTCCAGTAGTTCCTTGTTGGCGCCATACCTCGCCGAATTGACGGACCCTTTATACCGGGGACTGATCATTCTGTTGAGGATTGTTGCGTCTCCGAGAAGACCCCCATGCCCTGAAATAGACAGATCAAAATCCCATTTTCTGACTCGGGCATCGGTTGTGGCCTGTTCCATATTGGTCAGTTTAACTCGGATTCCTGCATTTTCAAGCTGTTTCTTGATGATCTCCCCATCTCTGTCCGTGGACGATTCTCCGGCTGCACTGATATTTGAAGCTAAGAGTTCGATTTGCAGCGTTTCACCATCCTTTCCATAAAAGCCTCCCGGGCCCTTTGTGTACCCAAGGGATTCCAGTATTTCCCTTGCCTTGGAAAGATCGGGTTTGTACCATTGGATATTTGGATTGTAAAACTCGTGATCGGGAGAAAGAAGCCCGTACGAAGCAGGAGATCCGAAACCGCGATGGGCCTTATCGACGATTTCCTGCTGGTTGATGGCGTAGGCTAAGGCCTTTCTGAATTGTTTCTGGCTAAAGGGCGGCTTTTTATGATTGATCATCAGTTTTTTGTTCCATCCCCTTTGATTTTTAAGAACCGTCATTCCTTTCTTCTTGAGAATCTTTGCCATATCAGGCTTGATGTTTACAAGGTCCGCCTTTTTACTCAAAAGGCTCATAAGGGGTTTGCTGGTCTTCATGTAAATGAGCCGATCTACTTTAGGATCGCCAAGAAAGTATTCCTTGTTGGCTTCGTAGAGATACGTTCCCTTCGCCTTGTCGAAATCTTTGAACTTATAAGGGCCTGTTCCTGTAAAGGCGGCGCCATCGCTGAACCTGAGAGGATTATCCACTTTTTCCCAGATATGCTTGGGAATGATGGGCATGGTGCCCCCCACATACGCAAGGAAAGGGGCATAGGGCCTTTTCAGCTTGATGATAACCCTCTCAGGTCCGTCTGCCTCAGCACCGGCGACAGCCTCCATGCTTACCCACTGGTAGGGATGTTTTTTGAAATAATTCACGGTAAACACCACGTCTTCGGAGCTGAATGGAGCGCCATCGTGCCATTTTACACCTTTCTGCAGTTCAAAAATAAAGCTCCGGGTTTCAGGATCGTATGCCCAGGACCTGGCAAGTCCGGGGGTGTACCCATTTCTGTCTTTCCATACCAGGGTATCAAATACCCAGCTCATCCGAAGATACCCCGGGCCCCTCGGATAGTGACGATAGGGATTTGGGTCTCCCCAGTCGCCCTTGCTGTCTCCTATTCGGACTTCAGTTACTTTTTCCATAGCTGGAAGAGGGGGTGTGAAAAACATACCGGATACCATGATGCACGAGAGTATCCATACAAATCTGATCCAACGCCAAACAGCTTTTGTTTTCATGTTCATCTCCTGTAACGGAATGTTTTAGGCACTCGGCAAAAAAAAACCACAATGGCCCGGTTCCTGCTTTCAGGAACGGTTGGCCTTCGTGGCTTTGAATCGAAAATCGGAGTTTTTACGCTTTGCTAAAGAAGCTTCATGCTTCTTGTATAAAACATTTATATAGCGATCTCTTTCTGAATGTCAAGGAGGAAAGTAGATGGACAGCGCTCGGGTGATGTTAACTGGCAACCGGCAACTGACAACAGTAAACCAGCGAGTTTCATTCGAGCGGCGCCGTCCCACTTAAAAGCGGGAGCTGATCGAGGAAGAAACTACGCATTCCCACGCTGGAGCATGGGAACGACCAGCCAGCAACGAGCAACCAGTAACCAGCAACCAGTTTCACACGAGTATTTAATTGTAAAGAAAACTGCAGGCCACAATCGCCGCAATAATCCCTGCCAAATCTCCTGTCAGCGCGGCCACGAGGGCATGTCTTATCTTCTTTACCTGGACAGCCCCGAAATAAACTGCGAGGACATAAAAGGTGGTTTCCGTGGAGCCTTGAAGGGTTGAAACGAGATATCCTGTGTAGCTGTCAGGTCCGACGCTCGGATCATTGATGATGGAAGCCATGATGCCGTAAGCTCCCGATCCGGACAGGGGTCGCAGGAGAGCCATGGGAAGGGCTTCCGCAGGCATGCCTAATTTGCCGGTGAGCGGCCCTAAAAGATTCACCATGACATCCATGGCCCCGCTGGCGCGAAACATTCCGACGGCCACAAGAATGGCCACAAGATAGGGGATAATCCGGATGGCCACCTGAAATCCTTCTTTTGCCCCTTCCACGAACACCTCGTAGATGGGAACCTTTCTTATGATCCCGAAGGTCAGAAAACCGAGCATCAGGCCGGGAATGATCCACGGCGATAGGATTTTCCCATGGAATATGGTGACCGGGATAAGGGAGAAAAGAGCCGTTACTGCGAGCCAGGTTATCCAAGGAGGATAGCTGCCGGATGAATCCAGGATGGCTTCTTTTTCTCCTTCCGTATTCTCGATCGTTTCCTCGTTTGGCGCTTCCTCTATGTTTGGTATTTCCTCGGGGCGAGTCTTCCTGAAAATGGGCATACGGCCATATACCTTGGCGGCAAGGATAGCGACGATGGTTGAACAGATGGTCGCAAACAATGTCGTGGGAAGGATACCGGCTGGATCAACGGATCCAGCCGCGGCCCTGATGGCCATGACCCCTGTAGGCAGGATCGTGACGTTAGAAGTGTTTATGGCCAGGAAAAGTGCCATGGAATCGGTGGCCGTTCCTCGCTGGGTATTCAGTTTGTCCAGTTCCTGCATGGCCCGGATCCCGAAAGGCGTGGCGGCATTTCCAAGCCCTAAGGCATTGGCGGACATATTCAAAATCATGCTCCCCATGGCCGGGTGATCCGGGGGAACCTGCGGGAAGAGTTTCACCATGAGCGGGCGAATAAGACGCGCAAGGATGGCGAGCATTCCACCGGCTTCCGCCACTTTCATCAACCCTAAAAAGAGCGTCATTACGCCAACAAGTCCCATAGCCAGTTCAACAGATCCTGTTGCAGAATCCACCATGGCGCTCGAAAGCCCCTCCATAGGAGAAAGTTCACCCGAACCAGGGGACCAATAGATCTCACGCCATCCTGCGGAAACAAAGGCAATGAGTACGATTGCAAAAAAGATAATATTCATAGAATCTAATTCCTACAAATTTTGAGGTCGATCCGTTGTTCGATCCGCATCTTGGCGAGGCGAAACCGGAAACAGATAGGGCTCGACCATGAAGAGCATGAAGAAGGCAGATTCAGAAACTCCTCCTTTATACACTGATCTTATGGGATTTGCACATGCTTTTGATGCAGCGTATTCAGGGTCGCGTATTCGGGACTTCACAGAACTTGACATTTGAAAAAGGTTTTGATTAGATTCAGCCTTGTGAACATCCAGTTTGTGTAGGTTGGGGTGAGGTGCGAACCCCAACATTTTCCGGTTTATCATCGTTTTGTGTTGGGGTTCATGCTTTACCCCAACCTACGGACCGGAAAAAAGGTTGGGTAGATCGAGACAGAAACTTACGCATTCCCACGCTGGAGCATGGGAACGAGGAGACCTGAAACCCGCAACCCGTATAGTCCGATGGTGTGTGACTGCCTACTGCTTACTACTTACTGCCTACTAAAATTTGAGGTTTCCCATGAGTTCTTTCTGGAGTCCTATCGTACACAAGCTTACTCCCTATGTGCCGGGGGAACAGCCCAAACATCCGGACTTGATTAAGCTTAATACCAATGAAAATCCCTATGGACCATCACCAAGGGCCTTGGAGGCATTGAAAAATGAAGCCGCGGATAGCCTGAGGCTTTACCCTGATCCGAATGCGGATTGTGTGAAAGAAACCGTGGCGGAGTATTACGGGCAGACTCCCGAAAGGGTCTTCGTTGGTAATGGTTCGGACGAGGTCCTGGCCCATGCATTTCAGGGTCTCTTAAAGCATTCTCAACCTCTCCTGTTTCCGGATATCACCTACAGTTTTTATCCGGTTTATTGTGGTCTGTACGGCGTGGAATATGAAATGGTTCCCCTTACAGAGGCTCTTGAAATCAACCCGGGAGACTATATTCGCCCGAACGGCGGTATTATTTTTCCCAATCCCAATGCCCCTACGGGGCGGTTGCTGCCTCTTTCGGCGATCGAAAAAATCCTGAAACAGAACACGGAATCCGTGGTGGTAGTCGACGAAGCGTACGTTGATTTTGGGGGCGAAACCGCCATTTCTCTTCTGGACGGTTTTTCCAATCTGCTGGTTATCCAGACCCTGTCGAAATCGCGGTCGCTCGCAGGTCTTCGAGTCGGGTTTGCCGTCGGTGATTCCGCATTGATCGAGGGTTTGGAAAGGGTCAAAAACAGTTTTAATTCCTATCCCATGAGCCGCTTTGCCCTTGCCGGAGCAATGGCTGCTATAAAAGATCGTAGGTATTTTGAAGAAACATGCAGGAAGATTGTTTCCACCCGCGAGGTTCTTGCTGCGGATCTTGAAAGGTTTGGTTTTGGGGTAATCCCTTCCGCTGCCAATTTCGTCTTTGTTCGGCATCCGGAAAGAGATGCGGGTCGGCTTGCCCTCGAGTTGAGAGAGATGGGGATTATTGTGCGTCATTTCAAGCAACCGCGTATTGAGCAATATCTGCGCATTACGGTTGGGACGGATGAACAATGCGGGGCGCTGGTGAGAGCGCTGGAGAAAATCCTCAAGAAGTCTGACGTCCCGTCTCCGACGTCCGCAGTTGAATAATAGACCCGTTTTTCGTTCCTATCCCGAGCCATTTCTCGTTCCCACGCTCCTGCGTGGGAATGCATGCTAAATGAGCAAAATGAGATTCCATGTTAGAACCTTGGAACCAGGAGGCTACCGAGGGCAGTGGTGACTCCGGACATCGGACATTCGACTCCTCTCAAGACAAAGACAATCAAACGCTTTTACTACGCTGTGGCAATGTGATCCTGCGTTTTTCAGGGTCTTTCTTCTGCCGGTAGAAGGTCACCGTATGTCCGATCATGCCTACATTTTCTGCTCCGGTCTCTTTTTCTATCTGGGATGAGATCTCCAGCTTCTGCTCTTTTTCTTTGAAATCGTTGAATTTTACTTTGATGAGCTCGTGACTTTCAATGGCATCTTTTGCGGAGATCGCTACCTGGGGAGTGAGCCCTTTTTGGCCGATGAAGACCACCGGTTTCATAGTGTGGGCCAATCCTCGTAAAAATTTCCTCTGAAAACCTTCAAGTTTTTTCATAATTACTCCATATAACTGTTTGATAATAGATTGTATAAAAAGTTTAAAAATAGGGCATTTCCTACGGTCTTCACTTTGAATTCCTTCGGTTTCCTATTCCGCCCAGATAGTTGACAATGCCTATTTCACCATTATATTTCCCCTGAAATCGCGGGGGTTTTGACGGTAACCTTATTTAAGAGAGCAGTATAAAGAACAGTAATGAAGAAATACAATGAAAAAGAAATAAATTGCAGGCGTACCTTTGCCATTATCAGCCATCCGGATGCGGGAAAGACGACTTTGACGGAAAAACTTCTTCTTTTCGGCGGGGCCATTCAGCAGGCCGGTGCAGTCAAGGCAAGAAAAGCTGAGAGGCACGCCACCAGTGACTGGATGTCTATCGAACAAGAAAGAGGTATTTCCGTTACCAGCTCTGTTATGAAGTTCAATTACAGGGACTTCGAAATCAATCTTCTCGATACGCCAGGGCACCAGGACTTTTCGGAAGATACATACAGGGTGTTGACTGCCGTCGACAGTGCGTTGATGGTGATTGACAACGCAAAAGGTGTAGAAACGCAGACCGAAAAACTCATGGAAGTCTGTCGAATGCGTAATACCCCGATCATTACCTTCATCAACAAACTGGACAGGGAAGGCCTGGCTCCCATTGATATTCTGGATGATATTGAAAACAAACTGCAGGTTGAATGTACCCCTCTTTCCTGGCCCATCGGTATGGGAAAACGATTTAAAGGAGTTTATAATCTTTTTCACAAACGACTGCATCTGTTTGAGGCTGGGCGGGAGACTCTTGGAAGGGAAGGCGTAGTCATTAATGACCTGAGTGATCCAGCACTGGATGAGTACCTTGGAAGCCAGGCCGATAGGCTGAGAGAAGACATAGAATTGATTGAAGGTGCTGTGGATCCCTTCGAAATGGAGTATTTTCTCAATGGAACCCAGACACCGGTTTTCTTCGGAAGCGCCATCAATAATTTTGGAGTAAAAGAAATGCTGGATGCCTTTGTGGAGATGGCGCCGCATCCTGGAGCACGTGTCGCGATTTCCCGTGAAGTTTCTCCCTACGAGGAACCATTCTCAGGCTTCACATTCAAAATCCAGGCCAATATGAACCCTGCACACCGGGATAGGATCGCTTTCATACGAATCTGCTCCGGCAAATTCAATCGGGGGATGAAAGTCCTTCATCACCGGATCGGAAAAGAGGTTGCGCTTAACAACGCCACCATCTTTATGGCCCAGGACAGAAAGAATGTGGAGGAGGCCTTTCCCGGGGATATTATTGGCATTCATAATCATGGAACGGTGAAAATCGGGGATACGTTCAGCGAAAAAGAGGTCCTTCAATTTACCGGAATTCCCAATTTTGCCCCGGAACATTTCAGGCGTATCCGCCTTAAAAATGCCTTGAAGATGAAACATCTCCAGAAGGGATTGACCCAACTTACGGAAGAAGGGGCGGTTCAGTTTTTCAGGCCTGTCATGGGGAATGATTACATATTGGGAGCAGTGGGTGTTCTGCAGTTTGACGTAACGGTTGCGCGGCTGAAGGCTGAATACGGCGTAGATGCTACGTACGAACCGATTGATTTCAAAGTTGTCCGCTGGGTTAGTTCCAATGATCGAAAAAAAATGGAAGCGTTCGAAAAAAAGAATATGTCTAATATGGCCCGGGACGCAGAGGGCCGACTTTCCTATATGACGACCAGTAAATGGCAGTTGGAATACTGTATGGAGCAATGGCCGGATATCGAGTTTTCAAATACCCTGGATGTTCAATGAAAGTTCTTCCAATGATCCCGGTTAGCTTGAAAATAAGGAGATGTCCGTGGCCTTGATCGGGATGAGAAACATATCCTGGGGATTCGGGGATCCTCCGCTGATCGAAAACATCACCTGGCAGATTGAAAAAGGGGAGCGCGTCTGTCTGTTAGGGCGAAACGGTGTGGGGAAATCCACATTGCTCAAGTTTCTTCATGGGGAAATGATTCCTGACAAGGGGGAGGTCTGGCCGCAGAAGGGGGTGACTGTTTCAGCCCTTAAGCAGGAAGTCCCCGAAGGCTTTGCTGGAACGGTCTTTGACGTAGTGGCCCGGGGGCTTGGTGAGAAGGGAAGGGCGCTTGTCGAATACAGGACAATTCGCCGCAATCCCTCTGCCTTGCTTTCCAGCGAGAGCGAGAAACGGATCGGGGTATTGCAGGAAAAATTCAGTACCAATGATGAATGGGGAATGCTGAGTGAGATTGAAACGACACTTTCCCGGACAGAACTGAACGGTGAATGGCCCTTCGCCCAGCTTTCCGCAGGGTTGAAACGCCGTACCCTTTTTGCCCGGGCCCTGGTCGCAAAACCTGATCTGCTACTTCTGGACGAACCTACCAATCACCTTGATATCGATAGTATCCTGTGGATGGAGGAGCTTATCCTTCGACACGTAAAAACCCTCCTTTTTGTTACCCATGATCGCGCTTTTCTGAAACGGATTGCAACCAGAATTGTAGAAATTGATCGTGGCCGGCTTTTCTCTTACGATTGCAACTACCAGAGGTATTTGGAGAGAAAACAGGCTGCCATGGTGGCGGAAGAAAAACAGGACAAGGTGTCCGACAGAAAGAGAAGCGCCGAAGAAGCCTGGATCAGACAGGGTATCAAAGCGCGCCGAACCCGCAATGAGGGGCGGGTGAGAGCCCTTTTGAAAATGCGGGAGAAATTTCAGGCACGTCGGAAAAAAACGGCGAATGTGACATTGCAGATCCAGGAAGGGGAGCGAAGTGGAAAGCTTGTTATTAAGGCAAAAGAGGTAAGTTTTTCCCATGAGGACAACCCCATACTTGAACATTTCAGCACTACGATTCTTCGGGGGGACAAGGTTGGCATCATTGGGCCGAACGGGGCTGGAAAGACAACCCTTCTGAAGATTTTACTCAAAAATACGGACCCTGATATGGGGGCGGTTCGCCATGGCGCCAATCTGCAGATCGTTTATTTTGATCAGCTAAGGGAACAGCTGGATGAGGAAAAGACGGTCGCAGAAAATATTGGAGAGGGAAACAGCTTCATTATTTTTAACGGCCAGAAACGCCATGTAATCACACATCTTCAAGACTTTCTCTTTTCCCGGGAGCGGTGCAGCACCCCCGTGCGCGTTCTTTCCGGTGGAGAAAAAAATCGTTTGATGCTCGCCAGGCTTTTTACTCAACCGGCAAATATACTGGTAATGGATGAACCCACTAACGACCTGGATGCGGAGACCCTGGAACTTCTGGAAGAATTACTGTTTGAATATGAAGGCACTCTTTTGCTTGTGAGCCATGACCGGGCTTTTCTTAATAACGTGGTGACAAGTACGCTCGTTTTTGAGGGGAAAGGTCGCGTGACCCAATATGCGGGTGGGTATGATGACTGGGTCATCCAGAGACCTGCGATAGATGATTCTCCACCGCCTTCAAAAGCCGTTGATCGGAAGGAAAAAAAGCGGGAAAAACCTGCCAAAAAACGGACCCTGAAGTTCAAGGAGAAAAAAGAACTCTCCGAACTTCCCGATCACCTGCATACACTGGAGACGGAAAAAGAGAACCTTTTCAAAAGCATGTCCGACCCTATGTATTACAAAAAAGGGAAAGAGGAGATGGCTGCAGCAACACTGCGACTGGAAGAATTGGAAAAAGAGATAGATGCGGCCTATTCCCGATGGGAGTTTCTGGATAGTATTGAGGAAGAGTAAATAATTTCGGGTAATCACGGATTAGCGTCATATTTTTATTTATTGTCGAATAGACCATGCTCTGGTGTCAGGTGTCAGGTGTCAGGAAAAAATCCGACGGGATTCTACGTATTCAATTTGATAACAAATGGTTACATTTTGCAAAATCGCAAAGCATGAATAGAAAGTACTGAATCACTGACACCCGACACCTGACACCTCGGTTCCGGAAAAATAATTCTTCACGCTGACCCTCGTTGAGCCATAATTTCATTTATCCCAGAGCCCTTTCCCACTTCTTCACCATGATCTCCATGCTCATTTCCGTCAAACCGTTACGTTCCAGAAAAGCAGGGAGGTCATCTCGATTCCCCTGTGACCACCAACCTTTGAGAATAATTCCCGCTTCCTTCGTGAACATCCACCGTTTTCCAAGAACTTCCCTCAAGTGACTTTCCATAACCGCCTCCCCCATCCACCCCAGAATGTAATCAAGGCAGTATAGTTCCGGAACCAGATCGAAAAGGTGACTTTCAGGCTGATAATAAAAGCCGGTATATCGTGCCATCGTCCTCGCATAGGGCTCTCCACTGGTAAGATCTCCACCCATGAACATCTCGTATTCCGCTATGAACTTGGCGGCGTACCTCCGGAACATGGAAAAATCTTTGAGAACCTTGTGGTAAGTGAGGTCTTCAGCTTCCTTTGCGTGGAGCCCCAGTTGTTTTGTCAGAAAAGGGACGGAAAGGGCGAGATTTTGGTTAAGAAAAGCAAAGGCTTCAGATAGGCTGAACGATGTAGCCATGTCTTTTTCCGCAAAGGAAAGGTCGGAAGACGTATAGGCAGCCGAAAACCCATGGCCCAGTTCGTGCCACAGGGTTTCCAGGTCAATCCAGCCTCCTTCGGGTCTCATGAGTATGGTTATCTCGTCAGGGGCCTGAAGAACAAAACAGATGCCCTGGGCGCTCTTTCCCTTTTCTTTCCCTATGTCTATATTCAGGCCCGGAATATGATCGGTATCCATATCCCAGTGTCTAAAAAAAGGAGTCAGTTCTCCCAATGGTTTTTCGGGAAACAAGCCGTCAAACTCCCGCAGACTCAATATGTTGATGGAGTCAAACCGAGTGAGATCCGCCAGGGGGATGCCGAACCGTTTTCTGCACCACTTTTCCATGGCATCAAAATAGAGTGTATCTGTTGTTAGAAGGAGCTTTTTTAATGCTTCATAATAATAGGAGTAATCTAACGCTTTTTTTTCGCTGCAGTACTGGATGTAATTTTCAAAACCCAGGTCATTGGAAAGCATTTCAATCAGAATGTTCCAGTAATTGAGGGCAAACGGCTTGAGGAATTTACACAAGGGGCCACTTTCTTTCTGAAGGATCTGCCTTTTTTCATAGGTGCTGGATTTCTGGCACCAGGTAATGATGTCTCGGAAATAGATTTTTTCCCCGGAAACATGGGCTGCGGCGCCCCGCGTCCATGCACGCATCTCATTTTCGTGGGGGAGGAGGGCGCGTTGCAGGTAGTGGTCAATGAGGGCAAATCGCAATCGCCTTTTTCCTGTTGCGCCAGGTAGTGCATCAATGGCGGCAAGAGTATCCAGGTTGATGAAACTGTCGTACCCTTCATAGATTTCATAGGCCGTGAAAGGTGCTTTGTCGCCTTTCCAGAGGGAAAGGGCTTCCATATTCCACCGGTAGTTGAGGTGATAGAGGGTGTTTTCAATGTCTGAACGGCTCAAAGAATTTTGATTAATCATGGATTTCGGTGATCCTCATGGGAAACATTTTGGTTCAAGGTTCAAGGTTCAAAGGTTCCCAGCTTTTGCTTCAGACGGGATCTTCAACAGGTTTGGATTGCTGATTTCCACCCCTGTGTTAGTGACATCCTGCCACGACCGGATCTGTATGAAGCAAGAGTCCTCGTTCCCATGCTCCAGGGTGGGAATGCATAAGTTTCTTTCTTGATCAGACTGACTTCTTTTCCGGTCAGAGGCCCCGCTCATGTGAAACTTCATCTGGTTATTGGTTTTTTGAACCGCAAGTCGCCCCGTTTGAATATGATGAGCTGTCCTTCGGAATTTAGCGGGATAAACTGCGGCCGCAAAGCCTTTTTCGAATCGGAACGGACGATTCGAAAAAACAGCCATTATTGTTTCTGTGCGAAACGTAAACATTCT
>Ga0208901_1000420_pt1 | contig 21613 bp, 14 predicted proteins | sample AntAceMetag02UKF_FD_184764 | JGI IMG/M metagenome (GOLD analysis project Ga0208901, IMG submission 184764) | Saline lake microbial communities from Ace Lake, Antarctica - Antarctic Ace Lake Metagenome 02UKF (SPAdes) (version 2) | ecosystem: Environmental > Aquatic > Non-marine Saline and...
GAAAAGCTTCCCGGCCGCATGGGGGTCAGCGGAAGCCTTGAAAACAAGAAAACAGTGGACAATTATCCGAAATTTCTGAAGTTCAGAGACTTGATTCAAACAGAGATGGGGATTCGGGCCGAAGCCCCCACCCAGGCAGCCATGACAGTCCTGTGGAGAAAAAGGAAGATGCTGACGGGGCTTATCGGCGGCAGATGCACCGAATGCGGAACGCCCCAGTTTCCCAAGATGGATATCTGCGTAAACCCGGCCTGCAACCTGGTTCATACCCAGGAAGATTATCCTTTTGCGGACGAACCGGCCTTTATCAAGAGTTTCACTGGGGATCTTTTGTCGGTTTCCATTGACCCGCCCGCAGTGTATGGAATGATCCAGTTTGAAAACGGCGGTCGTTTCATGGCCGATTTTACAGACTGTGAACTGGGTGAGGTACGGGTTGGTCAGCAGGTGAGCCTTACGTTCAGAAGAAGGTTTGTGGACAAGGAGAGAGGGTTCAGTGGTTATTTCTGGAAGGCCGTCCCCATTGCAGTTACCGCCCCTCAGGCCGAAGAAAAGGGAGGCATCCGGTTTGACGGGAAGGTGGCTATTGTGACCGGCGCCGGCGCAGGCCTGGGCCGTATTTATGCCCTTGATCTGGCCAGGTGTGGCGCTAAAGTGGTGGTCAATGACTTAGGAGGCGCCAGAGACGGCGCCGGAGAAGGGTCTACGAGTCCAGCTGATGATGTGGTAGCGGAGATTAAAGAGCTGGGTGGAGAAGCCGTGGCGAATTACGACTCAGTGGCGACGTCCGAAGGAGGACAGGCCCTTGTGGATGCGGCTTTGGAGGCCTTTGGAAGACTGGATATTGTAATTAACAATGCTGGTATCCTGCGGGACAAAACCCTGGTCAAGATGGAACCGGAAAACTGGGATGCGGTGATGGATGTACATCTCAAAGGAGCCTATAATGTTACCCGCCCCGCCTTCGAGAAGATGCGCGAAAACCGCTTCGGGCGCATTGTGTTCACAACATCCGCTGCAGGGCTCTATGGGAATTTCGGGCAGACCAACTACTCGGCGGCAAAGATCGGTCTCATCGGATTCATGAATACCCTGAAGCTTGAGGGAGACAAACACAATATCAAAGTGAATACAGTGGCCCCTGTTGCGGCAACAAGACTCACTGAGGACATTCTGCCGCCGGACCTCATGAAAAAGCTGAAACCGGAATTTGTGGCGCCCCTGGTTCTCTATCTCTGCTCCGAGGACTGTGAGGATAACGGCTTGGTGATTAACGCGGGGATGGGATATTTTAATCGGGCCGCCATCGTTACTGGACCGGGTGCGGTTGTGGGGGATGGCAAATCCGTGCCGACCCTGGAAGAAATTCACAAGAACTGGGAAGCGATAAACAAGCTTGAGGGCTTTCAGGAATTCCCCAATGCCACGGGTGCCTTTGGTCCTATGCTCGATGCTTTCAGCCCAAAGAAAAAGGACGCGGGAGCTGGGGGAGACACCGGACTCACGGTGAAAAAAATCTTTAAAGGATTGTCTGAAGCCTTCCAGGCCGAAAAATCGGCGGGGGTGGATGTGGTCTTTGGGTTTGACATTTCAGGCCCCCAGGGAGGGACATGGAACGCCGTTATTAAAGATGGGGTCTGTACAGTGGGCGAAGGGGCGCACGGAACCCCCACGACGACCATCAAGATGGAGGATGAGAATTTCGTGAACCTGATAACGGGCAAACTCAATGCCATGTCGGCTTTCACATCGGGGAAAATTCGCATTGAAGGCGATCTCATGAAATCCCAACTTATCGAAAAGCTTTTTAAGTTCTGATGAAAAAGTGAAGGAGAAATGATTATGGCTACAGGAATCAAAGATAAGGTAGCAATCATCGGCATGGGCTGTACCCGTTTTGGTGAACTGTGGGATATGGGCGCTGAAGAACTTATGGTGGAAGCCTTTTCCGAATGTCTCGAGGATGCGGGGGTTCAAAAGGATGAAATTGAGGCGGCCTGGCTGGGCACCTGCATCGAAGAAGTAAACGTGGGAAAGAGTGCCCTGCCTCTTTCGACCACATTGAGGCTCCCTTTCATCCCTGCAACAAGGGTGGAGAATTTCTGCGCAAGCGGAACGGAAGCGTTTCGAGGTGCAGTATATGCCGTGGCTTCGGGTGCCTGTGATGTGGCCCTGGCTCTTGGAGTTGAGAAACTCAAAGATTCGGGATATGGCGGTTTGCCGAATCCCGGATCCAACTGGGGTTCCCTCAGCTGGTTGTGGTGGCCCAATGTGACGGCTCCCGGAGCTTTCGCGCAGTTAGCCAGTGCCTATGCAGCAAAATACGGTATCCCCGACGAGGATGTGAAAAGGGCCATGGCCCACGTGTCCGTGAAAAGCCACGCCAATGGCGTCTTGAACCCCAAGGCCCATTTGAAGAAAATCGTGACCGAAGACCAGGTGATGGGAGCTCCCATTATCGCACATCCTCTGGGGTTGTTTGATTGCTGTGGCGTCAGCGATGGTTCGGCCTGTGCCATTGTCACCACGGTAGAGAAGGCCAAAGCCATGGGAAAGAAAGACTTCATCACCGTCAAATCGCTTCAGCTTGCCCTGAGCAGCGGGGAGGAAATGGGGTATAACGACTGGGATGGGGACCACTTCATGACCACGGACAAATGTAGTGTAAAGGCTTATAAAGAGGCCGGTATAACGAACCCGAGGGAGGAAATCAGCATGATGGAAGTCCATGACTGCTTTTCCATTACTGAACTGGTGACCTATGAGGACCTGCATATATCTGAACGCGGAGAAGCTGTAAAAGATTCCATGGATGGGTTCTATGACCTGAAGGGTGGGGGTGTGCCCTGCCAGGTGGATGGTGGGTTGAAATGCTTCGGCCACCCAATCGGGGCGTCAGGTTTGCGCATGCTGTATGAAATGTACCTCCAATTTCACGGTAGGGCAGGGGAAAGACAGATCGAAGATCCCCGATTCGGATTGACGCACAACCTGGGCGGGGTGCCTTATATGAATGTGTGCAGCATTGCCATTGTGGGAAGATACGAGGGGTGAAAATATGGAAATCATACAATACACTGAAGAGCACAGAATATTCAGAGAAGCTGTCAGAAGGTTTTTTGAAAAAGAAGTAACCCCTTACGTCGAAGAGTGGGAAGAGGCGGGCATCGTTCCGAAAAGCGTCTGGAAAAAAATGGGAGAGCAGGGTTTTCTGTGTATGGATATCCCCGAAGAATATGGTGGAGTGGGGGCAGATTTCCTTTATTCCATTATCCTTACGGAAGAATTGGTGAAGACCGGCTGTAATGGCCTGGCCACTCCCCTGCACAGCGATATCGTTGTTCCCTATATCTCTTCTTTCGGGTCGGAGAAACTGAAGCAAAAATACCTCCCCGGCTGTGTTTCGGGGGACATCATCACGGCCGTGGCCATGACGGAGCCCAATACGGGGAGCGATCTGGCGGCTATTCGTACGACAGCGGTAGAAGACGGCGATGATGTAGTGATCAACGGCCAGAAGACCTTTATCAGCAATGGTATTAACTGTGATCTCCTGGTCCTGGCAACGAAAGATCCGGGGGTGGAAGATCCGCATCAGGCTATCGATCTTTACCTCGTAGAGGCTGGTACTCCGGGGTTCGAAAAGGGGAAAAAGATTAAAAAAATAGGGTGGCACTCCCAGGACACGGCGGAGCAGTTTTTCAGCGATTGCAGGGTCCCGAAGAGCAATCGTCTCGGTCAAAAAGGGGGCGGGTTTATCATGCTCATGCAGAAACTCCAGCAGGAAAGGCTCATGTGTTGCTCCATGGCCCAGACGGCGGCTGAGCGAATGCTGGAGATGACCATTGCCTATTGCAAAGAGAGAACGGCTTTCGGTAGACCCATTTCAAAATTCCAGAACAGCCAGTTCAAAATTGTGGAGATGGCTACGGAAATCAGACTTGGCCGAACCTACCTTGATAAAATGGTCATGGACCATATGGAGGGAAAAAGCATTGTTGTTGAGGTCTCCATGGGTAAATATTGGATTGCGGAAATGGCCATGAGAGTGGCCGATGGATGCGTGCAACTTCACGGGGGGTACGGTTATTGTGAAGAGTACCCCATCGCAAGGGCCTGGAGAGACACGCGGGTCATGTCCATTTTTGCGGGCACCAGTGAAATCATGAAAGGGATCGCGGCCAAGTTCATGGGACTGTAAACACGCCCAGCCATAAACAAATGGTCTCGCGCAAAGACGCAAAGGCGCAAAGATTTTTTGGTTTTTGTGGCAGGGTTTCATGAGATATGGCACAGTAAAAAGGGGGTCGAGATGGAGTTCAAAAAACTTTTTGAGCCGATCACTATCAATGGATTGACCATCAAGAACAGGATTGTCATGCCATCCATGGGACTGGCCTATAGTACCGATTTCTCTTTTAACGACCGCTATCGGGCTTTTTACCGGGAGCGGGCCAGGGGAGGGGTGGGTCTTATGACCATTGGTCCCGTGTCTATTGACAGGGTGGGAAGCGCCCCTTTCATGTCGGGTCTTCATGATGACGGCTTTGTCGAACCACTAAAGGATTTTATCAGCGAAGTTCACAGCGAAACAGATGTGAAGGTGGCGGTCCAGCTTCTCCATATGGGGCGCTATACTTTCTCGTTCCTGACTGGTGAAACCCCTATTGCGCCATCGGCTATAGCAAGCGCGCTTACACATGAAACTCCAAGAGAGATGACCCGAGAAGATATTGAAAGGGTTCAGGAAGCCTACGTTTTGGCTGCTTTGAGGGCAAAGGAGGCCGGGTTTGACTTCATTGAAATCCTGGCGTGTACGGGATATCTGATCAGTCAATTTTTGTCTCCTCTGACCAATAGGCGAACGGATGAATACGGTGGGTCTCAAGAGAACAGGATGCGTTTCGGGATAGAAGTTGTCAGCAAGGTGCGCGAAGCAGTTGGTGACCAGGTTCCTTTGGGGATAAGAATTGCCGGACACGATTTTATGGAAGGGGGAAATACAAACCGGATGTCCGCCCTGTTTGCCGCCGAGGCGGAGAGGGCAGGTATAGATGCGGTGAATGTGACCGGGGGGTGGCACGAAACAAAGGTTCCCCAACTTACTTCCAATGTCCCCGCCGGTGGCTTTCTCTACCTTTCAAGGGGTATTCGCAACCAGGTGGGCATACCGGTCTTTGCATCAAACCGGTTGGGAGACCCCCGCGTGGCTGAAAAAGCGCTCCGTTCGGGCGCCTGCGACATGATCTGCTGGGGAAGACCTCTTATTGCGGACCCTGAACTTCCGCTAAAAGTACAGGAAGGGAGGCTCGATGAAATTGTTCCGTGCATTGCCTGTAACCAGGCTTGCTTCGATTCTATCTTTTCCGGCACTCCAGTGTCTTGTGTCCTGAATCCCAGGGCGGGAAATGAAAATGTATTTCTGGTGGAAAAAACAGAAGCTGCAAAAAAAATCATGGTTGCGGGTGGTGGTCCTGCCGGTATGGAGTTTGCCCTTACGGCTGCGCAAAGGGGTCATACGGTTACGTTGTATGAAAAAGAAAAACGCCTCGGTGGGCAGGTTCTGCTGGCTGCCGCTCCTCCCGGAAAAGAAGAGTTTGCAAAGATCGTCAGCAGCATGGAATCAAGGATGCGTCTTAATGGGGTGGATGTGAAATTGAATACGGAATTGACACCCGCTCTGGTAAAGGAAATGGGACCGGATATTCTGGCCGTCGCCTCAGGAGCAAGACCCACATCCGTTGAGGTTCCGGGGGTGGAGAGCGCCCATGTAGTGGATGCCTGGGATGTGCTCGCGGAAAAATTCTGGGAGTTTGGAGAGAATGTCGTCGTGGTGGGCGGAAACGCAACAGGATGTGAAACAGCCCTGTTCATTGCCTCTATGGGAGTGCCTGATGCCGAGACCTTTACCTTTCTGCAGTTTCATGGGGCTGAGTCTCCTGATGCTGCTGCATCCCTCCTTCACGGTGCAGGACGAAATGTTACGATCATTGACCTGGCGCCCCGCCTTGCAAACAACGCCGGCAAGACGTCCCGGTGGTCGCTCATAAAGACACTCAAACTGCTGCGCGTGAATATGCGGCCCAGCGTCAAACTTTTGGAGATCAATAGGGACTCGGTTCTTGTGGAAACCGCCAATGGCGAAGAATCGATTCCGGCGGATACCGTAGTGATGGCAGTGGGTGCAGCCTCTGTCAACCTGTTTTCAGACAGCAATATGGGGGATGCAATCAAGGTTATACCCATTGGAGATGCAAAATCCCCTCGAAAGATCACGGATGCCGTGAAAGAAGGATTCGAGGAGGCGCTTGGAGTATGATGCAGAACCAAAGCCCGGGATATATCGCTTTAAGTAACTGGAAAATGTATAAAAACCATAGGGAATCTCTGGAATGGATTGAAGCTCTTGGAAGGGCATCTTTGGGTTTTTTGGAAGCCGTTGAGTTAATCGTCTGTGTTCCATCTGTCCATTTGCGTGCGACAGTTGAGGCGTCGAAGACCTTTCCCCTGATTTCCATTGGCGCACAGAACGTTCACCAGAAAGAAGAGGGAGCCTTTACCGGGGAGATCTCCGCCTCCATGATTTCTGATGTGGGGGGGCGTTATTGCATGGCTGGTCATTCGGAACGCCGGGAGTATTTTCAGGAAGATGATGAGCTTGTACGTGGAAAGACGCGCAGACTGTTAGATAATGGGGTCTCTCCCATCGTATGTATTGGGGAGAACAGTTTTCAGAGAGAAAAAGGACTGACTTGTAATCAAATTGAAAGGCAACTGATTACTTGTTTTGCAGATTTGACTGAACAGGAAATATGCAGGACAGTCGTTCTCTATGAACCAATCTGGGCTGTGGGAACCGGGAAAATCGCAACCATAGACCAGGTGGAGGAGGCCCACCATCTTGTTCGGGATTTGCTGGGTCGAATGTTTTCTCCAGACATTGCCGATATGGTTCGCATTATCTATGGCGGCAGTGTGAAAGGAAACAATGTGGGGGATTTGCTCCAGGTGAAAGACGTGGATGGAATGGGCATCGGTTCGGGAAGCCTGAAGGTGGAGGATTTCATTGAAATCGCGGGGATCTGCTCGGAATCAAGAGGCCGGAAAGTGCAGTAAGTAGTAGGCAGTAGGCAGTCCCGCACTACCGCGATACTCTCAAAAACCTCATATGAAACTACACTCGTTGCTGGTTACTGGTTGCAGGTCAGGTAAGCGAAGACTCCGATGCCATGAAATTAACATAAATACTCGAATGACGAGCAATCGATTGACGAACATTCGAACGAAATGGCAAGAAGATTGACCGGCACTTCCTTGCCGTCAGGGAGTCTTTTGTTCGATTGTTCGATTGTTCGTCATCGGAGTCTTCGCTTACCTCGATTGTTGCCTTTTAAAATGTTTTTCCTCGTTCCCATGCTCCGGCGTGGGAATGCATAGTTTCTTTCTCGATCAGCTCCCGCTTTTAAGCGGGAAGGCGGCGCTCGTGTGAAACATCTGGTTATTGGTTTATGAACCGCAAGTCGCCCCGTTTGAATATGATAAGCTGTCCTTCGGAATTTAACGGGATAAACTGCGGCCGCAAAGCCTTTTTCGAATCGGAACGGACGATTCGAAAAAACAGCCATTATTTTTTTTGTGAAACGTAAACATTCTCCGAAATGCCCGAAGGGCTGATTGCTTTATCGAATCGTCCGTTCCGATTCGGTAAAAAACAAAATCTTAGCGTTCTTTGTTTACCCCGTGAAATTGACAAAGTCACGAGCAGAGCGGATTTCCCTGGGGCGTCTTGAGCGAAGCCCCGCTAGCGGGACAAGCGGGCGGTAAAGAATTGTTCGCAAGTTTCTTTCTCGATCAGACTGACTTCTTTTCCGGTCAGAGGCGGCGCTCGTGTGAAACTTCATCTGGTTACTGGTTGCTCGTTGCTGGTTGATCGTTGTTCTTCATGAAAATCGAATATCCAGGAAAGCGGAGACTCCGATATCGAACAAGGAATATCCAGGTAAGCGAAGACTCCAGGTAAGCGAAGACTCCAGGTAAGCGAAGACTCCAGGTAAGCGAAGACTCCAGGTAAGCGAAGACTCCAGGTAAGCGAAGACTCCGATGTCGAAGGAAGGTATTCTATCGATCTTTTTAATTCTGAAAAAATCAGAGCGAAGCACTTCCACCCTTCAATATTCTGCGGTTCCTTGTTCGATATTCTGCGGTTCTCTTTTCCCGGTTACATGCTTCAAGTGAAAATGGTTAAGTTTCCTCCTCGATTAAACTGACCTTTTTTCCGGCCAAAGGTGTACCTGTCCGTTGGCTTCTCGCCTTATTTGGTTACGGTTCTGCTGTATGAGGTTTCTTTACAAGCGTTGTCCAGTACCTCCCGAACCGGTCTCGCCAGGTTCCCATTTCCATGGCTTTTCAATGTAGATCTGTATCCCTTGCGGGCCGAATTGATAGGCTGCGGCAATAAAGGTTGACCCCGGTATGGATAAAACGAAAGCGAGAAGTGTAAGCAAGAGTAAATTAGAGGCAGGTTTTCGCCACATTACTGGAATGGGTGAAAAAGAGTTTTTTTGTTGACAGGTTGCTCTGCCTCCCATATGTTTATTATGTTTATTATGTTTATTTTGATGTGTATGTTATTTCCGTTAAAAAAGTTGTTGTCGGTGGGGCGAAATATGAATACGAGGATTTTGAGTATTCCCAAGGCGGCCGAAATTTGCAATCTCAACAGGGTAACATTATGGAAATATGTGAAATCAGGGGAATTAAAGGCGTCACAAACTCCTGGTGGTCAATACAGAATCCACAGGCGGGACCTTGAGCGTTTTATGCGCGGCAAAGGCATGTATCCCTTTGGAACTTACGCGCCTGAGGTGAATCGAATTCTGATTGCTGATGACGACCCTGGGGTTCGAGCCTTGATAACAAGAATCCTTGGCCTGCACGGATATGTCAGTGAAACGGCTCACGACGGTTTTCAGACAGGAATCAAGGTCATGTCATTCAAGCCGGGATTAATCCTTCTCGATTTGTTCATACCGGGGATGAACGGATTTGAGATATGCAAACAGATTAAGAATGATCCGGACACCGCCCATATCACCGTTTTGGCCATTACCGGCTATGATACCGAGGATAACCGTAGCCGAATATTAAAGGCGGGGGCCGATGGTTACCTGGCAAAGCCCATAGAAGAAAAAAAAATGATGGCTGAAATCAAAAAAGTTCTTAGGTCGGGGTGACGATTTCTCGTCAATAGGGGCAGTGGTTTTATTGTCCGGTGAAGCCAGCAGAACGATAAATACCGAGAATTACAACAGGGAGAATATCATGAGACAGTGGGCGGAAATATTTCGAATTTCTATTTTTCATTTTACTTTACTGTTGCTTTTCGTCGCGCATCCTTATGCCCTTGCGTCGGAGAATTCCGCCCGGCGGGTTTTCATTTTACACAGTTATGAGGCCAATCATGTCTGTGGTCAGCCCCAGCATGACGGGGTTATTCAGGCCTTAAAAAGGGCAGGATTCAGAGAAAATGAAAACCTGTCCATCGAAACATATTTCATGGACACCAAACGGAAAAACAACACCCCGGAACGTATGAAGGAACAGGCGGTAGAGGCTTTGAAAAGAATACAGTCTTTTCACCCGGATGTTCTGGTGGTGCTCGACGACAATGCCTTTCGAACGGTAGCCATGAATCTCGAAAACAGGACACTTCCCGTGGTCTTTTGTGGTATGAACGCTCAACCGGAAGATTACAATGAAATTCGAAACTTCATGGATAGCCGTTCGCATCCCGGGCATAATATCACCGGGGTTTATGAAAAACTACACATTGCCGATGCCCTGGATGTGCATTTTAAACTCTTTCCCGAATTAAAAAAGGTTAGATTTTTCGTTGATCTTTCGCCAACCGGGCGGGCCGTCATGAAACAGATCAAACTTGAAATGAAAAACGTATCCAGTCCCTGTGCCTGGGACATTAAGGTGGTTACGAGCTGGGAGGACTATCAGGAAGCGATTTTGAGAGCCAATGCCGATGTCGAGGTGGGGGCTATTTATCCTGCGGCCCTGTTGTTGAAGAACAGCGAGGGGCGAACCTATACGGTGCCAGACATCTTTGCGTGGACGGTGAAACACTCCACAAAACCCGAGATCTCTATCAATTTTGCCTTTGCCCGTTTGGGGCTTTTTGGTGGCGCCGCCGTGGATTTTCATGCCATGGGCATTCAGGCGGGGCAGATGGTCGTACGTGCACTCCATGGGGAATCACCCGGGGACATTCCCATTGAGGATGCAAAAAAATATGCCTTGACGTTCAATTTGAACAGGGCGAAACAACTGGGAATCGAATTGCCCATAGACATCATTATGGCTGCCGACGAAGTGATTAGCAAAAAGGATCAGCATTGATATGGGTCAAAAGGTTTCAGAAAAAAAGCTTTCCAGGTTTATCGCCTGGTGTCTCATCCTGTTTCAGACCGTATCTCTCACCTTGGTTCTGGGGGTCCTTTACGGGATTTTGAGTCGGAGTGTGACTCATGAATTCTATCATGAAGTTGCGCAAAAACAGTCCGAAATCTAGTTTGCTCTGAAGGAACGGATGGATAGACTGGAACGCCAGCTTGTAGATATCAGCCTCAACAATACGGTGCGAGTAAGCCTCATGCTAGGCGTAAAAAGCCAGTTGGAGGAACTCCTCAAACAGCAATTCCCCTATTCCGAAGGAATCTTCTCCTGTGTACAAGCCTCTGAAGATTCGGAATTCATCCCGCCTTTGCCGGAGAACCTCAAGGGGCTCCGCAACCGCCTGCTGGCATTTTCAGACGCGAAAGGCGTAAAGGTTGAACGATTTGATGGTAATACATCCGGCGAATATCTGACCCTGTTTGTCCGGCCCGTATGGCGGAAAAACGACCGCTTGGGAACCGCCTATGTCCTTTACAACATGGCTGGCGACAGAGCTCTTTCTATTCGTTTTCTCGGAACGCATAAAGGCCGATTGCTCACGCAGAAAAACGGCGGATTGGTCGACATTGGAAATGGTGAAACGGTCCCTTCTTTAAGTACCACGGTCGATTTGACCTTTGGACGGATGAAAATCCTTCTATCAGACAACTTGCCGCACGAAATCCTGCTACCCATTGCCGATTTTCCAAACCTCATCTACGCCGTTTCTGCAATCCCTCTGGAAAAAGCCAAGAAAAGACTGGTCTTGACCATGGTCCTTCTCTGTACTGTGGCTTTTGTGCTGACGCTTGCGGCCGCCTTTCTGATCGGTCGAAAGATGAGCGAACCGCTGGCTGCTCTGGCCGATCAGGCATCGAGAATCGCAGACAAGCCGTCAAGTCTTTTCCTGAGTGAAGACGAAATTCATTATTCGGAATTCAGAAAACTGGTTCGTGCCTTTAATCAGGTGCTGAAAAACCTGGTAATGGCCAAGAATCAGCTCAAAAAGCGAGCCGAAAAGGCGCTGGATATGAGCGAAGAAAGACGTCGTCAGATTTTGGAAGCCGCGCCCGATGCCATTGTGCTCACCTCTCTGGAAACCGGCCGATATCTTGAAGTCAATGAAGCGTTTACCAGGATGAGCGGGTACACGCGGGAAGAGGCGTTGAAAAGTACCCCCTTGAAATTGGGTATCTATGGCGAAATGTGGGACCGAGAAACCATACTTAGTGTTGTGGCACAAAAAGGAGAATTGAACGCTCTTGAGATAGATTTCCGCAACAGGAATGGACAAGTCGTTAATACTATAATGTCGGCAAGAAAGATTCATATGGATGGAGAGGAATGCCTGATCTCCATAATCACCGACATTTCCGAGCGAAAAAAAACGGAGGACGCCCTTCGGGAAAGTGAAGAAAAATTTGCCAAGCTGTTTCACGCAAATCCCATCTATACTACCATATCAAGCCTTGAGGATGGTCGCTTTATTGAGGTAAATGATGCCTTCACGCGGATGACCGGTTATGGGCGTGAAGAAGTTCTGGGACGAGCTTCCACGGAAACCGGATTGTGGGAATATCCCGAGCAGCGGACACGCCTCGCGAAACTGTCAAGGGAACAGGGCGGATTTCAAAATCAGGAGATAAATTTCATGAGCAAGGACGGTGAACCCATGGTCTTTCTCTGGTCCGCCGAGGTTTTTCAATTGGAAGGGGAAGCTTGCCTCATCACCGGCTGTGTGGATATTACCGAACGGAAGCGGACAGAGGAAGCCATGAAGAAAAGCGAAGAGAAATTCAGAACCCTTTTCGAACTGATTCCTGCATCCATCGCCATTGTGAATAAAGAAAAGGGGTGTTACCGGTATCTGTTCGTCAACAGGGCGTGGACGGATTCCATGGGGTACAGCCTGGAAGAGTCTCCGTTTCTAGATCCCATATCCCTGGTTGATCCTGAAATGCGGGATTTAGTGATAGAATGGTCTTCAAAACGGTTGCAAGGAGAAAAAGTCCCCGAGCGATATGAACTGAATTTCCTTGCCAAAACGGGGGAGATGAAAATTTTTGATTTTCATGCTAAGCCTTTCGAATATGAGGGCGAAAAAACGATCCTGACGGTGGCTATAGACATTACCCGGCAAAAACGACTGGAGGCGGATCTCAGGCAGAGCCAGAAAATGGAGGCCATTGGAACCTTGGCTGGAGGAATTGCACACGATTTCAACAACATTCTTTCCCCTATTATCGGCTATTCGGAACTGGCCTGCATGGGCCTTCAGGAAGGTACGGAAACGTGGAAAAATATCAAAGCAGTCCTTGATGCCGGACACAGGGCCAAGGATCTGGTTAGACAGATTCTCACTTTCAGCCGCCAGAAAGAACAGGAAAAAACCGCTGTGTATCTGGGTCCCATCGTGAAAGAGGCGCTAAAATTGCTTCGTTCCTCCATCCCCAGCACCGTGGAAATTCAAAATGACATTCAGGAGAATTCCGGTATGGTGAAAGCCGACCCCACCCAGATTCACCAGATTGTCATGAATCTCTGTACCAACGCAGCCCACGCCATGGAGGAAAAAGGGGGGCTTTTGAAAGTCAGTGTTGAGATGGTGGAAGTCCATGGAAATGGCGAAGATTTCGGCCTGGAACTTGAACCTGGAACTTATGCCTTGTTGACCACGCGAGACACTGGGCCGGGAATTTCTCCAGAGGTCCTTGACCGGATTTTTGATCCCTATTTCACTACCAAGCAACAGGATCGCGGAACAGGGTTGGGGCTTGCCGTGGTGCAGGGCATTATCAAGAATCACCACGGGGCTATCAGCGTTAAAAACGAACCCGGTAAGGGTGCCGTCTTTTTGGTTTACCTGCCGATCATTAAAAATGCGACGGTGGCAACGGAGATTGAATCTTTTGAAATACCCACCGGGAATCAACGTATCCTGTTTGTTGACGACATGCCCCTGTTGGTGGAACTTGCCAGACAGTTGTTAGAGAGATTGGGATACCTGGTAACCACTAAAACCAATAGCAGGGAGGCTCTAAGGCTTTTTAGGGAGGCCCCCGACGACTTTGACCTGGTCATCACCGATATGACTATGCCCAATCTGACGGGGGATCAACTGGCGAGGGAGCTCATGCGTATCCGGCCGCATATCCCGGTTATTCTCTGCACTGGGTACAGTCACAGCATATCAGAGGAAAGGGCATTAAAGATGGGTGTTCGGGCCTTTGTTTCCAAACCGCTGGATATTCGAACGCTGGGCACCGTCGTTCGAAAGGTGCTTGACGATCTGTAGCACGTGAGAAATTTCAGTGGGCCAAAAAGTGGCGACATGCAAATAGATCAAGATAACTACTTGTAATATGAAAGTAAGCTTCAAAAAACAGTGCTTCCGCGAGAGAGCATGAAGCTTGAATAGTATGGAAACTGGAAATAGCAGATTTCAACTCCGCGATTACCAGCAGGAATGTCTGCAAACCATCAAAAGCCGATATCTTTCAGGGATCCGCCGGCAGCTCGTCTGCCTTCCTACCGGATCTGGGAAAACAGTTATTTTTTCTGCATTTCCCGCCTATTTTCAGATGAAAAACCAGATGCTGGTTCTGGCTCACCGGAGTGAACTTCTTGATCAGGCTTTGGATAAAATCCAACGGACAAACCCCCAACTGCACGTAGAGGTGGAGCAGGCCGGCAGGATTGCGGATCCCGAAAGCCATGTGGTGGTGGCCAGTGTTCCCACCCTGGGACGCAAGGATTCAAAGCGACTCTCCCGTCTTGATCCCGATCGCTTCTTCCTGATCGTGGTGGATGAAGCCCACCACGCCACGGCAAAAACCTACCGAAGGATTCTCGAATATTTCGGTCTTTTCGATCCGGACACACCCAAACTCATGGTCGGATTTACCGCGACCCCGAAACGTGGGGACGGGGAAGGCCTTGATGCGGTTTTTGAGGAAATTGTTTACTCCCGCTCACTTCCCGAAATGATTGGAGAGAGATACCTGGCTCCCGTGGCGGGATATCGTGTGGAGACAGACGTTGATCTTTCAAGGGTCAAGGTGCGGATGGGGGATTTTGTTGTTTCTCAACTATCCCTTGCCGTTAATGTGGAGCAGCGGAATCGACTTGTGGTCAATGTGTTCCGAACACTCCTGAAAAACAGGCGGACGCTCTGCTTCTGTGTGGACGTGGCACACGCCCATTCCCTGGCAGAAGCATTTCGTTTAGAAGGGATATCGGCCGCTGCAGTCACTGGAGATATGGATCGTATGCAAAGAGAAAAGGTCCTGTCCGACTTTCGAGATGGGACGATCCATGTAGTTACCAATTGTATGGTCCTCACAGAAGGGTATGACGAGCCTTCGGTGGAAGGAATCATTCTCGCCCGCCCGACAAAATCGTCCCTTCTCTATACCCAGATGATTGGAAGGGGGACGCGGCTCCATCCGGGAAAAGAAAATGTGACCGTAGTGGACATTGTGGATGTGACCCGAGATCAAAGCATCAATACCCTTCCCGGGCTTTTCGGGTTGTCTCAAGAATTTGATCTGGAAGGAAATACGGTAGATAAAGTGCAGGATGCGTTGAAGTGGGCCGAGGTTCACCGTCCATGGGTGCGGGTCAGTGAGGCTTTCTCCGTAACCGATCTGAGATATCGCTGTAAAAGAATCAATCTTTTTGATCTGAAGACACCTCCTGAGGTCTTGGGCTTTTCCCGGTTTGCCTGGGTGGCAACCGGCAAAGGCTCTTATCGTCTGGGTCTGGCAGGCGGCAAAGCGATCGTTGTGGGGCCGACCATCTTAGGGGATTGGGAAATTTTGCTCAGTGGGGGTGGAAAGGAAACAGAGCTCATGCGCAGACTGGATCTTGAAGCGGCCATTATCGAAGCGGAAAGATATGTGAGGAAAAATGCAGCGGATTCCGTTGGGTTGGTAATGCGAAATATCGCATGGAGGAAGCAACCTGCAACGGATAAACAGGTTTATCTCCTCCGGGCGAAGAAACTGGATGTGCCGAAGGAACTTACGAAAGGCCAGGCAAGCCACCTGATTGGGATGCTTTCATCGGTTTGACGGGCTTTCCCAGTAATCCTTCAGAGCGTCGTATTCCCTGATCATGGTTCTCTCAATGAAGAGTCGGATTTTCTCAAATTCTTCCTTTGTGAGTTCGGAAGGCACGGGAATGAGTTCGCCAATTTTCAGGAGTACCTTACTGAAAGGTTTGGGAACCATGAACCTGTCCCAACTGTTCAGGGTCCAGCAGTTCTGGTATATGATATAGGCTGGACCGATGGGAACCCCGCTCTTTTGGGCCAGGGAGACCAGTCCGGGTTTAATTTCTCTTGCGGGACCTGTGGGCCCATCCACGATATGGGCTACGATATATCCTCTCTTAAGTATTCTCAGAAGACTCCTGAGGGCGGCGGTTCCCCCCCGCGACCTGGATCCTCTGAATGCCATCCATCCGAAAGGGCGAACAACCCGGGAGACCAACTCCCCGTCTCGGCTGCGTGATACCATGATGTAAAAAGGTTTTCCAACGATTTTTGGACCAATAAATCCGGCGAGGAATCGCTGGTGCCAGGATGAAAAGATGAACTGACCGCCTGACTCAACGTAGTCCATTAAACGATCCAGGTCCTCAATTTTTATGCGGAGGGTGCTGAAATAGAGTTTAAGCATCCGGGACGTAAAAAATGTGAAGGCCCGACTGTTCAGTATTTTGAATTTGATATCTTTGTTAATGTCTATTCTCCTTTGCTATGACAGGTCCCAAGGTATGGCGTAGTCACATTCGGATAATTGAATAATATTTGAACATGGGGCAATGACTAACCCTTGGGCAATATTAAGCCCTTGATATCTTTTTCGAAATGCAGAGATTCCCATTGTGTCACGGCGGGAAGGATTGGTTTTAGCTTTGATTTCAATTGGGTGAAGAATTCCATTGTATTCCAGTATGATATCAACTTCTGCACCGCTGTAGGATCTCCAGTGATAAAAATTAGGCATTGGTGATAAAAAGGCAGTCTGTTTTTTTAACTCGGCTGCAACGGCGGTTTCGAACATTGCTCCCCAGAGAGGATGCCCCCCTATGGCCTTGGGAGCAGATATTGCTTGAGTTAAACAGGCAAGACCGGTGTCTGCAATATATCCTTTTGGCTTGTTTGTAACCCTTTTTATTAGGTTTCCCGAATATGCGGGGAGTTCAAACCACTGAAAAGTGGCTTTTAAAATAGCGAGCCATCTTTGAGCCGTTTGCGGTGTCAAGCCCAATTCTCTGCCAAGTTGGCTATAATTTATTTCCTGTGCTGTTAAGGCTGAAACGAGTTGAAGGAATCTTCCAAATAGCTGAAAATCCGATACCTCAGCCAGAAGCCTTACATCTCGTTCAATATAAGTACGCTGGTAAGCACTGAGGAAATCGGGGATGACTTCAGATGCAAGGAATTGTGCTTCCGGCAAAAAACCACGCCAGAGTTGTTCATAGAGGGTTATTTTTTGTGTAAGTCGGGACTGGCTCATTGTCAGGAATATATCCGGCGAATCCAGCCATCTTGCTATCCATGGCACAATTCCATTGTCTTGGTTGATTTCAAGCAGACAAAAACCGTATAGATCGAGGAAAACGGCGCGACCGGCAAGACTTTCCGACATCGATTTCATTACGCCCCATTGTTGGGACCCTGTAAGAATATATTGGCCGGGGGTTCGATTAATGTCAATACGCCGTTTTATCGAGGCAACCAGCTCCGGAGCATATTGAATTTCATCAAGAATCAAAGGGGGGGGATGATTATTCAGGAAAAGCTCAGGATCCTGCCGAGCGTTTTGAACATCAATAACAGGATCAAAAACAACTATGTCCGTTTCGATCCCCAATGTATTTTGAAGCAGTGTACTTTTTCCAACTTGTCGGGCCCCACTGATAACCACGACAGGAAAGGACTCAGCCAGCTTATAAAGTCTGTCTGTTAATATTCGCCTGATATACATGGCTTATTTTTAATGATAGCATCATTAAAAGTCAAGGTATTTATTCAAAGGCCTACATGTACTAAAAGGGCTGGAGCCATCCATGAAAAGATTTAGATTGCCCAAATTCAGGCTCTTCGGAATGCTTAAACTCCGGTTTCTAATAGCCTCCAAATTGATAAATTCTGATTTGGATTTTGCAGACTTGCATGATGTTGTCCAATGTGTCATCATCTGATTATTTTTAAGGAATTCCCATGCAAGAATAAAAAATGTCATTTTTCAAAGAGCGAAACGCAAGGTTTAAGGTTTCGTTTTGGAGGGAAAATATGATTGAAAAAACGATTCATCATGATTTCAGTCACTTAGATTATGAAAAGCTCGAACTTCAAAATCTCATTAATCTGGATGAGCTCGGAAAGGTATTAAATGACTTTTACAGGATAGCGCCCTTTCCAACAGCCCTTCTCAATCTTGAGGGTGAAGTTTTATTAGAATCCCATTGGGAACCGATTTGCGTTCAGTTCCATAGAGCAAGTCCGGAAACTGCTGCCATATGCACTGCAAGTGATACACATTTTAATGCTCAATTACTTGGGGGTGATGAGAAGCATATCTTATATAGATGCGGAAATGGGTTATATGATGCCGCTTCTCCAATTACAATTGAAGGACAACATCTTGGAAATTTCTTCATTGGCCAATTTTTATTGGAACCACCGGATGAAGAATTTTTCCGAAACCAGGCGCAAAAATATGGTTTTGAAGAAGAAACCTATTTGGAGGCCTTATCAAGAGTACCAATCACATCAGAGCACGACTTGAAAAACAAACTGGATTATTTATGCCATTTTGCAGAATTTCTCGGAAATATAGGGCTGAAAGAATTTCAGCGAGACAGGGCGGAGCAAGCGCTTCGGCAAAGCGAATCCTATATTAGAACGGTAATGGATAATTTTCCCATAGGCGTGGCTGTCAACTCTGTTGATCCCAGTATGGATATCAGTTACATGAATGACAACTTTCCAAGGCTTTATCGGACCACAAGAGAGGCTCTTGCCGAACCGGATGCATTTTGGAATTGTGTTTATGAAGACTCCGTTTACCGCGAAGAAATCAAAAAAAGGGTGGTGGACGATTGCGCCAGTGGCAACCCCGACCGTATGCACTGGGAAAGTATACCGATTACCCGTAATGGGGAGGAGACCACTTTCGTCAGCGCCAGAAATACACCTGTTCCTGATAAGCAACTGATGATATCGACCGTTTGGGATGTTACCGATCGGAAGCGCGCGGAAAAGCAGATCGAGATGAAGAATGAACAACTGATCGCAAAGCAGCGTGAGCTTACGCAGAGCGAAGTGCTCTTCCGGGGTTTGTCCGATAATATGACCAGCGGTTTTGCCATTTATGAAGTGATGAATGATGGTTCGAAAGGATCCGATTACATCGTAAAGAGTTTTAATAAGACCAGCCTGGAAATCGAGGGAAAAATTCTTGAGGAGGTCGTCGGAAAAAGCCTTTTCGATTTGCGCCCAACCATAGATGACTACGGATTGATTTCCATCTTGCAAAAAGTCTGGGAAAGCGGGGAACCAGCATACTTCCCGGTAAAAATCTATCAGGACAAAAAAATTTCAAATTACTACGAGAATTACGTCTTTAAAATTCCTTCAGGGGAAGTGGTTACCATCTATAACGATATTACCGACCACAAAAATGCCGAAATGGCGCTCAAAGAAAGCAAAGAACGATTTGAACTTGCCATGAACTTTTCGAATGACGGTATTTTTGATTGGGATCTGGAAACAAATGAAGTCTACTACTCCCCCGGTTGGAAGAGAATGTTAGGGTATGAAGAGGGTGAAATCAAGAATGATTTTTCTGAATGGGAGCAACTTACCAGGCCGGAAGACGTGAAATCTACATGGACGGTTGTCAATGAGCTCTTGGAGGGGAAGCGAAATCGGTTTGAGACGGAATTCCAAATGCGCCACAAAGACGGCCATTGGGTTGATATTCTATCACGGGCCAATGTCGTCTTTGATGAAAAGGGCAAAGGTATTCGGATTGTTGGAACGCACGTGGATATTACAGAACGCAAGAAGCTTGAGTCACGATTGCGTCACGCAGAAAAAATGGAGTCTATCGGTATTCTGGCAGGGGGCGTAGCCCACGATTTCAATAACATACTGGGGATCATTCTTGGAAATGCCGAGTTGGCCCTGGATGATGTCCCTGAGTGGAATCCGGCACATGAATTTTTGAAGGAAATCCGATCTTCGTCGCTCCGGGCAAAGGACGTGGTTCAGGAGTTGCTGAGGTTCAGCCGGAAGTCCGAGGCGCAAAGAAAACCAGTGGAAATTTGTCAATTGGTGAAAGACTCCATGAAAATGCTGCGAACCTCCATCCCCACAAGCATCGATTTTTCCCTGAATCTCCCCGAAAGTCCGAACTATATCCACGCCGATCCCACCCAGATCAATCAGATTCTCATGAACCTTGCATCCAATGCCGCTGATGCCATGGATGAAGAAGGGGGCGTTCTGGAGATAAGCCTCCAAAATTTGGCTTTCGACAAAAAGAACGAGGAAATGAATCTGGGACCCGGGGATTATATTAAACTCAGCGTGAAAGATACCGGCGCCGGAATTGAGACGGCTGACCTGGGACGGATTTTTGACCCTTACTTCACGACCAAAGATATTGGAAAAGGCACCGGGATGGGCCTTGCCATTGTATACGGGATTGTGAAGCGGCACGGTGCGGGTATCCGAATAGATACCAAGATCGGTAAAGGTACTACGTTCGAGCTCTTTTTTCCTGCGATAGAATTGAAGCCCGAGCCCGAGAAAAAGACGGAACATGCACTTCCCATGGGTACGGAAACTATCCTTTTTGTGGATGATGAAGCGTCGATGGTGAAACTGAACCGGCAACGTTTAGAGCGACTTGGATATACGGTTATACCTGAAACCGATCCTTCCGAAGCCCTGGCGTTTTTCAGTGACAAGCCTGACGCAATCGACCTCGTCATTACGGATATGACCATGCCCGGCATGACCGGAGACAAACTGGTTCAGAAGATCCTCGAAATCAGGCCCGACACGCCGATTATTCTTTGTACCGGGTACAGTGAAAGGATCTCAGAGGAGAGTGCGAAAAACTTAGGCATTCGTAAATATATTGAAAAGCCCATCGACATGGCGAATCTGGCAAGATCGGCCAGGGAGGTTCTGGATGGCAGTAAGCAGTAAGAAGTAGGCGGTAGGCAGTGCACAGTTACCGGCCGGGTTGTGCGTTCGCCTATCCATTAGCGGTTGCTACAAAGAACTGACAGAACTTTCTTCCAAGCAGATCGTTACGATTTGATCCATGGACATCCTATGGACTGAAACGCCTCAACTTTAATTCTTTGATCATTTTGAAATGCTTTAGATTACTTGATACAAGGGGTAAATTATTCTCCACGGCTGTTGCGGCGATTATTGCGTCACCGGATCTAAGTCCGGAAGCCAATGTGTATTCTTCAACATAAATGGAGGCTCGGTGACCTATGTTTTCACTGAATGGGAGGACGAGAAAACCGAAGGTCGTCAAGAAATCTTTTGTATGTTTGTGTTGCTTTTTGTTTTTTGCACACTGTAGAAGTTCCATGTAAGTTTGAGTGGAAAGGTACCTTTCCTCGGATGCTTCCATGATTCTTGCGGCTTTTTCATTGCCTCTCTGAGCCCAGATGAATATGTCTGTATCAAATATCATCGTATCTGAATTTCCGCAAATTGTCTAATTCGTCTAATACTGATTCCCTGGAGTCTTGAGATGACATGCCAAAGAAAGGGTGATCGATCATAGGCATATCCTTCTTTTGTGCCGTTGGAACAAGCACCCCCTTCACTTTACCGCGGTACAGGACTGTAACCTTCTCATTCCTGGCAAGCGCTTTAAGAATATCATTCATTCTGTATCTTAAATCGACGATTGTTGCTCTCATTGTCCATCCCTCCTTAATGTATAGTTCCAGTATACATTTAGGTTCGTTGGCATTCAAGTGTTTTTTCGTAAATAATGCCGATAAAGATAGAATGTTCACCCGATGCTCAGATTCAAATAGTGTAACGCCAAACCCCCAAATAACTGGCAAAATAGTGTAATGCTCATCCTCCGATAACCCCGCCGCGTTATCCCGCCAAAAA
>Ga0208901_1000421_pt1 | contig 21555 bp, 13 predicted proteins | sample AntAceMetag02UKF_FD_184764 | JGI IMG/M metagenome (GOLD analysis project Ga0208901, IMG submission 184764) | Saline lake microbial communities from Ace Lake, Antarctica - Antarctic Ace Lake Metagenome 02UKF (SPAdes) (version 2) | ecosystem: Environmental > Aquatic > Non-marine Saline and...
AGTTTATTAACATCTAAATATATTTCTACAAATAGATTTTCTAATCAGCTTATAGTAGCTGATATAGTTTTATAAGTATTAGGAAAGGTATAAAAAAAACTGTTATATTTAATATACCAAAGCAATGAAAATTTTGGTATTCTAACAGAATATGTAATAGCTCCTATTTTGTTAAAAGTAATATCTTTTACCAAAATAGTTTTAACTCATATCTGTTTTAATTCATTAATAGTAGTATTTAACATATCTTTTATGGAAATAATATGTAATTTTGTATATTTAATATCTACTTTTTCAGTCATATTTATAAATTTTTTTTCAATTATATTTTGAGAAAAATAATCAGAAATATGTACAGATCATCTAGCACCCCGATAATTATTTATAGATAATTCTTCTATATTTTCAAATGGCTGAACCTGAATTAATTCAGTTACAGCTCTTATAAGAGCTATTTTTTTGTCTATATGCGTTCCTGCACCAAAATTAGCAAATAATCCAACAGTTTTTATAAAAAATATATAAGTATATATACTAGTTCATTTAAGTTTTATTTGTATTAATCTCAATTTATCTATTTTTTTAAATTCTTGCAAATTTACTATTGTTTCTTTTAATTCAGGAAACTCTTTTTTTATACTATCCAAACTTATTCTTTTCACTTCTATATCATTTTTTCACTCTAAGAAAGCTTTTTGACAATATCTTTCTATTACTTCATAAATTCATCACAAAATAGCTTCCTCTTTAGTATTTCAAGCATTCAATCAATCAAGTCAATTATAATAAAACATTTGATAAGGAAGAGAAATTATTTTATTATCTACTAAATTAGTAAAAAGAAGATCTTTATTTTCTAATTTTCTTATAAAAGAAATATCTATTGAGTAAAAATTCAAAAGAACTTCCTTCATGATAACATATAATTTTTTACTATAATTTGTGGCTGTACTTAAATCTTTGTCATAATTATTTAAATCTATAGGCTTTATTTCTTTTTCCTTACCAGAATTTAACATTATATACAATATTGCTGATAATCTTTCAAAGGTTTCCATATACATACTAGCCATACATTGTTCATATGTAAGTCATTTACCTCCTTGTCTTATATATAAATCTCATAAATTCCAAATAGGTCAAAAATTTACTTCCAAAGATGAAGCAAAAACATTAAACCTTTGTTTAGTCTTATATTTTATATATATAAAAGATACTAATCATTTATTGAATATATCTAATTTTTTCAAGATACTTAAACAATTCAAATAGGTATCATATGGATTTATTTCTTTTATAGTATCTTTAGTATACATAAATAAATCATTTATAAAGGATAAATATATTACAAATAATAGTAAAAATAGTTAAAATATCCAGTTAAAATAAGGAAAAGTCGGTAAAATAGTAAAAAGTGTGTGGCTAAAACAAGAAAGACTGAAAGATGAGAGGTAAACAAAGATATAAATGCAAGTATTGCAAACATCTATTTCTAAATAAATCAAGAAGACTTTAACATATTTATTACAATTGTACAAAAATTTTTGCCTTTAACAGTGAATCAATAAACTTTCCCACTATAATAGTATAAATAATGCCTATTTTTTCTAAATTCTCTATCAAAGTTAAATTCTTATCATAGTGTAATAATAATTTCTTATAATCACTATTTATATGAATCTCTTCACATGAAACCCAATCATAAACATACATATTATCATTAAAATCCAAAAAATGTATATAATTAGAAATCTTATAATAAGAAGATAATTTTAGTTCTTCTCATTCTAATAAAATTTCCTTATTAGTGTTATTATACGAATGAAAAGGATTTGTTTTATTCATCCTTTTTAAAATGTAAAACATATAAGATCTATCAATATATTCCCAAAATCATTGAATATCAATATAAGAATCAACTTCTAACCATGGAGTAAATTGTTTTCTATGTAAATCCCTAACAAGAAGATTTAATATCTTCAAATTTCTTTTTTTTCATTTATATTTAAATCAAAATGACAGATTAAAAGGATTATCAATATCTACTTTATCTATAATAATTCAATATTTCTCTTTATTTGAGAAAATTTTAGGTCATTTCATCAATAAAAAAATATTTGGTGTACAAGTTATAAAATTGGATTTATTAATATTGGATTTTAAAAAATTGTATGTAATAGCTGATTCTTTATTGCTTTCTCCTGGAAATCACATTATTGCATAATTATGAAAAGATATACCAGCCTCGTCAAAAGACTTTATCTGTTTTAGTTTGTCGTCCAACGACAATCATCCAGTTCATTTATTTCATATTCATTCATTTACTCTATCAACAGCTGATTCTAATCCAATTCCACAAAATCTAGCTCATCATTCATACAGAATTTTACAGTTTTCTAAAGTATATAAATTATCAAAACGAGTTCTAAAATGAAATTTAAAATTTAATTTTTTCTTTCTAATTTTTTTTGCAAACTCAATAATTACTTTAGGTAGTATCGCTTCATCTTGAAAAGAAATGACATCAACCTTATTCTTTACTATAAACTCTATCCATTTATCGATAAAGAAATCATATGAAAAATCATTATTATAGTCAAACTGGTTATGGAAATTAATAGCACAAAAGCTACATTTGTTCCAGTAACATTTGTAAGGTAAGAACCTAGCAAATAGATTTCTTTCTCCTAATAAATAAAAAATATTTTGCTTGTTAAAATTAGTATCCATAAACATATTCAAATACTCTTCATTCAAAAACGATTTCTTATCAAAAAATAAAACTTCATCATTTTTCTTATATAAAACATTTTCTACTGTTGTTCTGTTTCCATCTATATAACTAACTATATCATTGAATGATTTTCAAAAATCATTATTGAAAATAAAAAAATCAAATATATTATAAAACCTTTTTTCTTCCTTCAAAAAAGTTATCCACTGTGTAAAATCAAACTGTTCATTAGCTCCTGAAAAATCAATTATAATTTTGACATTATTATTTTTCTTTTTCAATATATTAGAAACAATTCATGCAATTATCAATTCTGTAGGCCAGAAAACCTCTATTTTGAATACATTATTATCTAATCATATAGAAAAGACATTTCCAAAAATTGGTATTAAAACATCCTTAACAAATTCATTATCTTCTATATCCTTCAATATTTTAAAATAATCATCTCAACAAGTTAAATCATGCAAAAATAATAAGCCTGCAGATAACTCTATTTGGATATTCGAATCATTATAATAATCGTTATAATAATCTAGTATTTTAGTAAATATTCTAAAGGAAAAAAAAACATCTTGAATTAGAGGGACTGTAGTCATTTTTGAAAAATCAATTCTATTTTTTATAGTATTTATATTGTCTAAGATAAATATAGATTCATTTTTAAGATATATATATTCATTTTGAGTTGTTTTTCATTCTTTATAAGGAAGATACTTATTATTCAAAAAATCTTCTAATACAAGTTTATCAAAAATCCTGCCCCAAAACAAATTAGACAAATTAATATAATCTTTATTATTGCCACTTTTCAAAAAATCTAGTATACTAAATTTTGAAATAGTTTTTATTTTATTTATTCTAGTATCCATATGTTATATTTTTTTGACCTATATAAATATTATCTATTTTCTGACCAGATATCAGGAGTATATTTTGAAATAACAACGAACTTCTTCTTTAAATCACTATTTTTAGATCAATTTTTATAAATCTCATAAAGATTATTTAAATATTTATCATATATTTCTTTAAATTTATTGTTTTTCTCTATACAAACCTCTTCATTATTTAGATATATTAGTCAATAATCCAAAAATCATATTCTAGCATAAACTTCAAATATATATGAATAATCTTCTTCTTCTTTTTCTTTTTTAAGAAGTTTTTTTTGAAAAACTAAAAAAGAATTTAAATCTTCTTGATTATAAGATAACTTAAAATCAGCTAATAAATCTTTTTGTTCAGTCTTATGTAATGGAAAACTATCATCATATTTATTTATATATTCTACTAAATTAGTGTCATTTAACTTATAAATCAATTCATCATATTTATTAATCAATTCTAATGATATTTCCTTATCAATATTTAAATTTATTTCTATAAATAATTTTTCTATTCCATCTATAGTAGTTGAAATATTTATATAAGTATTGGGTATAGTATAGAAGAATGAATTATACTTTATATGCCAAACCAATGAAAATTTTGGTATTCTAACAATATATGTAATCACATCTATTTTTTTAATTGTAATATCTTTTAGTAAAATAGTTTTAACTCCAATTTCCTTTAACTCACCAACTGCAATATCTAATATATCTTTTATAGAATTTATATTTATTTTTACATAATTTATATTAACCTTCTCAACTATACTCATAAATTTCTTTTCAATTATATTTTGCGCAAAATAGTCAGATATATGTATATTTCATTTAGCTCACCAAATATTATTTATAGGAAGCTTATCTATATCATAAAATTTCTGAATTTGAGCTAATTCAGTTATAGCTCTTATAGTGGCTATTTTTTTATCCATATGAGTTCCAGCTCCGAAATCAGCAAATACTCAGGTACTCTTCATAAAGAATAAATAAGTATATATAGAAGTTCATTTAAGTTTTATTTGTATCAACCTCAACTTATCTATTTTATTGAAATTTTGTAAGCTTAATATAGTCTCTTTTAATTCAGGAAACTCTTTTTTTATACTATCCAAACCTATTCTTTTCACTTCTATATCATCTTTTCATTCTAGGAAAGCTTTTTGACAATATCTTTCTATTACTTCGTAAATTCATCATAGGATTGCCTCTTCCTTGGAATTTCCAGCATTTAGACCATCAACTCAATTATAATAATATAGCTGATAAGGAAGTGATATTGATGTATTATCTATCAAATTATCAAAAACCATTGTCCCATTATCACGTTTTTTTATCAAAGAATTATCTATAAGATAAAAGTTTAAAAAGATATCTCTCATAATAAGAGATAATTTTTTACTATAAAAAATAACTGTGTTTAAATTCTGGTCATCATATTCTGATGACATATCATTGCTTTTTTCTATATCATTAACATTTAATATAATATATAATATAGCAGATAATCTTTCAAATGTTTCCATATACATGCTAGCCATACATTGTTCATATGTAAGTCACTTACCTCATTGCATTATAGCCAAATCTCCTATATTCCAAATAGGTCCAAAATTTATCTTTATAGAAGAAGTATAAAGATTAAACTTTTTTTTATTTTTATAATTTATATCTATAGAATAAACTAATCATTTATTAAATAAGTCTAATTCTTTCAAAATATTTAAACAATTCAAATATGTATCATATGGATTTATTTCTTTTATGGTATCTTTAGTATACATAAATAAATCATTTATAAAGAATAAATATATTATGCTATAGTCATTACAAATAATAGTAAAAATAATTTAAAAATCCAGTTAAAATAAAGAAAAGTCCTTAACTTTTACTTGTTTTTCAGGTATTTATGAATAATATTACGATTAATATTTAGATTTAAAGTATAATTATATTATATGAAAGATTTTACATTACAGTTACAATGTTGGCAAGACTGCAATTTAGATTGCTTACACTGTTGGAGGGATGCTAAATTTGATAAAGTTAAACTTAATTTAAATATTATGGAGAATCATATTACTGAATTATATGACCATATGTTAAAAAAAGGTATAGAGACTTTTGATCTTAAAATATCTTGATGAGAACCCTTTCTTTATATAAATGATATAATACAACTACTAGATAATCTAAATATCACTAAAAAAACAAAATTAAGAATATATATTTTGACAAATGGAACTCTAATAAACGAGGAAACAATTGGATTATTAGAAAAATATAAAGAACAACTATACTTCCAAATTAGTATAGATTGATTAAAAGAGATACATAATAAAATTAGATGAGAATGAACATTTGAAATCAGTTATAAAAACGCTTTAAAATTACATAATAAGTGATTTAAAGTGAAATTACAAGCGGTTATAAATGAGCACAATATAAAACAACTAAGACAAATTATTAAGTTATTTTGTCTATCTCCTATGCCTTATTTTCAAATAAGAAAAACAATTCTATTAGGTAAATCAAAAGATATTAAAAAGAATAATGCTATAATCAAAAAAATGTATAATACTATAGCCGATATGTTACCATATATAGAAGAACATCAGAAAAAAATTCGACTATGATGTGATTCAGGACCTGCTATCAGAATAAATAATAAACTAGAAAAAATAATTTCTAAATGTGGAGTATTATCACAGGTTTTGTTAGGTATAGAGCCAAACTGAGACATAGTAGTCTGCCCGAGGCTTCCTATAAAAATAGGTAATATATACAAAGACAATATTATAAATGTAGTAGAAAAAAATTATAAAGAAAAAATAGAAACTTTTAAAAGTAGTAATAAATGTTTGTCGTGTGATTATTATAATAAATGTCAGTGATGAGATTTATGCAGTACATACTCTCATTACAATAATCTAGAATGAAATACTCCTTTATTATGTTCTCAATAATATCTCTATAAGAAGATTCTGTTAAATATTTTTTATAGATTAATTATATTTATGACCCCAAATACGACTATAAAGTTTATTCAAGACCTCTCCAAATTTACTCAAACCCAACTTATGATAGGGTTTTCTGTATATAAAGGAATCAAAAAATCTATGGATTTATGGGTACAAAGTGAACTACTTGATGAATTTTTAGATTTATGTGATAAATACAATTTATATTGTAAATATGATGTGAAATTTATATATACAGATACTGTAAAACAATTTAAAAAAGTAATATGAGCAAAGAATCTTACTACTACTAAGGTTTTTTGAGAATCTATAGATAGTCCTAACAAATGACTTATACATGTGTTTATATCATATAAAGAAGAATATGTAGATAAATTATATGCCTATGGATGGTATCCAGTAGTAGTAAAAAATAGAGTAATCTACAAAAGCTACCACGATCTTACAGAATTTGGTTATTACTTAGGTTATCCCGAATGTTGTAGAAAATTCTTTTTCCAAAAAAATGATTGGAGATACTATAATTTTCCTTATGAAATATATCAAAGATCAAAAGAATACGATTATAGATGCAATCCTTTTTGGAAAGATATATTTCCTATGTCATATATATATCATATGCCTTGTAAATTTGATTGCGCTGATACAATAGCTTATGTGAATAAAATAGAGAAAACTTTAGAGAAAGAAGATAAAAAATTATTGAAAAATATTAGAAAGTATATGAAACTTCCTATATTATCTATTAGAGAAAAAATAACATATGCCTTCAAATGAAATTTAATAGATAAAAACACTTGTATATATAACGATTATTATGAACTATGAGATAGCAGAGAAAGTGACTTAAGCACTTACATAAAGAAATGAAATAAAATAAAAATTGAAGATAATTTAGTTATATTTTATAATAATGATAATATAATCTATAAATATGATACTACTAAATCAGATGAAATAGAAAAAGCTTTTTTTATCCAATTCAAATAAAATATGTTAGTGTTTATATATAATAACTTCCTAGAACTACCCTTTGAAGAAAGAGAGATAAATAAATTGGAAGACAATATAATGAGAAAAGACAATATATACGAATTAATTACTAAAAAATATGTGTATAATTTGTCTGCTAAAGATAAGCTATCTAAGTTAGCTATACATATATCCAAAAAAGACAACACAAACACTTCCTGGGCATTATACTCTTATGTTTATGCCTTAAATCATCAATGGAAAGAAGCTATAGAATCAATAGAAAATACTATTGAGTTAGAAAAATGAGAAAATATAGATAGCTGGATGGATTTAGCTCATTTCCTTAGAAAGGAAAAAAAATATGAAAAATTATCTACTTATATACTATTGAATCTAGAAAAAATAATCGATAAATATGCATGAACCAAAAATATTCTGAAAAATTTAATAAAGAATAGTTAGATATATTATCTTATTCTAAGAAGAAATGAAATATATCTAAAAAAACTGTAGAATTAAATTAATTCTACAGTTTTTTTTATATTCTATATATTTATTACAAAATAATTAACTACTAATATACTCCATCTGTAAATATAGGCATATAGTTAGTTTTGAATCTACCATCATACTCTAATATAATTGGTGCTGCTTTTTCTTTCTGTGTAGAAGTCATATCAGTCCCATCTCATCCAAATGGATTATATATTTTGTTATTTGTAGCTGTAATTCCAAACCTATTTTCCAAATTATAATTAGAACTTATACAAACCACATCCATATCTCCATCTCATCATTCATCCTCCAAATCACATTTTACATTTCCAGCTAATAAGGCCTGTGGAGAATAATATGGTATCCATGCCTTTTCATCTGCGGTTTCTACATATACAGATGGTTTTACAAGATAGAATCTTCTAAAGTATTCTAAATCATATTTTTGTGCAGCCAATAAATCACAAATTTCTCCATCTGGATAAAAATAAGGACAATATGGAATATCGCTTCTAGAAGCTCCTAATGTATTGAAAGACCAAAGAACTCATCTAATAAGTATTTGATTTTTTAGTTCACTTTGAGACATAGCTTCTTGTGTAATAAAATCTGAATCTCAAGGAGTTCAAGAATAAGAAATAAGAGCTCCATCTGCATACATCAAAGCATCCAGATTAGTAACATCTTTATGCACATATATATTTCATCATTTATCATCTCTTCTAAGACTCAATATTCCTAATATACCTCAATCTCCATAGTGCATATTCTTTGTTATATATACATCTCATCATTCTACTATAAGAAGATGTTTATCTATAAATCCTACAGATTCTGATAATATTACTCATGCACCAGGATAATTACTGTCATTATTATAATAATATATATTAGTGTCTTTATATTCAAATTTATCTAATGGAGGACTTTCTATATTTAAAAATTTTAGGTCTGACATATCTAACCACTCTTTACTTCTTACAAAATCTGCTACTGATTTATTGATAATACTTCTAAGTTCTGCTTTATTCACAGTTCATCCCAAAGTAGGAGCAGTACCCTCTAATACTTGATTCAATTTATCATAACTTGTTGCTCATATAAGTCCTGAAATAGATACTGCACTTTGTGTACTATAAAATTCATCTACATCTAAATAATTATAATTATTTCTTCATACTATATCAGAATTCCATACCGCATATGTACCATCTAGATGTCTAACTCTAAGATGAGTAGATACAAATCATATTTCTTCAGGATTTAATGTATTCCCTGTCATAAGAGAAAATCATTGAGAAAAATCATAAGAAGTATTGTCTATAAGATTAAATTCATACCAATTATCGCATGAATCCCATTTATTTGCAACACCAATTCAATTAGTTGCATAAAGACATCTATCTAAAACATCATCTACATTAGTATTAGGATTTTGTTTTTTTACATATGTATTTATAGGTTCTCCATTAGAGTTGTAATCTATCATAAAATTTAAAGCATCATAATCTACACTTCCTGTTTTTAGCAAAGCGACCTCAAAATCTTTAGCCGTTCATTCTGAAGCTAAAGGTGGTAGTCCTGTTATTTTTGTAGAAACTATAGGTAATATAGATAAATATTTATCTATTGTTAGTTCATCACTCATATTTAATAAGCTACTGTTATCTATAATTTCATATACCAATTTTTCTATTCTGATTCTACCATTTGATCTATTATCTCCATCATGAGTAGGAACATAAGATTTAATATTGAATATATATTGTCAATTAGTTGGTTCTGCAGTATATGTTTTTGAAATATTCTGACTCGATCATGTATTCATAAAGGCATAATCACTATCTCATAGCATCTTATATAAAATTCATGATCATTCTTCCTCATCATATTGATTCAAATATACAGTATTATCATATACCAAATTTATAGTAATCTCTCTACCGATACCACTAGCTGGAATTAAAAGATTTCCATATTCATCTTTTAGTAAAATTCAAGCTATAAAATTATCATCAAAATTTCAAATTTTAGTATTTGATAAATCAGTAATATTAATTATTTCATTATTCACTGGTGTATTTGCATATATATGCCAGTTATATTCTTTTTCTGAGCTACAATTACCAGCTTGATCACATAATTTTATTTTGGCAGTATAATTTCTATCTCCACCTGTTTCTATATCATTATCTACCTTACTAATATCCCAGGAAACTGTTATCGTTGTAGAAAGCTCCACATCATTAGTACTAAATATAGCATCATTATCTTTATTTTCTAATTTATAGTTGATTGTTATAGGAGATTCTAAAATAGATCCTATATTAGTAAACTTTAATTGTCCCGAATCATTTGCCAATAAATCTCAATCTGGATTTTCCCCATCCAAAGTCACAGTAAAATCAGCAAAATCAGGAGCTACACTATCTACTTTATAAGTCCTGGTCCGTGTAGTTTGATTTCCTGCATTGTCTTCTGCACATAAATATAAATTATTAGTTCATTCTATAGTAGAAATAGAATTTCCATTCACAAAAGTATTGATTGAACTACAAGCATCACTACCCCATTTATATTTTGCAATTTTAATTCCAGATAAACCAGTATCAGCTACACTCAATGTGATACTTGTGTCGTTTATCCAAGTTAATCATCCTACTGGATTAGCTCCCAAAGTAGGAGCAGTTTTGTCTAACTTATAAGTACCTGACCATGTTTTCTTATTTCCTGCATTATCTTCTACACATAAATATAATATATAACTTCCATTTGTAGTAAAAGTTCTAGTATCATTATTATCAAAGTGAGTCCCTCAAGCCCAACAATCACTATTATTTAATCTATAATTACTAAAAGCAATTCCAGATCAACCAGTATCAGCTACACTCAAAGAAACATTTATGTCACTATTTTTCCAAGAAGTTGATGAGTTTGTAGCACTTGTAGTAGGAACGATTGTATCTATTTTATCTACATTGTATGCTATAGTACTACTATTGTTAGCATTATCTTTCAAAACAATACTACCTGCTTGATTTGAAGAAAAAATTTTGGAATATGTGTTTCCACTAACAGTCCATCAACTTATAGCATACATATTACATCCACTCTCAGAATCTGAACAAAGTATAGAAGTTGTTACAGTAGAATTGGTCCAGCCAGTAGGATTATAAGATACAATACCAGTAGGTGGAACTGTATCTAAACCAGTTACAGTATATCATACTGTTTTTACATTACCAGCCTTATCTTTCAAAGTAATATTACCTAATTGATTTGAAGAAAAAGTCTTGGAATAAGTACTTCCACTAATAGTCCACCCTGATATAGAAACCATATCACATCAACTTCCTCCTGTATCAGCACAAGTTATAGATACTGTTACTGTTGTAGAAGGAGTACTATAACCAATGCTTCAAGTAGGGGTTATTTCATCCCATTTCCAACATCTCATATTTCAAGTAGTAGAAGACAATTCTACATTTCAAGGACAAGTAGTTGATCAAAGAATACTACTACTTGTTGTAGTAGCACATATTGGATCTCCACTACCTCCATCAGTAGAACAATTTTTAGCTCAAGTAGCAGAAAAAGAGGTAGTATAAAACCCATACCGCTTAGCCTCAGTTACTCCACCAATAAGAAAAAACACTACGGATAGTAATCATAAAAAGAAGTAGTTTATTTTTTTTAGCATTTTTTATATTCCTAATAATAAATTATATAAGAATTAAACTCATTTTAATTATAATATTTTAGGCATCAAAGTCAAACCATTTTTCAAATAAACTCTAGAAAATCACATCTAACCTAATAAGGTTTTTTCATAGATGTTTATCCTCTAATGAATCTCTTTTTACAATAAGCTTATAGTCACTATTACCAACTATATTTTTTAACACTTTATCTTGAATAAATTCAAAAGAATAAGTAGGAGAAATATCTATACTGATAAATTTATCGTCTTTATTGATTTTCTCCCAATTTCCAGCAAGTATTTCTATATTATTATTATTTTCTATATTCATAGATAAATTTACTCTCTCTATTTCATTTTCTATACCATCCTTCAAAATATCATAAAAATCTCAAGCTACCAGCTTTTCTGTATGTCCTAAAAAATAAAATAACACTATTTTATAATCATAGGCATGGTATATATATTTCATTCACATTTTTTGAAGTCTAGATTCTATTTCTTGAATTACCGTCTCTTTATTCAAAACAAATATATCCCCACACAAAAAGTTTTTCATAGCTACAATGCTTTTTATTATAAATAAATTTAATAATTCTTTCAATTTTAGAGAAGAGATTTCTCCACTAAAGACAACTTTCTTGATTTAAATCGGTCGAAATGACAGTCTTTTTCTTGTATTTTTACTTTATTCTTCTGTTGAGAAGGATTTTTTCCATTCACAACTAATTCTTAATTACTGTTCCCCTCGTAGATAATACGAGACAAGAGTCGAAATGATATTTTTTTCCTATCTATATTTAATAATTATATTTTTTCAATTTTCTTAAGTTCCTCATCCCCCCGATTATCCAAATAAGTAGTCCATAAACCTTCGCAAATATCATATAATTTACATCATTCACATTTGGCAGTTTTTTTTCTTCCAGCTTCTTGTCTACCTTTCACAGCATCAGGATTCTGGAAATCAGGTGCAGAATGAGTTACATTGGAATAAATTTTTACTTCCATCAATTCTGATATATTATCACTTTCTATATAATCAGCAAAATAACACAAAGGCACATATCTTACTCTATAAGTCATATTATTTTGATTTCCCCAGTCCAACAAATCTCTAATATAAGGAGCCGCCTCTGATATTCTAGGCATAAGTTTCTCAAAATTATCATGTACTCATCCTACATTAGGATCTGCAAATATAAATTCTGAACTACCATTTAGTCATAATTCTTTTATCTTTTTTCCTATTTCTAGTAGATCTTTATAATTTCATTTTTCTATAGCAGTATTGCTTGCCATTCTATTTGATGGAAATCATAATTTATGGAAATTTTCTATTCATTTTAACATAGCTTGATATGATATAGGATTTTCTGTAAGAAAATTATGTTGTTTGGCCTCTGCCCCATGTAAAGAAAACACAATAGACTTCAAAACATCCAAGTCTAGCAATTTTTTTGTAAATTCATAATCTGCAAATATAATTCCATTAGTTACCATATACATATTAGAAAATTTTAAAGCTTTGATAAACTCCATAATTTTCCAAAAATCCTCTCTTATAGTCACCTCTCATCATATTATTTCCAAAGTATCTGCACCACTCTTTTTAGCATCATATATACTATTCAAAACCTCTTTAGTACTGTGATTTATATGTCTTTTGTTCAAATCTATACAAAATCTACAATGATTGTTACAGGCATATCATACGAATATTACTACTTTCTTCTCCTGTTTTTGCATTTATCTAACAGATATTATAGGATTAAATTCAAAATTACTAAGATTTTCCTCTATATTTATAGATTTTATATCCTCCTGAGAAAATGCTTTGATTTCTGATGATCCATTATGAGGAATATATCATTCATGTACTCACATACAATATTTTTTTAGAGCACAGCCTTTGCATTGATCCAAAAATTCAATCTCTACATCTGGCAAAGTCCTCCACAAATAAGGCCAAAGAGATTTATCTACTGTACATAATGGAAAATGATATAATTTAAAATCCTTCATTATAGAAGAATATTTTTGGAATATTTCTTTATTCTGATCCATAACTTCTGTATATGTAACTCCCACTTCCTTTATATTGTGAATAGCATGTCATTCAAATTCCATAAATATAGTTACCACATTATCTACTTCTGGAAATAACTTCAATATTAATTTATAAATTTTTTCTAAATACTTATAAGAATACTTTGTAATAACTGTTCTTACCTCTATGATTTGACCGTTATTTTTGTATTTTATAATATTGAAAAGTGCTTTGATAACTTGTTTGAAAGACCCATCTATTCATACTACTTTATCATGAGTTGCACTATTGTATCCATGCAAAGGCAGTACTATTTGATAATTATCAATACTAGAAATTCTCTTTGCAAACTCTTCGTCAGCAAATCTTTTTCCATGAGTAAGTTGTACTAACTGACTTTTTGGGAAATTTTTTCTAATATAACTTAGTATCTCAAAATACTCAGGGTTCATAGTCGGCTCCCCTCCTGTGATTACCCAAGTATCAGAATATTCTCCAAAACGTTCAAATTGAGCCTGAAATCATCAAGTATATTTATCTATACTTTTTTTTATTTCCTTCAAACTATATAACTTATTATCTCATCTCCATCATACAGGATTGGAACACATCACACACTTCTGGTCACAACCAGACCATATACATATATCAGGCATATTATTATCTTAGATAAAGTAATTTATTGTTTCAATAGTTTATAATTTATTTCTTTTCACTTTCTTTTCTACCCTTCAAACTTGTAGCTATCATAGCAATAATAACAACTAGAGCAAGAGCTCCAAAAGCCATATAGGTCCATTTGTCGTTCATAAATTTAGTTCCACTATCTGAAGCTCATAAAGTTATTTTATCTGACTCTCAACCATTTAATACTTCATTTCAATTTTCAGGTTTACTAGTTTCTGAAGTCTTGAAAGCATTCATTTGTAATTGAAGTTCATTATCTCCTATATCAAAACTAAAAGACATATTGGTAAATAAATTTCCTACAAAACTTTTGTCTGTAATACTATCAAAAACTCCTACAAACACCAAATCTTCAAATACACTATTTTCTTTCAAAAGTTCTGAAATATCAGCTCATTCTCATTGAAAATATTTTGAATCTATAGATTCAAACATAGATTCTAAATCCTCTACAATATCTGTATTTGTGATATTTATTTCTTCTTTATTTATCTTTAGAAATATTATTTCTCCCTTACTTTTAAATTGCAATATACCTACCTTCTCATCTAGTGGTTTCAATTCTTCTCACATAAGTTTAGAATATTCTACGTCATGATAGAATTTCTTTATCTGTAATAATATAGGATTGATTTGTGCTATTTCACTTTCTCCCTTCAATTCTATATAAAGGTCTTCCATCATTTCAGAATCTAACAAGTCATCTATATAAGATTTGATACTATCAGCATCAAAGAAACCATATAAAAGCTTAGTCCCTCATAAATAATTATCTTCTGCAAATTTGGACTTAGACTGACCGTCAGAAACATAGTGATCTATGGTTCTTTGGATACTTAATTTACTTATAGATATATAGAAATAGTTATCTAATATAGTATAATAAAAGGTGATAGGGAAATAAAAATCTTGGAAAGGAATAATGTATATTTCCTCGTTGTTATAATCCTCTACCATAGGTTTGATAAGAGCTGAATACATCTTATTCTCCATACTACCTGAATTTCTTCACCCCATCTCATTAGCAACCAAATCCCTAAGTTTTTTGATAAATTCCTTAGCTTTCAATTTACTTTTGAATTCTATAGCTAGGAAAACATCCAGTTTCTCTGCATCCCAAGCACTTAGAATGCTTTCATCTATTCATCAGAAAGAAAGCATAAATTCACCATCTATATAATCTAGGAAATCATCTCATCATAATACCTCTTCGTTAAATTCTGCTAAACTTCTTTGAAAATAATAAGCTTCACTATTTTTTTCTGCAGCCATAGAATCTATTTTTTCTTTAGCTTTGGTCATATCTATACCAAATATACCTCAAAAGGTTCATATTCTAAGTTTAGGATTTTTGATAAAGTCTAGATTTTCTAATCATAAATCACTAAATAATGAAACAAGCAACTCGAATTCATTGTCATTTATAACTGGAATAGGAGTCATAAAGAAATCCACATCAAAGCCATCTTTTCTATCATTGATTATAATTCACAATGGATCTAAGTTTGCTCTCCATATTTCTCTATACTTTAGAACATTCTCTTGATAAGATTTTAGTTCTTCTCTACTAATAGAAGATAGGTCGTAATCAACATCATTTACATTGATACTATCCCAAAACTCTCATATTTTCTTATCTGTTACTATAGATTGGTCTATAGTATATCTATCAAGTTTATCTTGAGTTATAGATAATATTTTATTTAGTCCATCAAAATTATTTACCTTTTCATTTATAAGTTTTTCATATCCCCATACATAATTTTGTAAATTGTATAAATTCATATAATCATTTATTTTTCTTTTCATTTTGATATAATTATCAAAACTTATAAGATTTTCAAAGAACTTATCTCATACAAAGAAAAACATATCTTTTTTCTTAGCTTGCTTTTTCATCCATACATAACGGAAATCATCAGCTTGATATACAGATTTTTCCTCTTTTAGGCTAGTAAGATTATCTAAAGCTTTTTCAGAACTAGCTATATATATATAATCTCAAATAGTTACAGCTACTTTTGGCTTTTTACCTGGTACTAATACTCCCTTATCTTCTTTGTGGATAATTACTACAATGCTTGGTGAACTTAAATCAATATCAGACATCACCACTATAAATTCATGTTTTAGATTATCTTTGATAGTATTCCAATCTTCTATATCAAACCATACCATAGATAAATCCTTAAGCTTTTTCAATATTTGAAGACCTGAACTACTATTTACCAAAGTGTTTTTACTTTCTAGTAATTGGAACATAAATTCCGGATTACTTACATGGAAAAACATACTATCTGAAGGTATTTTCTTGTATATTTCAGGTATATCTTTGACTTCTGTATCCCCTATAAGCTTTTTGTAATCTTTGTATACTGGCTCTGCAATTCATTTCAATTCTTCTATATCCTTATTTTTCTTCAAAGCTTGTTCATAGCTATAGTTTATATCTTTGTAAGCTAAGGTATATGTAGAATTTTGGAAATATTTATCCTTTATATAAGCATACATATCTATATATACATCTATAGGTTCTGCTTTATTTTGGTTATTTTTCACATATTCTTCATATTTGATACGCAATTTATGTGCATCTCACAGTCCACTTCTAATATTCTCTATATCTTCTCATATCTCTAATTTCAAATCATCATCTATAAAATTTGCTGCTTCCAATAATTCTGAAATAGTAACTTTTTCTTCTCATGCTTTAAAAGTTTTTCCACTATATTCCATATTATAATCTATATCTTCCATTACATCAGCTACAGCTTGTTCTTTAAGATCCTTATATATTCTTTCCTTTCCTAACTCTTCTATACTAGGATAATATCCATTTTGATTTTTATACATTTCTATAATCCTTTGCAAGCTATACAAAAATGAATCATAATTAGAACTTTCATATCACAACCCAAAACTCGCCTCTAACAAATCATCTGTAATGAAATTATTATTGAATAATATTCTAGAAACTTTGTATTCTACATCAGATTTCGGTATTGAACTTAATATTTTTTCTAATTCACTATCATCTTGGTCACCGTAATAATAGCTATCTCCTCTGAAAAGATTAGTATAAAATTCCTCGTTACCCTCATATGTTTCCATTACTATTAGTTTTATTTCTCTTTCTATAATCTCATTATATTTTATATTTCATCCATATTTACCCTTCCAATTATTTAGCCCTACTAGATACTCCTCTACCAAACTCTCAAGTTTTTTAAATTTTTCTCCAGATGGATATTCTGAATTTTCTTCTACTGTAGTCACTTTTAGTTCAGTAGGGTCTATAGGTAACGATTGAACTTCAAGAACTTCTTGAGAATAAACAATATGAAAATTAGTTAATAATATATTAAAAACAAAAATAAGTAATACGATTTTCTTTATCATTTTGATTAGAGTTAGATATAAAAAATAAAGTGATTTTTTCCGATTTCAATGTATAATTTAAAAGGTATAATGTAAAATTATTAGTTTTATTCTATAGCTAAAAAAAACAATGTAGCTTATTTATACCTTATAATTAAATTTAGTTTTTCTAAGAAAAGAAATAACAAACTAATTGTATATAAAATATTTATATTTTCAACAGAAAAAAAGATGTAGCGATGCTAAATCTCAATTCTATATATCAAACGCTAAAAATATCAGCGACAAAAAATCTTAAATTATCTTAAATATATAAGTCAGCAAAGACTAACTACTAATAGTTATATTTCATTTTCATTCTTTATATTTTCACTTTTTTTATCTATTTCATCCCAAAAATCTCTTACAAAAACATTTTTATCCTCATCATCTATTCATAATCAAGTTTCCAAATGATTAGAAACAAATCCTCTCTCATGACTATGAAGACATATTTTTACAAACTCCAAAGAATCCGGATGCCATACATTATATCATTGACTTTGTAAGTATCTCATCTCACGAATTGCAAATGCCCAGGCATCTCTTTCATCAATAGCTTTAGAGTTTCATCTTTTTTTAATATACCATTTTGGCATACCCTTTCCTTTTTCCAAAAAGAGAAATGTACGATATTTGAAAAGATTATAAACTCATCTTAGGAGACCCTGAATTTTAGCTCTTCTAACATCTTCTCTTCGAACAAAATATTTATCTATTATATTATGAGTATGTCATATTTCATGAAATAAACTTAACAAAAAAGTTTTATTATCTATTTCATCTTTTACAAATCTTACTTTTTTATCTAAACTATAAGCGTAAAATTTATCCGATTCTACAAATGTATATCAAGGAAACAAAAAACTTGATAAGTTTATATCTTTCTTACCATCTTTTTTCAAAATAATATCAAATCCTTCTCATTTTTCTTCCATAATTACAGAAAAATTCCTATCTGTATCCAAAACAGATTTTAATTCTTCAGATCTTTTTTGCTTCTCTTTCTCTAAAGCAACAAGAGGCTCTAGTTTTGAAACAGCTTCCAACCACTGCTTATCCATATAGATACAAATTTATAATTAATAAATTAATACTTTTCTTATACGAATTAATCAAAAAATGTCAACACCTTCTAAAAAGAAACAACAATAGCCTTTCCGCAAGGAAAGAGGCTAAAACGAAACAACAGGTAAAACAACTAAACAAAAGAAAAAAATACAGAAAACAAATACAGAAAACGTACAAAAAGAATACAGAACTGCTCCAGCCTGCTCCGCAAGGAGCAGAAGCTGAAATAAGAACTCCCCTAACAGCGAAATGATTTTGAAATTCTGGAGTTTATATTTTTTAAGAATTAGTTCTATATATTATCACAACATTATTAAAAAAACCGTCAACCGTTGTTGTGATTTGATTCAATTCTGTCCCGTTAGGGAAAAAATATAGCGGAAGAATTTCAAAATCATTGAGCCCTTACTCGGTTAACTTATCCCTAGCTACATCATAATTTGGCTCTAAATCAAGTATCATAAGCCGATATTTTTTAGCACGAGTTTTTTCTCATATTTCTTCATAAAGCATTGCTACTCATTCTATATACATCAAATTCTCTGGTCTAAGTTTAAGCGCTGATTTAGCACATTCTATAGCTTCTTCTAGATTATCTTTATTATATACTATTTCTGCTTTTGTAATCCAATATCTAGGATTATCTTCTCTAAGCTCTATAGCTTTTTCTATAAGCAATAAAGATGTATCCATTTCACTATTATTCAAATATATCTTACTAAGATTCCATATAGCTTTATGATTATTCACATCCTTTTGAATTAATTTTTTCAATAAAGGAAATGCTTTTTTATCTTTTCATAAGTTCAAATATAAATCTGATAGATTATCCAAAACTACCGGTTCATCAGGAACAACTGACAAACATTCTACTAATTTTTTCTCATAATTATTTACATCTCATCTATTTTTGAATCTATCAGCTTCGATTAAAAGTCTATCAACCTTTCTTTTGATAAGTTCATTTTGTATATTAGCTTTTATTTTCTCTTCTTTTTTCTTATCATCTTCTACTGTTTTTGTAACTACAGCTGTTTTTATACTTGGGTCTTCCTTAGAAGTAATTATTACTTCTTCTTTCTTAATAACTGTTTTATCTTTTTTTGGTGATTCCTCTTTATTATCTGTTCATTCCTGAGCTGAATCACTAGGTAAATCACTATTTTCTAATTCATTTTTTTCTTCAACTTTAGATTTCACAACTTTTTCTTCCTTCTTTACTAATTCTTTTTTCAAGTCCCTAAGAGATTTTTTCTCTTTTACTTTCCTAAACATTTTATAAGGAACCAAAAAAATCTTTTTGATAAACCAAATTATAAGGCCTTCAAAAATCATAATTAATAATAAGGCTGTAAACGTAAGCCATATATATATTTCTATAGATAACATACAATTAATTAATATTATTTTTTAAAGTCCAAATCATCTACATCCTCAGTTCTCATAAATCAGTCTTTATTTTTCAAAAATACGGTTCTACTTATGATATTATATCATATCACTCTAAAAGTATCATCCTCTATTTTTATCTTTTCTCCCTTTTTTGGATAGTTTTTTAACTCACTCTCATACACTGACTTTTCATAAGTAAGACAACATTTCAACTTCCCACATATACCTTTATTTCTTTCTAATCATTGAGCTTCTAGATTTTGAAGTCAAATTATTTCAGTTTCTACAGTCTCTATTCTACATTTATTCTTGATACAACACAATTCTAAACCACAAGGTCCTACACATTCATAAGATATAGGATTCATTCTGATTCTATCTCTAGCTCCTGATTGGAATAAAAAGAAATTCATTCCTATTACCTCTCTCAGCTTATTCAAATGAGGTCTAAAATCATATCTTTCTGTAGAAAAGAAATATAAATAAACTTGTCTTCATGTTATATCCATTCTTCAAGTTATTGGGAACATGCCTGGAAAAAGAGCTTTAGCCTCTATTTTCCAATCTTCAAATATTTCCAAAGCTTGTTCATTGAATCTATTGAATTTTTCAATCTGTCCATATTTTAATTTATACAAAAATTCTCAATCCATATTAGTCTCACATGCATGTCATATATTAATTCAGATAAACTTTTTACCCTCTTTAGTATATACAACCTTATCTCAAACTTTTACCTCACTCTCATCTATTTCAACTCATTTCAATTCAACTATCTTTCAAGTCAACCAATCTTGCAAAAACATATATTAGTATATTTAGTTTATTAAATTTCACCCTTTTATTATTTCTTATCTAAAAGACTTTTTCTTTGGTGAATGTTATTCTATCAATTAACTCTTATATTTCTTTCTCAATTACTTAATTTTTAGTAACAAGTCATAATATAATAATATTTTTCTAATTTTCAATGAGAAAACTTCATTTATTAATTATAATTCAAAATGCACCACTAATCATTATAATGTAAAATACTATTTCAACATTAATAATATTAGCGATGCATAACAATAATAAACAATTCAAACACCTAAATCAAGAGCAAAGAGTAGAAATTTATGGTTTACTCTGTAAATGACTATCTTATCGTAAGATTGCTAAGG
>Ga0208901_1000423_pt1 | contig 21515 bp, 15 predicted proteins | sample AntAceMetag02UKF_FD_184764 | JGI IMG/M metagenome (GOLD analysis project Ga0208901, IMG submission 184764) | Saline lake microbial communities from Ace Lake, Antarctica - Antarctic Ace Lake Metagenome 02UKF (SPAdes) (version 2) | ecosystem: Environmental > Aquatic > Non-marine Saline and...
GTGCCCTATTCACAGACCGTTCCCTTGAAATACGCCATTGATAAAGATAACTGCATCTTTTTCAAGAATGGGAAATGCAGGGCATGTGAGAAATTCTGCGAGGCAGGGGCGATTGATTTTGATCAGCAAGAAGAGGAAATGACATACCATGTAGGCTCTGTGATTATGGCCCCCGGATTTAAGTCTTTTGATCCAAGCCGGTATGATACCTACTCATACAGCACCCTTCCGAATGTCGTTACGTCTTTGGAATTTGAGCGTATTCTCTCCGCGACCGGTCCTTTCATGGGCCATCTTGCAAGGCCTTCCGATGAAAAAAAACCCGGAAGAATCGCCTGGTTTCAATGCGTGGGTTCCAGGGATATGAACCTTTGCGACAATGGCTATTGTTCTTCAGTATGCTGTATGTACGCGGTCAAACAGACGGTTATTGCAAAGGAACATAGCAAGGTCCCCTTGGATTGCTCCGTATTTTTCATGGATATGCGGACCCACGGGAAGGATTTTGATCGCTACTATGAAAATGCCAAGGAAAACGGGGTGAATTTTATCCGGTCCCGCGTTCATTCCGTGGAACCCCTGGAGGGGACGGATGACCTTGTGGTGCGTTATGTGGATGAAGAGGGATGTCTGCAGAAAGAGACATTTGATATGGTTGTCCTTTCTACAGGGATGGAAATCGATGAACATGTTATCGACCTTTCAAAGCGCCTCGGCATTGATCTAGATCAATACCATTTCACCCAGTCAGATAGTTTTCACCCTGTAGCCACATCCGTGTCGGGAATTTATGCCTGCGGTGCCTTCACCGGTCCAAAGGATATCCCTCAATCGGTTATGGAGGCCAGCGCCGCTGCCTGTGCGGCGACAGAGCATTTGGCCCCTGCGCGTAACACCGAGACAAGAGAAGTTGTTACGCCGCAAGAGAGAAACATAGCACGGGAGGCTTCGAGGATAGGGGTTTTTATCTGCAATTGCGGGATAAATATCGGAGGAGTGGTAAGGGTCCCGGAGGTGGCGGAATTTGCAAAGACGCTGCCCCACGTGGTTTATGTGGAGGAGAACCTCTTTACCTGTTCGCAGGATACACAGGATAAGATGACGGATGTCATCAAGGAAAAGGGCTTGAACCGCGTGGTCGTTGCCGCGTGTACGCCCAGGACCCACGAGGAGTTATTCCAGGAAACTCTCATCAATGCAGGCCTGAATAAATATCTCTTTGAGATGGCCAATATCAGGAACCACGATTCCTGGGTCCATGCTGACGATCCGGATGCAGCCACGGAAAAGGCGAAGGACCTCGTGCGCATGGCCGTGGCCAAGACTGATCTATTGAGCCCTTTGCAACAAACGGATCTATCCATCACACAGTCCGCTCTCGTGGTTGGCGGGGGCGTCTCCGGTATGACGGCGGCCCTTTCGTTGGCCCGCCAGGGTTATCCTGTCGATCTTGTAGAAAAGACCGATTCGTTTGGTGGGAATGCCTTGACGCTTTACAGCACACACAAGGGTGAGAAGGTAGTAACCTTTGTAAAGGAACTTGTCGACGAATTCACCTCGGAAAATTTAATAACCATTCATGAGAATTCCTCTATTACCGGTGTGGATGGATTTATCGGTAATTTTAAAACCGAAGTGACGAAGGGAACCTCCAAAGAGACGATCGAGCACGGCGTAGCTGTTTTTGCAACCGGCGCCAAAGAATATAAACCTGACGAATACCTGTACGGAAAACATAAGGCGGTTTTGACGCATTCGGAAATGGATCAGCTTTTCCAGAATGACGATCCCCGGCTGGTTAAGACTCAAAATGTGGCATTTATTCAATGTGTTGGGTCGAGGAATGAAGAACATCCCTATTGCTCAAAGGTTTGCTGCACACATACCGTTGAAAGCGCGTTGGAAATCAAGCGCAGGAATCCGGATGCGGAGATCTATGTCTTTTACCGGGACATGAGAACCTATGGGGCCCGGGAAGATCTTTACAGAAAGGCAAGGTCCGAAGGAGTTCTTTTTATCCGCTATTCCAAAGACGAAAAGCCTGTGGTAACCGCGGATGGCGACGGGGTGGCCATTGAATTCAGGGATCCGATTCTTGATCGGAAACTCATTGCCCGTGCAGATATCCTTTGCCTTGCCACGGCCATTGTTTCCCACAAGGACCATGCCATGGCCCAGTTTTTTAAGGTTCCCATAGATGCTGATGGATGGTTCCTGGAAGCCCATCAGAAATTGAAACCGGTTGATTTTGCCAATGATGGCGTTTTCCTCTGTGGTATGGCCCACTACCCGAAGCCAATCGATGAAAGTATTGCACAGGCCCAGGCCGCTGCATCAAGGGCATTAACCGTCCTTTCCATGGACACCATCAAAGTAGGCGGTATTGTCTGCTCTATTGATGCGGAACTCTGTTCCGGGTGCCTTGCATGCATCAATGTATGTCCTTACGGGGCAATATCTTTCAACGACGGCAGCAAGGTTGCTGAAGTAAACGAGGCTTTATGCAAAGGCTGTGGCGCTTGTGCGGCCACCTGTCCTTCCGAGGCCCCGGTTTTAATGGGATTTAGTAATAAAGAACTCTATGCTCAGATCAAGGCAGCGTTGGTTGCCTGATTATTTTAATGAAAGATTATGAGGAGAGCGTTGTGAAAGAAGACGGATTTGAACCAAAAATAATTGCTTTTATGTGCAATTGGTGTGCCTACGGGGCGGCCGATCTGGCCGGTGTCAGCCGATTGACCTATCCCCCCAATATTAGGCCTGTGCGCGTTATGTGTTCGGCCACTGTATCGCCTCATCATATTTTGAGAGCTTTTCAAGATGGCGCCGACGGTGTGCTGGTCGGGGGCTGACACGTTGGCGACTGCCATTACCTGTATGGTAATTACATGACGGTTAAAAGGATTACGTTCTTGCAGGGACTGTTAGGGATGTTGGGTCTTGGAGAGCGGTTGGATCTGGCATGGATTTCTTCGGCGGAAGCCCAGAGATTCGTTCAAGTAGTTACGGATTTTACGGATAAAATAAAATCATTGGGGCCGAATCCGATTTCGACGTTTTCCGATAAGAGCAAGGCGGCAGCTGCAGGGCTGCTGGGATTGGATTTGAAGGAGACTGTTTATGAACAACAAAGTCAAAACCTGGCTTGAAGACGGCACTATTGATGTCTTTCTGGGATATAAGGAAATAGATCATCATCCGTTGCCCTATTGTTTCGTGAAAGAACGTCTTGACGAGGTGGCGGATCTTGTGCTCAGTCCGGTGCGCTACTCTCTGGAAAAAATTGCCACGCATATGGCTGCAGAGGAACCGGGCATTAAAATCGGAATGCTTGCCCGTGACTGCAACGGTCGGGCACTGAATGTTTTGTATCTCTGGAATCAGCTCAATCCGGACAATATAACCACCCTGGATGTAAATTGTTGCCCTTCCCGGCTTAAGGAACACGGGGATTGCTCCTATCTGGAGCCTGAAAGCGTGGGCGCCTACAAAAAGCAAGTGGGTGTAGACAACAATATGCCTCTCGAAGATGTGGAAGCTTATGGCGGGACAGAGCGTCTCGACAGATGGATGTACGAATTTCAAAAATGCATCAAGTGTTACGGTTGCCGGAATATCTGCCCGGTTTGCTTTTGCAAGGAGTGCAGTCTTGAACATGATGAGCTCGTTAGAACCGGGCCGCTTGTTCCTGACGTGCCTATCTTTCATATGGTGCGGGCCGTGCATATGGCCGGGCGTTGTATCGATTGCGGGTTGTGCGAGGATGCCTGCCCGATGGATATCCCGTTGCGATTGCTTTACCAGAAAGTCAATGACCTTGTTGTGGATCTGTTCGACTATGAGACCGGGACCAGTGTTGAGCAACCTCCTTTCAGTATATTGGGTGATAGCGTAACGCTGGAACCTAAGCCTATTGGAGTAGCATCGGCGGACTCGTCCCTATAACCTAGACGCAGCAATTAGCTTTTGAGCAATTAGCCGTTAGCTTAATGATGTAAACAGTTTAGATTAGTCTTTTCTGTATTTCAACTTTCACTTTTTGATGCTGCGCCGTTTTTCCGTAAACGATTTATTTTATAGGGCTATGTAACCGCTAAGCGCTAACTGCAGCTTTTAGGTATAATAGTAAGGAGTCGGAAATGGAGTGTAAATTAGTGCCATCGGTCTGTTCATATTGTGGAACAGGCTGTGGAGTTCTTTTTGAAGTGATCAATGGAAAAATCGCCGGCACATTACCGATGAAAACCCATCCGGTAAATGAGGGAAAGCTGTGCATCAAGGGCTGGAATCTTCATGAACATGTGAACAGTTTTATGCGATTGAAGCAACCTTTGGTCAAAACCTTCGGCAGATTCATCAAAACCGACTGGGACGAGGCAATTGGGCTCACCGCGGATCGATTCCGGGAAATTATCGAGAAATATGGTCCTGACAGTATTGGTGTTCTGGTCTCTGCCAAGATCACCAATGAAGAGAATTACCTGGCCCAGAAATTTGCCCGTGCAGTGATTGGCACCAATAACGTGGATCACTGCGCCCGTCTCTGACACTCTTCCACGGTGGCCGGGCTGGCCGCCGCGTTCGGGAGTGGGGCAATGACCAACTCTATTGCGGAAATCGAGGATTCGGGCTGTATTTTTGTCATCGGTTCCAATACAACGGCCTGTCACCCTTTAATCGCAAGGCGTATTATGAGGGCTAAGGAAAGGGGAGCGAAACTGATTGTGGCGGACCCAAGAAATATACAGCTCTCCCGCTTTGCAGACGTGGCAGTCAATCAACGATTGGGAAGTGATGTGGCCTTGCTGAATGGTATGATGCACATCATTATCAAAAATGGCTGGCATGCAAAGGAATATATCGCACAACGAACCGAAGACTACGAAGCCCTTGAAAAGAAGGTTTATGAGTATACCCCTGAGAAGGTCCAGGCCATTACCGGGATCAGTCCCGATGATCTGGAGGAGATGACGGAACTCTACGCCACCCATCCACCAGCGAGTCTGCTGTACGCCATGGGCATAACCCAGCACACTACCGGTGTGGACAACGTCAAGTCTTGTTGTAACCTGGCGATGCTATGCGGGAATGTGGGAGTGCACGGAGGGGGTGTGAATCCATTGAGGGGGCAGAACAATGTCCAGGGCGCCTGCGATATGGGTGGATTACCCAACGTCATGACAGGCTATCAGCCGGTTGCTAATATCGACGTACGGGAGAAATTTTCCAAGGCATGGGGAAGACCGCTTTCAGACAAGCCGGGTTTGACCATTACCGACATGATCCCGGCTATGTTGTCAGGCAAGTTAAAAGGTCTATATGTAATCGGCGAAAACCCGAAACTGAGCGATCCGGACTGGAACCACCTGGATCATGCCATGAAAGAGTTGGAATTCCTGGTGGTTCAGGAACTCTTCCTATCAGAAACCGCCCAGGTGGCGGATGTGGTTTTTTCTGCGGCATCGGTGGCCGAAAAAGAAGGTACAGTTACCAATACGGAACGTCGTTGCATGCAAATCCGAAAAGCGATTGAGCCCATTGGGAATACATTGGCCGATTGGGAAATTGTCAGCAGGCTTTCAACCGCGATGGGATATGAGATGAACTATGAGTCCCCGGAACAAATTTTCAATGAAATGGCCTCGTTGACGCCAAAGAGCTATTCCGGAATGACCTATGAACGAATCGGTCTGGACGGCCTTCAATGGCCTTGTCCGGATACGGAACATCCGGGAACCCCATACCTGCACAAGGACCAATTTGCCCGTGGTAAAGGCAAGTTCTTTGCCGTCGACTACAAGGATCCTGCCGAAATGCCGGACGAAGAATATCCGTTTTTCCTGACCACCGGGCGGATGTTCGCCCATTTTCACACCGGCACAATGACAAGGACTTCTCCACACCTCGATGTGGAGCAGAAAACGGGGTACGTGGATATCCATCCCAAAGATGCGGCAGGGTTGGCAGTAAAGAATGGCGACGTAGTCGTTCTTTCGTCTCGGAGGGGCCGGGTAGAGGCGCCCGCAAGGTTAACGGACTCGGTGAAGTCGGGTACCGTCTTTCTTCCCATTCATTTTGGGGAAACCCCCACCAATGTGTTGACCGATGCAGAGGCTTTTGATCCGGTTGCCAAGATCCCGGAATTCAAGGTAAGCGCTGTTAAAATTGAGAAATTCATGGGATAGGTGTAGATCTAAGGCGGATAGCCGCAACCAAAAGGTCTCGCGCAAAGACGCAAAGGCGCAAAGAGAGAAAGATTTTCTTGCTTTTTATGACAGAAAACCAGGAAATAAGGTACTAATTCAAATATTGAATCCCAATTTTCCCTCCAAATCCCCCTGGCCCTCTCTTTGTAAAGAGAGGCAGGGGGATTTTTCGTGTTAAATCCAGCAAACGGTCCACTTTTCTCTTTCAATCCCTCAAGTTCTTGGTGGTTTTCTTGAAATTACCCCATATATGGTTAATTTGGAAGATTAGCAATTCTGTCACGCGTCGTTGGCGCTAAAAATAACGAGTATAGCCTCTTAATGCTTAGCCCGATGAGACTATGCCATCAAAGGGATAACTCAATAAATATGGCCGAAACGATGATCAAGGCTGATATATTTCACGGAAAGACAAAATGAAAACCCGTTTATTATTTTTTTTATGCCTGTTGCTTTTCTTGGTTTTTACCCTAAAGGGTTTTGCAGCCTTCAATTCCGAAACACCGACTCTTTCTTTCGATGGCGCCTGGAAGCAGATATTCAGCCAGGACGGGATAGATGTTTATTCCCAGGAAGCACCGGATTCCGGTCTCCTGGCTTTCAAAGCGACCGGTACCCTGAATGCCCCCATTGACCAGATTATGGAAATCCTTCGTAAGGTCGAAATATCCAAAGAATGGATGCCGGATATCGAATTCAAGTATCTCGTAAAAGAGTTCTCCGACCTCGACGGCATCACCTACAGCGTCAATAGAATGCCCTGGCCTTTTTCGGGAAGGGAGTTGCTGCTGCGCAATACGCTCCGGCTGGACCGGGAGAAAAAGTACCTGGTAATTGATATCTTTTCGGTAGAGGATCCATCCTATCCGGTTAAAAAAGGCAATGTCAGGGCGTTCATGTTTACAGGGCAAACCTGTATGCGACCGGTCGGCAAACGACGCACTGAAATATTGTTTATGTTCTACCTGGATCCCAGGGGATATATTCCCGCCTGGCTGGTCAACATGAAGCAAAAGGCCATTCCATATAATTTCCTTAAATCCCTTGAGGAAAAAGCGGGTACGACCCATTTCCAATTACGCCCTGCGTTCCAGAGCTACCTGGATCAGTTGAATGCTATTCTTGGGAAATAGAAATGGTTATCTCCGCCACTGAGAAATGGCGCAACCTCGCCCTACTGACGGTGGCGGAAGTCTTTATTTTTGGCCTCTGGTTTTCTGCCTCGGCGATCCTGCCGCAAATGACGGAAGAATTGCAGCTTACGGGAGCGGAGCAATCATGGATGACCATGAGTGTCCAGATCGGCTTTGTGGCTGGAGCTCTCCTTATTGCCCTTTTGAACCTGGCCGACCGCATTTCTCCCAGTCGTCTGATCGCTGTTTGTGCTTTAGGAGGTGCGGCCGCCAACGGGGGGATTGCACTTCTCGACTATGCTCCCTCTCTTGCCCTCCTGTTACGTTTTCTTACCGGTATGGGCCTTGCCGGCACCTATCCACCCGGCATGAAATTAGCTGCAACATGGTGTAAGGAAGACCGTGGACTGGGTATCGGTTTGCTGGTGGGTGGAATTGTTCTGGGGAAGTCGATTCCCCATCTCCTCAATGCGCTCCCGCTTCTTGGGGGCGAGGGCATGCCCCCGTGGCGCACGGTACTTCTGGTGACCTCCGCCCTGGCTGGCCTTGGTGCGTTTATTGTGTGGGCAGGGGTGTCCAGGGGTCCCTTCCTGACAGGAACGGCGCCCTTCAACTGGCGTTTTGCGGGGAGGGTGCTTGCCCACAGGCCCACGCGGCTTGCTAATTTTGGGTATTTGGGGCACATGTGGGAATTATACGGAATGTGGACATGGGTCCCTATGTTCCTGCTTGTCAGTTATAATGCAGCCGGTTGGAGCATCGTGTCGGCGCGTCTGGCGGGATTTGCAGTTATTGCAGCGGGTGCTTTAGGCAGCCTGGTGGCCGGTTTTCTCGCCGATCGTTTCGGTCGAACGCGTGTGACGATGGTCAGCCTGGTCCTGTCGGGCGCATGCACGCTGTGCGCAGGGATTTTCTTCTCCACTCCCGGGCTCCTGACAGTCCTCTGCATCCTGTGGGGGGTCACTGTCGTATCCGACAGCGCCCAATTCAGCGCGGCTGTCAGCGAGCTTACCGACCCTCGCTATGTGGGTACGGCGCTCACTGTTCAAACCACCCTTGGATTTCTATTGACCCTGGTTTCGATCCGCATCATACCGCCCCTGGTTGATCTCATTGGCTGGGAATGGGCCTTTGCGGCCCTCGCCCCCGGACCTTTATTCGGCATATGGAGCATGTTCCAGCTCCGCCGCATGCCCGAAGCCACACGCATGGCATCAGGAAACCGGTGAACAGGCCACTGGATTTCTCAAACGATAAAGCATCAAATGTGTATTCTCTCCTGGAGGGATAAAAGCGAAAACAATAAAGTGTAAACTACTTTCCGGCTTCATTGAAGGATGTCCAATCCGTGGTGGATTCCCTTGGTTAGCACCTTATCACCTAGTTTTCTGTCACAAAAAACAAAAAAATCTTTGCGCCTTTGCGTCTTTGCGCGAGACATTTTGGTTGCGGCTTCGCCGCCTTAGCGCAATTCACCAGATGAAAAAAAGTATCAGTCATAACTGGTATTAACAATGATTTATATGGTTTGATTTCCTCATCGTCTTGTGCTATAGAATAGTACAATCTGTAAACGTGACAGAGAAACGATCTTTTTCCTATAAGATGAGGAAAGTAAATGTTCACGGATAAATAAAACCCCGTTTCTTCTACACCGGAAGAACGGGGTTCTTTGTTTGGAGATCAGGGCGTGAATCAAACATGAGTGAGGTTTCGCTTGTCCGACGTCTATGCCCAAGGTCCGGTGTTCCTCTCGTTCCCACGCCCCCGCGTGGGAAGGCGCAGGGGACGCTCCGCGTCCATTTAGTGGCCGCAGGGATCACAGAAAGGAGTTCAAAAATGAAACAGATACCCGGAAAATTTCGAAAGCGTACAGGATGGGTAAAAGCAATCGGCATGGGACTGGGGATGATCGTGATTGCCTGGGGAACACCCCTCAGCGCGGATACCCGCCCGGGTGATACCATTGGTTGGTTTAGCCACCAAACCCAATCCACACACCAGATGGCTGCTGATCTCCAGAATGACGGCATGAATATCCTTATGGCCCGTGGCGGTGGAGGTGGTGGTCAGGCAAGAGGCGGAGGAAAGGGCAAGGGTCAGGGTTCCGGGCAGTGCGACGGCAGCGGCTCCGGTCAGGGCAAGGGCAAAGGCTATGGCGCCAAAGACGGGACCGGCACCGGAGAACGTCCCCAGGACGGTTCCGGTTACGGCGCGGGATCCGGGAGTGGTCCCGGTGGCGGGTCCGGGAAAAAAGATGGTTCGGGCGGCAAGGGAAACCGGTAGGCGTGTATGGGGTTTTTATGTTTTATATCCCCCCATCCGGTTTTTTTGGGGATTCGACAAATAGATAGGGGTCATATTCGCTCATTGCCGAAATACCATTAAGGCAAGGGTGGATTTGATCCCATTCTCAAGTTCAATAAAAAATATTGGAATAAACAATCTATGGACTGGTCGTTATTACTACACTCCACTTGGAATCCATGGATAGCTTATCAGCGCCTTTTTAGCCGTGATCCACAAGTTGCCCCCCAGGCGCTCAGTTCTCTATTCATCCTTGTGATTATTGGGCTAGCACTTTTTGTTAGTTGCTGGGCTATTAAGCTTGCATTCACATCTCTTTCGCAAACAGGTCGTTAAGATGCACAAGAAGTATTAAAGGAAGCTATTAAAAAAATGACTTCGCTGTTGGATAACAAAACACAAGGAAAGGTTGCCGATGCTCTTGCGGAGGGTATTCAGTCAAATGCTTACATTTCCATTCTTTCCAGTCTTTTTTCAATCTATGGCTACTCTGCCTTGAAGAAGCAACTTGAGCGTGCTGATGTCTTGCGATTCCTAATTCCGTTGAATGATACCTCTGTCGCGTCCGGGAACGCGAAGCCATTTCGGGTGAAAGGCCTCACGGGAAGCGAAGCAGACAGACGTTTTCGCAACACCTTGAATATGACAGCACTTGCCAGAGGATGTTCACAATGGTTGCAGCAAAAATCCGAAATTAGAGCGGTCTCACTGCCTGTCCTTCAAAATCTATTCCATATCAAGAATCCTGACGGCAGCGCCACGGCTGTTCACGGCAGCTCGTCCTTCACATCTGTTGGGCTAGGTACTGTGCCGTCGGACGGATATGAGATGAATACTTGTTTCACAACGCCGGCGGAAACCGAAAGCCTTATAAAATGGTTTGATGCGATATGGTCAAACTCGGAGGCAACTGAAGACGTTAAATCGCTTGTACTGGAACAGCTTGAAACCATTTTCGCCAACAAACCCCCGGAGCAGATATACTTCCTTACATTATACAATGTTTTTCGTGAATCCCTTGGCGAGCTCGAAGAAGACAAGATCATTAAGACCAGAACCGGCATCAAAGATACGCTCGTTTGGAGCAAACTATATAGATTTCAACATGATGGTGTGTTGGGGGCCATCGATAAGATGGAAAAGTATAACGGCTGTATCATCGCCGATAGCGTTGGCCTTGGGAAAACGTTCGAAGCCCTGGCAATCATCAAGTATTATGAATTGCGGAATGACCGCGTTCTGGTTCTTTGCCCCAAGAAAATACGTGAAAATTGGACGTTATACACCGTAAACGATAAGCGAAACCTTTTCGCGGCTGATCGATTTAATTTTGATGTGCTTAATCACACCGACCTCACCCGCGAACGCGGACATTCCGGCGAGATTAATTTAGAGACTCTCAATTGGGACAACTACGATCTCGTTGTTATCGATGAGTCCCACAATTTCAGGAACAACCCGCCACGTAAGGATGGGATGACAAGGTACTCCAGATTGATGCGAAACATCATCAAATCGGGTGTAAAAACCAAGGTCCTCATGCTCTCAGCCACGCCTGTCAACAGCCGCATGAATGACCTGAAAAATCAAGTGGCGTTCATAACGGAAGGCATAGACGATGCCCTCTATAACCACGGGATATTCAGTATTGAACAAGCACTTCGCCAGGTGCAGACACGTTTCAACCGGTGGCTACGACTTGATGCTGCCGACCGGACTACCGAGGGGCTTCTTGAAACTCTGAATTTCAATTATTTCAAGCTACTTGACCTGCTTACCATCGCCCGTTCCAGAAAACATATTGAAAAATACTATGATCTTGATGAAATCGGTGAGTTTCCCGAGAGAGCCAAACCGATAAATATCAAATCCGACATAGACACCAAGGACTTGTTTCCAGAACTAAGGGAGATCAATCGGGATATACGTCGTATCAATCTCAGTTCATATGCCCCGTTGAAATATGTCCTCCCCAATAAACTTGATGAATACAGCCGGAAATATGACATGGAGGTGTCTGGCGGATCGGTGTTTAAGCAAATTGATCGAGAGGAAAGTCTGATTCACCTGATGCGGGTGAATCTCCTCAAGCGGATGGAGAGTTCGATCCATTCCTTCGCGCTTACACTGGAAAGGCTTCTCGATAAGGTCCGTGACATCATCAGCCGGATCGACTCCCATGACGAATCTGATATCGAAGGGCTGAGCATAGAGGAGATCGAAATCGACGATGATGATTTTGTACCCTATTTGATTGGCAACAAAATCAAGGTGCTCCTTCAGGATGTTGATCGTGTGCGGTGGAGGCAGGAGCTTGAGGAAGATGAGGTGCTCCTGGTCAAGTTGTTGCGGGAAGCGCGGGAGATTGATGTTTCGCGAGATGAGAAACTCCGTCGTCTCAAGGAACATATCACCTCTAAATGCGAAAACCCTATCAATTCCGCCAACAAGAAGGTCCTTATTTTTACAGCCTTTGCGGACACGGCCAAGTATCTTTATGAGAACATCGCTCCATGGGCAAAAGACAGACACGGTCTTCATTCGGCTTTGGTAACTGGGGGCAACAGCGGCAACAAGACCACGATGCCGAAACTTCACAAAGATATCGCCACCATTATCACCTCCTTTTCTCCGCTGTCAAAAGAACGTGCCAAGATTGATGCGTCTCTTACGAATGAGATAGATATTTTGATTTCTACCGACTGCCTTTCTGAAGGCCAGAACCTTCAGGATTGTGACTATGTCGTGAACTACGATATTCATTGGAATCCGGTTCGAATTATTCAGCGTTTTGGGCGCATCGACCGGCTTGGTTCAAAAAACCGGGTCATTCAGCTTGTCAATTTCTGGCCGAATATGGAATTGGACGAATACATCAACCTTGAGGCCCGTGTCTCCGGCCGTATGGTTCTTTTGGATATCTCCGCAACCGGCGAAGAGAACATCATCGAGTTTCCTGACGCCGGCAAAATGAACGACCTGGAGTATCGCCGTCGACAGCTCGAACGACTCCAGAATGAAGTGGTGGATTTGGAAGACCTTGGAAGCGGCATCTCTATTACGGATATGACGCTCAATGACTTTCGAATGGACCTTACCGACTATTTAAAGGAACACGCGGATCTCCTTGAGCATATGCCGCCCGGGGCCTTTTCCGTCACCCACATAGACGATTTGATCATAGAGGATGGCCTGGAACCCGGCGTTATTTTCTGTCTCCGCAGGGAGTCGGGCAAGGTGAATACAGACAGCACCTACGCGCTCGCGCCTCATTACCTGGTCTGGGTTTCCGAATCCGGCAAGGTACAGATGAACTTCACGCAGGCTAAAAAGATTCTGGATCTGTTCAAAAAGCTGTCTCTCGGACGGTCCCAGCCCGACGAAAGCGCTGTGGCCCGATTCAATGCCACGACCCGTGACGCCAAAGACATGAGCAAATACCAGGAACTCTTGGCCAAAGCTGTTGTGGCCATCACCGGCAAGGCCGAAGAGAAAGGCGTTGAAAGCCTGTTCCAGCTCGGAGGAACCGTATTGACGAAGGATTCTTTCCAAGGCATCGACGACTTTGAGGTTGTGTCCTATCTTGTTATTCTTGGAAATCGCGAAGAGGGGCCATGATCGAGAATCTTTACGGAAAAATGGCCATCCCTGATGCCTGTTATCTTGGAAAGCGCGTCTTCAAAAAGCTGTTTTACGAGAACGCAAAGCTTGGCGTGACCGACAAGAAAGCGTTTCGCGAAGACATCGATGTCATTACCTGGCAATACACGCTCAAACCGAGTACGATTCCGATCCAGGCTTTCGAGGACAATCAGCGGGAGTACCACGAGGTTGCCATCCTGCAGGTGGACCTTAAGACGCTCAATCGCACCAGTCGGATTGCAGAAGTCATCCACCGCGCGATTCCATACCCCTTGATTGTTGTGTTCACCCATGAGACAACGTGTGCACTGAGTCTTGCCCACAAGCGGTTCAGCCAGGCGGAAAAGGGGGGCATCGTTGCTGAGAAATTTCTCATCACCGGTTGGATTGATCTTTTGGCCTCAAACCCTGTGCAACAAGCATTCGTTGACAGCCTGGCCGTATCAGAATTGCCTCACATGCATTTCTTTGCATTTTACTCGGCCTTCACGGATCGGCTTATTGCTTTGGATTGTGCCGGATTGACCGGCGAATATCATCTCGAATCCACAGCAGCCAACCGGCAAGTCCGGCAAAAACAACTTGTGGTCTGCCACAAACTGGAAATTCAGATCGCTGGGCACAGGTCTGACATTATGAAGGAAACGCAGTTCAATCGTAAGGTTGAGTTGAATATGAAAATGAAGGAAATGGAGAAACGACTTCAGACAATAACAGCCAAATTGTAAGTGAAGGATAAACCTATATGGAAAAATTGAACCCGAAAACTGACGGTGCGTCTGTGGACATCGTCGTTCAAAATATTGAAAGACTAAAACAAATTTTCCCTGATGCTTTTACCGAGGGGAAGGTCGATTTCGACATTTTGCGTGAGACGCTGGGCGAATATGTAGATGATCGTTCTGAAAAGTATAGTTTCACTTGGAATGGTAAGAGTAAAGCTCGTCGCATTGCACAAGTGCCCTCAACTGGCACTCTCCGACCCTGTCTGGAAGATTCGGTCAATTGGGCTACCACGAAGAACATCTTCATTGAAGGTGATAACCTCGAAGTACTAAAGTTGCTCCAAAAGGCGTACCACAAAAAAATCAAAATGATTTATATCGACCCACCATACAATACTGGAAAGGAGTTCATCTACCCGGACAAGTACCAGGATAACCTACAAACATATCTCAGATATACTGGGCAGACAGATGGCCAAGGATTCAAGCTATCTACAAATTCTGAGAGTAGTGGACGGTATCATACAAATTGGCTGAACATGATGTTTCCAAGGTTGAAACTTGCACGGAATCTACTTCGTGACGATGGGGCTATCTTTATTAGCATAGATGATTCAGAAGTACGGAATCTTCGCAACCTTTGCGATGAAGTGTTCGGTGAGGAAAACTTTGTCGTTCCGGTGATTTGGCAAAAGCGAATTACGCCAGAGAATCGCAGGGCTTTTTCGTATGAACATGATTATGTGGTCTGTTATGCTCGGTCTGCCGATGTTTTCGCTGAAACACGGCGGCTGCTTCCACTAACTGATGAGGCCAGGGCAAGATATCGAAACCCCGATGATGATTCACGAGGTGATTGGCAATCTGTTCCCGCTATTGCTCAGGCAGGCCATGGCACAAAGTCTCAGTTCTATAAACTCAAAACACCTGACGGTCGACTATTGGACCCACCGGAAGGATGTTGTTGGCGCTATACTGAGGCGCGAATGGTGCAGGAAATTGCAGACAATCGAATTTGGTTCGGTGCAAACGGCCAAGGTGTCCCGCGTATCAAAAGATTTCTATCTGACACAAGGCAAGGTATTACGCCATCGACTCTGTGGTTCGCTGCTGACACTGGGGCGAACGAACAAGCAAAGAAGCAAGTCAGCAAACTTTTGTCAGACAAAGTAGTCTTTGACAACCCCAAGCCAACTGGGTTGATACAGAGAATGTTAGATATCACGACAGAGACCGGGAATTCTGACATTGTTCTCGACTTTTTTGCCGGCTCTGGCACCACAGGCCATGCTGTAATGCTACAAAACAGCGGTGACAACGGAAACCGTCGCTACGTTCTTGTACAACTTCCGGAACATCTCGATCCGGAAAATAAAGGACAGAAGACAGCGGCAGATTTCTGTGACAATATCGGGATGGATCGAACTATTGCAGAATTAACCAAAGAACGTTTACGTCGCTCTATAATGCGGCTAACAGAGGATGCTCCGCTTTTTACGGAAGATCTCGGTTTTAAGGTGTTTAAGCTCGATTCCAGCAACATAAAGCCTTGGGACGCGGACTTTGACAACCTTGAGACATCGCTTTTCAATGCGGTGGAAAATATCAAGCCGGATCGCAGTGAAGCAGACGTGCTTTACGAACTGTTGCTCAAATATGGGTTGGACTTGGCCGTGCCGATCGAGGAACGAAAGGTTCATGGAAAGGCCATATACATCATTGGCGCAGGAGCTCTCATCGTATGCTTGGCCAAACAGATCAACTTGCAGGTAGTGGAAGGCATCGCCGCGCTGAAAGATGAACTGAAATCGGAGGTAATGCGGGTAGTCTTAAAGGATTCAGGGTTTGAAGATGATGTGGTCAAGACCAACGCCGTCCAGATCCTGCGTCAGGCAGGCATTGATGATGTGAAAAGCCTGTGAGGAGCCGGAAATGAGTGAATCAAAAAAAAACGATAAGAAAGATCTGACCGTTTCTCAAGTTGATCGACAGAATATACTGAATAACCCTTATGCCTTGCAGGAAATAGAGAAGGCGACACGCATCAAAGGCATTCCTTTTGAAGGTGAAACCGTGGTGCTTAAGGAGCAGGTATCGGCCTTTTTTGAGGTTACACCCCGGACGATTGACAATTACATCGAGAAATTCAGCGATGAACTGCGCCAAAACGGTTACGAGGTGTTACGCGGTAAGCGGTTGAAAGAGCTGAAGTTGTCCATAAAGGAGAGTTTTGCTAACGAAACAGATTTCGTTACCAAAACCACAGTAATTGGTGTGTTTGATTTCCGGGCATTCCTAAATCTTGGCATGCTGATTACGGAAAGTGAACGGGCGCGGCTGTTGCGCCAGATGATTTTAGATATTGTCATTGACACCATCAACCAGCGCACCGGTGGGGGCACGAAGTATATCAACCAGCGGGACGAAGATTTTCTATTATCCGCGTTTCAGGAAGAAAATTACCGTAAGGAATTTACGGATGCCCTGAAAATTTACGTGGGTATGGGAAATTTCAAATATCCCCTCTATACCGACAGAATCTATGTGAGCATTTTTAAAGAAAAGGCAAGAGAGTACCGTAAGATCTTGCGCCTTCAAAATAAGGATAGTGTGCGCGATACTTTTTACTCCGAAATTCTGGACCTGGTTTCCGCATACGAATATGGCTTTGCAAAAGTGCTTGAAGACGCCTTCGGCAAAAAAGGCGAAAAGCTCAGTTCTTGGGAGGTAGATGCGCTTTTCAGCTCCTTTGAACAGCAGGCCCACTGGAAACCTTTGATCGAAAAGGCGAGAAACAAGATGGCCAGTCGTGATCTGGCCTTCCGAGATGCATTGCATGCTCAGCTTACAGACTACATTACACCCCTCAATGCGGCTGATTTTGAGAGATTTCTGGGCGAAAAGAGCAAGGAGCTCGTAGAACGGCTTGAGGAGGCCAAAGACGTGATGAAACGGCTCAAGGAGCGTGAGTAGTATGACGATCTTCTACCTCACGCTTGAACAGGCTGTTGAAGTGCATTGCAAGACGGTGGCGGTCAGCGGCGGCGGTTCGCTGGGCCATCTTGATTTGGGGAAACTGGAAAGTGTGCTCCAGCATATTCAACATGACGATTATTACCCTGACTTTGAAGACAAATTGACGCACCTCTTTTTTTCAGCCTGTAAATTCCATTGTTTTCTGGACGGCAACAAACGGATCGCCATTACACTGTGCGCTCAGATGCTCCTGTTGAACGGGTATCTTTATTGCTCTGGGCATTTTATTCGGGAAATGGAAAACATCAGTTATCACGTTGCCGCAGGGAATATCGATAAAGATCTGCTTCACGAAATTATTTTCGCGGTAATAAACGGTGATGAAAACGATGAAGGGCTAAAATTGAAAATCCTGAATGCAATTTCCGGGGATGAAAACCAATGAAATTTCAATTCGATCCAAACCTGGACTTCCAGCACGAGGCAATCAATGCTGTGGTGGATCTCTTCGATGGACAGGAAGTCTGCCAGACGAACTTCACAGTTGCCCCCTTAAAGCATGATCCCCAAACCGTTTTGCCGGGGATGGAAAATGATTTAGGGATAGGCAATCGTCTCCGCCTGTTGAATGAGGACATCCACGATAACATCAAAAAAATCCAACTCCGTAACGGCCTCGCCCATTCCGAATCGCTGGACTCCATGGATTTCACAGTCGAAATGGAAACCGGGACCGGTAAAACCTATGTATACCTACGATCAATTTTCGAGATGAACCGGATATACGGGTTTACCAAATTCATTATTGTGGTGCCATCGGTCGCAATCAAGGAAGGTGTCTACAAATCGCTCCAGATGACTGAGACGCACTTTAAGGGACTCTATGAAAACGTCCAATATGATTATTTCGTTTACGATTCCCAGAAGCTTGGCCAAGTGCGAAATTTTGCCACCAGCGACTATATCCAGATCATGGTCATTAACATCGATGCGTTTCGCAAAAGTTTTACTGACCCTGACAAGGAAGATAAAGCCAACATCATTCATCGCCCCCATGACAGGATGACAGGGAACCGACCCATCGAATTTGTCCAGGCAACCAATCCCATTGTTATTATCGATGAACCTCAGAGTGTGGATACGACCAACAAGAGCAAGGAAGCTATTGCATCCTTAAATCCCCTCTGCACTCTTCGTTACTCTGCCACTCATGTGGACAAATATCACATGATGTACAAACTCGATTCAGTGGACGCTTATCAACGAAAGCTTGTGAAGCAGATCGAAGTGTTAGGCATCGAGGTAAAGGATAGCCACAATAAGGCATTCATTCGACTACTAATGGTCGATAATCGAAAGAGCCCAATTACCGCTCGGGTTGAGATTGATGCCATGCAGCGCAGCGGTGACGTCAAGCGAGTGAAAAAGGCTGTCCGAAGCGGGGATGACCTGCTGGAGATTTCCGGAGGCCGCAGCGTTTACGACGGCTATATCATCGAAGACATCTATTGCGAAAAGGGCAATGAGTACATCAGTTTCACCAGTAAACCTGAATCGATCAAGTTGGATCAGGCCATCGGAGACATAAACAAAGACGAATACAAACGCCTGCAAATTCGGAAAACCATTGAAAAACACCTTGAAAAGGAGATGGCGCTTCGGCCTAAAGGGTTGAAGGTACTGAGCCTTTTTTTCATAGATCGAGTGGCAAATTACCGGTGGTATGACGACGAAGGCGATCCTCAACCCGGAAAATACGCCAAGATATTTGAAGAGGAATATAAACGGGAGGTTCGCAAACCGAAATATCATATTTTGTTTGAAGGTGCTGATCTTGAAACCGCTGCGGAAGGGATCCACGACGGTTACTTTGCGGTGGATAAGAAGAAAACAACGTCGGGTCAATCGGTTGAGGTATATAAAGACTCGCGGGGAGGAGGAAAAACGATTGCTGATGAGAGTGCCTACCAGCTCATCATGCGAGATAAAGAGAGACTTCTGAGCTTTGACACAACGCTGAAATTCATTTTTTCCCATTCGGCGCTCAAAGAGGGATGGGATAACCCCAATGTCTTTCAGATTTGCACGCTCAACGAAACCACATCGGTGATGAAAAAACGGCAGGAAATTGGGCGCGGGCTCCGTATAGCCGTGAACCAGGACGGTGAGCGCGTTCATGGGTTTGATGTGAACAGACTCACTGTGATGGCAAACGAATCCTATGAAGATTTTGCAAAACAGCTGCAAAAAGAAATCGAAGACGAAACCGGCATCAAGTTCGGTGTGGTTGAGCAGCACCTGTTCGCAAACATCTCGGTGCCGACAGAGGACCATCAGCCCCAGTATCTTGGGATCGATGCATCCCAGCTAATATGGGATCATTTGAAATCTAAAGGATATATAGACGCGAAAGGTAAAGTCCAGGATTCACTGCGAGCCGATTTGAAAGATGGGAACGTGGACTTGCCTGATGAAATGACAGAATATTCCGACCAGATTTTGACCGTTCTTCGAAAAGTTTCCGGGAAACTTAACATCAAGAATGCTGATGATCGCAAAAAAGTTGAATTGAACAAGGCAGTATTTCTTAGCGAGGAGTTCAAATTATTATGGGAACGGATCAAATACAAGACGACTTTCAGAGTGGATTTTGATTCGAAAAAACTGATCGAAAAATGCGCGGATGAAATTCGCAAGACACTGATAGTGGGGCGAGCGAGGTTCATCACCAGAACGGCGACTCTTGATGTGGACAGGGGCGGTGTTAATGCTGAGAAAATCAGTGAAAGCACATCGGTTTATGAGGCGCGAGACTATGATCTCCCCGATCTTGTCAGCTATTTGCAAAACGAAACCAATCTCACTCGCCGATCAATTGTTGATATTATTGTGGGCAGCGGCCGCCTGCAGGATTTCAAGAATAACCCACAGAAATTCATCGAGCAGGTTGCAGCGATTATAAAGCACCAGATGCGGATTTTTATCGTAGATGGGATCAAATATCAAAAAATTGGGGATCAGCATTATTATGGTCAGGAGCTTTATGAGGAAAACGAGCTCTACGGCTATCTCAGTAAGAATATGCTTGAAAGCAAAAAATCAGTCTTTGACCATGTTGTATATGATTCTGATGTGGAGGCCGATTTTGCCAGGGCCTTCGAGTTAAGCGATGATGTTAAAGTTTATGCCAAGCTGCCGGGATGGTTCAAGATCGACACGCCACTCGGGAGTTACAACCCCGATTGGGCGGTTCTCGTCGAATTGGATGGCCAGTCGCGGCTATACTTTGTGGTGGAGTCCAAGGGGAGTCTTTTTAGCGAAGCTCTTAGGGTATCGGAAAACGCCAAAATCAAATGCGGACGGGAGCACTTCAAGGCACTGGAAAGCGATGTCGGTTTTATGGTGGCAAATAATTTCACAACATTCTCGGAAAAGGTCTCTGCAACTTGATAGGGAGCTGTCGGCAAAAAAGAGGGACTCGTAACCGGTTTCAGAAAACCGAACCGCCTTTTTGGGGGAGCACAAGGGTCGGTTTTTTCATTACAAAATAAATAGATTATGAACGGAGAAAGCAATGGAGGCACGTAACAGAAAGCTGGAAGACTGGTATGGTAAGATAAAAAGAGGTGAGATAAAGTTACCCAGATTTCAAAGATTCGAGGCATGGGATCGGCATCGCATCTGTAGCTTGATTGAAACCGTTATTCATAATCTCCCGTTGGGCATTACCCTGGTTTTGGAAGTTGGAGACAAAGAAAGGTTTATTTCTCGATTCCTGCAGACAGCGCCTGGAAATGGAGGCCGTGTATACGAACACCTCCTTGACGGGCAACAGCGTTTGACGGCCCTGTGGCGCGCCTTCCACAACAACTATGATTGGGAAACCTACTTCATATATATGGCAGAGTTTGATGCTTATGATAAAGATGAAGATCGAGAAGACTTGAGTGTTTTTTGGCGTGGGCGTTATGTTAAAAAGAACGGCGAAAAGTATCCTCTTTGGTGCGATGATCCCTCCCAGTGCCTAAAAAGGGGTTTCATACCAACCCATCTGCTGAAACCCGAGGACATCCAGAATGAAATCGATGATTGGCTCGAAAAGGCCACGGCATCCCTTGAACCGGATGGCGGTAAGGAGGAGTTAAAAACCTTTTACGATTTCCAGAAACGTGTGAGCGACCGCATCAAAGACCTACGCGCTATTATTGCCAATTACAACCTTCCCTACCTGTCACTCCCCTCCCAAACCGACAAAACTGTGGCATTGAATGTCTTTATCAATATGAAAGAGAAAGGGGACAGGCAAATAATGTTGACAATGCCGAACGATGGCAGTAAATTCGATGAAAACAAAACGAGGGAAGCAGTTTTTAGTTTGAGTGAAAAAAGAATTATTTTTTGGGGAGCTGAACTATGCCGAGAATCGCAAGATTGGTTTTGAAAGAAGAAAAAGCGGTCTATCATGTTATGTCGAGGACAGCTTTGGATGGATATGTTCTTGGTGATGTGGAAAAAGATTTTCTGGT
>Ga0208901_1000424_pt1 | contig 21484 bp, 15 predicted proteins | sample AntAceMetag02UKF_FD_184764 | JGI IMG/M metagenome (GOLD analysis project Ga0208901, IMG submission 184764) | Saline lake microbial communities from Ace Lake, Antarctica - Antarctic Ace Lake Metagenome 02UKF (SPAdes) (version 2) | ecosystem: Environmental > Aquatic > Non-marine Saline and...
TGTTGGGACCCTGTCTGGTGGAATTGCCCATGACTTCAACAATATTCTGGCCATTATCCTGGGAAATGCAGAATTGGCCTTTGATGATGTTCCCGAAGGGAATCCTGCAACTGAGAATTTGGAGGAAATTCGTCTTGCTTCCATCAGGGCAAAAGATATGGTCCGGCAATTGCTATCTTTCAGCCGAAAATCCGACCAAAAGAGAGAGCCCTTAAATCTGGTTCCAATCATAAATGAATCCATGAAAATGCTCAGAACCGCTATCCCCTCCAGTGTGGAATTCAGGGTGCATATCCTGGATCATCCATGTAATATCATGGGTGACGTCACTCAAATCAATCAGATCATGATGAACCTGACAACCAATGCGGCCCATGCCATGTCTGATGAAGGCCTTTTAGAAGTGACCCTCCAAAAGGTTGATCTTCTGGAAGGAAATTCATGTTTTGGTGGGACACTTTCCCCCGGCTCTTACGTCTGTCTGAAAGTGAGGGACACGGGTGAAGGAATGGAGCCCACAACAATGGCCCGCATTTTTGAACCCTATTACACCACCAAGGAAGTAGACAAAGGTACAGGGATGGGGCTTTCGGTGGTTCACGGCATCGTCAAGAGATATGATGGTGGTATCCGGGTTGAGAGCGATCCCGGCAAAGGAACGGTCTTTGAGATTTATTTCCCAGCACTGGAAAGGATGGCCGAGGAAGAAAAAAAGCCCGAGGGGGAAATCAAAGGAGGTTCTGAAAGAATCCTCTTTGTGGATGACGAACAGTCTATGGTGAACCTGAACCACCAGCGCTTGGAGCGGTTGGGCTATCAGGTCAAGAGTACCACAAAACCTGTGGAGGCCCTGGAATGGTTCATGGCTGATCCGGATCAGTTCGACGTGATCATCTCTGACATGACCATGCCTCGAATGACCGGCGACAGATTGACCAAGGAAATCCTGACAATCCGACCGGAGATGCTGGTGATCATTTGTACCGGCTACAGCGAAAGGATGTCCGCCGAAAAGGCAGAGAGCCTTGGTGTACGCAAATATCTTGAAAAGCCTATCGGTGTTCAAAATCTTGCTGCTGCACTTCGGGAGGTTTTGGATACTGGTCTGATTGGCGCAGTCCCCTTGAAGGATAGTATGGCTAAGAGCTAAATTCAACTCAAGATTACCGAAACGGTTTGTATGAAAAACCATCCTCTTGTTGGCCAGCAATAGCTATTTAGATAAATCGAGAAAAACGTGTGATATCACTATTCTGATGGGCGCACGGAGGGTTGACATAACTCCAACGTACATCAGATGGCTGAAGGGTGGGAATATGAGCTCATTATCTCAACCGTCCATGGTTCAAGGCATCATCGAAGCGGCGAGAAGAAAGTCCCACATCTTGTGGTCGCCTACCTTACGGACGATTAGCACGTGACTGAATAGTACCTATATTATTGTTGAATTTAGACCCTCTCCAGGAACGTAGAAGAGTACATCTGGTAGTCCTAACCTGACTGGCATCTGTGAAAAGGCGTTCTCTTTTTGATTATTGTCTCTTCTTTGGTCTTCATTTGGCAATACTAAAATCATATCCAGGGGCTGGAAAGGACCAATACTTATAACCTGTGATATCATCATTTGGAAGGGCGGATCGGAAGCTGAGATATGTCATGGGAAGCACATCAAATCCGGGTATTAGAAAACGTGAGATACCTTGACAAAGGTGCAGTATATCGGCAGGCCAAAAACCGTGTGATATTATCAAGTCGCGGGTTGGGTAACCCTGGGAGAGATGCCGTATTTGACGGCTCTGTCATGCTGTAATATTTTCTGTATACCCAAAAAAATCAGCACCATCAAAAAGTACTAATACGCCTTGCGTATCGCTGTAGCTGATCAGCACCCCTGAAACCCCTCTTCATCAAAACCGCCCCGCAAAAATCGAGTCACACATCCGTTCCTCCAGCCTCTCTGCCTTCTCGCGCAGCCTTCGATATGTGTTTAAGTGCAGATTTTTCGGCCTCTCCGGGAACCTGGTAAAAACATTTGTATCGCCGCCAAGACACTCCCGAATCTTCTGAAGCCTTCTCACGATCCGGTGCACTGGTTATTCGTTTCCTGTGGCATAAGTCAGACCATGACAGGTCCGACACTCAAAATTCCCCACCTAAAGAGATTCAAAATGTAGATTCTTGATCTATGGGTCAATTCCCAGAATAGCGACAGAACGTTATATCGTTTCCCAGTGGAATTTTAATTGAGCTGGGAGGAAGAAAGGATGAACGTTTTGAAGCCAGATAAGAAATCTACCATAATTACCCTACTCAAGAATGGTATCAGCCAGCGTGAAATAGGCCGCAAGGCAAATATTGACAGGAAAACGATCAGAAAATATGCAAGAGAGAGTGATCTTTTATGCGACACTCTTTTTGATATCCTGACATCCGGTGTTCGCATCTTTCGGAAACCTGGAGAGTGTAGAAATTTATTCACTTACGCAAGAAAACCAATCGGCACTATCAAGACAGCAATGAAGAGCACTTGCAAGAGAGCGGGTATTTCTTATGGTCGCAAATTTAAGAACGGTTTTACGTTCCACGATCTCAGGCATACGTTTGTCACCAATGCACGAAAAAGTGGAATCAAAGACAGCGTAACCATGGGACTTGTTGGACATAAAACACGGAGCATGTTTGACAGATATAATAAAATTGATACGCTGGACAAACAAAGCGCCGTCAAAATGTTCGATAGCTTTCTCTCAGAGATTGAAAGCTCTAAGCAGGATGTTAAAGAAAGGTCAGAAAAGTGTTGACAAAGTGTTGATTAATGGAAAAAGCGAGGTTTATACTGAGCAGGAAAAAAGCCGTTTATGGACCCAAGTAAATTAAGCTATGTGTTTGATTCAACTACTTTTTTAAGTCTAGTCAGCAAGGATCTTAATACGTCTGAATTCAATGGTTTATGAAGAAAGTCGGTTGCATTCAGATCCAATGCCTTTTTCTCCAAGTCTTTGTCCCCATGCCCCGTTGTGACAATCACCACGGCTTCGGGAACCAATACCTTGATCCGTCTTAAGACTTCAAAACCGTCCATACCGGGCATCTTGATATCCGTAAACACAATGTCCGGCTTTTCTTTTTCAAATATCAGAATGCCTTGTTCGCCGTTTTCGGCGGTCAAAACCTCAAAACCATAGGCCTCGAGATACAACTGAAACATGGCCAGAGTAGGTTTTTCATCATCTATAATAAGAACTTTTTGCATCCATTTCTCCTTACACTTAAAAGATGCAATTAGCGGTTAGCGGTTACATAGCCGCACAAAATAAGTAACTTACGGCGCAATAGGTTAGCATCAAAAAGTGAGAATCCCAACATGGGAAAAAATTATTCAAATGCTTGAGATCTTTAAGCTAACGGCTATGTAAAAGCTAATTGCAGCTTTTAGGTTACATTATTACATAGGCGGCAATAAAACGACAAATGTGGTTCCGATCCCGATGCCACTATGTACACGAATTTCACCCCCATGCTCCACAACAATTTCATACACAATAGCCAGCCCCAGGCCCATCCCTTTTCCCACTTCCTTGGTAGTAAAAAAAGGTTCAAACATCTTGTCCCTGGCATCTCTCGGTATCCCCGCACCGGTATCCGAAACAGCTATGGCGACCCGATCTTTTCTGTAAAATGTACGGACGCCAATTCTTCCTGAGTCCTTCTTACCTTTTGTTTCGCGTTTCTGGATAATGGCGTCGCGTGCGTTGCTCAGGAGGTTGAAAAAAACCTGTTCCAGACGATTATTATGGGCCAGAACCGATAGGGCATCTCTGCCCGGAAGGAATCTGAGATCGATGTCCTGAATCTTCAATTGCTGGCCAAAAATCCTCACAACATTTCCAACGGGGGTGTTAACGGCAACCATTTCCCTGCTGTAATCCGCCTTTCTGGCAAATTCCCGAAGACGGGTAATAATTTCCGACGCCCGGTCCACCTGTCCACTCACCTCCCGGGCCACCTTCGTCAGTTTTTCCGTCGGGATCTCCAGTCCCTTTTCTACCATCAGGCTCAGGAAGTCATTCCCCATTTTAATGGCATTCAACGGCTGATTCAGCTCGTGAGCAATTCCGGCGGACATTTCCCCCAGACTTTTCATTTTGCTGGCCTGAATCAATTGGGCATCCTTTTCCATGATTTTGGTAAGATCGCTGGTGGCCAGAATGATGACTTCACGGCCCTGATAGATACCCGGGCAGGCCCGCACATTCACATAGAAAGGTCGATTTCCTTTCCTGTAGTGACGTGCCCTCAAACTCAGTACGCAAACGCTGGCCATGGCTTTTTCCCCGAAGTTTTCCCCCTCCCGGTCACCATATTCAAAGGCCCCCAGCTCGTCAAAGCATCGACCGATCAGTGCCTCTCGGGTATAGCCATAGTTTTCCGCTGCAGCCGGATTTGCATCCAGAATTTCAAAATCTTTGCGGGCCACTACAAATATAGGGTTGGGACCACTTTCAAAGAGGGAGCGGTATTTCTGCTCGGACTCTTTGAGTCTCGCCCGGGATGCCCTGATGGATGCGGTCATGTGATTAAAAGCATCAGCCAATTGTTCTATTTCATCACCGCGATGGCTTTTATAGACATTGCATTCTTCGCATTTCACTTCATTGCCCGAAGTCGGTTCCATTTCCAGGTTGCCCCGGCTGATTTCATTGGCCCTTCGAATCAACTCCCCCATTGGACGGGTAATGTACCCGGAAAGCCAATGGGCGATGCCGAAAAATATAAGAATAATAATGGACATGAAACCCAGAAACGTTATCCGAAGCCGACCGACAACCTCATCGATATGCCCCTTACTCAACCCCACGTGGACGGCCCCAATCCGTGAAGGCCCTTCTTTCAATGGAAACGCAATATCGTAAGCGAATTTTTTCCCGAAGGAAACCCGTTCTATACCATGAGTCTCTCCTGGATTGATTTGGTTCACCTGAAGGAGGGCTTCGGGGAAACCGTCTGCAAATGTATGGGCCAGGACTTTTCCATCCTGTCCCAAAACGAACATATACGAAATCAAAGATTCCCGGTTTCCCACCCGTGATTCTTCAAAGATCAACCCGGTTAACGCGTCCTTGTTCACATCCAAGACATGGACTTTACTCTTTTCAGCAACACTTTGAGCAATACCCACACCCCGCTGTTCCAATCGCGTGATCAGGCTTGAGACCAGTACCCATCGTGCCACCAGCGCGATGCCCACACTCACGAGTAAAATCACCACCACGGAAGAAAAGAATATTTTATTTTTGTGGCTCAACCGACGTAACGAGACCATCCCAACCTCACAGTAAATGAGTTAACATACCATAATATTCTTCCATCAGAAACCCTTTCATACCAACTATTCTCATTACACCTAAAAGCTGCAATTAGCGGTTACATAGCCACACAATATCAGCTGCATACGATGCAATTGGTAGGCATCAAAAAGTGAAACCCCAAATAAAGGGAAAAGTCATGCAAATGATTGGGATCTTTAAGCTAACGGCTAATAGCTAAAAGCTAATTGCATCTTTTAGGTTACAAACCTCCAGGAAGCTTCAACTGGAATAGTCCATCCGTCTGTGCTACACTATGTGTGAAACAAACCATTGTCAAACTCCCGTTCAACCAAATTGCCGAGGTATATCCCCTATGGCCAGCCATCAAAACCGTACAGAAAGTCCGCGGATTGCCTACCGCACCTGCCCCCTTTGTGAAGCTACTTGTGGACTGGAAATCACCCTGCAGGACGGCCGCGTCACAGAAATCAAGGGCGACAGGGAAGACGTGTTCAGTAAAGGGTATCTTTGTCCGAAGGGCGCGGCCCTGGCCGACCTTCATTACGATCCAGATCGTCTGCGCCACCCGCTGATAAAAAGAAAAGATCGTTGGGTGCAAGTAGGATGGGATGAAGCGTTCGCCGCAGTGGAAACGGGCCTGAACCCTTTGATGGAAAGGTACGGTCGGGACGCAGTCGGCGCATACGTCGGGAACCCCTGCTCCCATACCATGGCCGGCGCCCTGTGCATGAGGCCCCTTTTCAAGGCCTTACGAAGCCGGAATATCTTCAGCGCCAGCACAGTGGACCAAATCCCCAAACACGTCTCCAGTGGCCTGATGTTCGGTCACCCGGGCACGATTCCGGTGCCCGATATCGACCGCACCCATTTTCTGTTGATTCTAGGCGCAGACCCGATGGAATCGAACGGGTCCCTGGCCACGGCCCCCGATTGGCCCGGTCGGTTGCGTGCCCTCAAAGAACGTGGAGGCAGACTGGTGGTAGTGGATCCTCGCACCAGTCGAACGGCAAAACTGGCCCACGAACATCTCCCCATAAAACCGGGGGCAGACCCATTTTTACTCATGGCCATGGCCCATGTTTTGTTTGAAAACGACCAGGCCAAACCGGGGCGGCTCGTCGAACATATTATCGGCGTGGGTGCGGTGCGAGAACTCTGCGCACCGTTTTCCCCTGAGGCTGTGGAAACGCGTATTGGAATTAGTCCTTCCACAGTGCGTCGAATTGCAGCGGAGCTTGCCGCTGCACCATCTGCGGCAGTGTATGGCCGTATGGGTACAAGCACTGTGCAATTCGGGGCACTCACAAACTGGCTCGTCGATGTGATCAACATCCTGACCGGAAACCTGGACCGACCCGGAGGGGCCATGTTCCCCATGCCGGCCCATATACCGCGACGCGGACGTCCCGGTGGGAAAGGCTGGATACTGGGGCGGTGGAAAAGCCGGGTCAAAGGCCTGCATGAGATCATGGGCGAACTTCCTGCCTGTACATTATGCGACGAAATCGAGACCCCAGGAAAAGGGCAGGTCCGGGCCTTGCTCACGGTGGCTTCCAACCCCGCAATCGGGCTACCCAATGCGGCTCGCGTGGACCGGGCCTTGGCGGGCCTGGACTTTATGGTTTCGGTGGACTTCTATCTGAACGCCTCCACACGACATGCTCATGTGATCCTGCCGCCCACCGGTCCCTTATCCACGGCGCAATATGATTTCAATTTTTACAATCTGTCCATACGCAATATAGCCAATTATTCACCCCCTGTTCTACCCAGGCCCGATGACGAGATGGACAAGTGGGAGATACTCTATCGACTGGCCATGATCTTCAGCGGCCAGGGGGCATCTTCCAACGCCGCACAGATGGATGATTTCATCATCAGCATGATGGTAGGCGATCTGGCCGGGAAAGAGGGAACCTCTTTTTTCGGCAGGCAATCGGAAATATTGCAGGCCATGCAGGACCTCCGAGGTCCCGATCGGATGTTGGATTTCATGCTCCGAACCGGAGCCTACGGGGACGGTTTCGGCCTGAATCCCGACGGCTTATCGCTGTCCAGACTGAAAGAACATCCCCATGGTATCGACCTGGGACCCCTTGAACCCCGTATCCCGGAAGTCATCAGGACGGCATCAGGCAAGATCGATCTGGCCCCCAAACCCATGGTCCGGGACGTCAGGCGGCTTTCAGAAAGGTTAAATCACCCGGAAACCAAAGGTCTGCTGCTTGTGGGACGCAGGCATCTTCGCACAAACAATTCATGGCTGGCAAACATTCCATCCCTTGTATCCGGTCCTCCCCGGTGCGTCCTGCATCTGCATCCGGAGGACGCTTCCAGGATCGGACTTGAGGACGGAGACACAGCAGAAGTAAAAAGCCGCGTTGGAAGAGTAACGGTCCCGGTGAAAATTACGCAGGACATCAGGCCGGGCGTAGTCAGCCTTCCCCATGGCTGGGGCCACGACCTGCCGGGTGTAAAGATGGAGGTGGCCAGGGCTCATGGGGGATTGAACAGCAACATACTGAGCGATGACGAGAGCTTTGATCCATTGTCCAATAATGCGGTTTTGAACGGAATTCCCGTGGAAGTGTCACCCCATACTCCCTGATACGCCCTATGGATCAGATAAAAAAGAACCCCATGTACCGCTTTCTGTTGGTGCTCACTATCAGCTCAACGGTAGGCCTTCAAACCTGGATAGTCCTTTTCAACAACTTTGCCGTAGAGAATGTCGGTCTCACAGGCGAAGGCATAGGGATCATTCAATCCGTTCGGGAAATACCGGGGTTTCTTACCTTCCTTGCAATCTTCGTGATGCTGCTCATCAAGGAGCACCGTCTTTCAGCCATTTCCATCGTTTTCCTGGGCCTTGGCCTTGGCTTAACCGGACTGTTTCCTTCGCCCGCGGGATTGATCGTTACCACCACGATTTTCAGCCTCGGTTTTCATTATTATGAAACAACCAACCAGTCTCTTACCCTTCAGTACTTTGATGAAACCAGGTCCCCGTTGGTTTTTGGGAAACTCCGCAGCATAGCCGCAGCATCCAACATCGCCATCGGCATCGCCATTTTTCTTCTCACCGGCCTACTGAATTTCACCCAGATGTACCTTTGCGTCGGCGCCCTTGTTCTTGCTGCCGGCCTTTGGGGGTTCCTCCAGAATCCCACAGACAAAACGATCATTCCACAGAAAAAACGTCTCATTTTCAAGAAGAAATACTGGTTGTTTTATTTCCTTACGTTCATGGCCGGCGCAAGACGTCAGATATTCATGGCCTTCGCTGTTTTTCTCATGGTCAAGAAATTCCAATTTTCCGTTCAGGAAGTCACTATTCTTTTTGTAATAAATAACCTGATCAACTATTTTCTCAGCCCCATCATTGGGAAAAGTATTGTACGGTTTGGAGAGAGAAAAGTACTGTCCCTGGAATATTCCAGCCTCATATTCGTATTTTTGGCATACGCATTCGTGGAAACCAAGATACTCCTTTGCGCCCTCTACATTCTTGACCACATTTTTTTTAATTTTTCCATCGCGATCCGAACCTATTTTCAAAAGGTTGGGGACCCCAAAGATATTGCACCCAGCATGGCCGTCGGCTTCACCATAAACCATATTGCAGCAGTATTCCTTCCAGCCCTCGGGGGCGTGCTGTGGATGGTGGATTATCGTATTCCCTTTGTGGCCGGAGCGTGCATGAGCGTGATTTCCCTCGCAGCGGTTCAAAAAATACGAACATAAATATTCAACAAATACCCGGAGACAAAAGGCGTGGCTCGAAAGAAAAGGAAAAAGAAAAAAGGGAAAACCGGGGTTGACCCTTATGAAGTGATCGAGGGAAACACGCAGGTGACAGCCCTTGAAATTATCCGCTTAATCCACAAAGTCAATCCCACCACAAAGGTGATAGACGTCGATAAAGCTTCTGAACAGTATCGGCTGAAAGCCCGCCTGCAGAGTCTGCTCATAAGACGGTTCAAAGAAAGTCTGCAGGTGGAAATTCCCGATCCGGAAAATTCGCAATTGGTAGGATTGCGGCTCCTGCATTTTAAAGAAAATGCCTGTCATACGCTCATCCATGAACTGGACGACGACGCAGGCTCATGGGTCAAAAAACAGATTGATGAGGCCATTGCCGCAACAGACGGTGTTTCGGAGAATTTTCCGAAAACAAGAAGCGTCAGAGCACCGCTCTCTGAAGATCCAGCCTCCCCAAATGCCGATATGGACGAACCTGAAGATTTACCCGTAGAGGAATGGATCAAGCTTGGAAAAATGGCGATGGCTGCCTACGATTTTGAAGCCTCTGAAAGATATTATTTGAACGCCCTCAAAAAATCTCGGGGCCATATCGAGCCCGCCCTCTGCGTTCTTGAGCTTTTTGTTGAACATCTTGGGGCCTATGAGAAAGCGTTGGATGTTTCCAAACTGTTTTCCTCCGCAACAGGCAAAGATCAAAGGGTGAAGGTACTGCTGGGTTTGTCCTTTGCTCATTGCGGACAGTTTGATCAGGCCTTGAAATCCATTGATCGGATATCAGACCCCCGCACAGTAGACATAACCCTTCTCAGTATAGAACATTTCATAAAGAAGGGGGACGAAAATCGTGCGGCCAGGGGGCTTTCGAGCCTGAAATCTCACGAACGGGGATATATGGAACGAAAGTCCGATATTGCTCGATTGGAACACGAGCTCAGGGCGCTCAGGGCCGGAAAACTCAAACATGTTGAAGAAGAAATGAGTCAGGCCTGGAAGGAAAGGCGTTACGAGGTTGCCCTGGAAGGGGCCGAAAAGATAGTCGCTCTTCTACCCGAAAACAAGGCCGCTCGAAAGGTCATGCACGATTTCAAAAAACAACAGCGCCAAGACGCCATCTCCCGGCTTATACTGGATGCAGATGATGCCCGAGGAAAACATGCATTTGCAAGGGAGGTGGAAATTTTAAAAAATGTCATAGCCCTCGGACCAAATACGGTCAAACTGTCCCCACGTTTGAAATACGCACAAGACATGGCGGAAAAGCAGCAGGAAGAGATGAAAATGGCGGCAGCGCTCAGGCTCTGGAAAGAAGGCCGGGTTTCGGAGTCGCTGTTTCAATTCTTAGATTTTAGTAAAAAGCAACGTGGTCACATTTTACAATCTATCCCGGATCCGCATTTTCGCTGGCTGGAAGAGGCCCTTTCATCCGGTACGGTGAAAAACCCTAAAAAAACGGTAAATGCCATTCTGGCCCTGGGCCGACTGACTGAATGGCTGGAAAAAGGCGAAAATATTGATCAAATCATTCAAGAGCTCTCTTTTCATGGCAAGACACTTCATTCCATTTCCCATGCCCGGACTGTTTTGAAACAGGCGGAATCCATGTTGGAGGCCACAGAGTCCCGGAAAAACAGGGACCTGCTGTCCAAGGCTAAACGCTTTCTCACGGAAGGAAACAGAGATCTTGAAAAAGCCGGTCATTGCCTTTCCAACATCAGGATGAATCGCCTTAACAATAGCGACAGGAGCACTCTCGATGGGTTGAAATCAAAGCTGCAGCGTTTGGAAACGATACAGATACTCCGCCATACATACGAATCCAGTGCGGCAAAGAAAGATCATTTCAGTTGTATGGACATTGCGGGAAAACTTTCCAAACAGGAAGAAGAAGGGCAATTAGGCCGTTGGAGCGAAAAAATACGAGAGCATGCCGAACGCCTGAAAAAAGAGTGGGCACTGACTTCATGTAATATCCGGGAAATGTCCGCATCTTACGGGTATCTGGGCATCCGTTGGATGGAAAACCACCCCAGTTGCTGGGTTCTTCCGGACAACCGCCATCTGGTCCTAACCACATCCCATGACCGGTGGGTGTTTATCAGGACGTTTTGCCTCGAAGACAGGACATTCAGAGAAGGTATTATCCTCCGAACTCCTGAAAAATTGACCTTTCCAAATGTGATTCCTGCCGGAAACACGCTCTGGATAGCCGGCCAGGACGGTCATCTGTTAGGACTTTGCCTGGATCCGCTGGAGATCCGAAGCTGGCATGACTTTGCTACCGCTGTTCGGAAAGATGAAGTGATTGAAGAAACACGTTTTTTCCCCAAAAGTAGGACCTTCTGGCTCGAGAAACGAAAACAGGAAGGGGCAGATAACACTATCCAGGTCATCCACATGGATCAGGAGCGAACCATTCGAAAGATCAAATCTTTTAATTACCCAGTCGTAATCTTTTCAGGAAACAATTTTGAGATCGCTGTTGCTGATCGTGACGACAGGGCCGTTCGCATCTATTCTGAAGAAGGAAGATTCAAGAGGAGTGTTGCGCTTGAGAGGCCTTGCATCTTGAGTGAGGCGGCCGTCCACCAGGAGAGAGATGGATACATCTTTCTCACATACGACAATACGGACCCCTTTGATCCGATCTCGGGCATGTGGGATGACGATGCCGACATGGATGACGATTTGACCCTGACCCTGGAAGAAACGCAGGATGGGAACAAACCAGTCCACTCCATAAGGGTAGAAGACTCCAACGGAATTTTCCACCACGGGATGGCTGTTTCAAAGGATAGCGGCATCATCTTCGTTTTTTTCATCAACGATTCAGAAACAGACCAGACCTGTGGTCTTGCCGCATTCAAACTGTCAGAAAAGGGATTTGATCTGCTTTACCAGACACCTGTTCCAAAAGATCTTATCCTCGTTTCAAATGAGCGTTCGGATCGCATTATCGCTATCAGCCCCGGCAACGAGGAAATGCAGGCCATAGCGCTTGATGACCATCCACCACAGTTTGAAGCTGGTCATGCCCGAAAAAAGGCATCATTTCATTTCCCGGAATTCAATTCCATATGGGTATGCGATGTCCAGACGGGCGCCTTTAATGCCAGAGTATTGGCCCTTATGCCCATGCTCAAAGAATGTTCTTACGAAGAGCTTTCCAAACGAATAAGGGAAACAAAACGTCGAGATGATGCGGAAGGAGCAGTCATCCTGGCCCACGCGCTCCAGCGTACCTTATTAATAAACCAGGGGGAGGACTTCTGGATATGGGTGAAAAAACATTATCCAAATCATTGCAGGGTACTTTTTCATCGGGCCGTGGAAACTGCAAAAAAAGAGAAATGGCAGGAGGTCATTTCATATCTTGAAAAGGTTCAGCCCGGCGAACTCGATGATGGCGCCGCCTGCCATCGATGTCACCTTCTCGGAATGGCCTATTTTGCCGAAGGCGATGCGGAAAAAGCCCTGCGCCTGTGGAAAGAAGGTACAGACTATCCAGATGGGAAATGCGAACTCGACCCCTATATTACCTACGCCGAAATTTCTCTCATGAAAGAGAAAAAGAGGGAGAAATTCGTGATGAATGAAGATATGAAAAACGGGCTGGATCTTTTTGAAATAATAGATCGACATATGAAAAAGGGAGATTGGCAGGGGGTTATTGCAACCGTGGAATCGGCCAATGCTCTGGAAACCAGGGATATGCAATTGCAGGCCAGGCTTACCCATGCCTACCTGCAGCAGGACGTACTTCTTGAAGAAGCGGCGTTCATCTGCAAGGTCCTCGTGCTGGCCAACTACTGTGAACGACATAACGAACACCATTTTCATAGAAATCAAATACTTCCCCATTATATGGAAACATGGTCGGAAGCCCGTTTGAAGGAAACGGCAAAGGAAGCATCGGAATGGCTCGATGGACTTGGCGGGAGACAAAATTTAACAGGGATAAATATTAGCTAACAGGTCAATCCCAAAGTCCATGGCTGCCTGTTGAATTGATGGGGATTTACAATGAGCAAAAAAAGAAAAAACAAGGAAAAGAAGAAACTCAAGAAAGGAAACAAGACGCGAAATGCACCCAAAATGTCGCCGAAAGAGACACCCGAAAGAAATTCCAATATCAGGTAGGTCATCTGGTAAAAGTAAAGAAGGGAGTCAATGATCCGGATTATGGCACTGATATAGAAGGGTGGAAAGGGAAAATTTATCTTATCGAAGATCAAAATTCCGACGACCCGCTCATAAGCATTGAATGGGATGCTGAAACACAACAAAAGATTCCTGCTTCCAATATCGCAGCATGTGAAAAAGACGACCTGGATTACACGAAAATGTCTCTTTTGGCAAGTGATGTCGAGTCCGCAATACCTGGAAATGAAAAAAAGGGAAATAAAGTCCTCATTACGACAATGACCAAAGAACCATACATGCTGGCCAGGATACACTATGATTTACTTGATAAATTAATAATACAAGATGTCTTCTCAGATTTAAGATGTATGAACTATGACCGTATCAAGGACCGTTGGGTTTGGTTGTATGAGGATGAATCCAGGAAAGTTAAATTCAGCGCATTATATGATGAGATACCTCAAGAAAGAAGACCGATTGTACTGGGTTCTTTTTATTCAATGAATGAGAAAGAAATGTATCTGAATGTGAACTCATTTGATCGTGCAGTGAAGGCCATTTTGTTTTTTGATGAATATTTTACAAGAACAGCAGCAAGGGTTTCTGATATAACAGTGTTGAACAAAATTTTTGACGTTCAAGATGGAAATTTACCCAAACATGCAGATTGTTTTGACAGACACCCCGTTGAACCAAATGATCCTGAAAAGCTGTTCAGCAAACTGGAAGATGCGACGGCATCTATCAAAGACCCTTTGAAAAAACTGCATAAAACCTTGGCTATTATGGAAAATCATAACCAGGAAGCCCTGCCCGAAGTGGAGAGATTTCCAACACATTTTCAAGAAGAAGGCATCGAGGGTTTGCGCGGGAGTCTCGCGGCTCGGGAGTATATTGCCATGGAACACTGGAAAGGGAACAAGAACTATTCTTTCTATGATTATTTCAACTAAACTAAAAGAGCTGTTCCAACTGGGCCAACCCGTCCTGGACTTCGGGTTTTACAGAATCATGCATGCCAAAAACGTGCAAATGCAGGAGTTCATAAAGCGTATGTAGGATGTGGAGGGGGTATGAAATGGACAACCACGAACCACATGAAAAGCACGAGATGGACGTCGTAAAAGGCGAGCTTCTGGTTTACCAGGCCGACGACGGCCGCATCAAGCTGGATGTGCGCCTTCAGGATGAAACCGTTTGGTTGACGCAGCAGATGATTGCAGAGCTTTTTCAAACGACGGTTCCCAACATCAGTATGCATATTCGAAACATCTATCGAGAAGGAGAACTGGATCCCCAACCAACTGTTAAGAAATTCTTAACAGTTCGCCGCGAAGGAAAACGGTATATCAAACGCCGCCTGGATCATTACAACCTGGACATGATTATTTCAGTGGGCTACCGAGTTAAAAGCCTGATCGCAACCCGTTTTCGTATTTGGGCCACTCAGAGACTAAAAGAATACATCATCAAGGGTTTTGTCATGGATGATGAGCGACTGAAGAACCCGCCGGTCAAAGGTTCCAACGTCCCCGATTACTTTGATGAAATGCTGGCCCGCATCCGCGACATTCGGGCTAGTGAAAGGCGTATGTATCTGCGGGTGAGAGAGATTCTCACCATAGCTGCGGACTATGATCCAACATGGTCTGAAACCACAAAGTTTTTCAGCATTATACAGAATAAACTTCATTTTGCGGCCACGGGCATGACGGCCGCGGAATTGATCCGGTCCCGGGCGGACCAACTTCGGCCCAATATGGGGTTAACCAGTTGGAAAGGCGATGAAGTACGGAAGACCGATGTGACCATCGCCAAGAATTATCTGGAAGAGGCGGAAATCGATGAGCTAAACCGGATTGTGATCATGTGGCTGGACTTTGCAGAGGACCAGGCCAAACGCCGAAAACAGGTGTTCATGAAGGATTGGGAACAAAAACTAGACGAATTTCTCCGGTTCAATGAGCGCCGTGTACTGCCTGATGCAGGGAAAATAAGCAAAAAATCAGCCGACGGATACGCAAGAACCGCATATAAACAATTTGAGATCAGACGAAGGGAATATAAGGAGTCATTAGCAGAAAAAGAATACATCTCGCAATTGGAAGAAGCAGCCAAAAGCCTCCCCAATAAAACGGAAAGAAAAGGAGAAGATGCTTAGGCCCCAAACCCCATACCTTCCCCATCCCAACCGGGAAACCATCAGAAGACTTGTGGAAAGGGGAAACATCAAGAGGGCGTCCCAACTGGATTATGCCGTGATGTGGCCCATGTGCTGCTCCTTCAACAGGTGGGGGCCGAACTTCTGAAATTGAAATGAGGCAAAAAGCAAGATGCGCTTGAGGACATGCATGTGCTTTTTATGCAGGACGACAGGGATGCTTATATCGACAAGCTATTTGCGAGAATTTCATCAAGCTTGAATTTAAAATCTATTTCCGGTAGAAAGCATTATCAGTGAAATTGCAACTATATTGTACCACTTCGGTGCCTGAAAGCGAGGAGGCAAAAAAACTTTGGAAAAAGTCATTATCAACGGAGTAGAACTCCACCTGAGTGAACCCGATCAGGTGCCCATGCGCTGGGTTGGCCAGCAGGATATGATCACCCAAGTCCTGGCGGCGTGGTTAGTTATCGGAGACGAGGATTTCCCCCTGAGCCCCAGGTTGGTTGGCAAACCGGGGGTAGGGAAAACAACATTGGCGTATCATTCGGGCTGCTCCCTGAATCGACCGGTTTACCTTTTCCAGGCCACCATGGACACCAGGCCCGAAGACCTGATCGTCACCCCCGTTATTTCAGAAGAAGGAAAAATTAAATACGTCGCCAGTCCGGTCGTTTCAGCCATGATCAAAGGCGGCATCGCCGTCGTTGATGAAGGAAACAGGATGAGCGAAAAAAGCTGGGCTTCCCTTGCCCCCCTTTTGGACAGCAGACGATATGTTGAGTCTATTGTGGCGGGAATCAAGATCAAGGCCGACCCGGAATTTCGTTTCTGCACTACCATGAACGACGATGCAAGCACTTTTGAACTGCCTGAATATATCCACTCCAGACTTCAGCCCCGAATCTATATCGATTTCCCTGAAAGAGAAGAAGAGCTGCTTATTTTAAAAAGCAACCTTCCGTTTGCAGATGACGACATCCTCGACTACGTAGTGAATTTTCTTCAGGCTGCCCATGCGGCGGACGAACGATATTCCGTTAGAGACGGAATAAACATAGCCCGTTACGCGCTCAAGAGACTCTCTATCGCTGAAAATAAAAAAACCACCCGGGACCGAAAAGAAAAGACGTCTCGATTCCTTAAAGAAGCTGCTTCCATGATTCTGGACAGTTCCGCATCCGATTATTTTTCAGAGCTGATAGATGGTGCAGACCGATAACAACAAAATCCAGTGGAAAAATATCCGTATGGCTCCCATCCTTCACAACAGGATGGAATTCGCCATTGAAGTGAGAAAGGCCTTTGAGGAATTCCATCCCGAACACATTGTGGTGGAGTACCCGGACACCTTGAAAGACAAGATCCTGGAAGGGGTAAAGAGACTGCCTCTCCTTTCCGTGGTCTATTACGAGGAAGAGGGTGGAATCTTTATCTACCTCCCCCTGGAACCAACAGACGGTCAGGTTGAGGCCATTCGGCTTGCCCTTTTAAACAACATCCCCATTCATTTTGTCGACCGGGACACCGAAGGTTATCCCCTTGATTTCTCCCCCATGCCCGATCCCTATGCCATAACCAGGACTGGATATTTCCCGTACTGCAATGCCTTCGTAAAGGGCAACAAGAACCGCAGCCATTCTCCCAAAGATATCCTGAGGGAAAAGACCATGGCCCATGCCCTGCAGGAATTGGGTAAAACCGGTGAACGCGTCCTTTTTGTGGGGGGCATTTTTCACATTTCCGGAATCCTGGAGTATTTGGAAAAGCCCCAGGTACAGGTCATCGGGCGACGAACTCGAAAAGGTGTGGGGCTGGCGCATCTCCACCTGGAATCCAGCAAAGAAATCATGGGAGAAATGCCCTTTCTTGCAACTGCCTACGAACGGAGCAGAACGACAGAACAGAAGCCGGACAGGATCGAGATCAACAGCGATCTCATCGAAACCGCAAGAAAAGGCTATTGGAAAAACAGCAAGGAGGAACTTTCCCATAACCAGATAAGAATATTTCAAAAGTTTTCCAGAAATTATGCATTGCTTTCTGGAAATCTGGTTCCCGATCTTTACCAGCTCATCGTAGCCGCGAGAGGAATAGCGGACGATAATTTTGCCTTTGAGGTATGGGAAAAAGGGACAATTTATCCCTGGCAGATTGAAGAACCGGGAATACCCGTTCTTCGCCTCAGAGGAGAGGATCTCTTCCTGGACAGAAAGCGGATTCGTTTCCACAGACAGATGAAAACCATGCGCAGGAGACTGGTACCTGTACCGGTCAGAAAGAAGCGAAAAGACCGTGATCCTGAAAAATGGCAAAATGATTTCGACGGTTCATCTATCTGTTCCCATCCTCCCGAAGATGTAGTGATTGAAGGATACGGCCAGTATTTAAAGAAAAAGGCTCTTCAGATCAAAGCGGAAGAAAGTGTCAGGATCGAACCGTTTACCTGTTCCATGTTAGACGGCATTGACATCAGAGAGACCATCCGGGGATGGACAACAAAAACGCTTTATGTAAAAGCGGAACGACCTTTGAAAGGAAAAGTGGGTTCCGTGGTGGTCATTTTCGACCCGGACATGGCGGATGACAATCATGAGGAAAATTTTCCATGGTGCGTGACCTGGCTTGGTGAACACAGCCAGGAATCGGACATGGCTTTTTACAGCACCCCTGCGGGGGAGGTCATGGAAGGCCCCGGAATCTCAAGATGCCAATACGGAGGATTCATGCTCACCTACCCTCCCCTTCGCGTCTATGACATATGGAGAGATCCGTTTTTTTCTTTTGCCAGGAACAAACCTGAAAAGCTGCTCCTTGCCGCCCTTGATTACAGTGTTGAATCACACGTTGTCTACGTGTCGGCCACACCCCCTTCCGGGTGGTGCCTGAGTATGGCAGCACGGTTGGGGAAAAAGATCATTTTTCTGCCCATCGGAATCTTTTCCCCCGTCACCATGAAAAAAATTCGACAATTTCATGTCCTGGACGGGCATCCTGTGAGAAAATACGCCAGGGAATACATATAACTCATCTGAATCATTTGGGTTCAATGGTTCAGTGGTTCACGGTTCCTCGGTTGTTACCTAAAAGCAGCAATTAGCGATTAGTGGTTACTTAGCCAAACAATGTCAGCTATTTACGATGCAATAGGTAAGCATCAAAAAGTGAATTCCCAAATATTGTGAAAAGTCATGCAAATGATTGGGATCTTTAAGCTAACGGCTAATAGCTAAGAGCTAATTGCAGGTTTTCGGTGTTACTTTATTCGACGTTGGGTGTCGGAGTCTTCGCCTACCTGGACGTTGGATGTTGAGCGTTGGTCTTTTGAAAAGTTTCTTTGTCGATCTGACTGACTTCTTTTCCGGTCAGAGGCGGCGCTCGCATGAAACTTCAGAAAAAGAATATCGAATCACGCTAAAAGTCTGTTATCTATTCGTGTGATTCGTGAAATTCGTGGTTAAAAAAACATTTTCATGATAAATTCATTTCACATTCATTAAAGGAGACATCTATGGAACCATGCCCCTGCGGCAGTAACGAAATGTATGTTGACTGCTGTGAACCCGTAATTCAAGGTACAAGAAATGCCGAGACCCCTGAAGCGCTCATGAGGTCCCGCTATTCCGCCTATGTAAAAAATGAGCTCGACCACCTTTATAAAAGCCTCCATCCTTCCGAGCGGAAAGATTATAAGAAAGAAGAAGGGGCAGATTGGGCAAAAAATTTCAACTGGCAATCCCTGGAGATACTCAAAACCGAAAACGGCGGACCGGAAGACGAAACGGGAACGGTAGAATTTGTGGCCCGATATCGAAAGAAGGAAAACCCCTTCGAACATCATGAAATCGCGGAATTTGTACGGGAAGACGGGCAATGGTATTTCAAAGATGGTCAAGCTCCCAAGCCGGTACAATCCATAAGACAGGGCCCGAAAATCGGGCGCAACAATCCATGCCCCTGCGGAAGCGGTAAAAAATATAAGAAATGCTGCGGCGCGTGAAAGGAGAAAAAAAATGACGTTATGTCCCATGGCAATCGCGGTTGGTTGCAAAAAATGCCCTGTTTTTTCAGTGTGCCCACTGAAAAGCGTTATCGGTGACTTTAAAAAGAAGGAAGAGCCAAAATCAAAAAGCAGCAAGGCAGGAAAACCTGCGGCAAAAAACAAAAGCAGGAAATGATGACTTCTCAACCACATTCCTTTTAAAGGCGTTCTATTGCCGACCCTTTTTCTCTTCATGTTTTTACACAAAAGGGATAAAAGGAATCCAACAAATTTTCAGGAGTAGAGACTACGGATCATGCATCCACGGAGCATGGTTTTTGAAAAACCGTTATCACAAGGAAGAAATCTATGGATCAAAAAGTAAAAGCATCGATTGCTTGCATTTTTTTTATCGCTTCTCTCCTGGGTTTTTCATCCTGCTCCAAATCCTTCTACCAGTATCAGGAAACAGTGAAAGATGATGCAGCCGTTCGAGAAATGAAAAATGTTTCTCCTCCGACTTTCGACAACAACCCGCAACTGGATATGATTCTTACCAACAGAAGGCCCATACTTTCCGTAGGAAATCCCAGGCGGCCCCCAAAGCCCTACACCCTGGCTTTTGAAATATCCTCTGATCCGCATTTTCCCATGAGCAGAACGACCCATTACAACGGTATTGAAAGGCAAAACAGATATATATCTGAAAAACAGGTGGAAGCTGAAGATGAGCTGGTAGATGGAACATACTTCTGGAGGGCAAGAGCGGTTGATATTGACGGCTATTTCAGCAAATGGATTCAAACCAGATTTACAGTGGATGTGGCCAATTCCAGGTCTTTCTCCGGTTTTCTAAGAGCTCCCGTATCCCACATCAGTGTATTGAGCGGAGAAGACCCTGAAAATATCATTGACTGGAGCGACCAGGGACAGATCACATACTGGAATAATGCACCACGTGCAGCAGGAGAAGCCTACAGCTGGGTCATGCTCGATATGGGCAAACCAACGCCCGTTACCCGGTTCTGGATGCTTTCAACCAGACGCACATCGCCGGCTCCCGGCTGGCTAACCCATTTCGTATGGCAATCGAGCGATGACGCCCGTAACTGGACCGACATCACAGGGACAGAAGTCAGAAAGAATGACACCTATAAAAATATTGTGGATTTCACGCCGGTCAATACCCGGTATTACCGTCTCGTCATCTATTCCCAGAACGCATTGCAAGCCCAGCTGAATGCGATCATACCTTATGTAAAGGGAGAACCGGAAATTCCAAATGTACCTGACGGGGACTACGTCCTGATTGTAGGCAACCAGATGAACGGCTTCACCTATACCCAGATTGCCAAGTTCGTTGAACGTCAGGGTTACACAACCATCACAATTCCCCACCAGAACATATCCCTGAAAACAGTTCGTGCTCTCAGAAACAAACCGATGGCTATCATTTTGAGCGGAAATAATGCAGACTTTCAATACCTGCCAATGTTTGAGTATTATGGGGAATTTGAAATAATTCGGGAGGTTGATGACATCCCCATGTTAGGGATTTGTGCTGGTCATGAATTTTACGCAATGGCTTACGGCCTCAGTTTCGCCAACTGGATGGGGTGGTTCGCCGATACCATGTTCCGCCTGACCAAAGGCGAAAAACCTGCTCCGGTCCATATTTTGCCGAACTACGCTGGAGACTCCATTTACCGGGGTCTGCCAAACCCATTCAGGGCGGTAGAAATTCACAGTTGGGCCATCAGCCCGCTCTTCATCAAAGACGTAAGACACGAAGAATTCCAGGTCACCGCAAGGACATCCTATATCCAGGCTTTGAAAAGCTCCAAAAGGCCCCTTTATTCAGAACAGTTCCATGCCGCAGCAGTCAACGATTACAACCAGAGCAGTGGATATCTTATCAATTTTCTAAAAATCGCCAAAGAATATCACCTAAAAGCTGCAATTAGCTTTTAGCTATTGTAAATATTCGGCTTGTTTTAAATTTTTTAAAAATAGTTCGGGACACAAAGCGAAAATTTTGCTACAAGTAGAAGCATGACTGCTTCTCATAAAAAATCACTGCCATTATACACCCATAAACTCTCC
>Ga0208901_1000427_pt1 | contig 21232 bp, 18 predicted proteins | sample AntAceMetag02UKF_FD_184764 | JGI IMG/M metagenome (GOLD analysis project Ga0208901, IMG submission 184764) | Saline lake microbial communities from Ace Lake, Antarctica - Antarctic Ace Lake Metagenome 02UKF (SPAdes) (version 2) | ecosystem: Environmental > Aquatic > Non-marine Saline and...
AATTGCGGATGCTATCGCCAGATCACCAGTCCGCTCATATCTTTCCAGTAAATTACCAGCAACAGCATTGCCGGTTAAGCGCTTCGTCCACGGTTTCTGTCCAGGATTAACCCGATCAACTTCAGCCACTAGAATCCTCAATGCCTGGATCTCTTTTTCAGCTATAGCTACATCGATATCTTCAAACCAGTTTTCTTTGTACAACTGACTGACTTTAGCAGCAGTTAGACCGAGCAACTTCCCAATAGCCTTGTAGGTTGCTCGCTGACTCCTCATGTGCAGTATGATGTTGACCGTATCCATCAAGGCAACAGCGCCTCCAGGTAGCCTGGTAACCACACACCATCAATGCTGTCTGCCTTTATCTGCGCAATGCGTCTTAGTACAGTGCGGCGGCTTATTTTCAGCTTCCAAGCGATCTGCTGAGATGTATAGCTCCCCCTCAGCCTTGCGATCTGAATCATTTCGAATTCGATCCGTTCCTGTGCTGGTGATAGCATAGGAACATCCTTAAAAACTCCAGTTTCAAGATGGAACTGTAAGCTAGCTAGTAGTTTTTCTGTATTCATATACTCATATAGTTAGGTGATGGTGCCAGTTTAGTATTAACAGGCAACGCTGTTCGTCACCACAAGCACGAACAGCGACAAGTTTAGGCAAAGCCCACCGAGGGCGCCGTTCATGCCCTCAGCGGACACTCAGTGGCTCACAGGCGTCAGTCGTTCAAACTCCCTCAGGATGTCTCCTGAATTTCGAGATACACCCAATAACACCTCAAGTGTCTTTTCACTCATCAGGTGCGGAAGGTTCAGAATCACCCAACGAGTACCTTCAGCAACACTGGAGAAATACTGACCTGCGAGTCCTGTAGGGAAAATAGACTGTGTAGCTACTATATTTTCAACAAATCCAGCGGCCTCGTTAAACGGTATCTCGGACTTAGTACCTTTGAAATCAGCATTCTCTTTCAATACAGACTCTCGATACATACACGAAAAAGATCCACTTGCTGTTTTAACTGGCCGATAACTGCCGCACATATACGGTTTTCTGTCGTGGATCATGCACTTCCCACTGGATAATAACGGGCAAGTTTCACTGTTGCTTGAAAGCATGTCGTTCTTGAACAGCTCCAACATTAGGGGGTAGTTTTGAATGGTTGTTATGAGTGCATCACCAAAACCATAAACGTAGTCTTTAGTGTTCTCACAACAATGATGACACCCATCAGGACAAAATGCTGGAGGAGAGTGTTGCTGTGCAGCTAATTTATTTAGCAACATCATTGTTACAGTTAAGGAGATTTTCGATTCCTGGTCTTTGGCCATCCGTTGCATCATATTCAATCTGCCAGTAAATTCGTTGACGGTTTTCTTCAGGGTTTCTTCTGTGTTGAATCTTGAGAGATAGCCATTGCGTTTAACTGATGGCTTCCTACGCTTAAATCTTCGTGGTCTGTTTGACATTATGTTCTCCTGTTCAAAGGTAGGGGTGATAGTGCTTTTCTAGATTTATCATTTATTAGGTTTTCCATCTGTGAGTCTTAGAGTCGTACCCCTTAAGGGGGGTACGACTAATACGACTTACACAGAACGTGGTATTAATACTCAACTAATACTCAACTAATACTTTACACCCATACTTATGTAACAGTCTGTTATTACAATCACTTCTTTCTGCTCCAAGGTCTTAATGGCGTTATAGAATCCACCTCTTGTATAAATGTCTTCTTTAGTGCAGAACCACCGCCAATCGGCACGGCAACTAATACCACTTTCACGGCACAACATACGCAGTAGCATTATAGCTTCTCGCATCTGAGGAGAGAGTTTTTCAGGTTCTATTCCACTCTTATTGGCGGCCACCAACACAATACTGGTCTCGAATAATCCGAAGTTCTCACCCACCATGACAGCATGTGGCTCAAAGAACATGTTGTCGAACTCAGGGTCATCTTTCATCTTGGTATTGCCTAGCGTGATAACACCGTCCTTCTTAGTAAGGCTATATTCAGAATCAACAGCAGCGACCAGAACAGAGCTGCCTCTTGCACGGTCTGTGTTCCCATGTCCGGTATGGTGGATAATCAGTTTATTCATTCCAGTTCCAAGATAGTGGTCACAATTAGTGACGAATCTGTTCATATCAGCAGTGCTATTTTCATCACCGCCACCGAAGTTACGAGCAAGCGTATCAATGCAGACCAGACCAACCTGACCATTGACCTTAGAAAACTGCTCAACAGCGATAGAAACACTAGCTGCTGAATAGGCGTCAAGCATCTGCATTGGCACCTTAGACACCGACAGCGGAATATTCTTCACGTCAACGTCGTTATGCTTACACCATGCAGCGATGCGTTTTGCATAGCCGTTGTGACCCTCACCTATTATCATGACAACAGGTGCTTGTTTCACAACGTGACCAAACCAAGGAATACCAGCAGCAATAGACAGCGCCCAATCAAGTGCCAGGAACGATTTATAACTCCCTGGCGCACCGAATAACTCAGACATTGAATCAGCATTGAGAATATCTTTAATCAGCCAGTCGGTGGGCTTAGCGTTAGCCACCATATCGCCAGCGCTTACGAGTTCAAACTCTGTAGGTGGAGGTAATGTAACAGACGCACCAACAGGAACCTCAACACCGACACCGAATCCTGCAGATGATAGTGAACCGATAATATATTCTGACATATGTCGATTCATAGCATCAGTGTCATCATTAAATGCATAAGCAAGAACGATATCATATGGAGTATGTGCCATATCTGGAGTGAGGATATCACCACTACTGAAGTTCATGTATACATTGGCAGACACAGAGCCTGTGTGATTACGCCGATTACGATGTCCAGGTCTTGACCATTTAGACCCTCCACAATAGTCATAGCCATATTGCCCTAACGTCTCAGCTACTTGAACAGTGTGGTTATATGTTAGTTGTTCATCCGTCCACTCACGTTCTGATGGTTTTAGATTAGCACTGTTGCTTTTCCTGATGGGGGATAATTTAAGAATATTCTCAGCATATCTTTCAAATTCAGGAAAGATTATGTTCTTCCACGTATCTATTGTGATCAATGGTTGCTCAGAATAAATCGGTACAGTATCAGCACCATGCCATGTATATGGTTTACCAGTACCTGGATGGATATGTTCGGTGACATACTGCTGTTTAGGAGATAATAATTCGAGGGCATATATTCTGCCGGTACTATCTCGATACCGTTTTGATATCAGTTTATGGTCAAGACCTGGACACTCACAAGGAATTAACCATTTAGGATTACGACCAACACGATACACATAATTCCCGATCAGCATCCTGATTACATCATGCATATGGTTCGCATGACCTTCGTCATATGTATCTATGTCACCAGCAGCATATCCAATAGCTGGCACGATACCTACACCAAGATTATCACCTGCGAATACTGCTGTATTATCTAATTTATTCCAGCCTAATTCCAAGCATCGTTTATTCCCTGGCAAGATAGGGACAGCCTTAAATCCAAATTGTCTATACTGTTCAGGAGTCATGCTTGCACCCCACGAAACTGAAAGAGTACGTTATCCGCTGTCTCGCAACAAACACCATATTCAGCAGTGACCACTGTTCTAGGTGGTCCAGCACCGTCAGCACCAATCGTTTTACCAACTGGAGTGTCAGACGTAATGCATGTGAATGTTGTTATAGTGGACTGTGTAGATTCACCGAACAGTGCAGCGTATTCAGCGGCGATCTTAGACTGAAGTTCTTCAGGGAACGGATTCCTTCCGTTCATATAATGACTGAACGCTGCACGTTTATAGCCGAAGTGTCCCGCTATCTGCTTGATAGTGGTGTAGCCAAAGTGTGCTTGTATCTGTTTGACTTGTTGTTGTAATTCTTGCGATTCCATGTTGTAGTTTCCCATAGTAGCTGTACTCAACGGGAAAGCCATGGTATGTTACCAGTGCCTTCCTGTTAAATAGGTTGGTGTTATAGGCTCTCTAGCAGTCGCTCTTGGTCGGGTTGGCTGCTAGAGTGTTTCTCCCTCCTCATGGCTGAGCCTCGATGTTCTTCCGATGCAAATATGGTTTGTGGTCTACTATCTCATTTGCATCACGTAGGAAGTTGTCAGCAATCCACTTGGCGAAATGTTTAGTTGGGTAGCAAAGCTTTGAGCCGATTACCACCCTACCATTGCAATGATTTTTCGTTTCCTTGTTTGCGATTGTTCCAGCAGATAGTGCCCCACCCGTGAATTGCTTCGTTTCGCAACGTGCAACAAATGCGGACGGCCAATTTGAAATCATCTGGTTGATGAAGTTTTTCCGTTGAGCTTCTGTCATAGTGTTTCCTCCCTATTGTTTTAGTGATTCTGACTGTGAACGTTATGAAAAGGATAAGAGAAGAATGGTGAGATGTCAACAATAAACAAACGGATTATAGCAATGATACCAGTTAGTTGAATAGTTTCTGTACGCGAACGTGTGTCACGTTTGTAGAGTAATATTACAGATACTTAAGACAAAGTGTGTCAGGGTTTAGGTAAAAGCGTGTCGGAGCTATGTGCCTGTATTTACGTTGTCTGGAAAAAGTGCAGATTATTAGATTTTTAGAACAGAGATAGCGCAGTGCGAAAATGCTGTATCGTGAATAATGGGGACAGGGTGGGGATAAAACCCAAAAACGCAAAAAAGCGGTTAAGTTGAAAAACAACCTAACCGCTTGATTTTATTATGGCTGGGGAACAAGGATTCGAACCTTGATAGACGGAGTCAGAGTCCGTAGTCTTGCCATTAGACCATTCCCCAGTGAGTGTATCTCTGACAAGGTCGTTTATTTAGACAGTTTTCGTTGTTCTGTCAAGAAAAAATGACCATTAGGAAATGAGGACTCCGGCATAGCCGACAACCTGTTTAATGTCGCCTGTGATTTCACCGGAATCGGTGTAGCGGACAAGCTCGGTTTTTGTGGCCCCAAGTTCCAGGGATGTTATCAGTGCCACTGTGACCGGCATAATTCCACACATGGAGATACCATGTCCAGTGACGGAACGATACAGGATGTTGGGATCCATCTGTGACAGTTTTTTTAACACATACTGATCTTTTTTATTCGCAGCTTCCCGTGGCTCGTAATGCGTCATATCGGTGGAGGCAACGATCAGGACATCTTCTTCTCTTCGTTTGATGACTTCAGCAAGGGCAAGTCCAATTTCATCAAGAACTTGGTAGGAGATATGGGAAATAGCAATGGGAACAATGGAAAGATTTGGCTGCCTAAATTGCAGAAATGGAAGCTGAACTTCAAGTGAGTGCTCGTACTTATGGGCCAGTTCGTCTTCTTCGATATAGTCTGTCTCATCAAGCAGTGCCTGAGCAAAATCCCGGTTTACAGGGACATCACCCATGGGCATCTTCCAAGTTGCCGTAGAGAGGGCAGCGGGGCCCCCTTTTCCGGTATGGTTGGGGCCTAGAAGAATAACTGTTTTAGGTATTTCTATACCACCCAGGGTTTCAGCTGCAATACTCCCGGAATAGACATACCCAGCATGCGGAGAAACAGCAGCTAGTACCTTTTTCTTCTCTTTGGGGGGATCGCCGATCAAATCCTGAACGGCTAGAGTCAGAGATTCTTTATCTCCAGGGTAAAATCTGCCAGCGACGGCTGGTGAACGGGTAATAGATTCCATATCAGTTTCGTTTCACGCTCCACCCGGTTCCTTCCGGTCCATCGTTCAGTTCGATTCCTCTTGCTAGTAGTGTGTCACGAATTTCGTCACTACGAGCCCACTCTTTATCTTTTCGTGCCTGGTTGCGTTCCTGAATAAAAGAGAGGATTTCCGCCTCACTTATGTTGGTTTCTGCAAGCATGGCTGCTTTTTTTGCAGCCAGATAATCGCCTGCATTTTCCTGTAGTATTCCCATAATAGCAGCAAGCTCTATTATTTTAGCAGCAGTCTTTTTTAGCAGATCATGATCAGCAGTTGCTGGAATCTCAGGGAGCTGACGAATGATTTTATTGATGACTTTGACTGTTTCAAAAAAGCTGGCCTGAGCCTGGGCAGTGTTGAAATCATTGTTCATGGCCTTTTGAAAACGCTCTACCAATGAGTCAATCTTCTTAATATCCTTAGCCGTTGCAACGGTATCAGTATCGGTAGAATGTGTATCACTTAAGCTCTGGACGGAGGCAATACATTCATACAGGCGATCAAGGCCGGACATGGCATCCTGCATGGCGGCTTCGGAAAAATCCAGTGGGTTACGATAGTGGGTGGAAAAGATAAAAAATCGTAGCACTTCAGGGTGGTAATGGGCAAGGATATCCCGGATAGTCAGGAAATTTCCAAGAGATTTGGACATTTTTTCATCACGAATGGTGACAAAACCATGATGAATCCACATATTGACATAGGGTTTGTCATTGGCCCCTTCGCTCTGGGCCAGTTCATTCTCATGGTGAGGGAAAATCAGATCCTGTCCGCCGCCATGAATATCAAAGGTGGAACCGAGGTATTTGCGACTCATGGCAGAGCATTCAATATGCCAGCCGGGTCTACCAGGACCCCACGGGCTATCCCAGCTGGGCTCACCGGGTTTTGAAGCCTTCCATAATACAAAATCCATGGGATTGGTCTTGTTTTCATTGATAGAAACACGGGCTCCTGCCTGCATATCTTCCAGGTTACGACCGGAAAGTTTGCCGTACCCTTCAAAGGAATGTACCTTATAATACACATCTCCGGCTGCAGGGTAGGCCATCTTCTTATCAATGAGTTTACTAATAAGATCTACCATTTCCTGAATATGTTCGGTGGCTTTTGGCTCCATTGTGGGCCTGTCCACACCGAGTTTATCCATATCAACGTAGAACTCATCTATAAAACGATTGGCCAGTTCTTCAGTTGAGGTGTTCTGTTCGGCAGCCCGGGCTATGATTTTGTCATCAATGTCTGTAAAGTTACGGATATAGGTAACTTTGTAGTCCAGATAGCGAAAATAGCGGACGATCATATCAAAGGCTAGCGCCGAGCGGGCATGTCCGATATGACAGTAGTCGTAAGAAGTAATTCCACAGACGTAAAGTTTGATATGGCCCGTTTCAAGGGGATGGAATGCTTCTTTCTTCCGCGTAAGAGTGTTATATATTTTGACTGTCATAATGATTGAATCTGGAAAGCTGTTTGCTATTAATCAGGAACTAAGGTTAATTTGATGACGTTTTTTTACTAAGTCATCTGGTAACTGTTCATCGAGGGCAAGCAACTAATTACCCTTAACTCTAAACTGTAACTTGAGCTTTTAATAAACTCAGTACATATATTTAGCAAATAGTACCATAAATAGATTGCGGGGAAAAGAGAAGAATGAGCGAGCGTATGGATGAAAGTAAGCAGACTATTGCTGAAGAAAAACCTAGTCTGTGGCAGGCATTACTGAACAAAAGGATGTTGATTTGTATCTTTAATGGCTTTACCGCTGGTCTCCCTTTATATTTCTTGGCCCAGCTTATCCCTGCATGGTTACGAAGCGAGAGTGTTGACTTAAAAACTATTGGATTTTTTGGGCTTGTTTTACTTCCGTTCTCATTTAAATATCTTTGGGCGCCATTTCTTGACCGGTATGTACCACCATTTTTAGGAAGACGCCGTGGCTGGATGATGGTGAGCCAGATTGGTCTCTTAGTTTTTATGGTTTCCATGGCGGTGTTAAATCCGCAGGACAATATTCAGATGATTTTATACGTTGGTCTGGCGATTGGCTTTTTCTCTGCTACTCAGGATATTGTGCTTGATGCGTATCGTCGTGAATTACTGGCGGACAATGAACTGGGACTTGGAAACTCCTTCTATGCAAATGCATATAGAGTCGCCGGATTTGTTCCCGGAGGTCTTGGATTAATTTTGTCTGATTATATGCCGTGGTCCATGGTTTTTATTGTGGTCTCTTTATTTATGTTTGTTGGGATTATTCATACCTTTGCTATAAGTGAAATTGACACCCGGGTTGCTCCCCCGAAGTCGTTACAGGAGGCTGTCGTTGAACCGTTTAAAGAATTTTTTTTAAGGGATGGATTTAAGTCTGGTTTACTGATTCTACTATTTGTTTTCTTCTATAAATTTGGGGATACGGTTGCAACAGCTCTGATAACACCATTTTATCTCGATGTTGGGTTTTCAAAAACAATTATCGGGACGGTGGCGAAGGTAGTTGGCCTGTGGTCGATGTTGCTTGGTGGATTTGTCGGCGGACTGTTGATGTATCGAATGGGTATTAATAAGGCTCTGTGGATTTTTGGAGTTGTTCAGGTGATGTCTATCTTTGGGTTTGCATTACTGAATGAAGTGGGAGCAAATGTCTGGGTCTTGGGTGGGGTGGTTGCTTTTGAATATTTGGGGGTTGGCCTTGGTTCTGCTGCTTTAATGGCATTTATTGCTAAAAGCACCAATAAGAAATTCACCGGCACCCAGCTTGCTTTGCTCAGTTCCCTTTTTGCGATTCCGAAATCATTTTCCGGTATATTAGCAGGTGTACTGGTTGAGGGAATTAAAGAAAAAGATGGTATGTTCTATGCTGTTCTGGGTAACGTAGGTGGGATAGGATATACCAATTTCTTTTTTGTCTGTGCGGTGCTGGCAATTCCCGGGATGATATTGCTCCTCTGGGTCGCTCCGTGGAATGCAAATGAAAATGGAGAAGCACAGTTACCATAGAGGCAGAGCCTGAAAGCTGCTATCTGAGTATAGCCTGGGCTACAGAAGTTTCTGGGTTGTCATAAATTGTATGAGTTTCCGGTGTCCTGAAGGGAACGCGTAGTTTGCAAGATCAGCATAGGAAACCCAGTTGAAATCCTGTGCGGCATGGAGAACAGGATCACTGTTCTGCTGTAAAAGAGAAACCAAGAAACAGTGGAGCGTTACTTTGTAGCGTGTGTAGTGGTGAATTGTTGTCGTGATTTTTGAGTCTACCTCTACCCTGAATTCAGTTTCTTCTAAGAATTCCCGAACAACACATAGCTCTGGGGGTTCATCTCTTTCGAGTCGTCCGCCAGGAAATTCCCATAGCGATCCCCACACATCATCTGCAAGACGCTGTTGAATAAAGTACTGCCCATTATGAATCAGAACCCCAGTGGCCATTTCAATGGGAATGATTTTAGTACTTTTCTTTGGAGCAGGCCGCTCGGGTATAAGGTCATATTTGAGTGCCAGACAGTGTGAGGTAAGCGGGCAGGAGGAACAATCCGGTTTTTTGGGTCGGCAGATCAGGGCACCAAGTTCCATGAGTCCCTGGTTAAAATTTCGTGCATGATTTTTGGGAAGAAGCGCTTCTGCCTTCTGCCAGTGAAGTTTCTTTGCCTCCGGGCTGCCAGGAATCAAGTCAATATTAAAGAGTCTTGAAAACACTCGTTCGATATTGGCATCCACAACCGGGACATCACGGTTAAAGCTGATCGAAGCAATTGCCCCTGCCGTATAGGGGCCGATTCCAGGTAAGCGCAGCAGATCTTTGCGTTGAGCCGGAATACTGCCATGATAATCTTTTATAAGGAGACGTGCTGTTTTAAGGATATTTCGGGCCCTTGAATAGTAGCCCAGTCCCTCCCAACACTTCAGTACCTGATGCTCCGATGCGTTTGCAAGTGTTGCGATATCTGGAAATGCATCCATCCAGCGATTAAAAAACAGTGTCACCCTGTCCATCTGGGTTTGCTGAAGCATGATTTCAGAAATCCATATCTGGTAAGGCTCGTAGCCGTGTCGCCATGGAAGATCGCGCTGGCTGATCTCAAACCAGTCAAGGAGTGCTTTTTGAAGAGGATTCATAGTATTCTGTTTTAGGAAAAAGTTACAAACAATTGCACAATATGCTTGCGCATCTGGTTACAGTTTCTTACAGTTAATTGAAATAGGAAAATAGAAGAAGCGTTTTTAAGACTCTGTTAAAAAAAGGTAAGGAATGATTATGAAAAGTCTTGTTGTCTATTCATCAAAAAGTGGTAATACCAAAAAATTGGCCGATGCTGTCTATAATCACCTGAGTGGTGAAAAAGAGATATGTGCAGTGGCGGATGCTCCTGATCCTGCCGGGTATAGTTTTGTTGCTGCCGGGTTTTGGTTGCAGGCGGGACAACCCGATCCGGATTCCCAGGCATTTCTTGCAAAGATTGAAGAGGGACAGGATCTGTACCTTTTTGCCACCCACGGTGCTGCTACCGGTTCTCCCCATGCTGAAAATGCAATGAATGCTGCCAAAGCCATTGCTGCCAAGGGACATGTTATTGCTACTTTTTCCTGTCCGGGGCAGGTGCCTGAAAAAGTTTTGGAAATGGCTGGGAAGAAGGACCCGCAGCCTCCATGGCTTGCCGATGCTCCTGCAGCCGTTGGGCATCCAGATGAAACAGATGTGAAGAACGTCGTGCGCCTGCTTGAGGAACTGGATTTACCTTAATCCGGTGAACCGTTGAGGGAGGTGAACAGGAAGTCCGGTTTATCTCCCTTTCCTCTTATCCAATTAAGCCCGTTCTGTACCGAATGGAAACCAAAGAGGCGATCTGTCAGGGCTTGTTTGCCTGGGAAGTCAATCAGGCTGATTCCAAGAATAATTGTTAAAATGCCCTGACCGGGGAGAAAGAGCATCAGGATTCCCGCTGTAATCAGAATGCATCCTGTCAAATAGCGCAGAATACGAAGGAGGATAAACATCACTGGATGTTCATCCTCCTTTTTTGTTTGTTCGTGCAGATGGAGAAAAAAATCCGTATCAAGCCTGTTGATAATCCAGGGAATGATCAGCAGGCTCAAGAAAAAAGTGGCGGTGGAGACAATACCAAGAAGCGCAATTGCAGGTCTATATGTGTCGAGGAAAAGTTGCATGAACTTTCTAAGTTGTTAGGTGAAAGTTGATAAGTTCGTAAAAATTTCAAATTCGAGATGGCTAAGTAGATAAGCAAAGACTTCGAAAAACTTCATATGCGAGGCGCACAACGAAGCAGATGAAGAGTTTTTACGACGCCATCAAAGTTAAGCAGATACATTGGCAAGCAGCCAGAGCCGCCAGGTATCACTTTTTCTTCGTTCAAGAAGTTTGAGGTGTTTCATTGGTAGGGCTGTAAGAAGTTCCTCTTCCATGGAGGGAATAAATCCGGAAATTATGTAGTAGCGAGCATTCCAGAAATCGGGATTTTCAAAAAACTCCACCAGTAATCCTTTGTATAGATTGGCAACAACCAGATCGACATGGGTGTCGGGAAGTGCGCCTCGTAAATCGGCCTCCATTACTTTGATCTGTGAGTCACAGCTGTTTAACCCCACGTTTTTTTCGGCCACCAAGCAGGCAAAGGGATTGTTGTCATAGGATCGTATGGTCTCAACACCCAATTTGGCCGCTCCAAGAGAAAGTAATCCTGTTCCCGTACCAAAATCCACCATGCTGTTAATTGCCTTGGAATTTGAACAGAGTATATCGCTGATGGTCTGCAGGCAGAGTCTAGTGGTGGGGTGGAAGCCGGAACCAAATATTACACTTGGATCGAGGTGAATGGGGATGTCGTCACTGTTCTCTGGGAGTAATGCTCTCTCCCAAAGAGGAGCTACAACAAGAGGCGGTACGGAGAAGGTGGTGATGTCAAGACCGGCTTCCCAATCCTGATAGTTCAGATTGGCTTCATATATAATTTTTGCGCCACTTCGATTGCAGATGTCTTCAATCAGCTGTTTTTTATCTTTATGGAAGAAGAGGATTGCGGTGTCATCTTCGATCCATGTTCCAATCAGGTCTGGATCATCAACAACGCCCAGGTCAATACGGTCAAAATTGTAGACGTAGAGCTGGTCGTAACGACTATACGGTGGTCTTAACATATTTACTCTTCGTTCTGTTCAGATGTTGTAATGCTGAGGATGGTTCCGTTTGCGGGAGTTTTGTCTGAAAGTTTTGTTGTCTTTATAATACTTAGGCGCTGTGGCGAAATATTCAGGCTGTGAACGAAAAAATCATGAACAAGAAGGCTACGTTCGGCGGCAAGTTTAAGCAATATATCGTCACCGATATGGACGGGACGAGCGAGAATTGGTTTGTATCCGACAAGATCTTTTTTTGGAATGTTTTCTTCTTTTAAGGTTTTCCCGGGAACAACCGCCGCTAAAGCCTTCTGTCTTTCCTGGTATGCGGCACGCGCTTCCTTATTGATGGTATTAACACGTTGCTGTTCTTTGTCCGCTTCTATTTTCTGTAAAACTGCCCGGTCTGTTTTTGTGTCTGCAACTCCCGTGATTGTAAGGCTGAGTCTCGGATGCTCGCTTAACAGCTCAGCGTACCTGCTCAGCTGTTGCTTGCTGTCACTGTTTATCTGGTTGGATCCTATTTGAAAAGAGATAAAGTTATGGTCTTGGAGATCTTTGAAGCTGCGGTCAAGCAGGAGTGGGGCGTAGGATGCCTTTATTACGGTGGTTTGGAAGTTGGCAATACTTTCCTTAAGGAGTGAATGGCTGCTGTCGCTGATTTCGATTGTTATCGGAAAGGAGTTATTGGAATCGTTTAAGAAAGCGAGCGCAAGGGCGGTGTCTGAGTCGTGCGATGTTGCCTGCAAATTTGTTAATAAAATAGTATTTTTGCTATCAAAAAGAGACTGCTTCTCCGTCATATTCAAATCCAGATCCACGTGTGTTGTCTCTGTCGTGACTGGGATTAATTCGAGTTGTTTTGAAAACAGGTTAAGCGGGAAGTTTGATATCCTTGTTTTGGCCCGTGCTTCCAATGTTTCATCAAAAAGAGCTAAGGCTCCGGAAATATCAATTGCAGAGTCCTCAAGTTGGCCGTTCAGGTTGAAGGGTGCAAGGCCATTTTTGTTGGTATTGAAGTTTTTTATACGTGCGTCGAGCAAAGTAATGGTGGTGGACCAGGCAGGAGAGACACGCCTGTCTACAAGGGTTACAGAACCGTTCTTTACCGTGAGGTCTTTTATTTCAATGGGAAAAAGTGTATCAGCTTGTAAACTCTTTTGGGTCAGGTGCTGCACTCCTTTCTGGAAATCCTGAAAAGGTGAATCCGCACTGCGTTGCCACTGGAACTTTGGAGTGTCTATGGTTACGGATTCTGTTTGCAGTGAAAAAGGGGAAAAGCGACAGCTGATGCTGTTCAATTCTGCTGATTTCCAGGTGATAAGTGGTGTTTTAGCCTCAGTCTGCAAAAAAGAATCGGTGAGTCTGAGGTCCCCCTGAAAGGAAGAGGCTGGAAAGCTGTAGATGCCTTTACCGTGAAGGGATGATTTGCTATGAGCTAGGAGTGGCCATCTGGACCAAAATGGAGAAAATAATTTTGATTCAATATTTGAAAATGCGATATTTGCTTCAACATGTAAGGGGGCAATATTGAGTACTCCCTTGGACTTGATGATTCCCTCCGGGGCTAAATGGCCAGAGAAGGCAAAGTTTTCTGTTGTTGAAGCATCTTCAAGTCTGTTTGTCTGAAAATGGACATCGGAGATCCGTAGAGGCTTTTTTTGATTGAGATTGTTGCTTAGTATGAGCGTTCCGGCAAAATCAATACCCTTGATAAGCGGATGCTTTTGGTCTGCGAAAAGATGATTAAAGAGAGGTGGTAGTTTGTCACTGTTTAGCGTCAGTTTGCTCTCTTTTAGAAAGATATTGCCCAGGTTGTATTTTTCAGCTGTTTTACTAAGGCGAGTAAAACGTACAGAAGCTGCTTCTAACCATGGTTTATTCCTATGAAGGAGCTTTAAATCCTGAAATTGCAGGATAGCACTCTCGAGCGTATAGCTGGCAGGTTTGTCGGGTGGAGCATAAAAGTTTAAGTCGCCGGATAAGGTTGCAGTTCCAAGAATAATATCCTTTGATTCGGGGTGAAGTTGTTGAAAAAGTGATGCGGCAGGAAATTTGTTTAGCAGCAGTTTGCCCTGGATGGTGTCGCTATCCAGAAAAGTGGCCTGCCAAGAAAAATCACCCATATTATGTGAATGGTTTCCACTGATATGAATAATTCCGGTTGCTGCAGCTGAGTCGTAATTTTTGATGGTGAGCTGCAGATCGTTCCACTCCGAATTGCTATCAGGGTGTAACAGGGTGAGTCTGCTCTGGTCGGTGAGAAATCTGTCGATCTGGAGAGTTGGTGGGTTTGTTGTTTTTTCTTGTAAGGGGAAAAAAGTTTTGTGCAGGGCTGCCTGAAAGTGCTGTGTGTTCCCTGTAAGATGGATATTTCGGGTGATGATATCTTTGATGTGGAAAACCTTTCCCATGGGGGTGATCATCGCATCCAGTTTCATCACAGGAACGGTCACTTTAAAATCATTTTTTATCCCGTTTATTTCAATATCAACCACATCCATTTTGATATCAATATTGAGCCTGTTTCCCTGGCGCTTGTCTGGGGAAAAATTGATTTCAAGGGTGGTATCTGCCCAGCCCTTGCTCATGCTTAATGGAATAGATGATGGTAGATATGAAAAATAGGGAACCAGGTTAAGAGATTTTATGGAACAGGAAAGTTGTGTCTGGAAGCCCTGATTATCCTCAAGCTGAACAGCTTGACCACTGAGTTGGATCGGACTGTTGTTGAAAATTGCTGAAAAATGAGGCTGGATATAATTTTTTGATTGGAAGTCAAAGTTGGAAAGAGTTGGAATGGCAAGCTGTAGCTCTTCAATAATATGTTTTTTATCTGTAACCTGGTCTTCAAAAAGGATACGACTTTTTATAATATCAATGTTGTTGAGTGAAAAGAGAAAGGGCAGCTCAGCAAAATTTATTATGTCACCTTTTTCCTCTGTTTTGGAGAATTGGGAAAGTGCCGGAATATTATAGTGTTTATCCTTATAACGGATGAGGTTTAATTGCAGATTCTCGATTGTCAGTTTGTCGCAGGTGTAGGAACTGCGGATGAGAGAAGTGAAATCAAGATCAATAAGAAGTGTCTGGAGAGTGAGTAAAGGCTCAGCTGCCCTTGGTTCCTGAAGATCAACCGTAATATCTTCCAGGGTTAGTTGGAAGTTGAGAGGGTTCAGTTGAACATTTCGAATGGAGAGATTGAGGCCTGTTTCGTTTTCGATATATTGAGGGAGATATTTTTGTATTACCCAGGGAATAATGTATGTGCCCCCAAGAAGATAGCCTGCAATAAGGACAGCAATAAGGAGTGGGAAAATAAATGATTTCTTAGGCGCAGGTGTTTTGGGCGTAGGTTCGTGCTGTTTTTCGGGCGGTGGAACAGGGGAGTTGCCATTGATGGCTATGGAACCGTAATGATCAGACATAAAAATAGATATGATGTGGACGTTCTTTTTCTTGCATCTGCTGTGGATTTTGCAATAGAGTTGAAGAAAGTAGCATATTTACACTGTTTCTTAGAAAAATGATTAGCGACGTAAAACTCTGAGTTACAACCAGTATACTTAACATCGAAAACAAAAAAATAAAAAAGTAAAAAAATATGGATAGTCGGCGAAAGATTATTTTATCCCTTTGTCTCATCCTGGCATTTTTGCTGGTGGGAACCGTTGGCTATGTGGTGATCGAACATTATACTCCACTGGAAGCCATTTATATGGCGGTTATTACCATTACCACCGTTGGATATGGTGAAATACATGCCTTAAGTGATGTTGGCCGGATTTTTACAATGTTTCTCCTGCTGTTTGGAGTGGGAAGCCTTGCCTTTGCCGTACATGCCATTATCGAATCAATGCTAGAACGGGCTTCGAGCCCGGCACGGGGGAAACGTGTCATGGAAAAAAAGATCAGTCGTCTTGAAAACCATACTATTATCTGTGGACATGGACGGGTAGGAGAGGCTGCTGCTGAACATTTAAAGGAATCCGGAAAGGATTTTGTTGTGCTCGAGAATTCTAAGGAGCAGTGTGCAATATTGCGAGAGCGTGGATATTTATATCTGCTAGGTGATGCGACAAGCGAGAAAACCTTAATAGCAGCAGGGATTAAGTCGGCAGGATCACTACTGGCCTTGCTGAACTCTGATCCCGATAATCTTTTTGCAGTTCTTACGGCGCGTGAATTAAACCCAACTCTCCATATTGTCGCACGTTCAGAATCTGCATCGGCTGAATCTAAAATTCTTCGAGCCGGAGCCGATTCTATTATCTCTCCCTATGCTTCAGCCGGAAGAAGAGTGGCTGGCAAGGTGATGGCGAGATCGCGTCAATATCATCCCGGGGCTGTGGCCAGTGAATCGATACTCTCAGGAACAAATTCAAAGTGGATTGAAGTAACTGGGGAATCGGGTCTTGTCGGACATGTGGTTGAAGCTGCTTCTACCTTTGTTGATGGTCAGGTTATGGGGATTCGGCGTGCTGGTCGTGATATTCTGGCACCTACGCCTGACACTGAACTTGAAATTGGGGACAAGTTGCTGGTGATTTTTGTAGGGGCAGCAGCAGTGGAGGATTTTCATCCGGAACAGCCTGGAAAAATCGTGCTGGTGGATGATAACCCTGTTATTCGAAGGTTATACACAAGACTTTTTCAGAAGGCCGGATTTAATATTATAACAGCCTCCACCGGACGTGAGGGGAGTGATATCATCCTGCGTGAACAGCCGGATGCTGCGGTGGTTGATTATCTGTTGGGGGATATAACTGGTCTTGAACTTTGTGCTCTGGTTCGTAAAAGTGCGGATGGGCAGGGTGTTAAGCTGATTCTGTTCACCGCAGATGAGCGTCAGGAGGTGCATGATAATGCCATGAAGGTGGGAGTTGATCTGGTTGTATTGAAAAGCCCAGATGCCTCGGAAATTGTCAATTTGGTGCGTGCTGAACTTGCAGGCGAAAGAAAAAAATAGGGAAAGAATAACACTGCAGAAGCAGAAATGCGTTTTCTTTGGAAAAAGTTGTTATATTCAAGTAGTATAAAGAAATTGGTGCTTGATTACTCTCCTTTTAGCTTGACGTGATGAATAGTGATGCTTGAAAGTCTAAATATTTTCCGCTGGCAGGACATCCTTGATATCCTGATTGTCGCTTTTATTATATACCAGCTTATTGCTATTATCCGTGGTACCCGATCTGTTCAGATGGTGCTTGGGCTAATCGTGGTGGGTATGGTTTATTTTATGGCCTCCATCCTCGATCTTGTCACCCTGCAGTGGTTGCTGAAAACTTTTCTCAGCTCCCTGTTCCTTATTATTGTGATTGTTTTTCAGCAGGATATCCGCAAAGCTTTGACCCAGGTGGGCAAGTCTCCTTTTCAAAAAAATCTTGATATGGCTGAAAAAGACCTGGATGAGATTATCCGTGCTGCCTTCTACTTATCAAAACGCCGTATCGGAGCCCTAATCGTTATTGAAAGAGAGACAGGATTACGTGAATTTGTTGAGTCTGGTTTTAAATTGAATGCAAATCTCAGTAAAGAGCTGCTGATATCTATTTTTATGCCCGTATCTCCTCTTCATGATGGTGGGGTTATCATCTATAAGGGAAGGGTACAGACCGCAGGATGTATTATGCCGCTGTCGCAAAATCCATATATTAATAAGCGTTTTGGTACACGTCATCGGGCGGCAATTGGTTTGTCAGAAGAAACAGATGCTGTAGTTGTGGTTGTCTCGGAAGAGACTCAAGAGGTGTCGCTTGTACAGCATGGAGCTCTTACAGCCATGCATGATGAGATGACTCTAACCAACACTCTGCGTACTATTTTTCTGCCAAAGGATAATATGAACAGTGGTTGGAAACAGTGGGTGTGGCGCTCATGAGTATTTTTCATTTCCAGCACTGGATGCAGCTCTCTCCTAAGGACTGGGTGCTTCGTCTTGTATCGTTTGGGCTTGCTGTTACACTCTGGTCTTTTGTAGGCGGAGAAGACATTGTAAATAAAAATGTCATGGTTCCGGTGGAGATCATTAATCTGTCGCGTGATCTTGTTATTTCCAATCAGTATAAGAAGGAAATTGAAGTTTCCGTAAGTGGCCCTCGTAGTTTGATTAAGAATATCGGGACCCTAGGGCTTGCCCGTCAAGTTGATCTTGTTGATGCTACGCCGGGGACTATGGTTCTTGAAAACAGCAATGATGTGATCAGGGTTCCGCGTGGGGTTAAGGTTCTGCGTATTCAGCCCAAAAGCGTGATCCTTTCACTTGATAAAATGATTCAAAAGCAGTTTCAGGTGAACCCTGTAACCGTCGGAATGCTTGCTCCGGACTTTATTTTAAAAGAAATTCGGATGGAACCCGATTCGATCTCCATCACTGGTCCGCAAACAGTACTGTCACAGTTTGATGTGCTGCGAACAAAGGCGATCGATATTTCCGGATTGCGAGTATCTACCCATGTACAGATTCCGCTTGAGCTTGATCCAGTGATTGTTGATCTAATTGGTGCTACTACGATTACTGCTGATCTTGATATAGCCGTTGAAACGGTGCAGAAAAAGATCTTGAATCTGGCCGTTGAAGTTACAAAAGATGGGATAGCGCAAAGAGTCACGCCAGCTACGGTATCTGTTACAGTTGCTCTTCCCAAGACCTTGATTCGGGAGAAGGTTGATCTTCACTCTTTATTTAAAATAACGGCAGTGGATGAGAAGAATGATGGCCAGATGCATGTGAAGGTGATCCCTGAAAAAGAGTATGTTGAGAATCCTGTTCGTGTGCTTCGTATTGAGCCTCAGATTGTGACTTTGATTGAGGAGATGACTCTTAAAGAGGTGGACAGTGAATGAGGATAGCTAAGTAGCTTCAGTTTGGTTTTTTTGACTAAAAATTCCTATAGCTCGTCATTCCCGCGTGTAGTTATCGGGAATCTAGCAATATTCAAGATGGATTCCCGATAACTACACGCGGGAATGACGGATTTTATGAAGTTTTAGTTTAAAAAACACAAAATCCAGTGTCTGTAAAACTACACTGAAGTTACAAATATTGAAGCTCGATATCCGACGGATAAACAACAGTTACTGAAGAGTCTTACACCAGATCGCTGTCTTGAAATATTATCGAATGCTCAGGAGTTACAACGATGGTTGAGCCAGAAATTATAAGTATGCTCGAACGATACAAGAGATTATTGACACGTTATCTTCCTGTTGAGGAACTCATCCTTTATGGCTCGTATGCAAAAGGAAATGCTCATAAAGATAGTGATGTTGATGTGGCTGTTGTGGTTGAGAAGATTTCTGGAGACTATTTTTCTACACGGCCGTTGTTATGGCGGTTAAGAAGAGAAATTGATGATAGGATCGAACCCGTACTTGTAGAAAAAGCTCATGATGAGAGTGGCTTTTTAGCTGAAATTATAAAAACTGGTATTACAATTTAATGAGAAAATTATTCGGAACAGACGGGATTCGTGGAGTCGCAAATATCTATCCAATGACCACTGAAATAGCCATGCAGGTTGGTCGTGCTATCGCCTTTATAGTAAAGACTCGAAAAGGACGTCACCGCATAGTGATTGGAAAAGACACCAGACAATCCGGTTATATGATAGAAAATGCTCTTGCTGCTGGAATTTGTTCCATGGGAGTGGATGTGCTACTTGTTGGCCCTTTACCGACCCCTGGAATTGCATTTATTACAACTTCCATGCGGGCAGATGCCGGTGTTGTTATTTCAGCGTCCCATAATCCGTTTCAGGACAATGGCATTAAAATTTTTTCCCACGATGGTTTTAAGCTTCCCGATGCACTTGAGGCTGACATTGAAGATCTTATTTTTTCTCAGAAGATGGCAGCACTCAGACCAGTTGCCGAGGAAGTAGGCCGGGCAAAACGTATCGATGATGCCAAAGGACGGTATATTGTATTTCTAAAAAACATATTTCCTAAGAAACAAAAACTTGATGGAATGCATATCGTACTCGATTGTGCTAATGGCGCTACCTACGGCGTTGCTCCGCACGTGTTTGAAGAACTTGGCGCCAAGGTAACAACGCTTGGGGTAACTCCTGATGGGAAAAATATTAATCATAAGTGTGGGGCATTACATCCTGAATTGATGGCAGAAAAAGTTAAAGAAATCGGCGCGGATATCGGGCTTGCACTCGATGGTGATGGCGATCGACTGATTGTCTGTGATGAAAAAGGCAAGGTGGTCGATGGTGATAATATCATGGCGATCTGTGCTAAAGATCTGATGAAAAAAAGAAAGTTGCGAAAAAAGACTCTTGTGACAACGGTTATGTCTAATATGGGGCTTGAAGTAGCCATGAAAAACATGGGCGGCAAAATGGTGCGAACCAATGTTGGTGATCGCTACGTTGTGGAAGAAATGCGCAAAAATGGCTATTCGTTTGGCGGCGAACAATCTGGTCATCTGGTTTTCCTTGATCATATAACAACTGGAGATGGTAATCTTGCTGCCCTGCAATTGCTCGCTATTATGCAGAAGCGTAATAAACCAATATCCGAGCTTGCGAAAGTGATGGAGACCTATCCACAGGTTCTAAACAATGTGAGAACCTCTAAACAGATTGACCTTGAAAATTTTACAGACTTTCAAAAGGCTGTGACAAAGATGGAAAAGAAGCTTGGCAAAACAGGCCGTATTTTGGTTCGCGCATCTGGAACAGAGCCTGTTATTCGGGTGATGGTTGAAGGGGAGAAGAAGAAAACTATTCAAGCGATGGCTGATGAGCTTGGGGAGATGATTTCCAAGGCTTAATTCATGTGAGTTGCAGGTCTGAATGAATTAATCTTGTTACACTCGTGTTATCCTTGCAAACCAGCATATGGTATTCTTTGTGAATCTTTCTAACTAACAAAGTTTTAATAGTTTTATTTTATCTGTTTACGTATAAAACTCAGCCTACGTCACATGCTTGAGGCGTAATACGCTGATAAAACATAAGAATTACAAGTGACCAGATGGGTCATCCCCGCGGAGGCGGGGATCCAGTTTCGTGCCCCCCTCTAGATTCCCGCCTCCGCGGAAATGATAAACAAAAATGGCTGAGCTTTGTACGTAATCAAATATTTTATAAGAGTTATGTTAGGTCACAATTTTTACACGATGCACCGGGTGGCGCGCTGATTACCATTGAAAATCAGTTAACTGCACAATTGAACAGTAGGAGCTCGCCCCTGCGAGCGATTTTCCTGGCTTAGTAACACATTTATTCACTCACAGGGGTGAGCACCCACGGTAGGTGTCAACATACTTTTCGCCTCATCGGATCATTTGCAAAAATTAACTTGGCGTCCTTGCTTTAATCCCCTCCAGCAAAAGCCAAATCTTCCGACGAGCTTACCTACGGAGCCCATTCTCAG
>Ga0208901_1000431_pt1 | contig 21061 bp, 15 predicted proteins | sample AntAceMetag02UKF_FD_184764 | JGI IMG/M metagenome (GOLD analysis project Ga0208901, IMG submission 184764) | Saline lake microbial communities from Ace Lake, Antarctica - Antarctic Ace Lake Metagenome 02UKF (SPAdes) (version 2) | ecosystem: Environmental > Aquatic > Non-marine Saline and...
ACATTTCTGGAATATTGGACCCGGAGCCCTGACACCCGACACCTGACACCTCGGCGAGGACAGGATCTCGAAATTCTTCACCGGAAAGCGGTATGAATCTCATTCATTCGCGGGTATTGGTTTTAAGATGGGCAACTGGACCCGAAAAGTCGTCCCCTCAGACCCGGTTTCCACCACCTCGATCTCACCTCCATGGTCCTTGATGATGCCATATCTGATGGAAAGCCCCAATCCCGTTCCTTTGCCCACTTCCTTGGTGGTGAAAAAGGGATCAAGGATCCGGTCCAGATCCTCGGGCGAGATTCCTTCTCCCTCATCGGTTATCCCGTCCCAGTAGGGTTTTCACAGTCTCCTCCAAGGATGCCTTTAAAAAAGGCTTGGCAAGGGCGCTACGGAATCCGTATTCTTTGTAGTTTGACATAACGGGATGATCCCCATAGCCACTGCACACAATGGCTTTCACATCCGGATTCAGCTTCAACAGTTCCTTGATGGCCTCTTTCCCACCCGGCCCTCCTTTCACGGTCAAATCGAGCATTACCAGGTCAAAAGGGTCAGCGGATTCCAGGGCCGTCTGATACATTTCAACGGCTTCCTTGCCGTTCCCGGCAGTTTCCACACGATAACCAATACGCCTGAGCATTTGCTTTGCTAACTTCCGCAGCATTTTTTCATCATCCATCACCAAAATCTTCAGGCCCTTTGGAAGTTCATCATGGTCCATAAGGGCGGAAACCTCTGGAGCCACCGCCACTTCTTTTTCATAGTGGTGAACAGCAGGCAAATATATGGATACGGTGGTTCCCGAGTTCACCTTCGACTTCAGCCGCATGAATCCGTTATGTTTTCTGACGATGGAAAGTGCGGTGGTCAACCCCAGCCCCATCCCTTTTTGAGTGCCTCGGCTCTTGGTGGAAAAATAGGGGTCGAACACCCTGATGTTATCTTCTTCCGGAATCCCGTTACCCTCATCCTGAAACTCCAATTTGATGTAACGGCCTTCCGGCATCTCCGGAACAGGGCGTTGCTCATTCCCCGTCAACGTCACATTCTCCGCACGAACCTGAAGCGATCCACCTTTGGGCATGGCTTCTATGGCGTTTTGAATCAAATTCTGCGTGACCTGCCGCATCTGCTGCTCATCCATTTCAACAGAAAACAGGTCTTCAGAAATATCATATGCGCAATTCACGTTGGAACCGCTCATAAAAAGATGCACCGTGTCCCTTAAAAACTTATCAATGGCGGAGACCTTCATTTGCGGCGTGCCACCCTTGGAAAAAGTGATAAACTGTCCCGTTAGCTCCTTGGCTGAAAGGCATCCTTCCATGGCAATCTTAAGGGCGTTTGCAGATGGTGTTTCAGGCGGCATATCCCATTCGGCGATCTCTATATTTCCGAGGATAATGGTAAGCAGATTATTGAAATCATGCGCGATCCCGCCAGATAGGGTGCCCAGGGATTCAAGCTTGGCCATCCGGGTCATTTCCTCCAGGCGCTGCTTTCGTTCAGTGATGTCCAGTGCAAAACCTCTCAAGCCTGAATGCTCATTGTTTTCGAGAACCGGGCGAACGTTCACCAGAACAGGAAAAGTGGTTCCGTCTTTCCTCTTGGCCACAAATTCGGTGGTCTCAAGCAATTTTTCGGACATTAGTTTCCGGACCTTCTCTCTAAAAATCTCCCACTGATTGAATTCCACCATATCTCGAATATGAAGACCTTCCCTCAGGTCTTCTCGGGTATATTGCATTTGATCCAGGGCAAAAGGGTTGAGGAAGGTCACGGCTCCTTTCTCGTCCGTCTCAAACAGGCTCACGGGAAGTGAGTCGGCCAACTCCCGATATTTCCTCTCGCTCTCCCTCAAGGCGTTCTCCGCCAGGGCTTTTTCCGTAATGTCATCGCCAATCCGCAACAGACCCAGGAGAAGGCCCTTATCGTCTATAACGGGCTCTGCCCGCACATGCATAATCCTGTCGTTTGGATAATGAATGATGCTCTGCTCTGATTTTCCCGACTTTTGGGCTTTAACCAACGGACATTCCGGGCGAGGCGCCGATTCCCTTTCCCATATTTCAAAACATTTTCGGCCAACCAGCTCATCCATGGAAAGATTCGAGGCCTCTCCAGCAGCCCGGTTAGCCCACAATACTTCAAGATTCTGATTAAAAACGAAACAGAGCGTGCTGGAGATCCCATCTAGAATGGCCTGCTTCAACAGTTCACTCTCCCGAAGGGCCTGATTCTGTTGAGCCAGTTCCGCTTCCTTTTCCTTAAGGGTCTGGAGAAGGATCCTGTTTTCTAAAGTCAAACGCCGTTTTTCAAGTCCCTTCTCCACGGCCATAAAAAGTTCATCGATGTTTTCGAGGGGTTTGGTTAAATAATCAAAGGCACCCGCATTTCGAAGGGACATAACGGCGTTTTCCAAAGTCGCGTAACCGGTCAGCATGACAACCTCCACATCCGGATTCAACGCCTTGACCTGACGAATCACCTCGACGCCGTCCATGCCGGGCATCCGCATGTCCGTTATCACCAGATCAAATGGCTGTTGGCGGAAAAGCGCAAGGCCCGCTTCACCCCCGTTTGCAGTGGCAACAAAGTAGTCCTGACTTAGCGTCATCTCCAGTGTACTCAGGATATCGGGTTCGTCATCAATAACCAAAATTCTGTTGTTCATATGCACTTTCTCCTTTCATGAAGGTTGAAAACGAATCCAGAATAGTGTCTGCGGCGCTATGGCTTGTGTGAAACTTCATTTTGAAACTGGAAATTTGAAATTTGAAACTGGATGTTCTGAACACTGACACCTGAAACCTTTTTTTGGAAGTTTTCTTTCTCGATCAGACTGACCGTTTTTCCTGGTCAAAGGCTACGCTCATATCTTTCTATCCTGTGTCTTTGTTTAATGCTAAAACCGGCAATCTGAGTCGAAAGGTTGTCCCGCCGACTCCCGTCTCCGCCACGTCAATGGTCCCATGATGGTCTTTGATAATTCCGTAACTGATGGACAGCCCCAGACCTGTTCCGTCACCCACCTCTTTGGTGGTGAAGAAAGGTTCGAAAATCCTTTTCAGATCTTCACCGGTGATCCCTTCCCCCGTATCCCTGACCAGAATCTCAACCCAATCCCCATCCTCCACGGATATCCCCGTCGATATTTTGATCACCCCGATCCTTTTTGACCCTGCTCCAAGCGCTTCGATGGCATCTCTCGCGTTGGTGAGCAGGTTCAGGATCACCTGTTCCAACTGGTTGACGTTTCCAGAGATCTTGGGAAGATCTTCCATGAGCTCAAGTTTAAGGTCGATATTTCGAAGACGCAGTTGTTCCCCCACCATGAGGAGAGACCCCTCGATGGTGTTGTTGACATCAACCGGTTCAAATTTCTCCTTTGCCTGTCTGGAAAATGTGCGAAGGTGATTGATGATGTTCATCATTCGCTTAGAGTTCCTCACAATGGGATCAAGCTGCGTCATCAATTCGTCATGATTCAAGTGATTCTTTCGAAAATTTCGCTGGATCAACTGGGCCATTCCCCGAATAACCATCAAGGGCTGATTTAATTCATGGGCCACACCTGAGGCCAGCTCCCCTATGGAAGCCAGTTTGCCCGATTGAATCAGCTGGGCCTGGGTTTTTTTCAATTCCTCGTAAGCTTCCTTCAGTGAGGTTTCGGCCTTTTTGCGCTGGGTATTATCCATGAACAGACATATGAACCCCTGGGCCTCGCCTTTATCATCATGCATCACCGAACCTGACATTAGGACGGGGATTTTGATGCCGCCTTTTAAATAAATATTTTTCTCAACGTTTGCAATGACACCTTTCCGGGCGATATCTTCAATCCATTTTTTTTCGTGGGTTGTTCTTTCTTTTTTCACGAATTCTTCGAGGGGTTTTTGAAAAATTTCTTTGGACGTAACATTTAGAAGATCCAGGGCCGCCTGATTCACCATTACAATTTGGCCCTCAGTATTCATGACCATCAGGCTTTCGTTCATACTTTGTATAATATTATCCACGTAATCCTTGGAAAATGTCGTATTTTCTAGGTTTTCCGTCATTTGGTTGAACGACTTGGCCAGATCGCCTATTTCATCTTTTGTCGTAATTTCAGCCCGGGTGGAAAGATCGCCTTGGGTGATTCGGCGGGTGGCTTTCAACAGCGAAAAAATCGGGAGCGTTAAATACCTGGCAAAATAATATGATCCAACGATGGTGCCCAAAACACATAATAAACCCAGGAGGGCGGTTATTTTGTACATGGATTGGGTCGCAGTTTGGAGATGCTCAAGGGATAAGCCGATGCGCAGCCAACCCCATTGGAGACCTGAATATTGCAGGGGATACGAAAAGCGATAAATATCCTGCCCCATCAAAGGGCTATATTCCAGGCGTCCGCCTGTTTCCTCGTTCTTTCCAGCAAGCCATTCGGGGGCAGGATTTTCAAGCATTTCCCATCCCTTGGACGTATGAACCAGCGTGAATCCGTTCTTACGGGCAACCACGATATAGAGAATCCCGGAACTGCTGCGGAGCACTTCCAAACTATGTTCAACAATGAACCCGTAGTCCTTACTAACAACCGCATCCGCGCAAACCTGACTGATGGATGCGGACACACTCCTGGCCTCCGATGCCAGGCTCATGATAAGCGCATCCCGACCCCGGATAATCGTTATGGATGAATACAGGCCGATGATGATAACGGAGAAAAGCGACAGGAGGAAAAAAGTACGAAGGAATATGCCTTGCCTTTTCCAAATCGACATATTGGCACGGCTTTCAGCAATGCCCGGTTTTAAATCCGACGCCATAAAATTACCCATGAATTGATATTTGGTGCTTCACACCTTAGTCTCATCATATTTTTTTCAGAGGTCCTTAATTTGTGAGTTTTTCATATTCACTGTAAAGTTTTTTCATACCCTCCAGATCCGACTCCTCCACCATGAAAAGACGGTCTGTTTTGAAAAGCAGCAAAATCTGTTTGCCGCGTGACGTTTTGTGCTGATCGAGGGCTAACGCTGAAATAAGATTCTTGAGTTTTTTGTTATAACCCTTACGGAAAACGGCCACCTTTTCCATTATCTCAGGGGATGAGTCGATCACTTTGAGCGTTTTACCCAACTGAGGATTCAGTTCGACCATGGTCTTGAAAACGCCTTCGGTGGCAACGCAGGCATCGGCCTTCCCAAAAAAGACCGCCAAAATGGCCAACGAATATTTTGTCTTTTCAATCACAGATAAGAAAAACCCGTCTATTTTCTGCTGTTTACTGCGTAAAAGAAGCGTATTCAAATAAATATGCCCTATCGGGTTATCTTTCATCATGGCAAGTCGCTGACCCTTTAAATCCTTAATTGTAGCAACATTGCTGTCTGAACGGACCAGCACTTGATACCGTTGGGTTTTTACGCCCCCATAAAGCGCTGCAAAGGCTAACTCCAATTCCACCTGTTTTCTATAATAAAGATAATTCGAGGAAGTGGTTAATACCAAATCAAGTTTTCCCTTTTTCACCTCTTTCATCATCCTTTGGGGATCTTTATAAATATAACTTTTTGCGCCAATCTTGGCTTTTTCCCCCAATTCCTTAACCATTAGCGAAATGGCAATCTGGAGATCTTTTATATCTACGCCCGGTGCAAACCTTGATTCAATTCCAAGGGCAATATGCGGTCTGTCATCGCCATGATCAGAAGGTTCATCCTGCCCGGCATTGGCTGAAAGGCAGAGGAAAACGGTAAAACAGAAAAAGGATATGAATACCAGGATATTGAACGCTCTGTTCATGAAACGACCCCTTATTGAAATGGTTTCAGGATCACCTTTCCGATGATGAAATCCAGTCTTGCCCGGGTAACGGCGTGATCGTGGCGCGCTTTTAAGTACTGAGCATTGATAAAGGGTTCAAGAAGCTGCGCTTCAATGACATCCTTGGTCCCTACCAGTTCGTTTTGATAGGCGCGAACGTTAAGTTTCCGGTTTTCCCGGGCTGATGAAAGGGAATCCCGGGTGGTTTTTACCTGCTCCTCGGCGCGCGCCATCTGAAGAAACGAATTCTTTACCTGGAGGGCAAGGCCTTCACCGAACAGCAACTTTTCCTGTTTAATTTTCTCAAGCCGCGCCATTGCTTCCCTGATCTCATTTTGGGTGCGAAACCCCGAAAAAATGGGGATTTGGAGACCAATGCCGACGGCCCAGGAATTTTTGTTTTCATCGGTCATGAGCCCCTGGTTGTAGGCATTATCGATGCGGTTTAGACTCCCGGTAAGAACGACCTTTGGAAAATGCCCGCTTCGGGCTTCCTTGATTTTGGCCTCGGCGGCTTCAAGGCCAAGTTTAAACCTGGACCAGTCCGGATTAAATTGATAGGCATTGGCGACGAGTTTGTTGAGTTCAACCCCTGCGGGGTCAAAGGGGATTTCCCCTGGGGCAGGTTCAACGCGTTGGCGCCAGTCCAACCCCATGGCGTTGGCAAGTGCGACTTTTGTCAATTCTTCGTTGGAGGTCAGGAGCGCAAGGGATGAGCGAATGGTGGATACAATGACACGGGTACGAAGATAGTCGGTTTTCTTAACGGTCCCTGTACCTGATTTATAAAGCATTTCGGTTAACTTAAGTGTCACCAGGAATCGATCCAGCGTTTCCCGACCGAGCTTGTGAAGATTTGTCGCCAGCACGGCGCCATAATACAGGCGCTTGACATCAAAAACGAGCTGAAGATCGGTTCGTTTTGCCGATTCTTTCGCAGCATCAACCCCGATTCTGGCCTGCTTTGATACGGCAGCCCGCTTTCCCCCCATATAGACGGGATAGACAACATCGAGAGAACTGATGAGAGAATCCCGATCCATGAGTTTTATTTCTGTTTCTGGAACAGCGACGGTCGCCTGTACCGGAACCGGTGCGAGGCCCGAAATGGTGTAAACGGATGTGGATTCGGGAAAAATAAAATTGGGATTCTCGTCCAATCGGGTGGCGTTCATCCCGAATGACATTTGAGGCCAGTAGGCGGACTGGGCTTGACGGTACTGGGCTTCAGCGATCTCTACGGAGGATTTGGCTACCAGCCGCCGCCGGTTTTTTCTAAGGGTGATATCCAGACATTCCTCCAGGGTAAGGGACCGAACAGAATTTTCCGTACCGCCACCGGGGAATTCCGGATCTTTTGCATGTATGGAAAAGCAAAATAGATCAAAAACCAGTGCAAATGAAATCGATACAACTATGACAACCCGGTTGATGGTTCCCACCTTTGAATTCCCCCTTTGGTTGGTTGTGAAGGGCCTGCCCAAATCTTTATATCCGGGATACCCCTGCGCTTTTTTCGAAACTCAAAACAAACCGATCCCTTCCATTTTCTTTGGCCTGGTAAAGGGCTTTGTCTGCGAAATTGATCAATGCTGTTTTATCTTCAGATTGCGCCGGATAAAATGCCCCCCCCATGCTGATGGTAATTTTGGCCTGATGCCCGTCGCACTCAAAAAGGTGACTTTTTACGGCCTCCATAAGCCTCTCTGCGACTGAAACAGCCTCTTTCCGGGAAGTTTCAGGCATAACGAGAATGAATTCTTCGCCCCCATAGCGAAAAGTCCGATCGGCCGATCGGACTTTTCGGACTAATATTTCACCCATTTTCTTGAGAACATGGTCCCCAAACAGATGGCCGTAGGTATCATTAACCGCTTTGAAATGGTCGATGTCCAGCATCAGGATGCAGAATGTATGGCCATACCTCTTTGAACGGATAATCTCCTCGTCCAGACAGATCTGCAACTGACGGTGGTTATAAAGTCCCGTCAACGGATCTCTAATAACCATTTCCTCCAACTGCGTCATCAGGTGTCTGTTCTTTGTTTCAAGAGTCCTTTTTTGGAGAGCCCTTTCAATTGCAGTGAGCAGGACATCAATATCTTCAAGGGGTTTAAAAAGGTAATCGTAGGCGCCGTTTCTAAGGCATTCGATAGCTGTGGCCTCGTCACTGTGCCCCGTGAGAATCATGACGTCTACATGGGACCCTGATTCTTTGATTTCCCTGAGCAATTCAAGACCGTTTTTTCGGGGCATCTTCATATCGGTGATAACAAGATCAGGATCGAATTCCTTAAATCGATCCATACCTTGCTGCCCGTCCACGGCTGTGGATACTTCATAATTTTCACCCGCCAGAATAGTTGAAAGCAACTTCAGAATATCAGCTTCATCGTCTACGACTAATATCTTCTCATTCATCCACTGCTCCTCCTTGCGAGTTTCTTGTTTTATGCGTTGTAACGAGGTCTGCTATTCCATATTTTTCTTGAAAGCCCTTTTCCTGGGGAGCTTTCAGTGATATTGGCGCTCCCGATGAAGCAATTTTTAATGAGTAAAACACAATATTAACAACTCTACCTGAGAATATAGACCTGACTAAAGAGAGTCAATGCTTTTGTCAATTATTATCGGCTAATTGTCCATAAAACTTGAACTCTATTTGAACCGAAATTTCTGCGGATTTTCTTTCTTTCTCATTCGTATTTTCGTCGGATATCTCAGCGGAAATAGGAAGACGATTGGGGGATGCCCCGGGAATGGATGATGTTCTCCATGTGTTGAGCAGGCAAGGAAGAAAGGAAGTGAAGAAAGGTTAAACTTTTTCCTCATATTTTTCGCGAAGCTTCTGGGGTAAAACGCCAGCCATGGACTTTATTTTATTCTCTCTTAGGGTAAATACCCCGCGGCTTGCCGCGTCGAGTCATCCCGGACATCGATCCGGGATCCAGCAAAGTTTGGTCCTGGATTCCGGCCTTCGCCGGAATGACGACCGATACCCCGTGGCTTGCCACCCGGAAGTCCTTGATTCACCAAAGTTTTTTCGTTTGGCGACTACTTCCAATACTCCCGTTTTCATAGCTTCAAAGGCCACATTGAGTTTGGGCGAATCCGAGTGGGTTGCAACAATCAGGATAGGTGTCGGATGGCGACCCATAATAAGCTTTTGTGGCTTCCAGCCCGTTCATGTCCGGCATTTTTATGTCCATGGTGATAAGATCGGGCTTGAATTTTTCTACCATCTCCAACGCTTTACGGCCGCTCGCTGCGGTGCCCACCACTTGTATTTCCGGGTCCAGCTCCAACATCTTTTCAATGAGTAACCTCGCCGTGGATGAGTCGTCCACAATAAGTACTTGAATCACTGGGAGCCTCCGGGTTTGTCTTAAGGACGCCCGTAATAACCGCTCGCATGGTTTTATCGCTCATCTTCTTCTCTCTTCCCCTCTATCCTTCTCTATAACCGCTTTTATTCGTGTGACACCTAAAAAATGCAATTAGCGCTTAGCCGTTAGCTATTAGGAATACAATTTCGACCAGTTACTATGAAATAGGTCAGCATCAAAAAGTGATGCCTCGAATATAAACAGAGGCAATGCAAATACTTGAGACCTTTAAGCTAACGGCGAATAGCTAACAGCTAATTGCAGCTTTTAGGTGACATTAATTCTTAAACGAATGAACCGGTGCCGGTATGCGGCCCCCGCACCTGACAAAAGCGCTGGAAGAACCAGCTGCCCGGATCTCCATGACGGGAGAAGATCCGAAAAGTCCTCCCCAGTGGACCCATTCCCCCGGTTTTTTTCCCGGAACGGGAATCAGGCGTGTTGCGGTGGTCTTGTTGTTGATGACTCCGATGGCCATTTCATCGGCGATGAGTGCACTTATGGTGTCTGAATCCGTATCGCCTGGAATACATACCATGTCCAACCCCACCGAACAGACCGAGGTCATGGCTTCAAGCTTTTCGATGGAAAGGCTTCCATTGGCCGCTGCTTCCGCCAGTGCCCTGTCTTCTGCCACCGGGATAAAGGCTCCGCTCATTCCCCCAACGGAGGATGATGCGAAGAGTCCCCCTTTCTTCACGGCGTCGTTGAGCATGGCAACGGCTGCTGTACTGCCAGGGGCGCCTATTTTGGAGATCCCCATGGCCTGTAGAATTTCACCTACGGAATCTCCCATCTTGGGGGTTGGCGCCAGGGAGAGATCGATACCTCCAAAGGCAACTCCCACGCCTTTGGCCACTTCCCTTCCAACCAGTTCTCCCACCCTGGATACTCGAAACGCGGTCTGTTTGATGGTATTTGCCAGTTTCTGCAAGTCCGGATCAGGTTCCTGTTCGCGTAACCGTTCCACGGCTCTTTTGACAACGCCGGGGCCACTGACTCCCACATGAATAACTGCGTCGGATTCCCCGAAACCGAGGTATGCACCGGCCATAAACGGATTGTCTTCAGGCATATTGGCGAAGATACAGAGTTTTGCACACGCAAATCCGTCCGTGTCGGCGCTCTTTTCTGCCGTTAATTTGATAATACGGCCCAGCTTTAATATGGCATCCATATTAATTCCGGCTTTTGAGGTGGCTACATTGACAGATCCACATACCCTTTCCGTTTTCGAAAGAACTTCGGGCAGACTTTCCAATAGCCGCTCCTCGCCGGGTGTGGCGCCTTTGTGCACCAGGGCTGTATAACCGCCGAGAAGGTCCACACTCACGAGCTTTGCTACTTCATCAAGTGTCCTGCCAATTTCATAAAGACCTTTTGAGTCCATGTGACCTGAAATGGATCCGATGGGGGAGATGGCAATTCGTTTGTTTACAATGGGGATCCCATAACGGTCGGAAATTCGATCGCAGACCGGAACAAGAGGGCTTGCAACCCGCTGAATTTTCGATCTTACCATATCGCAGAACTCTGTCGTGTCCTGGGATACGCAATCCGCGATATTTATGCCCAGGGTGACGGTTCGAACATCGAGATGTTCCTCTCGGAACATGCGAACCGTTGCCAGGATATCTTCATTCAGGATCATTGTTTTCCTCCTGTGTGAGCCGCAGGCATGGAGATCCGGCTGGTCGCGGCAAAAATGTCTCCGTGCATCAGGGTTACCGTCACCTCTCTTTCCGCGAGAATTTTCATAATATTTGATCGAAGGGCGTTGAGATTTACTTCTTCCGGAACGGTGAGATCCCCTGTGATAGTAAATAGATCGTTCCCTGTACGGCAGATGAGGTTTTCCACATTGATGGTTCTTTCCGCCAGGGAGTTTGTGACTGCTGCGAAAATTCCGGGTGCGTCTTTGCCTGACACGATCAACACGAATGGTTCGCCTTGAACAGGGGGTGGCCCCGGATCATTCTGACGGGGAAGTACACTTACTGCCAATGTTTCTGTTCCCCCTGATTTTTCCAGTTCGGCCTGCACCAGTTCTGCGTCCTGTCCATGTTCAAAGATCGCCATCAAAGTTATGATGAAATAGCCCAAGCGCACAGTCTGGTCCAGGTCCTCAATATTTCCCCCAAGCCGGGTGATGGCCCCCGTAAAACGGGCTACAAGTCCCACGCGGTCTTCACACATCACTGTGATGGCATAACGCGTTTTTTTCTTCGTCACTATTCCGCCTCCTCTGTTTGAAATTACCTTTTTTATCCTATCACGGCTTTGAATAGGGGGCAAGCTTCGTGTGAAATCTAAAAACTGCAATTAGCTTTTAGCTATCAGCCGTTAGCTTAAAGGTCTCAAGTATTTACATGGCTTCTGCCTATATCCGAGGTATCACTTTTTGATGCTGATCTATTTCACCGTAAATCATTGAAATTGTATTCCTAATAGCTAACGGCCAACAGCTAATTGCATCTTTATAAGTACCATGGAAATTTCTTTCACGGAAATGGCTTGCAGGGTGGCTGACAATGCAGTACATGTCTTTGGTGGCAGGGTTTTCCCCGTGCCATTTTGAAAAAAATATCTTCAGTAACTGAAGACTCCCTTCCGAGGTTGAAATGGCCAAGAACGTGGTAGGAAAATCATGATAGTGACACTGATATTTAAGGACGGTGTAATGCTTTCACGAAACCTGATTCTTGTTTTACTGATCCTGTTTCTCCCGGTCACAATGCTCTCTCCGGCTGCTGCCAACTCAGGACAGCAGCTGGGAGGGATTTATACCAATGAGAAATTCCTGGGCGACTACGATGAATTGGTCAAAGCGCGCATTATCCGGGCACTGGTCCCATATAGCAGAACTTTCTATTTTCTTGACGGGGCTACTGCCCGCGGGATTTCCCATGACAACCTCAGGGAATTTGAAAAAGGGATCAACAAGAAATTGAAAAACAAACACCTCAAGGTCCACGTGGTCATTATTCCCACGGCCCGCCACCGGTTGCTCGATGATCTTCAGGCAGGTCTGGGAGACCTGGCCGTTGGCAACCTGGCCATCACCCCTGAGCGTCTCAAGCGGGTGGATTTTTCCGATCCCATGTTGGAAAATGTTGACGAGGTGGTCGTAACAGGTGAGAAAGAACCCAAGCTGAGCCATATAGACGACCTTGCGGGCAGGGAGATACACGTTCGCAAGTCGAGCAGTTATTATGAAAGCCTCCTTGCACTTAATGAAAAGCTGAAAAAAAATGGAAAAAAGGAGATTAAAATCATCCCTGCCGATGAAAATCTGGAGGACGAAGACCTGCTTGATATGGTGAACGCCGGTCTGATTCCCATGATTGCGATGGACAGTCACAATGCGGCATTTTGGGGAAAGATCTTTACCCATATCAAGGTTAACGGTGATGTCAAGGTCAACAGCGGCGGTAAAATTGCCTGGGCTATGCGGAAAAACTTGCCAAAGCTCAAGGTTGTGGTCAATGTTTTTGTCAAACAGAACAAAAAAGGGACACTGATGGGCAACATACTTTTCAAACGTTATCTGCAGAATACCAAATACGTCAAGAAGTCACTGGATCAGAAAGAACTGGCAAAGTTCGACCAAACCATCTCAATTTTCAAAAAATACGGCAAACAGTATGATTTTGAATGGCTGATGCTGGCGGCCCTTGCCTATCAGGAGTCGACCATCGATCAGAGCAAGCGCAGCCATGTAGGGGCTGTAGGGGTCATGCAAATATTGCCCACAACCGCCAGGGACAAAAATGTTAATATCCCGAATATAGAAAAAATTGAACCCAATATCCACGCCGGGACCAAGTATCTGCGATTTATGATGGACCGTTATTTCGCGGATGAAAAGATGGACAAGCTCAATAAAGGGCTCTTTGCCTTTGCCTCGTATAACGCCGGACCAGCCAAAGTGGCAAAATTGCGCGAGGAGGCCGAACGCATGGGACTAGATCCCAATATCTGGTTCCGGAATGTAGAGGTGGTGGCTGCAAAATTCATCGGCAGGGAAACCGTCCAATACGTCAGTAATATTTACAAATACTATGTTGCTTATAAGCTCATCAATGATATGAAGGGAAAAAAATAACGGCAGGTTTCAACAACTACCTACCCCTCAATTCCTGTGCCTGTTGCAGACGGCAAATGAGGATGCCAGAAGTTCTCCATGGTGGCTAGAAACACTGTGCCCAGGTATTCTACTGGAAGAAAACCCTGATATTTCGCAATTAGATGCGGATGTATTGCTGAACAAGCGTAAGAAAAGGTAGCAGAAACTGAGTGACCAACTGCAGCCTCTATTTAGTCCCTCATCTTTCTTTAAAAAATGGCGGATTTCAAATCCTGGAAGTTATATCCAAATTTCCAACAACATCCTTAGATCACGTTTTAGAAAATATATGTTCCCATAACAGGAAATGTATTTACATTCCCAATTTGGGAATGTAAAGTGTCTCACATGAGAGTTATTACGACCAAAACTATCAACGCATACAGGGAATGTTACCCTGAAGCGGATGGGTCACTAAAGGCATGGGTATCCCTCATAGAGGGTAATGAGCTTGAACACTTTGCAGAATTGAAAAATATGTTTGGGTCTGCGGACTTTGTTAAACCAGATCGCGTTATATTTAACATTAAAGGGAATCATTTTAGACTGATAACGGCTGTCGATTTTAGCCGCCAGACTATATTTGTCAAATGGTTCGGCTGGCATAAAGACTATAACAAAATAAATCCTTCGGAGGTGCAACATGAATATCCGCCCTGTTAACTCAGAGCAGGTTTACGATGAGGCTATCGAGCGTATTGAAACGCTCTGGGGTGCCGAATCAGGTACTCCCGAAGGGGACGAGCTCGATGTCCTGCTCACATTGGTTAGTGTATACGAAAAGGAAAGCCATCCTGTCCCCCCCCCAACTCCTATCGAAGCTATTAACTTCGTTATGGACCAAAAAGGCCTGAAACAGGCCGATCTATTGCCATACATCGGTAGTAGATCAAAGGTTTCCGAGATTCTGGCAGGAAAGAGGACTCTTTCTTTATCAATGATTAGATCGTTGCATGCTCATTTAAGCATCCCCGCAGAAATACTAATTATGGACGGAATGCATTCCCCTATTGATGGGGGAGTTGTCAGGTGGGACGACTTCCCCGTCAAAGAAGTAGTTAAGCGCGGGTGGGTTAAAGGGTTTGATCCTGAAATTCAAGCTGAAGAGATTATGCGAGAGCTTGCTTCTCAAGCTTGCGCTGATTCCTATTTCGCGGATCAGAAGCGTGCATGTTTTCGCCAAGGAACCAGACAAAACGAAAAGGATGATCCACATTCAGTAAATGCTTGGATATTGCGTGTTTTAGGGCAAGCAGAAACAATTGAGACAAAAGCAGAATTCAATCAGAATATTCTGGATAAAAATTTTATTGTTAAAGTGGTTTATTTAAGTGTTTTAAAAGATGGACCATTAAGAGCTAGAGAATATCTCCAGAACAAAGGCATTAAGGTGGTCGCTGTTCCCCATTTTAGGCGAACATATTTAGATGGTGCCGCCCTGTTAAATAAAAAAGGCGAGCCAATTATAGCGCTTAGCTTAAGATATGACAGGCTCGATAATTTTTGGTTTACACTCGCTCATGAATTAGCTCATTTAGCATTGGGCCATGTAAACAGTGTGGATGGCCAATGTATTATAGATGACTTAGACTTAAGAGCGCTCCAAAATAAAATGGAGAAAGATGCGGATGAACTGGCCGAAGAATCCCTGATACCAAGCAAATTGTGGAAAAGCCACCCGGCCCGGAATACGTGTAAATTGCAGGATATTGAGGACTTAACGTTAAAGGCAGATATTCATAAATCTATTGTTGCTGGCCGAATACGTTACGAAAGAAATAATTATCGCATTCTTTGGCCCCATATTGGGAAAGGCAAGGTTCGAAAATTATTTTTTGCCTGACATTATAAACGTTTATATTGCAGTGACAATGATATCTTATTCAGCTTGATGAGCTTTGACTTGAGATACCATTGGAATAAGCACCCTTCAGGGTTATGCAAAATGCTTCGCCTGTCCAAATAGATTCAAAAAATGATTCTTCTGATTGGAAAGGGTAGATAGGTCACATCTGGGATACAGGAGACTTCTATTTGCACCGATTCAATTCAACAGAATCAATGGTCGTGGCGAGAGGATTTGAATGCGCCGGAGGCGCACAAGCACTCCGGAGGCGTATAAACCGTCTTTTGGCGGAGGCTTGCTTTACCCGCCTCTGGCGGGCTCCGACATCCTGCTCCCAAAGAAGCAAATCATCAACAAAAAAAAATCAGAGTAACATATTTAATTTACAGCATTTTTTCATCAGCTCTGATTTGATAACCTGTTTTGCATGCAGTGGATATACATGATATCAATAGCTTTGTATACGCGCAGTACAAATGGGTCGCAAATAGGTCGCAAATGGTCCCACAGCGCTCGATGCGCAAATCGGTAGATTCTCGCTTCAGACAGACCTGGCAAAAGCACCTGAATCTTGAAACAGCTACAGCCACAGGATGGTAGCCAGCGATGCCACTTTTTGAAATTCAGGATCAGCGGTGATGATGGTAGCTTCGAGTTCTTGTGCGAGAGCGACAACGAATGCGTCTGCGTAGGAAATCGCATAACGTGCCTTGACGTGTGCAGCGCCAATGACGCGGTCTGTGCTTGCGTCAGCAAGCTGGACCGGTAATCGAAATATGTCTCGCAGCGTGTTGTCGGCTGTATTTCGGCCAAGCTTTCGTTCTGTAATGTAAAGGATCTCTCCGAGGTTAATAACGCTCAAAAATGCCGTTGCCTTTTTCGCTGAGGCCTCTCTAAGCAGATCTCTGACCTTTTCGCCTCCCGGCTCCGCCTGGAAATAGGCCAGCAGAGCAAAACTATCGAGTACGTAGCTCGGCTTCTTCACGTTTTATCTCTCTGGTTCGTTCCTTTAAAAGAGCATCTGTCAACGATATCTTACCTGCCAGTTTGCCGAACAAGACATCAACTGGATCTGTTGTCTCCGGAACAAGAACAATCCCGTCGGCGGCTTCCTGGAACACAATGGAAGTGCCGGGTTTTATCCCAAAACGTTTTCGCAAGACAGCTGGGATGACCACCCAGCCTTTTGCCGAGACCTTGGCCTTATGTAGTTCGAAAGACTCCATTGGTTTCCCCCGGTTTGGAAAAGGCGTTATACGCAAAATCGTAATAAGTATAACAGATGGTGAGGATATATGTCAACATAGTAGAGACTTGTCTTATTTTGTCATTTTGCAGAAGGCATTATGGCAAGAACATACGAGCATCAGAGGCAAATCCTGTAATCTACGCCAAATCGCGCAGGTGTCGGTACGATGTCGTACGCAGGCGAAAGGGACATCTTTCCTTCGTCCAGCAGAATCCCATGGTTTCTGGGATGATCATCAGTGTTTCGCACCAACATGTTGAAAACCATCCGATTTTCTTCCGGGTTATCATCCAAAATAGCTTCTGAGTCTGAGCATTCGTGTTCCATCATTCTTTTATGATAGCAGTACAGAGACTATAAAAGGTTTTTAAGTAATTAAAAATATCAAAAAGTGATATATCAAGGAAGTATTCTTTTGTGGTAGAATTCTTTTCGAAGTGCTAATATTAAGAAATTATGAAGACTCAAAACTTCTCAGAAGAGTACCTTCATGAACTCGGCCACAGAATGAAGATTATCCGGACTTTCTTGAACCTTGACCAGAGAAAGATGTCCGAATTATTAAAAACAGGCCAATCGCATATTTCAAAGATCGAAAAAGGCCGATCGGCACCTACTCTATTCCAGTTGCGAACGATCAAGAATCTTGCCAATGAGGATGAATATTTGCGGGAGAGCCTTACCTGGGAATGGCTCCTGGACGGAAAGGGGAAAGGGATAATTGGATAAGCGCGGTTATCCTTTCGTGTGCCTGAACCACGCCTACTCATATCATCCGGCAAAAGTGACTTTGAAGGTTGTTTTCTGACCTATTTTCGATGTTACCTCAATCTTTCCATCATACAAATTTACCAACCTGTTCACCACCCGGCCCAGAGATCTTTCATGAAAACATCGATACAAAATACACCCATAATAAATCTACAACCCTCATTCAGATTTCTTCGTATTTCTGTCTTCTTTTTTGGCTTTAACGATCAGGTTCGAAAACAATTCAGGATGCCTTTCGTGTAAGAGGATTTGCTGCTATGGAAAACAGAGAGGATATAAAAAAGAATTGGTTCAATGCGTTTCTGAAAGCAAAAGAAGGGCATAAGCCCATAGATTCTCCTTCTTCTACCTTTGGAGTTATCAATGTGGGAGATGCCTACGAAGTCCAGGACATGCTGGTTAAACATATGCTGGAAAATGGCGAAAGAATTATCGGCTGGAAAGTCGGCGCCACCAGCCGCGCTGTCATGGAGCAACTGGAAATCAAAGAACCGTTTTTGGGTTGCATGACCACACAATCGGAATATTCTTTTCTACAGGAGATCAACCCTTCCCATTTCTGCAAACTTGCGGTGGAAGGCGAAATCGCTTTTGTGATGGGGAAAACGCTCAAAGGGCCCGGAGTCACGAGAACCGATGTGATTCGGGCTACCGCCGGGATTATGGGCGCCGTTGAACTTGTGGATTGCAGAGTTGCCGATTGGCAGGTAATAACTTCGGAAGCCATCGCGGATAACGCCCTGCATGCGGGTATTGTTCTCGGGCCTTTCATGAAGTCCGTTTCAGGATTTGATTTGATCCATGAAGGCATTGTGATGCATCGAAACGGTCATCTTCTGGCGAGTGCTTGTGGAGTAGAAGCACTGGGCGATCCGTTAAATGTGATGGTTTGGCTCGTAAACAAACTTGGCGTATTGGGAAAAGAACTGAGCGCAGGCGCCATTGTTTCTACAGGTTCGCTTACTAAATTCTTTTTTGTGGAGCCGGGGGACGTGTTTGATGTCTCTTTTTCAAGCCTGGGCCGTATCCATTTTTCAATTGGCCGTTAGTAACAATGTTTCGAAATCACAGAAACGCATCTTATTTAAAAACCCTTAGCGTGGTTAAATGGCATACGACGGCTTCATCCTATCGAGTAAACAAGCCCAGAATGGAAACGTAACCCAATTGATTTTTCAGGGCCGGCTGTCAGACGGCAGGCGTTTTCACTGGACCGTAACCTGCCCTCGCATTGTATTTTTCATTGATCATAATCAGAAATGGATGCCCCCGGGGGCCGTCAGGAAGCCCTTGAAGCTGAAGAACCTTCGTGGTGACTTTGTTGATGGGCTCTATTTTGCTCAAAACTCTGACATGTTCCATGCCCGAAAAGCCTGCGAAGATCATCACATCCGGACATATGAGGCAGATGTGAACCTGGCGGCGCGATTTCTCATGGAGCATTTCATCCAGGGGAGCCTTCGTTTTGAAAGCGAACCGGTCCAAAAAAAAGCCGGCTGTCTCTTTTTTACCGATCCGGAAGTTCATCCCGCTGATTTCACGCCGGAACTGAGGATGCTTTCGATTGATATTGAATGCTCTATGAAATCAGATCTTTATTCAATCGCGCTCTACGGAGAAGAGCTCGAAGAAGTATTGGTAGTGGATCCGGACAACGAAAACGGGAAAATGGAATACCGGAGCTTCCCAAATGAAAAACGCCTTCTCAGGGCCTTTTTCTCCATTGTTGGGCAATATGATCCGGATGCTTTTATCGGCTGGAACCTGATCGGTTTTGACTTGCAATGGCTTTACCGTAAATGCATTGCCCTGGGCATCGGGTATGACATTGGAACAGACGGATCGGCTGAGATGCTGGAGCCGGGTAAAAACTACAATCAATGGATCGCCCGGATCCCGGGTCGGGCTGCGCTGGATGGGATCCCCATGATCCGAAACGCTTTCGTGAAGGTGGATGACTATTCCCTTTCAACCGTTGCCCAAAAGATCCTGGGTAGAAAAAAACTGATTGAAAAAACAGGCCGGGAAAAAGTAGCGGAGATCACAAGACTCTTTCACGAAGACAAACCTGCCCTCGCTCGTTACAACCTGGAAGATTCAAAGCTTGTTCATGAGATCTTCGAAAAGCTAAATTTGGCCCAACTTGCAGTACGCCGGTCTCAATTGACGGGCCTTGCCCTTGACCGTGTGGGCGGGAGCGTGGCGGCATTCGATTTTCTATACCTGCCACACCTCCACCGTAAAGGCTATGTGGCCTATACGGACCCGATGCCACCCATAGGGAGTGCAGCGCCGGGGGGCCTGGTCCTGGACAGTCAGCCGGGTTTTTATCAAAATGTGGCCGTCCTTGATTTCAAAAGCCTCTACCCGAGCATTATTCGAACGTTTTCGGTGGACCCCCTCGCAGCCAATATGGTCCTGCATACTCTTCAAAATGATTCAAAGTCCCCTGGACGAATTGTAAAAGGCCCGGCCGGTCTTTCTTTTGATGCGGATTGGGCAATCCTGCCCGGAATCATTGAACATCTCTGGCATGAACGCGATAAGGCAAAAAAGGAGAAAGATGCCACTCTTTCCCAAGCTGTCAAGATCATCATGAATTCATTTTATGGGGTTTTGGGTAGCCAGGGATGCCGGTTTTTTGATCCGCGTATCGCTGGAACCATAACCCGTACGGGGCACTGGCTGCTGAATTTTTCGCGGGAATTTATTGAAGGGAAGGGCTTTAAGGTCATCTACGGTGATACCGATTCCCTTTTTGTATGCCTGGGCGATGGTGATCCGATAGCGGTTAATACAGCAGGGCATGAACTGGCAACCAGCCTCAATGATTTTTTACGAAAAGAACTGAAGAATCGTTGCCAGGTGGAAAGTTTCCTTGATATTGAATTTGAAAAATCCTTTCTTCGGTTTTTCATGCCGACCATTCGAGGTCGGGACTCAGGTTCCAAGAAACGCTACGCCGGTCTGCTCAGGGGGAAAGATGGGAACCCGCAACTGTACTTCGCAGGGTTGGAATCCAGCAGGCGAGACTGGACTGCACTTGCAAAAGAGTTTCAGGCGGATCTTTTCACCCTCATATTTACGAAATACGACGATTCGGATTTAAAAGAGAGTCTAACCGAACTCGTGAAAAACCGGCACGATCGGCTTTACACGGGAGAACTGGACCGTAAACTGATTTATCGCAAAGGAATCAGCAAACGCCTGAAAGATTACACCAAAACAACCCCGCCTCATGTCCGCGCAGCCAGAATGCTTGATGAATTTGAAGGTCGCGTCATTCGTTATGTGATGACTGTTGCCGGCCCTGAACCTATTCAAAAAAGGTCAGGCGCCACATTAGATTACGATCATTACAGTGAAAAACAGCTGGCACCCATCGCAGACATGGTTTTGCGCTTTTTCCATATGGATTTTCAGTCCATCACAAAAAACCAATCCCAATTGAACCTCTTTGCACTCTGAGAGTATATTGAGGGATCGACCTCCCCGCAAAAGGGAAAAAGTTAAAGGACTTTCTATTCAGGAATTATTTATAATCGTATTTTAAGATGGAAGATTTGAATTGGTATTTTGAACCTTTGTAGATTTGCATATAAACTATCTTCGCTGCTGGAATCCAGATGATGAAATGGCATTCACTTCTGGGCTCTCCCGGGTCTTTAATCCCGTTATCATTTTGATCTGCCCAGAACCTCATGTCCGTATAGAGATACTTGCCTTTCTTTCGCATATCTGTCACCGCCGGTCGCCACAGGACCCCCCTATGGCGGTTACGAAGAGTCCCCCCTTCCTTAAGTGTTTAGAAATACCACTTATTTTTTTCTCAAATCTGCATCCACTTTTGATGTGACATAAGAGTT
>Ga0208901_1000433_pt1 | contig 20936 bp, 18 predicted proteins | sample AntAceMetag02UKF_FD_184764 | JGI IMG/M metagenome (GOLD analysis project Ga0208901, IMG submission 184764) | Saline lake microbial communities from Ace Lake, Antarctica - Antarctic Ace Lake Metagenome 02UKF (SPAdes) (version 2) | ecosystem: Environmental > Aquatic > Non-marine Saline and...
AACAGTATAATTGATCAAACACATCAATTCATTATACCGGGGCAAAATTACTAAAAATTGGAACTGTTGATTATAACTATCTAATTTGGATTAGTCTATTTTTGCAAACAAGAATGAAACTATTTCAGAACCGTGTAGAAGACGAAAAGAAAACCGTTGGTATTATGATTACAATGTATTGTAATGCTTATCATAATACTAACAACAATGAACTGTGTAATGATTGCAATAGTTTATTAAACTATGCAATAATGCGTATCGACGATTGTGTTTTTGAAGTAAACAAGCCAACATGCGAAAAATGCCCGGTTCATTGTTATGAACAAGATCAACGGGATAACATTAAGAAAATAATGCGCTATTCGGGACCCAGAATGCTATTCCGACATCCCATACTTACAATTAAACATCTTATTAAAAACAGGAGCTCTGATTAACCATGGGAATTCATCTTTCTATATACTCATTTTGAATTAGATTAGTGTTGAAACATACTCCTGAATGTTGAAATTTTTTCTCCCATTTTAACTTCTGTTTCAAGACCAATGGCAGTATTATTTAGTAAATCTTCATCAATAGTAATTTTATCTTTTTCGAAAAGAAGAACAACTGTTGATCCGCCAAATTTAAAATACCCTTTCTCTTCACCTATTACAGCAACATCTCCTTGGTATGTTTGAATAATGCTTCCCACCATTGTGGCACCAACTTCTGCCATAATTACTTTACCTATTTGTTGATTGGAAATGCTAACGTATTCTCTTTTATTAAGGAAAAAGATTTCTATCATTTTTTGCAAAGCTATGGGATTTACAGAATAAAGATCACCATCAATCTTTACTTGCGGTGAAACTTCACCACATACAGGAAAATAAAAACGGTGGTAATCATACGGGGCTAAGCGGATTATTATCAGGCTCCCATTTTCATATTTTTTACCAAGCTCATCATTATCCAAAAACGAGCTCACATCAAATCGAGAACCCTTAATTAGAAAATCGTCATTAATGATGTTAGCATAAGCCAGAATTTTACCATCAGCTGGAGACACAACTACATTTGGTGTGCTGTCGATTTTCCTTGCATTTTTTTTTAATTTTCTGATAAAAAAATCATTAAAAGAATTATATTTTTGACTTTGCACTATGGTCATGTCAATTTGATAATCTTCAATAAATGGCATTATCTTTTTTTCTGAAGATGGCGAATCCATCCTATCTCCATACCATGATGAAAAAAACTTTCTTTTAATCAAAGTAAACATTGTAGCTTCACCCACAGGATTATAATATAGCCACTGCAGCCAATTTTCACCTGCCACCTTTTCTGTTTTCACCTCACCGCTTTTTCGCTCCACATATCTATTTGGCTCAATCTGCGGTAGTGGATAAAAAGCCATTACCAGAAGTAAAGTCAAAAACAAAAGAACAATGATTTTTTTGTTGATTTTCATTTTAAGGAATGATTTTTTGGAAAAAAATACATAACAAAATTAGTTTAAATCTTATTTTCTCCGACTTCATAAACTGTATTTAAAAAATAAAAAGCTCTCCAAAAAAGGAAAGCTTTTATGTACCCAAGGCCGGGATCGAACCGGCACTCCAATAAAGGAACTGGTTTTTGAGACCAGCGCGTCTACCAATTCCGCCACCACTGGGGTTTAGCGTAAATTCATCTGCCTAGCGCATCGCTTAATCCTTGTCCGTAAAATGAACATATAGGCTCAAAATGACTCAAATGTTTCCATAATGTTTCCATAAAATGAATATTAAATTCTACTTATCTAATGGTAAAAAGGAGAAAACTATTAGAGCTTGTTTCATTCAAAACCGAAATCGCCAATTCAAATTACAGATTCCATTTAAAATTGAAGAAAGATATTGGGATCACAAAAATCAACGTGCCAAAACATCTATGCATGGGGCTGATATTTTTAACGAAAGCCTTGAAATTTACAAACTAGAACTACTGAAACAAATTCGCTTGATGGGCTCATCAGATTATGAAAATTGGGATAACTTAAAAACAAATATTAAGCTTTTTGTAAAGACAGGTAAAAACTCACTAAATAAATCCGATAACCTTACAATTTGTATTGATCATTTTATAACTGAAAGAAGTAATGAATACAAACATGGCACCATTCGCAAATATCAAATACTTAAAACACTGATAAAACACTTTGAAGGTGTATATAGTATTACACTGTCCACTAATAACCTTGACTACAAGCATGTTGAAAAGTTCAGACAATATGTATTGTATGACCGTAATAATAGAAATGATACTGCTTATCGTATGATTGCTGCTATTAAATGTGTTATCAGGTGGCTGATTAAAAATGGATACAAGATTAACCCTACTGCTTTAAAGGTTAATCAACCTGTGAAAAGTAAATATGATATCGTCACCTTATCAGAAGCAGAAATACAAACAATAAAAGATGCTGACCTATCAATCGAACAGCAAAGAGTTCGTGATTGCTTCCTATTCCAGATATATACAGGCCAAAGGTTTTCAGATATGCAGCAGCTTTCTCCTGACCAAGTCAATAGTAATATGTGGATATTTCGATCAGTAAAAACGGAAAAATTGATGCATATACCTTTTGTTGGATGGACAGCTGAAGCGGAAACTATCGCGAAGAAGTATGATTATCACTTCCCGCAGTATTCATCACAATACTTCAACAGAGCATTAAAGCTGATCTGTAAGAATGCTGGTTTAGACACCCAAGTTAGATTAACCAGGTACCAGGGGAGCAAGGAGATTATCATAGATAAGCCGAAGCATAAACTAGTATCTTCGCATACGGCAAGACGAACAGCAGTTAGTCTATTATTAGCAAAAGGTGTTCCCCCAACAGTGGTAATGAAGTTAACTGGTCATAGTGACATAAAAACTATGATGAAGTATGAAAGAACCACTACTGAATTATTAGAGAAATCATTATTGGAAATTTTTTAATTGGAAATTTTTTGTGCATCTATCAAACACGCCACCACTTACCTTTTACCCCCTCCCCGAATTTTTATGGAAGAAAAAATAGTATACTGCTTTCGCCAGAGATTATAATGGGAAAATGAAAATCCTGAAACGGCTGAAAAAAGAATCACAATCTATTTTTAAAAACGAGTGGCGACATCCTAAGCACCTGTAAATATGCTTAAGGTTTGGTTGGTGCCGTACAATATGAAAAGCCATAATAATGGATAGCCCGTTGCAGCACAACCAGCCTTTAGCAATTTGTAGATACAGCCTACAATTATTATTCACTAGGTGCACCGAACCAAAATAATGACCCTTGCGGTGAAGGGCAAAACCAATGAACAGTTTTGAATTATGTGTGATCACTGAAAGTATAATTCAAGAAGAACCATCACGATCATTAGTTGATGCATTTGAAAGTATGCTCCGGGATATTTATTATGATTTTTATGTGGAGCAGCTAAAGACCAATGACCTCCAGGAGTATAATCGTCAGCTATTCTACTTTCTCCAGCTCTACAGTTAATACTACAAAGCAAAAATGCCCCAATTCCGAGAAAAGGAGCATCTCTGTTTTTTGCCAATATCACGCATTACGAAACGTTAATGAGCTGATATACTGATGTATCGTTTATAAAATGTATCAGGTCCGTGTGTCCTGCACTCTTATAGACGTAAGGACATATAGAGGTGAGACAAAACACCAATTAGAAGTATTCATCTAAGCCCTTTGCTTTGATATAATCCTCAAAAGTTCTCACTACTTCAAGTAGAACATAACCATTTTCTCTGTTTTTAGTTTTACCCCGTTTCCGAATAAGGGCATAATCCCATATTTTCTTGATAGTGGATTCAAATCCATTCAGATATTCAAAGTGGAAGTATGCAATGTCCTTCCAGTCATCCTGAGTATAACATTCGCCACCTTCATTTTCGTACTCATCAAGCAAGGTGCTAATCATATCATTATTCACAAGGTCAGTACTGAAAAATACTTCTGCACCCATCAGCTGAGTTACCATTGCGTTAGATAAATCCAAAATCGAATTTAGAGCTTCTTCACTTTTACCGAAGTCAACATATTTCTTAGCAGCAAGAATAAAACGCTGCATTCCAACTCCAGCTTGTTCAGCAAGCTTTATGGTTTTAAGTAAATGCTTTTTCCTAGTTCTCGGTAGGTACAACTTATTTTCTTTTTTCGCATCTTTTTTGTTTGTAGTTGAATTACTGATTATACTTCTGATATCGTCATATGAATAACTTGGTTTATAAAATTTCACTAATGATGCAATATACCTAACAGATTTAATAATCGATTTAGGTAGTAAAGCCTTCTTCTTTTTTCGAAAGTTAGCTTTCTGCTTTCTGCTTTGGCCTTTCTTATCCCATACATATTCCTCAATGTCATTTATTACCAAAGAAGTGTCCTGACTTTGTACAATATCTAACATTGCACTACCTCTGATTTTTCTGAAAGACTTGTAAGAATGACTAGCCACCATGCATTGATTTATGATAACAATACCTTCAGGAGTTTCAGTGAACATTTCAGAGAATTTGTCATTCAAAAGCATCAAGTTAAATCGTTCCTCAGGAGCAAACGTATTAATAATATTGAGTAGCATTTTCTGATAATCCTGTTGGTTTTTTATTCCTTTCCAAGCTGATTCCTTCGGTCCATAATCATTGAATATAAAATCAATACTACCAAAATAGTTCCTTGTTCTACCTATGTACTGTCTAAAAGCGAATGGATCGAATTTATAAACCATATACTGTCCTTCAATACCAATATTGTTTATGTTAATCCCAGCCATGGCAACACTATTTATAATTGCTATGTCAACATCAGCAGGAAGTTCATCATTATTGATAAGATGATCCCATACATCCTTTTCGTCATCATCTCTTGTTACTGCATTTAGAATGCATATTCTCAATGATGGTAATAGTTTGTGGATTTCTTTCTTGATTTGCTTTTGATCCGTCTTTAATTCAGTCCAGATAACAACCTTTGATTGAACTCTATCCTTTATTAATTTAGCTACTACTTTCGCGGGTTCACATCCTCTGATCTTGATAGGATTAATTATTTTATCTGGTAATTCTGTTGCTACGATTTCAATTGATTTATCCATGTGGAAAATGTTTTCTAGAACCCAATCTGACTTGGTGCCCGTAAATCCAATCACTGGACAACCTGCATTATGAATAGTCCTAACGCTGTGATCAAAATCTTTTCTGGCACCTTGAAGAAAAGAATGTGTTTCATCGATCAGAACAATGGTTTTCGCGGGATCAAGGATATTGCTTTCAAAAAGGATGTGAGTTGAGTCAATGGTTGATAAAAAAACATTTGAATCAATTCGCCCAAGTAGCTTATCAATTCTTATAAGACCTTTTGTGGTGCTATTGTATATTACAGGATGAATGCCTTTTTGTTCTAGCTTCTCCTTTACTTGTTGAGTGATACTGATTTGTGGTTCTAGGAGTACTACTTGATACTCATCATAGTATTCTTCAATTAGCTCAATAGCCAAAGTAGTTTTTCCACTTCCAATTGGAGCTGTTACATGTAATTTACTTTTATTATTAATCGTATCTTGTACTTCATTATTTAAATATGGATATTGTTCTTTAATCCAACTATCTATCGTTATCGTTTCCGTGATCATGTCCATGAGGCTTTACGGTTATTTTTTGAATACTTCCATTTTTTACTCTATTCCTGAAAGCATTGCGACCAATTCCGAGCAATTCTCTGCCCTCACGTTGGTTTTTTACAATTGTTCCATCCGATAGAATATAGAAATGTGATTGTTCTTTGTTATCATTCATAATTCTTAATGTTTGTTATTTCCTCGATTGAGGAGTGAAGTCCTTTAATTATTTTTCTAAACACCATACTTCTGGTGCTGCCTTTAAATGTGGAGCAAATTGCTAACCACTGCTGCATAGTTTCATTATCCAATCGGACAATTATCTGTTTATTCTTCTTCATAAGAATGGATTTATCAGCTTCAACATAAAGCCGGAGATTTAATTTATGAAGTTTAAGTAGGAAAGTTTAAGTAGGAATTTCGGGATAAATAATTGGATTCCTATACTATGATTATAGTATAAAAAATTGACATTATTTGGTTTTTGGGAAAACTTTACGCAAATAATTTCTCTGAAGTTATCTACTGAACAATTTTTCAGGTCGTTACAAGCTAAATATTTTTTGAAAATAATTTCAATGCCAATATCCTTCTTTTTTTGAAAATCAAACCCGAATATTCGGATAAATCATCACAGCAATATAAGACACGAATAATACCCGAATTTACCTCCTATAAGTAGGTATTTACGATCCTAAATGCTAAAAAGGTATAATGTGTCCAGACGGGTGCTTTTAAGCAAGGAGTGGCGTTGTATAAGTCAGGTAATTAAGTATATACAAAATAGAAGGATAAGAGATGTTTAGTAAGCAGAAGCTGTAGATAGGATTAGAAACAGGAAATAAGGAGTTTCTCATTCCTTGACGCAAAAATCCCGCCTGATTGAAAAGTAACCATATATGAACACTTATCACCGTGCCGGTTGCAAAAGCAAATCAGTCATGATTTTATGCTTGTCCTCGTCTTTCGATCACCCGCCGCTATTTCATCTTATTGAAGAGTTTGAAATAAACACTTCATAATCTGCCGCTGCTTATCTTTTAACGGGCCTGCGGTCGCTCAGGTTTCGCCTGTCATCATTATTGCTCTAACGCTAAACCCAATGTATAAATCAATAATGTCGCCAGCCTCATGTTAAATAACATATCCGATAATAGCCTTTTAGGCTTCTTTTATCTGACCTTCGCTCCACCCGAAAACAGGCCCGATTGGTTTAAGTAAATAATAAGGGTTTTATTTGGATTTCAGCTCAGTTCTTTGTTGGCGGTTGTTTTTTTTCTTCTTCATAGTCTTTTAACACTGTATCAATATCATAATAGCAACACCCAGTTGGTAGTATGGATACGCTTCAATAACATCATTGTTAAAATTTGCCTCAAAGAATGATTTTAATCGTTCAATTAGATTTTCAGATACTCCATTGACAAATTAGAAAAGGTGAGGGATGTTTTTGTTAAATGCAATTTAATACCGTTGGTTTTGAATTGAAATCTAATATGATGAAAAGACATCTAAAAAAATTTCAACCTCGTCTTGATACAATTCCTTACTATACTCAGAAAATGGATTTAATATAAAGTTTCGTCCTTTAAGAAGTTTAAATAAATCTTTCCCTTGAATCGCGATAATAGAAGTTTGATTTTTAACAACATCACCTTCATAAATTTTAGATGTAGATGAAAATATTGGAACTATATCTTTTTCATAAGTTATGAAATTAATTGTTTCTTTTTCTTCTGATTCTCTTATTCCCTCTTCTGTACTAATATTATTTTCTGGTGTTAAAAGAATAAGTTTTGTCTTTAGTAATTCAATATAGAAATTGTTTCTTTCCGAGGGGGTTTTAAATGATTTCCTTAATAATTTTTCAAGATTGGTTTCCTTCATAATATTATCAGGTTAAATGTTCATCATCAAAAATACTTAATTTACAGGCAAAATCTAAATTTACTATCTTTATCAATTAGAGCCCTTTGTTTTGGAAAGTACATAGGGTATATAATTACATTCGTTAGATTTTATCCTTAATTTGTTTTATGCTCCAAATAGTAACATATACTATATATCTCAAAGGAAATGCAATTATAAATAAGAGTAAAGCGATATTTAAAATGTTGTCAGCATAACGTTTTTTAAAATCCATCCTTTGATTATTTAATAAATAACTATCATGTCTCATATTATCTACTTGCTCAAAATATTGTGTATATTCAACATTTAGTTCAGCAACAAACTCAGGTTTTGAATAGTTCATCTCTTTATGTTCTTTTAAAGCATCATACAAATGACCAGCTAAAGATGAGTCCTTTACTTTTTCGAGAAAATCTTTCCGATTGCTAAATACCCAAAAGTTATTATTATACATCAGTGCATAATCACCCTTTAGGAAACCAGAAGCCTTTTGCTTTACATAACTATAAATCTGCACTCCATAGGGGACACCCTCATTTTCCAAGTATTCGAGTTCTTTTGTAAGTTTATGATATTTGTTGTCGTAATTTACCTCAACACTAAATATAATAGATAAATATATTATAAAGATAATGGATGGGACAAGTAAAATCAAAAACTCACGAGCAACTATTTTCTTCTGAGTCTTTTTCATTGGGGTTTTAGATTTGAGTTAAGTAATATGGTGCAATGTAGCAATTTTTTTTTCGGAAGATACGCAGATTATGATTTTACCTTAATTGGTGAATGAAGCATAACGGTTTGCGCTCGAATAGTTACCGCTTGCGAAACAGTTTCTTGTCTGGTTTTACCAGCCTTGAAACAGACTGTATATGTTGATGTTACTTCTTTCACGGCAATTGTTTTTGAGCGTTTGTTACCTGCTGGCTTTTTTTCATTTTATATCTCTTATCGTATTCAGCCATAACTCAATTTCTTCACGAGCATTTCGGCTTTCTAATCTTTCAATTGTCATTTTTTCAACTGCTTGAGTGTTTAATAATTTTTTGACTCTTGATTCCTTTTTTTTCTGTTTTGATTCATCTAATTCGTCCCAAATATTTTCGGGTGAAGCTTCAAATAATGCGCGAGCAACTACATTTGGAACGTCCATATTATTATCTATTTCTGGAATTGTAATGATTGTTCCATTTTGTGCATATGCTTCTTCAATTGCTTCTTTGGTTAAGAAGTTTTCCAATTCGCTTTTAGTTGTGTTAAATGCCTTTTTAGAATTATTTCCTTCATCATTTATTTTTTGAACATAACCTCTGTATTCTTCTATATCATTGTCATAAATATGTACTTCCGGTTTTCCTAAACCATCTAAGTATTTATTGTCAATGTAAAATTTCAAACTTGAACCACCGGAAATTACAATACCGATTTCTAAGTTGTTTTCTAATTGAAGAATACTTCCGTTATTTTCATGTAAAACATGGCTGTATATTTTAAGAGCATTTATATCGTGATTTCCTTCAACGTACAATAGAGTCTTAACGGAATCTTTTGGGTTCGGTAGAACGCCCAAAGTATCAATTATTCTATCTAGTGTTACATCATTTAATGTGTCAGAATCAGTGTCAGTTCCGTATTCAATAACAAATTCATCCTCATCCTTATGAATATATGTCAAAGAATTTAAAGGGATTTCTTTTACTAAGTTTGAACTGTGAGTTGTAAATAAGACTTGAATATTATCCTGTTCGCTAAGTTCTTTTAAGGAATTAATTAATATTAATTGATGATTAGGATGTTGTGAAGTTTCGGGTTCTTCAATTGCATAAATAATTCCGGGAGAATTGGCTTCTGCTTTTTTCTTCTCTGCTTGTGCTTGAAAGAAAGCTAGAAGTACTAATCTTTTAACACCACTGCCTCTTTTGTTTAGTGGAATATCGTTCTCATTAAGTAGAGTTAAATCAAAGATTTTATCCCAAGTGGGAACTTTGTTGAAGTCTGATTTCATCTTTTCAGCAAGACTTTCATCAATTTCTTTTAACTTTTCTAAGGTAAGTTCAGCAACTTCAGTAGATTTTTCTTTGACTTCCTTTTCAATTTCTTCCAGTAATTCCTGTATTCTTGGTAGAGCAAGAGATTCTTTTATTGCGTGTTTCATTGGATCTTGCACATCCTTATCTTTGTCATCAATAGTTTTATCAACTTTGAAAAGTGAGAAAATTGGAAGGAAAGTTTTTAGTTTAGTCCATAGTGTTTTTAGATTGTTTTCACTATCAAGACTTCCATCAACTTTTAATTCAATTACTTGTTTTTCACTTTCGATTGCTGCTCGAATAGCCCTCCTCAATGGTGGGTTTTTTGTCTTAGGAACTCCTTCTAAATTAGCACCTACTTCTTCTGCCAAAACTTTCAGAGGTGAATTTTTTAAACTCAGAATATTAATCAGTTTTTCGTGAGTTGGATGTTCTGATATTATAAAAGTAGACTTTGTTATAGTTTTACCAACCTTGAATGTTTTTTTAATTTCAAGTTTTCCATCTTGATTTAATAAATTTTCTTCAATTGGACTTGTCTTAACAGATGAATCAAGGATTATTGTGTTTGGAATTTCGTCAAATACACAAGTTATTTCAATTGTCGAGTTTGTTGAATTAGTATTTAAATCACCTTTATCAATATTGTCATTAAAAAAACAATCTAATCCATCAAGAATTGTAGACTTCCCAATATCATTTTTTCCAATGATACAAGTTAAGTCATTAATAGTAATAGAAACTAGTTCTCTGTAACAGCGGAAGTTTTTTAATCGTAATTCAACTAATCTCATAGAATGTCTTTTTTAAAATGACGCCCAACGGATTGCGCCTATGAATAGTTGCCGCTAGCGAAGCTGTTTTTTGTCTGGTTACACTAAACTTGAACCGTATTACAAATGTTGAATTTATAATTGTCACGGCAATTATTTATAAGCGTTAGCGGATGCCATTATTATTCCTTTAGTCTGGTTTAATAAGTTTTGCTTTAAAATCTATTAGTCGTTTCAGTTTCCTGCTTTTGGAGTATTGTTGGACTTTTATATTTTCCCACATAATTAATTTGTCATTTACTCTTGTTATTGCTCTAATATCCCCATCTTGAGAAATAACGAAACCTAAACTACCAAGATTGTTCCAACAATATGAGAACATTGAACGATGCCTTGTGCCAAAATGATTTGTATTAAATTCCTGAAGTCTAGATTCATTTACTCTACCTGATTTAGATATATAAATATTATCTGGAATTTCATTTGCCTTAATTATTGCACCAAAACCAAAGACAATAAAGTCCTTTGAGATGGTGATCAAACCATCAACGCACGATAAAGAAGATATAAATCTGATTGCTCCTTTTAGCTCATCTTGGGTATCTCTCATATCATTTTGAGATACACTTTCTTCAAGATATAGTTGAGTTGGAATTTCTTCTGAGCTTTCATCAATATAGTTGCTAAATAAGTCATCTGAATAATTAGTATTAGCAATTGTTAACCTAAGCAATTTTTTTATAGAATCATGAAACCTTGAATATTCAATTTTGTATTTAATGTCCAGATTATTTTCATCTACATCACAGAATAAGATCGCCCCACCATGATGATAATTTTTAATTCTCAACAGTATTCTTGAAATTGATTGATTGATTGTATTCTGACAATATTTATCCCAATCTAGGTATTGATCTACTTCAAAATTATTCTCAATATATTTTTCAATATTTTTTTTAATACGAGAAGAGTTTAATTTTAAAATTGAATTTACAGGTCCAAATCTAAAAACATCAATATACTTACTAATAAGTGTGTTTTGTTTTAATGAAGCAATTAACTCATAATCAAAAATAACATTTAGACTACCAATTCCTGTTATTGTTGTTTGAAATAAGCCCGGTTGTTCGGGTCCAGAGTTAGCCTCATAGTTTAAAAAACTTTGATAGTGAATTGCTTGATCAATCAATCCCCAAATATATAGTTCGGTTTTGCTGTAATAAACAGCTAAAGATGAGCTCCAAGGGTCAGCAGCTTTTGATAATTTTACTAGATTCTTTACAGTAAACGGTAACTTTTCTTCAAAATGAATAAAATTCCATCTATCAGCAACTTTCCGTTTTGGAGGAGATGGATCAGGGTTGTCTGGATCAATTAATGTTATTGTAACCTTGATAAAAAGTCCTTCCTCTGTTTTTAAACTTGTATAAAAAAGATTCTCAAATAATGTATCTAGAATACTTTGGTTAGGCTGTGGATAAATAATTCTTGCTCCTTTGAGTCTTTGATAAACAGTTTTTGCTAAATCTTTTGGAGTTGAATTAGATTTCATAATATTATGTTTAGTGTAAGCGTGTTTTTGGTTGCCACTGACAGTTCGTATAAGAATAGTAGCCGACTGCGAGGCACTTTCCTGTTAAATTACAAGAAAGTTGAAGCGGGCTATACACCTTGAATTTACTACTATCTCGCTTATTTTTTATATACATTGTTAGCTGTAGTTATTTTTCTAATTTATTAACTTTCTTTTCAATATCTAAAAGAACTTGGAACAACGATCTATTATCAGGTAATTCTTGTTCTCCATCGATATAAAGCTTATAATTGTTAATCAACTTCTTTGCCCTTGTTCTTACTAAACTATTTTGATGATTCAATGCAATAGGATTCAGTTTCTTAATCAGGAGTTCCATTGATTGTTTATCTCTCATATCTTCTAATAAGAAATCATAACCCCACCTTGAAATATAATCCTCCTCATTTTTCATAATCTCAATAGCAAAGTCTAAGCCCGATTCATTGTTCATATTTTTAATTAATCGTATCCATCTAAATTCAGGCTCAATTCTTCGTGCTTCCTCATTATGAGAAAAGTAGAAATTAATCAATGCGTTAATTGATTTTGAATCTTTAAGAATGAAAAGACCTATGGCTGCATTTTTCCTTAAATCCGCACTATCAGATTTAAGTTCCTTTATTAGAACAGACAATTCTGAATTTGGATCTAAGTTATTGTATGATTTTTCAATTAACTCGTTTAATAAGTCATTTCTCTCATTTTCGAGCAATGTAATCTTATTTTTAAGGTCCTTTATATCTGGTGATTCTTTATCTGAGCTTAATATTTGGCTAGTTGATGGGATGGGATCATTTAGATTTGAATTAATAGTAACAGAGTTTAACTTTTTGATTATTTCTTCTTGTTTTACAATTTCTTTTTCTTTCTCTGTTAGTGATAATACTAGAGCTGAATTTTTATCATCCATTGATAGTTTTACAACTGCATAGACAGCTCCACCTACTAATGTAATAACAGCAAAAAGTACAATTACTATTGTTTTTAAACTAAACTTATATTCATTATTCTCCGTAGTCATATGTTTTCTTTTTAGTTAATTACCGCCAACAACAGTATATATACTCTCACACTTATTTCTTCATTACCGAAACACTCAAAGTATGTTTATTACCCACCATTGGTATGTATTGTGTACTTTTCATTGTTTCAAGATAGAGGGAATTATGTTTATAGTTTATCGAGTTATTGTTAGCAACTCCAAAGGTAAGAATAAATTCCAATACCATATAATGAAAGTGTTGTATCAATTATCCCAATTTTGTATCAGGTCTATATGTCCTTACTCCTATAAACAGTGAGGACACACCGGGGTGAGACAATTCAATATGTATGCAAGACAGTGTTGGTGATAACAGTAGCACTTATTCTGATTCTGACATGATGAGTTAATATCTTTTTCCCTTAAGTAAGTGTACATAAAGCATCAAAATCAGTATGTACAATGGGGTATAGTGATAGTGCCCCCCACGTATACATGCACCAAATGCCATCAAGTGAATTTCACCCTCTTTCAGCAAAAATAACTACGTGCTACAACTTTGTAAAGGGTATATTAATGCTGTTAGATGACCTCGTGTTTTCGCATTCGGGTTTACGAGTTAAGCACCCTTGACAAAGCCGAATCACTTCGCGAATAAGTGCTTACGAGGTTGAAATGGAGAGGAGTGTGAATTATATTAGCTTTGTAACACAATTAAATTAATGTTTAACCGGAACTTTGTTTCCATAATGTTTCCATATTGTTCATTTACGTCTTCGTATGGAGAGTTACTAGAAAAGAAAAAGCCTCTAAGCTAACGAATTAACAAAGAGGCTTAGTAATTAGCCATGTACCCAAGGCCGGGATCGAACCGGCACTCCAATAAAGGAACTGGTTTTTGAGACCAGCGCGTCTACCAATTCCGCCACTTGGGCATTTGCGGAATGCAAAAGTAAAAAAAACTCTCTACATGGATAATAATTAGAAATGTTTTTAAAGATAAATAAAGAATACTGGAAATAAAGGTATTAGAATATTTATTAGTGTGGCATCCTATCCATTACACCCTTATTTCCCTTATATCCTAATTACATAAACACACTTTTATCATTCAGCATTCATACCTGCCACCATTATCATATCTACAATTTCCTTAACGCTACTGCCCATTCTAAGAACATGTGCTGATTTATTCAGCCCTGTCAATATTGGTCCAATAACTTCAAGATTTGCTGTTTCCTGCAATAGCTTTTGTGAAATATTTGCAGCAGCAAGATTCGGGAAGATAAGAGTATTTGCTTTGTTACCATTTAGTTTAGAAAAAGGAAAATTATTCTTTGCCAACTCAGGATCTAAAGCTACAGAAGCCTGCATTTCTCCGTCAACTATTAATTCAGGGTGATTATCATGTAACATTGCAACTGCTTTTCGTTGGCAATCTGTTCCATTACTTTTTATAGAGCCAAAATTCGAATAAGAAAGCATTGCAATACGTGGTTCAACCTTAAATTTTCTAATTTCATCAGCAGCCTGAAGGGTAATATCTACGAGGTCATTTTCACAAGGAGTTTGGTTTACTGTACAGTCAGCAAGGAATAATGGACCCTCCTTCGTATTTACGATATACATACCTGAAACAGTTCTGCTACTTTCTTTTTTGCCAATAACTTGCAAAAACGGCTTAATTGAGTCGGGATAATTACGCGTAAGGCCTGAAAGCACAGCATCTGCATATCCAGTTTCAACCAACATAGGTGCAAAATAGTTTCTATGTAACATTGCATCAAGTGCAGAAATCAGAGTAAATCCACTACGTTGCTGTTTTTCTAATAATATATTAGCAAACTCTTTCCTTCGTGCTTTTTCTGAATCAGATTTATTATCGATTATTTCAACTCCGTTTAATTCCAACTCATGATCTTTAATCATCTCTCGTATTACTACCTCATCTCCAAGCAATACAGGCACTGCAATCTTTTCATTCCAAACTATTTCAGCAGCCTTAAGCATATTATATTGCTGAGCATCGGCAAGTACAACTCGTTTCGGCGATCGTTTACAGGCTGATTTCATTTGCATTTTTAGCTTATTGCTTAAACCCATTCTTTTCTGAAGTTCTGCAATGTAAGCATTCCAATCTTCTATCGGTTTTTTAGCAACACCTGAATCCATGGCGGCTTTTGCAACGGCAGGCGCAACTCTTTCAATAAGCCTTGGATCCGTTGGTTTAGGGATAATATATTCTTTGCCAAATGTTAAATTCTGAATCTTAAAAGCAATGTTAACTTCTTCAGGAATGGGCTCCTTAGCAAGTTGTGCTAAAGCTATAGATGCAGCAAGTTTCATTTCTTCATTTATATCCGTTGCCATAACATCCATTGCACCGCGAAAAATAAATGGAAACCCAAGAACATTGTTTATTTGATTTGGATAGTCAGAACGACCTGTGGCCATAATTATATCACTTCTTGCAGATACTGCATCATCATAAGAGATTTCAGGAATTGGGTTTGCCAATGCAAAAACAATTGGGTTATCTGCCATTGTAAGTAGCATTTCTTTTTTCATTACACCACCAACTGATAGTCCAAGAAAAACGTCACAGCCTTCAACTGCCTCAACTAAATTGTGTATAGGTCTGTCTGTTACAAATTGTTTTTTAGTCTCATTCAAATCAGTACGATCTTTATGAAGGACTCCTTTGCTATCTAGCATTACAATATTCTCAGGTTTTGCACCAAGAGCAATATATAATCGCGTACATGATACTGCAGCAGCTCCTGCACCATTAACAACTATTTTAACATCTTCAATCTTTTTACCAACAATTTCAAGTGCATTCAATAACCCTGCTGAGGTAATAATAGCTGTTCCATGCTGATCATCATGCATTATTGGAATATCAAGCTCCTCCTTAAGCCTTCTTTCAATTTCAAAACATTCCGGAGCTTTAATATCTTCCAGATTAATACCACCAAAAGTTGGCGAAATTGCTATAACCGTTGCAATAAATTTGTCGATGTCTTTTTCATCAACTTCAATATCAAAAACATCGATGTCGGCAAATATTTTAAATAGTAACCCTTTACCTTCCATAACAGGCTTGCCAGCTTCAGCTCCTATATCACCAAGCCCTAAAACGGCAGTACAATTTGAAATAACAGCTACAAGGTTACCTTTAGCAGTATATTTATATACATCTTCCCTATTTTCATATATTGCCATACAGGGGTCAGCCACACCAGGCGTATACGCAAGCGAAAGATCTCTTTGCGTTGAATAGGGTTTTGTTGGCACTACTTCAATTTTTCCTGGACGCCCTAAAGCATGGTAATTAAAGGCATCTTTTCTAAATAATTTATCCATTTTTTTGGTATTAATTTATAGCAAAATTAACACTTCTTATTGCAATTGTTAAATTTGTAACAATAAATTTTTTTTTGAGATCCTTTTAGTTATAATAACATGTATTAAACTATATATATAGAACCCTGTTTTAATATATGTAACTTTCATTGATATTGATGAAGTGCAAATACGATTAAACTGAATTTAACATGCTGTTATAAAAATGGTTAGCTCTGTAAAAAATGTTAAGCCAGCAATTAGTTATACTTCATTCAACAGGTTAATAAATACTTAGATTGTTGCTTCCCAGGTTTCAAATATATTAAATCCGGGTTTGGTGTAATATTAAAATTGATTGGACGTGGAATTTATATAATTTTGCTGCTAAATAATTAAGTGAATAACAAGTACTGAAACGCAGAAAAAATTAGCAATAACAAATTAGCACATTGGAAAAAAGACTCAGAAAACCCCATTGGTTAAAAAGTAATATACCATCCGGGAAAAAATATAGATTAGTGAGAGAGATAGTTGAAGATAACAAACTTCATACTATTTGTACAAGTGGGCATTGCCCAAATATGGACGAATGCTGGGGACGTGGTACTGCCACATTGATGATTCTTGGTGATATTTGTACACGTTCGTGTGGCTTTTGTAATGTAAAAACGGGCAGACCTTTGGCTGTGGATTGGAATGAGCCCCTTCGGGTTGCAAAATCTGTAAAACTTATGAAATTGAAACATTGTGTACTTACCTCAGTCGACAGAGACGATCTTGACGATCTTGGTGCTGAATTATGGATACAAACTGTAAAAGAGATAAAAAAACTTAATCCTAACACCACAATAGAAACGTTAATCCCTGATTTTGATGGAAGAAAAGAGCTGATTGATAGTGTTTGTGCTGCCGGACAGGAAGTCGTATCGCATAACCTGGAAACAATAAGACGAATAACACCATGGGCAAGAAGCAGAGCAAAATATGAAGTGAGTCTTGGAACTCTAAAGATTATTTCTGAATCTGGAGTTGTCTCAAAATCAGGGATTATGGTTGGTCTTGGTGAAAAACCTGAAGAAGTTATTGAAACACTAAAAGATATGCGTCGAGTGGGAGTAGAAGTAGTTACCATTGGTCAATATTTACAACCTACAAAAAAGCACTTATTGGTAAAAGAATATGTAACCCCTGAACAATTCAAAATCTATAAACAGAAAGGACTTGAGATGGGATTTAGATTTGTGGAGAGTAGCCCCATGGTGAGGTCATCGTATAGAGCTGAAAAACATGTCTCCGGTACTGTGATTAGTTAAAAATGAAAAGATGAAAGTTAGGTTTAAGTCGATAGGAACAATTCATACTCCTCACAAAACCAAAGATGGAATTCCGATTCAATCCAAATATGCTAAAGGAATAAAAGGCACCATTAAATTAAAGAAGAAATATATAAGTGGATTATTGGATCTTGATGGCTTTTCTCATATCTATCTTATATACTATTTTCACAAATCAGAAGGATATAAACTGCAAGTTATTCCATTTCTCGACAAACTTGTACACGGGGTTTTCTCAACAAGGGCACCACGTAGACCAAATGCTATTGGCATTTCTGTTGTGAAGCTCATTAGCATTAATGATAATATGCTTGAAATTGAAAATGTAGAAATGCTTGATGGAACTCCACTTCTGGATATTAAACCATATATCCCTGAATTTGATAATTATAAAGTTGAGAAAAGAGGATGGTTTAGCAAAAATATTGATAACTTCAATGACATAGTTTCAGATGACAGATTTGACATCAATTAAATAAAAATATAGAACTTTTTCCAAAAAATACATATTGTGAATAAGAACGTTATATATAAAAATATTGGCTTGATTGAATACAAAGAAGCTTGGGATTATCAAGAATCATTGTTTGATGAAATAGTTGCTATTAAAGAGAGAAATAGAAAGGTTGAAGTAAAAAAGCCTTCACATAATTACTTGTTATTCTGCGAACACCCTCATGTATATACAATTGGTAAAAGTGGTAAAGAAAGTAATTTACTCATTAGTGAGGAATTCCTAAAAAGTAAAGGTGCTTCCATGTTCAAGATAAACCGCGGCGGCGATATAACTTATCATGGTCCTGGACAAATTGTTGGGTATCCCATTCTTGATTTGGATAATTTCGGGGTTTCAATTAAAAACTATATTTATGGGATTGAGGATGTAATCATCAATACATTAAAGTATTATGGGATTGCGGCTACACGATCGGATGGTGCTACCGGAGTGTGGCTGGATGCTGAAAATCTAATAAAAGCCAGAAAAATTTGTGCAATCGGCGTCAGAACCAGTCATTGGGTAAGCATGCATGGATTTGCATTTAACATCAACACCGATTTAGACTATTTTGAATATATAGTACCATGTGGCATTCAAGGAAAAAGCGTTACGTCATTACAAAATGAACTAGGTAATCATATTGATATTCAAGAGGTTCAAAAAATACTTAAAAGTGAATTTCATAATGTATTTGGTATGGAATTTATTTAATTTTTGTACTAATCACTCAAAACAACCGATAACACTTCGAGTGACTTAAACTCACTAACAAAATGAAGGTGAATTTTATAATAGCTGATAAGTGCTTCCAGCACCAATTTTCTGCTTTTGTTATTCAATTTAAGTTTCCCTGAATCTTCAAATTTTGTATCCAGTAATTGACTTAGGAAAATAGTAATATCTCCTGTAACATAATTGGAGTTAATTGGCACATTATCACAAAACTGCCCTTCTTGCATATTAAAAATCGTATAATTTCGTAAAGGGTCTTTTTTTGGATAGAAACCTAAAAACATTGAAAGTTGCATCATAAACACAAGGTGAAAATTTATAAAATTTTTGTCAGCAAGATCAAGCCAAACAAGTGCATGATGAATCCAATTAAAAAGCTTTTTGTTTTCAATTTCTTCCTTTAATGATTTATAAAGTAATTCGTTGATAAAAAACAGCAATGTTCTTTTTATCATATTTTCGGTAATAGACTGATAAGCATACCAAACAGAGACTTCTTTAATATTATGTAATGATTTGTTTTCGGCATATGAAATAACCATTTCAAGCATTGTTAATGGTTGAAATATTGCAGCTTTGGTTTTGGATCTTCGCCTTTGCAATCCCCTTACAAAAAAAGATTGAACACCTAGTTCTTCAGTAAATATTTTTACAATTGCTCCCGAGTCGGAAAACTTAGTTTGTTTTATTACTATGCCTTTCGTTTTAAGAAGCATGATAGATATTAGTTTCTTTTGCAAAGATATTAATCTTCGCTTGACAAAAATTGCAGGATTATGCCTATCATTTAATATAAAAACCCTTGACAATAATCTTAATGTCAAGGGTTTATTTATTTAAAAGGTGTGGTACCACCCGGAATTGAACTAAATCGACATATTACGCTTTATATTAATGTTTTAGGCTGTTTATTGTTTTTGTATTAGTAAACGATTAGAAAACAATTATTAAAATTTCCATAACACTTCTTCTATTTCTGTTCTAATTTGCTTCCACATTTCCCAGTATTTTAATAACTCCTTATCCTGTATAAATCCATCGTATAAATAGTTTTCTATATTATACAAGTTGAGAGTAAATATTGAAAAATAGAAACCTTCAAGAAGAAACCCGTACTTAAGTATTTTATTTTGCTCTTCTAATGGCCATCTACTAAATGGTAAAGTATTAGAGTAAGGATAAGTAAAGCTAGATATTTCCTCATGTGTATTTAACAAACTCTTTGGTCTCGTTGGATGTTTAAAAGGATAAGATGGTATATATGAAATATTAATTTTATTGATTACTTCCCAAATATAACTATCCAATAGGAAACTAATTCTGTCAGTAATCTTTTCATACCTATTGCTCAGTAGTATTATTAATTCGCTTTTACGAAACTCTTTTATTTCAAAATCAATATCTGAACTTTCTTGAAAAAAGGTAATTATTGAAATATCTAATATTTCAGCTATTCTTTCAAGAGTTTCAATTTTTGTTGAATTCGTTTTAAGAATTCTTTGTAAACCATTTTCTGAAATTTCTAATATTTCAGCTAGTTTTTTTAAAGACCATTTCTTTTCATCACATATCTTCCTGATAATAGATAAGTTAGCCATATAGTATACTTTTTAACAACTATTTGTTAATAACAAGTCACATTATTAATGTTATTTCAATACAACTATTAGTTATATTTGCTTCAATTATTAAACAAATATATAAACATTATAACTATGTCTGAAATATTTATTACTACAAAGCAAGATTTGGCACAAACAATTAAACAAGTATTAATTGAACACGACAACGAAAAGGCTGCCAAATTACCTGCAAAGCTATACACTATAAACCAAGTATCAAAGATGTTAGGCAAAGCGCATGCAACTATAAAAAAACTTGTTGTTAGTGGAACTATAAAAAGCACAAAAGACGGTTTAATAACAGAATCAGCAATTAACGAATACTTAGGTCAATAGGTTGCTAAAATCATTGATTTGAGGTGCTTCAATTATAAAATCCATGAAAATGGTAGAACCCTGTTTAGGAACCAGGGTTCTTATTTTAATTAATCATTTAATATTTTATACAATGGCAAAATTAAACAAAAATTCAAACAAAAAT
>Ga0208901_1000436_pt1 | contig 20822 bp, 21 predicted proteins | sample AntAceMetag02UKF_FD_184764 | JGI IMG/M metagenome (GOLD analysis project Ga0208901, IMG submission 184764) | Saline lake microbial communities from Ace Lake, Antarctica - Antarctic Ace Lake Metagenome 02UKF (SPAdes) (version 2) | ecosystem: Environmental > Aquatic > Non-marine Saline and...
AACATGGCAATTGTGACTATGGGAACGGGACTTGAAGAGAGTTTCAGGAGGTGTTCGTCTCCGGACACAATCACTTCTGCGTTGCCATCAAGGGCACACCAGATAAACTTGTCATCGGATGGATCCGTGGTCACGAATGGCTTGCCGGGTTTTACGGATAACACCTTGAAATAGGGTAAAAGTTCGTGGTTCAGGATGAATTCGATATCGGATTCAGAGAGTTGGAATTTCGGATAGGCCAGAACGCGTAAATATTCTTCGATAATTTCTTTCGAGCAAACCGGAACAACCAGCCTTTTCTTCCAAAGGACGACCAGTTCACCGGGCTTGCCTCCAAACAGGAGACCACTCACAAGGATATTGGTATCGACAACGATCTTTTTCATTTAGAGCGTGCCCAACGCACGGCTTCACTGACACAATCCTCGGAAAGGCCCAGTTTTTTCATCTTTGCCCTTAATTTGTGCCAGATCGGCATTATACACCTTTACAGGCTTCAGAAAAACGATTCCATCATCATAGGCCACGTCAAAATATTGTACATCAGGCATTCTGGAAATAATATCTTTTGGAATGGTGACCTGATTTTTCGTTGTGAGTTTTGCAAGCATATCCTTACCTCCTTACTTTCCGACTTTCCTCCTAAGGTACTATCACCTGTAAAACTCGTCAATATATTTTTGTCAAAGCTATTCCCCTGTCTAATCCCTCCGATTTCTTCTCCTATGGGTATATCTTTCCATCCTGCTGGTTTGTTTCGCATGATTTTGGCCGTCTGCCCGGCCAAAAATAGAAATGTGAAGCAGTTGATCGTCGAGGGCCAACGCAAAGCCCGTTACCTTCCTGGATTCGAGCCTGAAGTCGGTGCCGAGGCTAACGGGCCGGGCCGCCGCCAAAGGACGGCGCGCCCACCACAGATGCAGACCGCGAGGATGCGGTCCAATTCCAGGCATTTTCTCATAGGCGCTGGCCTTGTTGATGGCATCAAGCGGAAGGGCTATTTCGATGAGTTTTTCCGGTAGGTCATTATGCAGAGTCCTTGTTTTTATCGCTATTGCATTGTTGATTGTGCGGCGATTGTGCTTTTGTTTCAATAACGCTCAAATGTAATTAGCTTATTTTGTTCGCTTATTACTTATGAATGGTTTTGGATTGTGCGGTACGCACACATTATTATGGTTCTCTGTTTGAAAGAAACCAGCGAGTCGCCCGCGTTCTACCTTCTTTGAATATGAGGCCGGTATCCTTCATTTCGTTTAAAAGCCGAACAATCTGAAACCGAGATAAGCCAGGTAAAACCTGTTGAAATTCGTCCATTCGAGTGCCTTCTGTCTTGCTGTTACGGATGTGTTTAAGCAAAAGAGCTTTGTTGGTCTCTTTGTCAAGACCGACCTTGCGAGTGTAAACGCCTTTCCGGTCTGTCATGGTGTAGAAACGCATAGCAAGTACATAACGGACGCCCCTGCCCACTCCCACACGCTCCAGGGCGCCTGTCTCAACCAGGTAAGGCAGACGGTGCTTGAGAGGGTCCTCCACCGGCAGGTCGCGGTGAATTCGGTCCAGAATTAGTAAATCCTGTGTGCAAAAAGAGATCTGCCGTTCTCGGCCGATCTTTTCCAAAAACAGTACAAAGGCAGGGTCCTGCACCTGGCCCGGGAGTACAAGGTCTACCTGGTAGCGGTCTGTTCCGGTAAAGTCAGGAGGCAGTTTGCCACGGCGGATGGCCTCTTCAAAAATCAGGTTCATGCCTTGGCCGGAACGTTCCACAAGTCCGCACCTGGCGAAGATATCCGCGATGCGGCGGTTACGGGGATATTGACGGTCCAGAATGTTTTCAAGGGTGATGCCGTGCGGGAAACCGCCCGGACTTTCGATTTTGAGGTATCGCGGGTATTGGCGCACAAACACGTTTCCCCCATGTCGGTAGTCGCGATGACTTACTGCATTGAGGATGGCTTCCCGGACGGAGCGTTCTTCAAATGTGGGGATGTCTCGTATGAACAATCCATCTTGATAATGCTGGAGGTCGTTTCGAAGATTGATGGTATCCCACAGTTCGTCATAGAAGGAGAAAAACCCCTGCCGATATTCCTTTCGCTGCTGGGCCGGGCCTGGCGCTTCCGAGGATCGGTATTCAAAAACCACTTCGGCTTGGGCCAGGTGTAGGCCCAGGGCTTTGTATGTTCCGAATAAAATAATGGCCGCATAGGTGATATCTTCAACAGCTATGGCTTCCGCATCCCGTAGGAGTTGTTTTGGATCCAGCCGGGCCAATGTACTATTCCGGGATTTTTCGATCCAGCGATGCCTAAAATTTTCAATGGCAAGCGGGTCCAAATCTTCCAGCGTTGCCGCCGTGCAGATATCAGCCGAAAAATCATGACCGAGTTCATCAAAAATTTCCCGAAGCTGCTCTTCCGCCATGGAAACCAGACTGTCCCCCTGTCTGGCCCAGAAAATGCCATCCGCCTGTATGGGAACACCCACGGGTCTCGGCGGTACAGTGATTATGAGAACCCTTCCTTCAGAAGGTCGGAGCTCGTTCACATCCACTTTGAGCCGGAGCTTTTCCATCAAACCAGCGCGTGTACGTTCCGGTTGCGTGAAGGCTCGGGTGCCAGTGATCTGTCGAGGTCTTCGATCCGTCACCCCAAGAATGACTTTGCCGCCACCTTCGTTGGCAAGGGCGGCACAGTATTTGAGGAGTTTGTCGAAGGGATAACTCTGTTTTGCTTCCTTGAACTCCAGGTTTTCACCTTCCATGGCGTTCATTAAGTTTTGAAGCTCTTCAGGTGAAATCGTCATTGCGGGTCCTCGGCTATCGCCAGCTCATAAAATGTGCCAGGGTAAAAACCGAACCTTTCCATGGCCATTAATACGAAATTTAATTTTACGATCAATGCTTTGTATATGTTTGCCCAAATTAATTTTTGACCCGATTCTATGCATCTATTCGTGTCAAGAAAATACATTCTTGTCAACGTAATATCGAGTCTTTAAGTGCTTTAAATGCGAAAATCTGAAAAAAACTTATCAATTATGTGAACGTGTCCACACGATTGATTTTAGCATTGGGTAAAGGCTTTTGACCGCAACTCATCAAGTTTATAGTTCACATTGGTCACATTTAAACCAGGCTTTTTGTAAGAATGTCTTCTTGTCTTTATCCACCAGGGCTAAAGACAGGGTATTCAGGTAAACCACCCGGACGGTGGTCAACCTGACGTCGATGCCAACGGAACCATTGTGGATATTGGTGAATAGGGCGTAAGGCGATACAGAGTCTTTCTTTTTCACCAGGATATCCCCAGGCAGTTCAGCAAGGAACCAAATCACCCCATTTCGCTAAACCGTTCGATTTCTTCTCCTATGGGTATATCTTTCCATCCTGGAGGTTTGTTTAACATCGTCCCTGCCATTTGCCCGGCCAAAAATAGAAATGTGAAGCAGTTGATCGTCGAGGGCCAACGCAAAGCCCGTTACCTTCCTGGATTCGAGCCTGAAGTCGGTGCCCAAACCCACGGACCGGCGACCTTCAGCATCAGCTGCGAGAGTTGCCTTCTGGAATTTTGTGACCTCGCTTTTGAGGGCCTTGTGTTCTTTGTCCGGGTCATGCCAGTCGATGGCATCCAGGGCGTAGCTTTCAAGGAGTTTTTTGAAGACATCTGAAAAGCTCCCGGGTTTTCCAAAGGCATCCAGCCCTGCTACCTTGCCGTTGATCATAAAGATTGCTCCTACCTGGGAATCGATCAGATTAAAGGGTCTCACATAGTCTCCGATAGCGGGCCTTTCCTTGTCGTAGATGGCGGCCATGGCCCCGGTGGTGGATGGGGCTGCCATCCTGTCCGCCTTTTCGGCGATGCCATCCCAGATGGCGCCCTGGTCAGCCCGGAATTCTCCTGAATCCCTGACAGAGAAATTGACCTGCTCGGACTTCATGGCGCGAAGATTAGACGACATCATCCTCTTCTCGCTGTGGAATGTGGGGCTGTCGTAAGACCATCGGCCGTGCTCCACACAGCTGACCGGGATCACGATCGTAGTATTCCCTTGAACCAGGATAGTGGTGTTGACTATCCTGTTCTGTTTGGCTCCGACCAGCTCTTCACCGTCCAGGATGAGGATCATTCCGGGGGATTTGTTCACGACCTTGAGTTCCGGTACGGAGCCGTCGCCGTCCACCTCGACCACCTCCATCAGATCTTCGCTCAAGGCCTCATCCAGGAGCATAGTCGAGGCCTGAGCTGTATGTTGAGAGGAGAGGGTAGAGGGCGAGGTTTTTGTAAGACTGCTTCCGACCGACTTTAAGTTGTTCCAGATAATCTTTGATAAAGGTATCCATGTTGTTTCTCCTTTACTTTTATTTCTCGCCCCGGTGAAACAAAAGCAAAAAAGGTTTCACTGGGCAGGCAGAGTCCGCAAGAGTGCTTAACCACGAATTACACGAATTACACGAATGGCCCCGGAGAGGGATTGCAGAAAGAAAGATTCCATTGTTTAAAAAACTCAGCGACTCAGTGTTCTCTGTGAGAGGTAAACGGGGATTGCTGAATTCATTGTTTTGTAGCTATGATAACAGAGGCGTTTGACACATACGGTCACAGCCGGTGAACTTTTTTGGGAAAAATTGGATTATTTTTGATCTTACCGGGAAAAGAAATTGTTATTGTTGTTGATAAATCCCCTTATTTAATGCTTAAATGATTTGAACTTTCAAAAATGTCTCTCGCAGAGCTCTCAGCCTCCGGCCCAGAGGGAAGGCCTACGCCCCGGCGGGAGGACACAGAGGGAAAAAATTTCATTGTAAAAAACTCAGCGATCTCCGCGGACTCTGCGAGAGATGCTTTTCAGGAAGATTGCCATGGCCAGAGGTGACCAGTTAGGCAGGCAGTGGAAGATCATCCAGATCCTGGTTTCATCTAAGAGAGGGAAATCGGCTGCAGAACTCGCCGATGATCTGGAATGCCATCCCAGGACCCTTTACCGGGACCTTGAAGCCCTTCAGGTGGCGGGGTTTCCATCTATACCGAAAAATCGGATGGAAAGGCTCTCTGGTCCCTGCTGGACACTGTCAAACACCAGATCCCCCTCCCGTTCAGTCTGACAGAGCTGATGGCCCTTTATTTCGGAAGGGACATGCTCAAGGTTTTTCGTGGAACTGTTTTTTACGACTCTCTGGATGTCTTTGCGAAGATCAAGACCACCCTGCCGCTGGAATCGATCAATGTGTAAAATGTCGAGCAGACCCTTCATCTTGGCATGAAACCCTACAAAGATTACGGAAAATTCAAGGAGATTCTGAAGCAGGTAAATGATGCAGCCATTAACCGGAAATCGATCGAGATCGTCTATTACACAATGAGCCGCAGGAAAGAATCCCGGCGAAAAGTAAACCCCTACCGGATCTGGTTCTTTAACGGGACCTTTTATCTCATTGGTCTCTGCCATATGCGAAACGAAGTCCGGATATTCGCCCTGGACCGGATCAAGATGCTCCACCAGACAAAGGAGACCTTCGAGGTGCCTGAAGACTTCAGCCTGGAAAACTTCACCGGGCCGAGCTTCGGGGTGTATCAGGGGGAGGGGACTCACATAAAGATATGGTTCCATCCCGATGTGGCCGGTTACATCAAGGAGAAGATCTGGCATGAATCCCAGAAAATTCACCCGCAGGATGACGGATCCATCATCTTTGAAGCGGAAGTTGCCGGGACCGATGAGATCAGGTTCTGGATCATGACCTGGGGGTCCAAGGCCGTTGTCCTTGAACCGGAATCTCTACGGGAAGAAATCAGAACAGAAGCGGAAACAATGGCTAACCGGTATGGAGCTCCCATTGTGGCCGAAGAAAGCCCGCCTTACGACCGGGTAGGCGAACGCCCTTTACGGCGGGGTTAACTCTCTATCAATCACAACCAACAAAGAGGTTGTGACAGGTACTCGAGATCCAATGAAATAGTTAAAGAGTGAAACGTAATCTCACATAACATCCTTGTGCAAGGGATTCGATTTTATCGCATCACTGAAAAGCAACATTGTCACATGATAGGTACTCACCATGCCGATTCGCTCCCCGAAAACGAATGACTGGCCACCACGGGTTAGTTTATACATTTATGATGAAGGAATGTTTTTGATCGAAGAGTCCCGAGACCGGAAGTACGATTTGAATGGCAACCTGTTTCAAGTATGGCATCGCAGCAGTCGAACCGTACATCTCGGGATTGAGACCCAGAGCAAGAATTGGCCCGTATGGGATGAGGATTCATTGAAGTGGGTCGAAGGCAGGTGCAGCAGGTCTTCAAGATCTTTGTGTTTGCACTTGCCCGTTTATTCTTCTTAAGATCGTCGAGAGAAAGGAAGTTGACCGGAATACCTTCAATTTCGATTACTTCTCGTCTCGCGTAACACTCCGCAAAATCTATTCCTGATGCACCACTCAATTTTGTAAGAGTTCAGAAGTCTCAAAAAGTCTTTGAAGTCGGGGTGTAGTTCGATCGATGCCATAAACCATCTTTCTCTGCAACTCGATTGCGTTGATTCGTTCCAGTGCGCCTTTGGAGAACCAGAACTCCCTTTCCTCATCGATATCATTCAAAGAGGAAACCAATATCATTTTTTGGTTAAGTCGCGGAAGTGTTTCCATTCCCTCCATCATCTCCTTCGTTTCCTATAACATGCAAATGGAATGTTATCCGGAAAACCGAATAAACGCTCTTGTGGGAAATCCATCCCGAAATTTGGAGGAGCTTGTTGGATTTCAGATTTCTTATTTTGAATAATTACCTACGCCTATCTGAGGAAATCTGTGTCCTCAAACCAGTATTTTGGAATCTGCATTATCGTGACAGATGGATCTTACTTCCTACGCTGTTGAGCTGGAACGATTCAGGCATTTCATGGGAAAATTTCCAAATGGCATTGAGCCCTGTACAGTGCATGGGAATGATAATTTCGGGGGCCAGTTTTTTCATTTCGGCCACGGTCGGTTCTATGGACGGCTCCATGACCGGACCACTCAGGTGAAAACCGCCAACTACGGCGCAAATCTTTTCGCGACCAGTCAGCTCCTGGGCATAGAGCACGGAATTGATGATTCCCGCGTGGGCGCAACCGGATATTACAACCAACCCCCGGTCTCCGAGGCTGATGACAAGGGACTGGTCGTCTTGAAAGGAGTCCGGAGAGGCCGTCCCGTCAACTTTTACGCACGCGCCGGGAAACCCTTTTTCAAAAGCGGTTTTTCGTGGGACCTGGCCGGTGACCAGGATGGTATCGTCGCAAAGGAGAAGAGGATCTTTGTTTTCTACCACTTCGGCGCCCCAGGATTGAATTTCTTCTTTTGATGGAAAAGGGGGGAAGGAGATTTCCATCCCGGAAGGAAGGTTCAGAAAACGGGAAAGAAAGACGTCGGGATGGAGGATTACCTTGGCGCCGGCGCCAATATCTTCAATGATCTCTTTCAATGCTCCTGTATGATCCATATGTCCATGGCTGAGAACAATGGCTTCTGCATCGGCCAGGTTTAGACCAAGAAATTTCAGGTTGTGGGGCGCTGCGATATTCGTATATCCCGCGTCCAGAACCACGGTATGCGTATTTCCGTTCACATGGATCTTTACAAGGAGAGAAAGGCCATGTTCGGCCAGGAGTGTACTTTTGGGGATAACACCGTCTTTTGCAAGGGCAGGGCGAATGACGGATTCGCTTCCGGGCAGAAGCACATCTGAGTAGTTGTCTACAAGGGTAAAAATTTCGACCAGATCTACGGGTTGTAGATTTACTTGGGTATTTGTCATCTGTTTTTCCTCCATTAGGTTCAGTTATCCCGTCCATGCCGTATTAAACAGCGTAAAAATGTGGTTGTCAACGTTACAGTGAAAGGTTTTATAGGTCTGATTATCTACGAGGATCATACTACTTTCTTTTCCCACCTCTTTAACTTCCGCTTTTTCCCACGCCGAAGACAGGGTGATTCCCATTGCTTTTGCTACAGCCTCTTTAATGGTCCATACCATGGTGGATCCTTCCATGGCTTCGAGGGATGAGTTCCGGAGCAGGGTCTTTTCACTTCCTCTCATATACATATGACGTGATTTCATGACCCTTTCTGTTATCTCTTCCACATCTACGCCGATGGCTGTTTCAGACGAAACGGCGATGACAAATCTCTTGTCGTGGGAAACGGAACAGGGAAATCGTTCTGTTCTTTTGGTGGAAGGGCAGCAGGGTCGAACATTATCGGAACAGGTTGTTGTTATATCCGAAGAGGGTGTAGTCCGATCATTTCCCGAAAGACGCCTGGAGATATCCTTGCAGCAAAATCGTGCGCCTAAATAACTCGATTTTCGCCTGTCGCCCATGTTTTTAAAACGATCCATTTCGGATTTTGACAAGGCAGTCTCCCCGGCGTTCAAGACTGTCCGCAGTTCCATAACGGAAAGAGCGGTGCATTTGTCGCGGAGTTTTTTTAAAGGATCGTCCTTTGCTCCTGCCATGATCCATTCCGGGGGTTTAAACTTTCCCCTGGTGATATCCAGCATGCGGACGCCAAGGGCTGCTTCGTGAATGACTCCCTCTTCGTCAAAAATCCAGATATCGAAAGTTATCAGGCCGGGAGTGATTTCCTTGGGAAAAATCCTCGTTCTATAGGTACGTTCAGGAGAGGTCGGTTTGAAAATGATTCTTGACGAAAAGCCCACTGGAAAGCCCAAAAAACCAGCGTAGCGTTGCCCCCATGCGCAGGCGCAGTGAAACGCTGCATCCAGTGGAAAAGGGGAACCCAAGGGTGAAGTTTCTGAACTTTTTATCAGGGAATGCAACGAAGCAACGGCCCCGTTTTCACTAAGATAAACTTTTCCTGTTGCATTGTGATAGGCCGGTCCGAATGGTACGAGATCGGCGTAAAGGTCTTTTGAGTCGACGACGAGAGAAATTCCTTGTAGCCCGAAAATTTCTTCGGGAGGAGGGAAGGGGGGAGGTTCCGCATTCTGAAGAAAACGTACGCGCACGTGTTCTTTGACCCTTGTAATTTTGCTTTTCGGGGATTTTGTCTTTGTAATGAGCGTTGAGATGATGTCGCTATTTTTCACCACCTGCATGTCGTTGGCGATAGATACACCATTCGGTTTCTGATCCAGATAGAGAAATTTTTCAAAATCCCCATCGGCCATGGAAAGCACGGATGAAACCGGCTGTTTCCGGAGAACGGAATCGGCAAGCAGCGCCATCGCCTCCATCGCTGAGAGTACGGCTCTTCCCTGGAACTGATGATCAAGCATGTGAGGCCTGATCTTCATTTCTATGGGCAGCCTGAATGGGTTGTTTATTTCGGAAATGTCTTCCATAGGCGGCGTGTCTTTTCATCGATGCCCACAGGCCTTCCCAACGAATTGAGGGCGCAATGTCTGGTAAATCCTTTGCAGACGATCTCTCCTGTCTCTGCGTGGGTAATGACGTAATCAAACCTGAGCCTGACCCGCTCGATTTCGCCCGGCCGGGAGTGGATCAACATGGGGTCGTCGTAGTGGAGGGCAGAATGGTACGTGATACCCACTTCAATGATGGGGTAGACGTACCCGCTCTTTTCAATTTCGTGGTAGCTGTAGGCCGTATCCCGCATCAACGAGGCCCGGCCCAGTTCAAAAAAGCGCAGGTAGTTGGCGTGATACACGAACTTCGACTGGTCCGTATCCGCGTAGAGTATTCGGCTTTCGCATCGATGCCATATTTTGTCCGTGGTTCGGTCTTTTATGTATTTTGAGTTATCCGTATTTTCCGGCCGGAACGGTTTCGGTTTCATCCCCTCATACCCCCCTGAAGACTACGCAACAATTCGTTCCACCAAACCCGAAGGCATTGGACATCATGAATTCATATCCGGCGTTTCTTGGTTTGTTTGGCACGAAGTCGATCCCTTCAAATTTCGGATCGGGAATATGGTTTACCGTAGGCAGCAGAATCTGTTTTTGCATTGCCTCAATAGACAGCGTGGCTTCAATGGCGGCTGCTGCGCCGAGGGTGTGACCTATCTGGGATTTGGTGGATGAGATCGGCACCTGATTTATCCCGTCTTTAAAAACCGCTCTGAGGCATTCCACTTCCATGCTGTCTCCCCTTGGCGTGGAGGTGCCGTGGGCGTTTACATATTGTATATCTCCCGGCAACAGGTCGGCATCGTCAATGGCTTCCGTGATGGCCCTGGTTACGGTTTCTTTGTTGGGTCTTGTAAAATGGTATGCATCTGACGTCCATCCTATGCCAAGGACTTCAGCCCTGGGGGTAAGCCCATGGGCGGCAATCATCTCTTCAGCTGCCAGAACAAGGACTCCGCATCCTTCGGCTAAAACGAAACCTTTTCTATCCACGCTGAATGGACGCGATGCCTGACGGGGATCCTCATAGGCCCGGTCTTCCGGAAGGATTTTGATGGTGGCATTCATGTTTTCAAAACCGTGAATGATTTCCGGAATAATACAGGTTTCCGATCCGCCAACAAGGGCAAAATCACAATCTCCGTCCCTGATCATTCTGGAGCCGATTCCCAAAGCATGGTTGCCGGAGGCGCACGCCCCCTGTGGCGAGAATACGGGGCCGGTAAATCCTAACATCATCCCGGCCTTTCCGGATGGAAGGTTGGCGCACAGGTTCGGGAGAAGGTAGGGGCTGACCCGCAGGGGGCCCCTTTTTTTATAGTTATCCATGGCTATTCGAAATGCGTCTGTGCCATTCAGGGCTGATCCGATAAGGCATGTGGTTCGTGGTCCGGATTCTTCATCCATTGTGAGACGAGAGTTTTCCATGGCCTCTTTGCAGACGGCCATAGTCAGAAGGACATGGCCAGCATTCCAGTTATAGGCTTCCTTGGCATCCACAAAGCTCAGATCCATGGGGTCCCAGTCGGGTATCTCTCCCACTACATTGCTTAGGGAATTTACTTCGCATCGGGTGACCTTTCGAAAACCGGATTCAGCATTTACAATCCTATCCCAGGTTTTTTGAAATGTCTTTCCAAGGGGAGTTGCTGCTCCGTACCCAATAACGAATACTCTTCTGTTTTTTGGTGCTTTCATGAATTAATCGATCCTTTGAAAGACGGCACATGTGTTGCAGCCCCCGAAACCAAAGGCGTTTTTCAAGACAAATTCCTGTCTGAGAGTGCGTGCTCCTTCAGCAACACAATCCAGAGGAATATCGGGGTCGGGGGTATGATTAATCGTGGGCGGCAGGGTCTCATTCATCATGCCCATGAACGCAAAAATGGATTCAATGGCACTGGATGCTCCCATGGCGTGACCGAAAAGAGATTTGTTTGCGGTGACAGGGGGAAGGTGACTTCCGAAAACTTGTTTTATGGCATCGGATTCGACCTTGTCTCCCATCTTTGTTGATGTGGCGTGGGCGTTTATAGCGTCAATATCGGAGGGTTTAATCCCAGCGTCTTTTATGCTTTCGTCCATGCAACGGCTGACCGTGTTCAGGTTTGGCGCCACAAAATGGTGTGCGTCGGAGGTCATGCTCCATCCTGTCAGGGATATGTGACCTTGCAGTCCCCAGGCTCTGGCAAAATCACGGCTTGTGATAATAATGCTGCCGGCTCCTTCAGAAACAACAAAACCCCTTCGGTCCAGGGAAAATGGACGACTCGCCTGTCGGGGAAGATCTTGTGGTTCCCCGATTTTCGGCTTGTAAGCCCCGTTCATGGTGGCAAATCCCGCAACAATTGGTTCCACCAGCGCAAAATCGACAGCTCCGCATATGGCGACATCTGCTCTTCCCTGTTGGATCAGCATTGCCCCCATGACGATGGAGGTGACTCCCGTGGCACAGGCTGTGATGGTAGAAACGATCGGTCCTGTAGCCCCTGTAAGAATGGATACTTTTCCTCCGACCATATTGATACACGAGTTGGGATTGGTAAAAGGATGGGGCATTTTTCCTTCTGCCATCATGCGCCTGTCTGCTCGGAGCACTGCGTCCTGCCCTCCCACTGCGCTGCTGAAAGTAATAGCGACCCGTGGAGAAATTGCAGGAGTAATCTCGATCCCACTGTGTTTAAGAGAGCGGTGGACGACAAGCAGTGCATGTTTGAACACGGGAGATGTCCAGTTGGCAAGGTTACGGGGAGAAAGGAAAGGGTAGGGTGAGGCATCGAAATCTTCTACCTGACCCGCTACTTTCACAGGGAAATTGTCGTCTACGGGAAACCGGGTTAACGCACCAATCCCGCTTTCCCCTCGCACTGCCCGTTCCCACTGGGTCTCCAGGGTGGTTCCGAGGGCCGAGACTGCATCATAGCCAACAATTACAATTTCTTTCATAGTATCAGTGCTTCCATTGCACCAGCGAATTCCGGCTCTTCCTGAATTGGCGTTAAGAATCGACTTTCTTACCAACCAAGGTGTCAGGTTTCAGGTGTCAGGTTTCAATGTCTACTATCCCATTCATCCGCGATGAACCTAAAAGGCTGACGCCTAAATTCCTGGGATTAAGGTTCTGGAGTTAATCCGTAAGGATTTTATTACCTAAAAGTTTGAACCACCCTTTGGCTTATGTGAAAGACTCTTTTTTCAGTTTGAAAAATTCGGTGTCATCACGGCTTTTCCTGACACCTGACACCTGACACCTGACACCAGTAGTCCGAACCAGGTCGATTTGCGACCAAATGAGAGTATCACGCAAATTTGCCATGAACCGGACAATTTACCAAGGAATAAACTGGTAGAGTTTTGCGAACATTTCGTAGACTTCTATCCAGTTCTTCAGATCCTGTTCCGTGCGGATATGGGCTCGCTTATTTACCATTACCCAGCTCATGTGGGCGGCGCCGTCCTTGCAAGTGGAACAGTCGCGTGTTTCAGAAGTACAGCAGCGGTGCATTGTCTTCAAGTCAGAGGCCCAGCGGATGAAATGGATGAGCCTTTTTGGTCTCGGGTCTCTCCTGTCAAGAGGTTCTGTTACGGATGGACATTCATTCCAGCCGAAAGCACGATCGAACATCTTTCCCGTAGTAATAATTTCGTGGTAATACTTGGAAGATATAACCGTTTCCGGATAGGTGTCCAGAACGTCATCCATTTCCGCCCTGATGTCGGACAATTCATCCCGGGTCCAGGAAAAATTTGCAACCCCCTCGTCGTTTGAGAGTAGCTGCATGTGCACTTTCAAACCGACATCCCTGATTTTTTTGATGATCCTTTCGGTTTTTCCAAGCTGTTTCGGTGTGATGGTGTAAAGATAGTATGCGTGCGCGTCCCCTTCGTAGTTTTTGCTCGAGATGGAGAAGGTATCTGTTCCTCTCAAAAGCTTTTCATCTTCTTCGTCTCCCCAGAGGGAGATGCCAACCATCATATCCGGGAATCTGTCCCTTGGAACTTTGATCAGCCCGTTTGTGGCGCAGAAGGTGGGCAGTCTCTTATAGAACGCTTCCAGTCGGTCAAAGCACAGGGTTGGCTCTCCGCCGATGAGGATGGCAAGATTGACCCCCCGTTCCATTTCCCTATCAATAAAACCTTCCCATTGCCGTATATCCATTTCTTCCTGGGCGGCTTTGTGTTCACCCGAGGAAAAGAAAAAACACCCTTTACAGCGCAGGTTACACCGGTTTGTTACATCATAAATGGAACTCCGAATATTCAATTTTGAGATGGATCTGTATCTTTCACGCCACTTATTATCAAGAAGAGAACTCACTGTCTCCATTTACTACGCTCCTTCTTTATTTTATTAAATTAAGCCGTCGGCGGATCTACGGGATGTTCGCAGAGGGTCTTTCCTTTTTCATACCCCATTACCCAGACGGACAGGTAGGTGTCCACATAGTCCAGCCACGACCTGAATCGATCCGGATCATTGGCATGTCGAAACAGCTTTGCAGTCACAACCGCGCTGCCTGCCGCATAGTGTCGGCAGTCGGGGCAGTCGGTATCCGGTACACAGCAGGCAACGTTCCGATCCCAGGAAAGGTCTGTTCGGTATTGCCTGAAAGAACGGCCAAGCCCCATTTCAGCGGAAGGGTTCATCCTCGGATAGGAACACCCGTACAGATCGTGAAGACTGAGAGTGTGGGTGTGGGCTACAGCGTTATATGGGGAGAACAGGATGTGGTTCGGATGATTGGAAAGAAGCCGCATCATGGCATCAAACGTCTGTCGGAGGGATTCTTCCGTATGACGCAAAGGACCATGGTATCCCACAGGGGCGGAAAACATATTAAACGTTGTTTTGCAGCCATGCTGTGATAGAACATCCACAACTTCATGGACTTCCTGGATATTATCTCTGGTGAATGTATATACGAATACTGCCCTTGTATCTTTCTTGTAGTTTTCTATCTGCTGCGAAAGCATATTATGGGCTCGTCTGACCCTGGCACTGGTTTCATCATTGCCCCAGACGGAGATGTGGACCTTGTAACCGACCGATTCAGGTATTTTTTTTAAGCCGTTTGAAGCGATGGCGCCAAGGGAAATTTCCCGAAAGCATACTTCACACAATTCCGGAACCAGGGATGGTTCAGCGCCGGCAAGGACCACATAGGTGATGCCCCGGGATTTTTCCTCCTCCATGAGCCGGCGCCATGCCTCCGGATCCCTGTTTTCCTTGGCAAACTGTTTGTCTCCCTCAAAATAATAACACCCTTCGCAGCGGATATTACAGCGGTTTGTCATATCGTACGTGGATTCACGCAGGAAAAAGTATTTCCGAACCTTTTCCCACCGTTCCTTTATGACTGGATCTGCTATTAGGTCAGAAAACTTCGTACTTTTTCTACATGACATCCTTATCGCTCTCCTCAATGGCCTTGTCAATCTCGGCCTGTAACTGGGGAGGCAAGCCCGGAATGTCCACACTCAGGAATCCGCGGACGATGGTCGATGTGGCTTCTTCTTCCGTGAGGCCCCGAGACATGAGATAGGAGATCTCTTCCTGGGCGATTTTTCCCACAGCGGCTTCGTGAGACATCTCGACGCCGTCCACGTGGCCTTCCAACTCGGGAATGGCATGGATGAGGCCCCCGTTTAGAAGAAGTCCCTTGCATTCAAGATGGGCCTTGATGTCTGCTACTTCTCCAATGAGATGGCCTCTGGCAATGATTTTTCCGCCGTTACTGATGGTGCGCGCAATGATTTCGGCGCGGTTCCCCGGTTTTTTAAGGAATATTCTTCCACCGATGTCATATTCCGAGCCGGGGCTTCCAACGATAATGCTGTAAAATCGGGCCACGGCATCCTTGCCCACAAGATGGGTTGTGGGGTACATCTGGAGCGATCGGACCGGTTTCATACAGATGTAATTGTTCAGAAAAAGCCCGCCTTCTTCCACCCTGGCAACCGATCTGGGACGTACCACCATATCCTCCGCCCAGTTGTGGATCATGGTGAAGGAAAGCTTGGCGTTCTTTTTCACGAAAAATTCTGAGATCCCCACATGAATTCCCTTTTTCATGTGGGGGGAGGTTGCGCATCCGCTGATGATATGGAGTTCTGAATCCTCTTCCGCCACAATAATATTGTGTACGTTTTGCTGCAGGTTGTCCTTGTCGAGATAAAGACAGGCCTGTATGGGATAGACGGATTTGCTTCCGGGAAGGGCACGGATGACGTACCCGTCATGGAGGCCCAGTTCCACGGCCGCCGTATACTTGTCCGTATCCACGGCCGCCAGTTTCCAGTAATACTCCCGGACCCAGTCATATTCTTCCAAGGCCTTCTTAATAGGAATGACTTCGATACCGTCCTGGCTGGAATGGCAATGAACTACTTCCGTATCTTTCTGGAAATAGGTTCCCCCTCTTTCCTTTTCCGTAACGTCCAGTCCGGACATCATTAGTTTCGTTTGTTCAGCCTGAGGCAAGGCGCAAAGGTCTTCATCCGCCATATAGGAATGGGGCACGGGAGCGTCATCAAACTGCCCCAGGTCGATATCCGGTCCCAGAGCACCTGCTTTGCTTAGGGCCGCCGTTGCTTTTTGTTTTAATTGATCTCTGTCATACATCTTACACACTCCTCGTATCCCGATTTACCCACACATCCTAAAATTTCTCTCGGGTTGCTGACACAACTTAATTTGCCGTTAAACAAGACCTGTCCTTTGTCTGCGGAAACGTAGTCCAGGATATAGCCGGTATGGGTAATAATGAGACCCATTTTTGTCCTGTTGAGTTTTGCCTGCATCTTGGATTTTATCAGTTCAGTGCCGCCGTCTTTCTCGAGAAGGGCTGCAATGGTGTTGCCCACGAGGGTGATGTTTTCCATGTCCACACCCGATTCCGGTTCGTCGAAAAGCATCAGATCCGGTTCTTGGGCCATGAGTTGCAGCAGTTCCGAACGTTTGATTTCACCGCCTGAGAACCCCGCGTTCACATCCCTGTCTAAAAAGTCCTTGAAGTTCACTTTTGCGGCCAGGGCTTCTCCATCAATATCGTTCTTTGCGCAAAGGTCTATCATCTGCCTGATTTTTAACCCGTTGATGGTTGGTGGGCGCTGATATGACATTCCAATGCCCAGCTTGGCCCTTTCATCGATGGGCAGGTCTGTGATATCCACCCCTTTGAATTTTATTTTGCCCGAAATGACCTTGTATTGGGGATAGCCCATGATGGTCATTAAAAGAGAAGTTTTTCCGGAACCGTTGGGGCCGAACAGAATATGCGTTTCCCCCGGCTCAATCTGGAGATTGATCTGTTTTAAGATCTCCTTCTCTCCCAGTTTTACCTGAAGATTTTCAATTTGAAGCATTTTTTTTCTCCTGACGTATTATTTTTTTACCACGAAGGACACGAAGAGCACGAAGGGAACAGAGAAAAAAAAGGTTGACCACACTCCCCATCCCAAATAATCAACGCGCCATTAAAGGGAATCTCAACCAGATTCTCCTTTTTAAAACAAATTTTTACACGGCTCATCAAACTGCCTTCTTCGTGTTCTTCGTGGTGAAATCCCATCTTGCCATTTTGCTATGAGGCCATTTGCATAGAATATTCTTACATTCAAAATTTTCTTACCTTCTTACCCTCTCAATTTCTCAATGTAAAGAGGTCCGTCTCAGACGAAGCGAATTGCTTACGACAGAAACCGAGCTCATGGCCATGGCTGCCGCTGCGAAAGCCGGATTGAGAAGAATGCCAAAAAACGGGTAGAGAATCCCGGCCGCGATCGGGATTCCCAAACTATTATAAAAGAAGGCCCAGAACAGGTTTTGCTTAATCACCTTCATTGTCTGAAAGGAAAGCCGTATGGCCATGGGAACGGATTCCAGATTTCCGCTCATGAGGGTGATGTCGCTTGCTTCCATGGCTACGTCTGTCCCCGCGCCTATAGCTATGCCGATATCGGCCGTTGTCAGGGCAGGGGCATCGTTTATGCCGTCTCCGACCATGGCGACGATTTCGCCGGCTTCCTGCAATTTCGAGATCTCTTTCGCCTTGTCGCCGGGGAGGACTTCGGCCAGGATGGTTTCTATGCCGACCGCCTCTCCGATGGCTTTGGCCGCATTTTTGTTGTCGCCGGTGATCATGGCCGTTTTGAGCCCCATCTTTTTGAGCTCAGCTACAGCCATTGCTGCAGAATCTCTCTGGACATCCGAAAGGGCTATGAGACCTTTGACAGTGCCGTCCAGGGCGACGAAGACTATTGTCTTTCCGGACTCGCCAAGTTTACCATGCTCTTCCCTAAGGCTGTCAACTGCAATCCCCATTTTTTCCATGAGTTTCAGATTTCCGAGCACGGCTTTTCTTTTTCCCAAGATTCCTTCCGCTCCGAATCCAGACAAGGCGGTAAACCCGGTGACCTCTTGGAGGGGGTATTTCATCTCTCTTGTCTTTTTGACAATGGCATCAGCGAGTGGGTGTTCCGAAACAGCTTCGATGGAGGCTGCAATACCAAAAAGTTCTTCCCGTGTTGTTCCTTCGACGGGGTGTACATCTGTGACTTCGGGTTCTCCTTTGGTGAGGGTTCCCGTTTTATCAAACACAACAGTGGTTAGTTTGTAAGCCTTCTCAAGGCTTTCTCCCCCTTTGATCAAAATCCCCTTTTCCGCACCCAAACCTGTACCCACCATGACGGCCGTGGGAGTGGCCAGACCCAGCGCACAAGGGCAGGCGATAACAAGAACCGATACGAAATTAAGAAGCGCACGGCTGAACAAGGGATCCTGCACGAAAAAATACCATACGATAAATGTGCACGCCGCTATTCCGAAAACAATGGGTACAAATATGGATGCCACCTTGTCTGCCATTCGTTGAATGGGAGCTTTGCTTCCCTGGGCTTCTTCAACGAGCTTGATAATCTGGGCAAGGGCGGTCTCTGCTCCAATTCGAGTAGCTTTAAATGTAAAGCTGCCGGTCTTGTTGAGTGTGGCTGCAAAAACAGGGTCGCCGTTTTCTTTTGGGACAGGTAGGCTTTCCCCGGTAAGCATCGATTCGTCCACCGATGAAGAGCCCGAGATAATCATTCCGTCCGTGGGGATTTTTTCTCCGGGACGAACGATGACCTTATCCCCTTTGACCACAGCTGCAATGGGGATATCCTTTTCCGTGTCGTCCCGCACAACACGCGCGGTTCTGGGTTTGAGCTGCATGAGGCGTTTGATTGCCTCGGACGTTTTTCCTTTTGCCCTTGCTTCCAGCAGCCTGCCTAAAAGCACCAGGGTTATGATCATCGCGGCGCCGTCAAAATACACATGGGTGCTAATGCCTGAGACCGAAAACAGACCGGGAGTAAATGCGGCCAGGGAGGAATAGAGGTATGCAGAAAAGGCACCCACGGCCACCAGGGTATTCATATCGGTTGTTTTCTGGGCCGCGGCTTTCAGGGCGCCATAAAAAAACCTGCTTCCCACCCAGAATACAACAGGTGTGGTGAGCACAAACAGGACGGGGAGCATGATCTGTCTTGGTACATCCCTCAGAAACGGGAACCATCCCTGCATGGAGCCCATGAAAATGATCACGCTGAGGATAGCGCCTGTAAGAAATTTGGTACGTAGCGTAGCAATATCCTTCAGGCGTGCCACTTCTACGCGGTCTTCCAGATCGGATTCAGGGACACCCAGGAATTGATAACCGGTTTCCGTGATGATGGCTTTGAGCGCCTCGATACCTCCCCATTCCGGTTCGTGGGTTATTGTAGCTCTTCCCGTGGCCAGGTTGATGGCGGCCTCTGTGACGCCAGGTACAGTTGAAAGGGCGGTTTCAACCCTTCGGACACAGGCGGCACAGCTCATGCCTCCGACCAGGACGGTGGCTTTGATCTGCTCTGCATCGGCTCCCCCGTCGACGCCTACAACCTCATAGCCCAAGTCAACAATTTTTCCCGACAGTCCGTCGGGGGTAATCAAAGAGCGATCATATTCCACCGTGGCTTTTTCAGTGGCGAAATTAACGTCCGCTTTTGAGACGCCTTCAAGGCTTCCCAGGCCCTGTTCCACCCGTCGAACACAGGCGGCGCAGGACATGCCATGAATGCTCAGAACTGCTTTGTCAGACAACTTCGTACCCAGCCTTTTTTACCGCTTCGGCAATGAGGGCTTTGTCAACGGGAGATTCTTCGTTAAACGATGCCTCAGCGGCTTCCAGGTTCACCGTGGTATCAAAAACTCCGTCAAGACCGTCCAGTGCCTTGATAACGGCTGTTGCACAATGATTGCAGGACATTCCTTTTACTTTGATAGTTGGCACAGAATTTTCTCCTTCTTTTGTTTTTGAGAAAGAATCGTTTTAAGCAAGCACTAACCAGCAATTATTTTCCAATATAATCCCTCTTTCCCTAAAATCGAGGATTAATTTCGGTGCTGCTCCCTGGTTCCTACGCTCTGCGTGGGAATACGGTCCTGGACGCTCCGCGTCCGTTCAGATAGAAGCACGGCAAGAGACCGCTACAGGGTAAAAGGAAGAGATCGTCCTGTGCGCGGGAGTATGTAGATGATGCGGTACATTGGGGGTATTTGAGCGCGCGGAATTATGTGGGGGTGGAAGAGGTTCTGGAGGTTGAAACGAGCTGTTAGTGGAAAGGACGCGGAGCGTCCAAAGCTATGCATTCCCACGCGGAGCATGGGAACGAGTGGAAATTCCCCTGGTTCCCACGCTCTGCGTGGGAATACGTTTGTGGACGCTCCGCGTCCGTTACTGTTAAAGCATGCAAAAACTGCTATAGGCTAAAAGGAAGAGATCGTCCCCTGCGGCTTGACTATGTAGATGATACGGGCACTTGTGGTATTTGAGCGCTCGGAATTGCGATGGGGTGACAGGGATTTTGAGGTTCAAACGAGCTGTTAGTGGATAAGGACGCGGAGCGTCCAAAACTGTGCGTTCCCACGCGGAGCATGGGAACGAGTGGATTGAATTTCCGGCAAGTCCAATACTGTTGTCAATACGCTTATTTCCTCTTGTTCCAATGACTCAGCGTTGGAACGAGAGAAATTTGTAATTGTCTTTTCCTCTCGCAGAGACCGCGGAGATCACGGAGTTTTCGTTTTTCTCCGTGTAGTCAGTGAGCTCTGTGAGAGATTTGCCGGGCGAATTCAGGAGCAGGCGCGAAGTTTCAAATTGATTAATCTGATTAAACCACTACCTCTGGTAGTGGTACCCTAAAAAGGTTTTACCGTTGCAGTAATTAATATTATGTACCCCCGAGGTCCTGGAAGGTATCAGGAAAACAAGGAGGTACATAATGAGCAAACAGTTTAAAAAATTATCACATACTATCTATGAATGTAAATATCGGCATCCTTCATATTTGGGTAAAAGTAGTTTACACTTTTCACCGAACGATTTATTGGCAAACCCATAGCGTCGGGTCACCTCAGCGCCCTTTCTTTAC
>Ga0208901_1000438_pt1 | contig 20587 bp, 9 predicted proteins | sample AntAceMetag02UKF_FD_184764 | JGI IMG/M metagenome (GOLD analysis project Ga0208901, IMG submission 184764) | Saline lake microbial communities from Ace Lake, Antarctica - Antarctic Ace Lake Metagenome 02UKF (SPAdes) (version 2) | ecosystem: Environmental > Aquatic > Non-marine Saline and Alkaline...
TTTTGATTATATTCTTTAAACATTGTTTTTTACTGATTAGTAAATGATTGTTTATACTTTACTAAAAAAAACATCTAAATCCATGCGGATTTAGATGTTTTTGGGACAGCCTCAAATGGGGGATTTTTCTTCATTAGACAAGAAAAAAGCTAGAAGTAAATGACCTTTTTATCAAAGAAGGGTAAATAATATGGAAAAAGAATTTGATAGAGATAGTGCTTTTGATGTTCAAAAGGTAAATAATACAACATCTTTCAAAGAATGAGATGTTATAACTACTATATCTCCTTCTTCTGGTAGTAGACATATATGAGTTGTATCGAGTGTAGATGAAAACAATAAACCTACACAACTAATACATTGTAGTTATTCTTTTGGTGGAGTAGTAGAAACAAGTTATGATGATTTCTTGAAAAATGGAAAATATATAGCTACTAAAAAAATATCTTTTACTGGATAAAAAACATTGAAAAATACTAGAAATTAGAACTCCCTTTTGGGAGTTTTTTTTTGAAGAAAATATAATTTACAAAAAAAACAGATTTGGGCTTTAAATTCAGTCAAAATCTATTGATTTATTACCAAAAGTAGTTATACATATGTTATATATAAAATCTAAATCTAAAATTTGTCTGAAGAGGCTTATTTTACTCGTTAATTTTTTGACAATATGAGAGATTTCATTAGAATAGAGTGTATAGATAGATTTATAAATATAAAAACCAAAAGATAATGTGAAAATTGGAAACTGTAAAAAAATATGGTCTTAGTGAAAAATTCATGAAAACTCAACTTAACGAAAAAGTTATTGCATTAGGTAGTGGAGAAAAAACTCTAAAAGAAGAAATTATTATATTGCAAACATATATAAATAAATTGAAAGGAGAGATAACAATTGGTACTTTATCGACAGATTTAGATGTTGGAGAAAAGCCTGTTACTGTAAATGAAGATGAAAAAAGTAATCTTACGGTTGAACTTGAGTGATTGGAACTTCTTTTGAAAAAAACTGAAATAGGAGAAACTGAAAAAGTTGTTAAATGAACTAAAACTGATGTAGCTAATTTACAAAATAATGTAAGTAAAGGATTAACTCCAGAAGTAGTAAATACTATAAAATGATTAAAATTGAAAAATCCATATGAATTAGGAATTTATATTAAAAAACTAAAGGAAGAAATAAATGGTTTATCAGTATGAGATGAATTAATCAAGAAAAATACTATCTTGAAAGAAGCTATACTTATTTTAGAAACAAAAAAAGCAGCAAACTTTCAAATCATGGCTTTATTTCCAGAAATATCAACTCTATGAAGCAAAGATATGAAAGAGGAAATAAAGAAAATATGAACAGAAAAATTTCAAAAATTAATTTATGATAATAGAGAGTCAGCTCAAATACAAAATTTCATCAAAACTTCATTGGGTGGAGACTTAGCAGCTTTGATTAAGGTTTATGGAGAAGAAAATGTAAGAACTATATTTGAAGTAGCTGTAATAGATGCTCAATTTTTGAGAGATTATATAAACGGTCTTCATAATCCTAATGTTTTAGTAAAGACAAATAGTTGGGGTACGGATAAAAAAAACAAAACAAGAAAGGGAGGAATTTTTTATATGAATTTATTGGATAGATACCAATGAGCTTGAATTACTAATGAAACTTTCAATAATTTTTTGACTTCTATATATGGATGAGTAGATGGCTTTGAAAAACATTTTGATAGTATACATAAATATTTACCTTCTGTTATTGAATGAATCGATAAGATAGAACAAGAAACTGATCCAAATAATATAGATAAGATTTTTGAAAAACATGGTGTTATGGGAGTAATTAAAAGATGATTTGATAGTACACAAATGAGTAGCTCTCAGAAAAATTTTTGGACCCAAGCAAGTCAAATTGCTATTGTATTGACAGGAATCTGGGGGGTTTGGAAATGATTAGGAAAAACAAAACATCGTTTTTTATTTGGTATAGGTTGACTTATATGAGGTAGTTTTGCTATGAATGCACTTACAGGTAAAGGAATGTTTGATTTCTTGTGAGCAGTTATGCATGGATGAGTATATGATATATTTTGAGATACTTTCACAGATAAGCAGAAAAAACTAATGTCAGGTCTTATAAGTCAAGATTCTCTATATGCAACTGAATTGCCTCCTGAACTTAGGATGCCTGTAACTCTTATGGCTCCCGTTGTAGGTGGATTGACAATGGAAAGTTTAAAATGGAAAGATGGAAAAATAGATTATGAAGCTACTAAAAAAATGTTAGAATCTCAAAATATGGAATGACCGTTAACTATATTACAAACACTTGAAGATAATCATGGTGTAGCTAATATGAGCAATACATTGAATGCATGAGTTTTAGGTATGTGAATTGATTCAACTATAGCTTCTCAAAAAGGAGATATGCAAGTAAGTGAATATTTTACATGATATTCAGAAAGACAAATAGAATTAGCTAAAATTATAAAAAAATATAAAAATCAAGGTAAAGAAATAACTATAGATATGGATTTAAAGAAAAAATATTTACAGGGTGATTCTACTATATTACTTTCTGCTATTGCAGTAGTTAAACCTGCATTAGCATCAAACAAAATCCCTAATGGAGAACCTAAAGATACTAGTCCAGCAGATAACTGAACAACTCAAGATACTGCACTAGCAGTTCCAAAAGAAGAAGTTGATATAGCTTGAGATACTCCTAAAACTAACTTAGAAGAGGTAAATGAAATTGCTGATATCAAAAAAAGAGCTACAGCGATTTTAGTTATAAATACATTATCTACTACACTTCCTTTATCAGAAGAAGAGACAGTAGAAGAAAAAAAATTGAAAGAAGAATATAATAATGCAAAAAAAGAATTAGAAACTATTTTAGAAGATTGAGAAGGCTCTATTATAACTACTAAAACAGATGTTTTAGCTGAAACGATAAGTAAGTATAACGATTTTATCTTAGAATTAAGGGATAATTCAATAGAATCTATTATAGAGGAATTATTTAAATACACTATAACCTACAAGGATGGTGTTATTTTACTTGTATGAGAAGATGGTTCAGAAATTGAGTATAAAAATACTTTAACTCAAGAACAAAAAGAAATTTTACAAGAATATCTAAAACAACAAGAAAAAATTGCTTTATTGAAAGAAGTTCTAGATATATGGCATGAACATGCTTATAGTATAGCAGATGGTATTTGGGGTAAATGGAGAAATGATGATGATATAATAAGAGAAAATGCTGATAAAATACCTGAAGAAATGTCGAAATTATTTATGATGATATGAGGTTCTCCAGAAAAAATTGAGGAACAAATAGAAAATATTTTTACTATTATGTTAGAAGCAGAAGCTCAAGAATCTATTATATGAAGTGATGATATTGAAAAAATCAAAGATATCATACTAGAATCTTCTTTATCAAAAGATGATAAATTGAAAAAAATATACAACTTTATGAGATATGGATGAGCCTCTGGAAATAGTGAAGGAGTAAAAGAAAAAATAGCGGATAGACTTCTTAGTAAAGATGCAGGTTTTGCAGACGTAGTTGGAATTTTAGAAAATGAAAATGTTTTAGTAAATATTGAATGAGGAAATATATCTGCTCTAAAAACTTTAGGAGTATCTGAAAAAATCGCTGAAGAAATTATTGAAAAATTTAATGATATAGACAAAAAACAAAGAAAAAATAAAGATATAATAAGAGCTCAAATTAAAAAGCAAACTATAGAGTCTGGAGTTGTTTTAACTCAAGAAGAAGAAAATCAAGAAGTAGACTCTTATATAGAATTAGCTAGAGATATTTCTATTTTATCTTTATTGAAACATGAACTTATAAGGAACAAACTAATAACAATGCCAGATAGATGAGATAGAAAAACTAGTTTTAAAGGAATATATGCTTATACAAGTTGATTATGAGAGTCTGATAATCCATTATCAGATATCTTTACAATAAAAGACAGCAATATAGATACTGCTATAGATGTATGAACTACTGTAACTTGAGCATTAATTAGTATGTGATTTGGTGCTTTAGCTGCAAAAGGATTGTTGATGGTAGGAACAAAATTGTCTAATATTACTAAATTAACTAATGTGGTTAATAAGGTATGATCTATGAAATATGGAAGTAATGTAGCTGGATTTTGAAAGTTTTGATGAGCTGCAACTCTTGAATGAATTGGTTTTTATGAAGGAGCTAATTTTATGAATAATATTATACATTCAGAATGAAATCCTCTTGAAAATGCATTGAATGTCAAAGAAATTACTAAATCTATAGCATTTATGTGAGTACTTAGATGAGTTGGTATGATTATGAAATGAAATAATAAAATTGTAGGTGCTATAAATAAACTTGATAAGACTCCAAAAATTATGTTTACAAATACTTCAGTAGCTACTGTATTAGGAGAAGCATTGCTTTTGACAGAGACTTCTAGGTTAGTAGAATTTGCCTTTGAATGAGAGTGAGAATGGAATTGGGAAGAATATTTACAAGCTATGGCTATGGTAGTAGCGTATAGACAAGCTGGTTTTATTGCTAAAAAACGGACCTTGAGAAGAGATGGAACTATTAGTATTGAAAAACTTAAACCGAAAAAGATTGTAATAAAGAAAGAATTAAGAAATATAGAAAACAAGATAAAGGAATTAGAAAATGATTTAGCATTATCTCCTTGAAATAAGTTAGTAGAATCTCAAATCAAATCAAAAAATGATCAAATCAAAAAACTTAAAGAAAGGAAGGAAATGATTGAAGATGGAAGAATTGGTAAAGAAGAAATTTTAGAAAAACCTACAGTAGATAGAAGCAATGTATATGAAGGCTTTACTAATTTTATATGGAAAAAATTACCAAAAAAAACTACTGAAGAACCCTTAATTTTAAGTGGAACTAAAGATAATGGTATCTATATAAGAAAAGTAGAAAAAGGCTATGAATTAGTTTCTAAAGATGGAACTATGAGAGAATTCAAAACTAAAAAAGAATTAAATAAACATCTAAGGGAAGGAAAACCAGAACAGTTTGTAGAAATGGTAGAATCTAAAGTGATAGATATTATGGAAACTAAAATGACGGAAGTTATTAAATGAAAAAAATGATTAGAATTTACCCTAGAAGGAAATAAATATAAAATAATAGAAGTAGGAGGAAAAAAAGAATTACACAAATTAGAAGGAACAGAATGGAAAAGATCAAATACAGAAGTAAAGAAATTTCTAGAAGATAATAAACAATGATTATTAGATAATTATCTAGGATGATTAGAGTTGAGTCTAATAAAGAACTGAATGTTGAATAAGGTAATACCTAAGGAAACTGTTGAAAAAATCAAGAATGGAGCAAAATCTGAATCTTCTGGAGAGAATATGGGTAGGTTTAATAAAATGATGTGAGAATGAAGTCGGTTGTACGGTAATCTTATCAAAACTATAAAAATTATGATAAAAGAAGGAGCTTGGACTTCTAATAGAAAAGAAACTCTTTTTAGTATCTTAAAACAGGTTTCTCTTGGTACTCCATGAAAAATTTCTTTATGAAGAGGTGCAGCTCATGTAGGATGATTAGGGGCACTTGGATTATTGAGTCACATGGAAGGCGACTTTAATAATATAAGTTGAAGTAATTTAGAGTTCTTAGGCGAATATATACTTTGGACTTCTTTACCAGGTATTATGGCTATAAAAGAATTGGGGCTTGACCCAGTAAAGAACTATTTTGATGAACCTGTCAAAATAGATTAATATTATAGCTAACTATAAATTATATTTTTCTATCAAAAAATTTACTAATATTATTAGATTCTTATGAATGTAGAAGTAATGAGTGAAAATGGATTAGATAATAAAGAGATATTCTCACAATTTGTTGAAGAATTGAATGATTTTGAAAATACACTTAGTGAAAATTCAGATATAGAAAACGAACAAATAGAACAAGTTTTATATAGATGATTAAGTGGTTTTTTGGATGATGTAAAAGATAAAAAAGCTTTTGAAATTATTTTAGATAAACTTTCTAATAAAGAAGTTAAAATAACAGTAGAGGATATAGACAATATTAGAACGATACTTTTAGATTTAGAAGATAAAGATATAGATCAATTAGATTTGAAAGAGCTAAAGAAAATAATAGATACTGAACTAACTACAAAAAAAGAAGCAGGTTCATTGATGAATAAAATATCAGATAAAGAGACTAAAGAATTAAAAGAAGCTAAAGATAAAATCACTTGATATAATAATAAACTAAAATCATTCAGAGTAGAACATCCTATATGGACGAAAGCTCTAATAAGTTTATTGCCAGCTACATTTGCTGCTAAATTTTTCAAGGAATCAGTTACTTCTACTACAGGTAGTGGATTTGCTGCGCAATTAAATAAAGTATGGGAACAAATACAAGGTGGGTTATCAAGTATAGCAGTTTGAGTTTTTTCTTGGTTTGCGCCAAAAGAAATGAAAACTTTATTATCAGAAATAAAGGAATTTGAATGAACTCTACCAGAAGATTTTTATACAAAAATTTGAGATTCAGAAGAGTTTAGAGAATTTGCTGATACTATTTCAGAAACTCTTACAGAAGACGAAAAAAACGCAAAAGAAAAAGAGGAAAAGCTTAGAGCTAAAGTAGAAAAATATGAGAAAAATTTCAGAAAAACACTTCCTATTATTGTTAAAAAAACATCTGGTAAGGATATGTCAGAAAATGAAATAGACGATATTATAAATGAAATAGATTTTTATGAATTATTCAAAAATAATAGTGAGGCATTAGATAATGCATTAGCTTTTTATACTAACAAGGAAGAAAGTGATGGGGAAGCTACTTATGCTGGTTTAGCTCTTGAACAATGAGTTGTCTTACCTTCAAAAGTTTTTTTCAAGGTATTTACTGTTTTACATAAAAGAAATTATGTAAGTTTTCTTAATCTCTCAGTAGAATTTGCAAAAAAAGGATGAAAAATGGCAATAAGTACTTTATGATTAGTTTCTAGCGGAGCTTCTGTATTGATGTGAGAGACTAATGGAGAAGATTTATCAAAACAGTTAGCAGAAATATATGATAAAGATCCAAAATTAGGAAATGAATTTATGGCAGCTATGGTTTATAGACATGGGTGATTATTTTTAAGAACACTAGGTAATATAGCTGATTATTCTGGTAAATGATTAGTTTATCTTTTATCAGGTGAAACTAATTATGCAAAACTAGCAAAGGATGGTTTGAAATGAGAAATAGACGAATATATGAAGGTATTGAAATGAATTACAAAAGAAATACCTGGAAATGCAATGGCAAAAGATTTAAGATTATTAGAAACAGCCATAGAGTGAGTAGAAAGAAATCAAAAAATAGTAACTACATTAAAAGAGCTTAGAATTAAATGAATTACTACTAATGCAGGACAAGAATTTATAGATATTTATAATAAATTACATAATTGAAGTGCTGTGAAAGATCATATAAATATTTTTGCAAATATTGATAATATAGATGATTTAAAACCAGCTTTAGTTGAAGAAATTGCGAAAGTATGAAAATGATTGAATACTAAAGTATGAGAGGTAGGTGCTTGGGTATGAAAATCTCTTTTAGGTGGATTAAGCGAAAAGCATGTATTAAATAGTTTTGCAAAAAATATAGAGACTGTAAATGATACATTAGCTAATATCATTAAAGATGATACATTCTTAGGTAAAGTTAAATCTCAGTTTAGTAAACTAGAATTAACAAAAGATATGATGAATGCACAAGTCTTGAAAGATAAGGTTGTTTATAAATTTGCATGAGTCAAAGAGCTTAAAGAATTTACAAGAAATTTGAAGATTATGTTTAGATCGTCACCAGAAGCGGTAAAATTTCTTATAAATAAATCTCCTATATTTGTAGTAGCTTGATTATGAGCATTAGATTGGGAAAAAGATAAAGAACTTTCTGATAATATGACAGAAATATGAAAAACTTTATTAGAAATAGTGCCTTTGGTATGACCAGTATTGATATTAGCAGATTCTGCTAAATTAGAGCATACAGATATAGCTCAAGCTAGTATATGAGGTGCTTTATTAGTAACAGATCTATGATATTTTACATGGCTACAATTTACTAATCCTAGACCTTGGTCTACTATGTGAAAATATATGGTAAGGCCTATTGCTGATATAGGTGAGTTGGTATGAGCAGGATTTAGAGGGTGATCTCATGTTGTAAAATTTGCATTAGAGTGAGGGTCTTTGATAAGAAAAGAATCTGGATTATTAAAATCTATATTATCAGAATTTAAATCATTAAGGTTTTCAAAAAAAACATTAGCTATAGTATCGGCTATGTTATTAATGTATGGTTATCATGAATTTTTCTGAAAAGAAATTTCTGATGACATAAAAGAAGAATTAGCTTGATGTACTAAAGAAGATTGAAGTCTAGATAAAAACTTATTAGATGAATATATCAAAACTAATTGGTCAGAATTAGAAACTGAATGAAAAGACTATTTTATTAAAACAGCATTTGCTATAAAAACTTGAGTAGATATAAATGATTTAAAAATAGAAACTGAAGAGAATAGTAATAAATATACTTTAATATATAAATGAAATACTGTACCAAATTATCTTAGTATGCTTTATATAGAGGAAGAATTTGCACAAGTAATTTCTATATATGAAAAAGACAATATTGAGATAGAAATAGAATTTGCAGGATATACTATTGAAAATAGTATAAAATCTATAGTAAAAAATATTCCTGAAGAATTTATAGGCACTAAAGAAGAATTTATAGTTAGACATTTTACTAATCTTTGATATAAGCAAAAAATAATAGATTGATGGATAAAAAATCATACTTAATTCTTATTAAGAAAGAAACTCATATGATAAAATAATTAATTATATTTTCTAAAAAAACTACATTTTGTAGTTTTTTTTTAAAGAATAAAAAATATTACCATAAAATCCCTTAAAACTCTAGTTATAATAAGAAAAAACTTAAACTTTCTATTGAAATTTAAAGCAAAAGGAGTAATGTTTACTTATATGTTTTTTTATATTTATTAATAAAATTATAAATCATGAAAAAGTTTCTAGCAGTATTGCTATCATTTATGTTGGTATTTACATCAACAACGAGCGTTTTTGTATTTGCAAAAACAGGCTCAACAAGACAATTTACGCCTGATATTAAAGTAGAATTATCAGCAGGTCTTACACAAACTCAATTATCTACTTTATTTAAAGGAAGTGGTCTTAATCAAGATTGAATTGCTTATATAGCAGGACTTAGATGAACTACTTATGCTAAATTGATGCAAGATTACCAAGATGGTAAATTATCTGCTAAATCATTATTAGCTATAATTATAAATTGAGGTCTTAGTAAAGATGAGTTAGGGGCTTTATTAGATGAAGATGGGGTGACAGAAAGTGGTATAGATTACCTTGAGAGTATAGGAGTAATAGAAGATCCTAAACCTACTATTCCTGTGAAAGATTTAGAAATAAGTATAGGGTGACCAGAAGATGAAGATAGAACTCCTTTGACAGTTGCTCAAGTTAGATCTGTTGGATTAGAAGGTTTTGTAGAAGATGAATGAGAATGAGAATGGAAAATTAATTTCAAAAACATTACTTCTGCGAATGCGGGTAAAGTAGTAAAAGTGTGGGAAGGAAAAGAAAATTTCCCAAAGAAAATGATATTAGAAAATGGTATCAACTTGAAAGTAAATGAAATGGATGTAGATGCTATGTTTTTGAGAACTACTGAAATACAAGATGAAGTAACTCGTTTGAATAATATTGGAACTGATATATGAGAAGTTATAGTTTTGGAACCTAAGTTAGAGTTGTTACCAGATAGAATTAGAGTAACCAAAACTACTCAATTTACATTTAATGATGATAATCAATTATCTAATATTAGAGAAAACTTTGCTATCAAAGATGATTTGGAAGAAAAATTTGATAGAATGAGTCAACCTGTAGGTAACTATCAATTAGCTCCTACAGCTATGAAGGTAAATACTAAATATAATGTTCCTGTTAAGGGTCTTGCGCCTATACAGACTGTAGTAAATTTAGAGGAAGATTTTATAAATAGAGATGATATAATTGAACAACAAATGTGAGAAGTATCTGCTTTGAATATTTCAGAAGCTGAACTTGAAGAAAAAGTGATTTTATGACTTATAGAAATTTGTGAAGAAGAATATGGAGAAGGAAGTAATGAGTGTACAGAATCCGCAGTAGAAACAAAATTAGCTAGTGGTGAAAAAACTTTTGAAAGTACAGAAGAGGTTGAGATTTCTCTTATATTACCAGAAATTACAAATGATGGTTTAGAATTAGTACATGAAAGAGCTAGTGATGTTAGAATGACTAGAGTACAAATAATAAGTATATTCAATGAATATACATTAATTTCTCAAATAGCTCAAGAAGCTTATGTAGATGATTCAGGGCCTATAGAAATAGAAGCTCCTGAAAACAATCCTTTTGATGATCCTGATCATTGTAATGGAGATGCTGAATGTGAAGCTTTGCAAACTGTAAAAGAAAGTGGGGCAGCTGCACATAAAGTACAAAGATTGTTGAATGGGTTTACTTTGTGAGAAGAGAGAAGTTATGTATTTAGTGACAAACTTAGAGTAGGATGTTGTGGATATAATAAAACTCTTTATAATATAAGAGTAGAATTCTATTATGCTTATGGTTTTGGTCTTAGGATTCCTATGATAGCAGAGGTTATTACTACGCCTGCTTTGTTAGATAATTTTACAGAACAAAACGCTACTTATGATGTAAGATATAAAATGTATACAGTAAATGGTGATGTGGATCATTATGAGAAAGCTTGATTACCAGCTCATAAGATGTTTGATGCAAAAGAATTTGTATTCAAAGTGACAGCTGGTATCAAATATGATATCCGAGTTATATGAGATTTTATAGATGAGCATGGTGAAATAAAATTACTTAGTTTATTGGCAGATTTTTTCAAAGATGATTTACAAAGTTTATTTGGATTGACAGATGCTCAAATTCAGTCTGTGATAGACAATAACGGTATAGATAAATCTCAAGATTTTACACCTCCTTTTGTGTGAAGTCAGGTATATGAATTATTCAAATGAAGTATATCAGTACCAGTCCGGGATTTCGGAATAGCTAAACTGTTAGCTAAGGTATGATTATCAGTAAATCTAAGATGAGATATTGAAGCTGATTGTGAAGAAGTAAATACTAATGGATGATGTATCTCAAACAAAATTACTTTTAGTAATACTGATTTCAAATCTGACACTGGGGTAGCTTATTATAATCCAGCAGCTCAAGATGAAGATGCACTTGGTGTATATAGCAATTTTGGTGTAAAATTAGATAACTTCTGGTATATACCGGTATTAGTATTCAAAATATTTGCTGCAGGTGGAGTGAAAGTTAAAATACCAGCTCGGTGACGAGAGACTTTTTGGACACCTGAAATTACTATATATGAATTTGAATTCCCTATAGATGCATTAGCTCTTGGTACGCATGAAGGTACTATAGGAGTAGTAGATGCTACAGAAGACAACAAAATATATGCAACAAATCCAGAAATAGACAAGGAAGATCCTAATATTATAATAATATGAGACAATCACAGAGCTCAATTGAGATTTGATACTAATACTACAGACAGTACTTTCAATCAATATAGTATAAATACTTCGTCTAATCCAAATTGTTCTGATAAGGGAATAAGATGGGAACCTACTACATATATATGGCAAGAACCATACAATAATGTAGTTACTACCAAAGATTTTGAGATAAAAGCTAGATGATGTACTATATATGGTGAGTGAACATCAGTGTTTACAGAGTCTACAACATTGACTAATGAGGCTTTTGATATATATATAAGTGTTCCAGAATTTACAAGAGAGATAGATTCTGAAGATAAAATATATTTATCAAATAGATATATGATTAATGGATATCTTTTGGGTAGATATACATTGGATACTCCTTTACTTTATAATTCTGATAATTGTTTAGCTTGAGAAGAATATGAAGTAGCTCAATGAATAAGTGTAAGAGATACAGCAAAAGAAACACTACAAAATGATTTTGATGTAGAAGTAAGAGCTATGGCATGTAATGCTGATAAAGATATATTGGCAGGTAGATGATTAGTTCCTTCTAGAGAAATAACTGGAGGTAGATTCACTTTGTATACCAATGGAGATGTATTTACTGTACATAACAATGAATTTAATCCTTATATTAGAGAGTGAGCTAATGGTAGATATAATATAAGTTCTTATAGATATCCTGTAAATGGATATAGAACTTATTATGCATATACTCTAAATGGTGATGTTCCTGAATGTTATGATGATAATGGTGATGGAGTAGGTGCTATACATGATTCTCAAATATATGAAGAAGTAACTGCAATGAACCCAGCAAGTCTTGCAGTTGATATAATAGGTATTTCAGGTGTATGAGATCTTGAAGTAGCAAGGCCTGGAGCAGAAGTAACTTTTTGAGGTATTATGGTAATACCAGGTGCTAAAATTAAGGCAAGAGCTTGTATAGAAGATCCTTCAGGACATTTTGTATTTGGTTCTGATATTGATACAGTACAAACTCAAATCCTTTGAATGGATATTGAATTCGAAGAAAATATGCTTGGAAAAGTTCGTGATATGTTAGATCATGAAGAAATTATGGATATACAAAATTGATTCTGAAATCCAGCTAGTGATCCTATTTTTATGGGGGCTATACTAGATGGAATAGATGCAGGATTATTTACTGCATGATGAATAGCTGGAATGGCAAGAATGATGTGAGCAGGTCAAATGCTTCCATGAGCAATGAGAACTATGTCTACTAGTATGCAATGAACTAAATCACAAATGGAATCATGATTTAGAAGTATGTTAAGTAGTAGAACAATAACAGCAAATGGAATTTCTTCTTTGAGTAGTCTAATATCAAGTAAAGCTATAGGAAAGGAAGGGCTTATTGTTTTATCAATAGCATTTGATGCTTCTATCTCAAGATTTGATACTAAATGATGAACTGATGCAGTTATACCAGGTATAGTAGGAATGACCTATACTGGAGAAGAAAGACAATGTGAGGATCGTAATATATATAGCTTAGATCCTGATGAGGGATGGTATCTTGTAACTCGTTGTGAAAATGGATGTAATGACGAACCTAGATGTTTGACAGATGAAGAGGTAGCTGATGAAGGAGGAATAATAGATACTAAATGTGAAGATCGCAATATATATAATTTACATTCTATAACATGATGGCAGCTATCAACTCGTTGTATTAATGGATGTAATGATGAACCTAGATGTTTGAGAAATGACGAAGTAGAAGAAGATGATGCTGAAGAATCTCCAAGAGGTGATTATATTGCTCCATTACCTACAGAAGAAGAACTTCCAACTACTTCAGAAGATGAATATATCAATGATAAATTATCTGAACTAAATAACTGTTTCTTAGATCTTTATAATAATCATCTTCAAAATATAGATGATTCTATAGCAGACTTTAAAGCTAGAAGAGATAATGCAAATACAGCTGCTGAAGTTAATAAATATGAAAGAGCTATAGAAAAATTAGAAGAAATTAGAGAGTTATATATAAATAGATATAAAGTATTGGATGAGTATAGTGAAGAAGATGAATTCGCAGTAGATGAAGATAACTTTGGATGGTCTATAAGGTTTTGATATACTTCTAGTTATAGTCAAATGGAAAAAATTAGGAGAGCATTAGGAACTAGGGCTAGCTTTGTAGTTACTTCTGAAACTGATGATGGTACTATTTTGTATTATATCTATAAAGGAGGTTATAATAATCATACTACTGCTAATAATGATTTACAAAGTATGAGACGCCTTTATAGCGAGGGGATAGACCCTACTGAATTTATTCAATTTATGAGAAGATTTGTAATGGGTGGTTATGTTGTTGATTATCAAGGATAAATTTATTATATTTTTAGGTCAATAAATTTTTATCGAATATCTAAAAGAATTAAATGACAAGATGAATTACAAAGCAAGACAAGGTGAATTGAATCTTTGATTCAAGAGAGAGTCCCCTGGGGGAGAGAGTACTCTGGAGTAAGAAAATATTTTTAATAATATTGTTTCTGATATCTTTTGCCTGAGCCGTAGTTCAGGCATGATATATCACTCCTAGTGGTAGTCTGGAAAAAAGAGAATGAGAAACGGTAGAGCTTATACTCAATAGTACATGCAGTATATCTAATATAATTTGGTCTCAAACTTATCCAAGTTCTCCTAATAGTCTTTCTGGAGTTACTAAAACAAATAGTTTATTATCTTTTATTGGTCCTGAGGTTTCTACAACCTCATCTTTTGCCTATCAAGTAAACTATACAGAAGATTGTTGCTTACCTACTCACTCTTGTGCTTCAATCGAATCTAATACAAAATGGATAGCAATAACTGATTCTCCTACCGCAAATGCATGAAATGATGAAGATAAATATATAGGAAATGATGCATATCTCTACGGGTCTGCAGATGATTTTACAGGTGGCTGTAATTTTAGTTATCAATGGACTGAAACTACAAGTTATTGATTTACTATGATTGATGATACAAGTTTGTATCCATATTTTAGTACTACTTGATTGAGTCCTGGAACTGCAACTCTAGAATTAGAAATTGTGGCTACATCATGTACTGATAGTGGAACTTATACAGATACTGTAGATATATTTCTAAATAATCCTCCCACTGTAAATGCTGGAATAAATCAGACTGTAACTATATGAGATATAGTATATCTTAGTGGTAGTATAGAGAATAAACCTAGCTGTTGAGTAGACTATTATTGGAATGAAAATACTTCTTATGGAATAACTATAAATAATAGTAATTCTCTTACTTGAGCTTATTTTGATACATCTTCTTTTACAGGAGATACAATAATAGATATAAATCTTGATGTATATGATGATTATATGTGTTATACATATTGATATTATGCTGATAATGTGGAAATTAAACTAAATCTTCCAGTGATAGTGCCTACAGCAGATGCAGGGGCAGATCAAAGTGTAATAATATGAGATACTGTAAACTTGAGTGGTAGCACGACAGACTTTGATCCAAGTTGTAGTTTGGCTTATAATTGGACGGAGACTACAAGTTATGGTTTTACAATAAATAATCCTACAAGTTTAAGTACTGCAAATTTTGATAGTACAGAATTGACTACTGGAACTGCGACTATAGAATTGGAAGTTACAGCAAATTCATGTGCAGAAGAATGAAGTTATACAGATATAATGTATGTGGAACTAAATACGGCTCCTATAATAGATGCTTGAAATAATCAAAGTATAGATATATGAGATACAGTAAATTTGACTGGTAGTACTTCTAATTTTCCTATAGGTTGTGCTTTGATGTATGATTGGACAGAAATTAGTTCTTATGGTGTTACTATAAATAATAGCTACCTTCTTACATGAGCTTCTTTTGATAGTTCATCATTTACAAGTGATGCTATTGTAACCATAAATCTTGAAGTTATAGCTGTTTCCGCTTCCAAAGTAATGGATAGTTGTGGTGTATATAAATGAACTTATAATGATACTTCACAGGTAAATATCAATACACCAATGATAACCCCTACAGTATATGCAGGAGTAGATCAAATTGTTACGATATGAGATACCGTAAACTTGAGTGGTAGTACGACAGCGTTTTCTACTGGTTGTGTATTATTATATGATTGGGTAGAAACTAGTTCTTATGGGGTAGTTTTGACTTGAATTGATACTTTGACACCATATTTTGATACATCTTCCCTTACAGGAAATTCTATAGTGAATATAAGATTAGATGTTACAGCAAATTCAGCTTTTATGACACATGATACATGCTATCCACAAACGGGTAGCTATAATGATACTGTAACTATAAATATAAATGAAGCTAGTGTAACACCACCTTCAACATGATGAGGATCTAGTCGATCTCATAATCAAAGAATGCATGATGATGCTGATAGAATATTTAGAGATAGAGATTCTATAGAAATAATTCTAGGTAGGAATCCTTATTTCCCTATGCCTTTTATGGAACTAGAGTGGACTTATGTTTGATGAGAGTGAGCTATCAGATATGAATTACAGATGTCTGAAACTGAGGATTTTGAAGATTTTGAATCATATATTGTAATGTGAGTAAGAAAAAACTTTACTACATATGATTTAAATAATATAGCAGATAAACTCTATTTTAGAGTAAGAGCTACTTATAAACTTGAAAATGCAACTTGGTCCAATACATATAAGTATGTCAATTGGGAAAATCCATTAGCTTCTTTTGAGATAAGCTGTATAGACTGTGATAGAAATATTAATTTTGAGGATGTATTAGAAGAGGAAGATGTTCTAGATGTAGAATGTGTAGACTGTGATAGAGAGATTGATTTTGAAGATATAGAAGGGGAAGATGTTCTAGATGTAGAATGTATAGATTGTGATAGAGAGATTGATTTTGAAGATATAGAAGAGGAAGATGTTCTAGATATAGAATGTATAGATTGTGATAGAGAGATTGATTTTGGAGATGTACTTTGAGAAGAGGAAGAAGATTCTGATGATGAATTAAACATAAGATGCGATAATTGATGTAGAAGGGTAGTTGAGTTTGATGATATATAGATAATTTCATTATTTCTTCTTTAATTGCAAATTCAAAACACATAAAAATATCCATTAAATAGCAATACGTTTTTATCTATTATGCCAGACTTATTAAAATTTCATATTATTTAATATGTTAAGTTTTTAAATTAAAAAAATAGCTAAGAAATTAGAACTTAGCTGTAAATGAAGTTTGCTAGATTATGTGATTAGATTATTTGTTTCTGATATAGAAATTTTGGTTTTGAATAGAGTTTAGACTTTTTGGAATAGAAATTGTCATCTTAGATCTTTAATTTGTTTTTTTATAAGTTTAAAATTATGTTCTTTAAAAAAATTAATAAGTCCATCAGCATCATAAACATAAAATTGTAACATATTGATTTTTTCTCATGGTAATATAATTATTTTTTCTTTTTTAATTTCAATTTCAGTTTTTTTTGTAAATAGAAAACTATTTTGGAACCTAAGAGCATTTATAGAAGGTTCTTTTATTGTTTTTAAAATAATTTTTCCATTTTCTGCAGGTATTCCAATTTTTTTTAATGGATACAGATAAAATTTAAGATATTTTTCATCTTTTAGGTATGTAGAAGATAAATCCGCTAATTTTAAATCATCTTTAGCAGAAGTTCAACCTCTTAGACGAACATCAAGCCATAAACTTTCTCATTTATTTAGTAAATTATAAAGTATATCTATAATATTAGTATGACCTATATTTCCAAATGTATTACTAAAGAAAACAAACATTCTTTTTTGATATTCGAGTGTTAGTTGATTTAATTCTGTTTTAAATTCATTTGAAGAAAAATCAGAACGAATAAATGAGGATTTTATATTTTTTAATTCGTTCATTTCAATCAAAGCTGTTTCCAAAATATTTCTTGATGTATCTACTCAAAAGAAATCTATATTATAGTTATCTCAAATTTCTGTAAATATATTTTTTTCCATTGCGCATTTCCCACATCATAAACTTATAATAGCTGTATGTTCGTCTTTTGAGACATTTCAATTGATTCATAATTTTATAAGATCGTCATTCGTAAAATTACTTTCTTCATATACTTTATCAGATTGTTTAAAATTATAATAATGATTTCATCATTTATTTAAATATAAAAATTTCTGTTCAAGTTTTCTATTTCTTAGTCAATTAGCTAATTCATTAGCTAATACTCAGTCTGATATAAGATTATAAATTTCTTTCATTAGATTATATGATTAATTTAGCTAAAATAATTATTTTCTATAGTAAATTTACAAGCACTTCCATCATAAACCTGTCATTGTTTATACCTAAAAGTGCACTTAAAATCTCCCTCACTATCTTGTTCTATAGATAAAACATCTACTTTTTCATCAAAGTCTTCAGTTTCTATGAATTTTATATACATCTCTTTGTCTTCTATCTTCCAAATAACACTTGCTGTATTGGCGTAAACCATATTAAATATTTCATCGTCAAAATCTTTGAAAGCTTGATTATACAGAGTTTCTTTGAAATTTGACTCATTTGTTATACCGTGTTTTTTCAAAAATTCATTCAATTTTTCAAGACGCTGAGGTATAGGAGTATAGAAATCACTACATTTCAATATATTTTGTAAAGGTCTATATATAGCTTGAGTTTCAAAAGCCATTCTAATTTGTTTGTGTTCAGGTAGATTTTTCAAAGTAGCTAGATTATTTTGTCTATCACAATTTTTCAAAATAAGACATCTTACATTTTTTAGACCACCATAAAGTAGTTTCTCTACCTTACATTTAAATTTCCTTTCAGGATCCAAATAAAAGTAATTAGTAGTTTTGGTTACAGAATCTACTATAAATCATATTTCTTCCCCGAATTCTTTGTATATTTCTGATATATCCAAATCTTCACAATCTTCTACTGCATCATGCATTATAGCAGCAGTAATAATGCTTTGGTCTTCAAATCTTTTACTTAACTTAGTAGCTATTTGTATAGGATGTATAATATATGGTTCCCCTGATTTTCTTGTTTGTGTTTTATGTGCTTCCTTGGCGATATCACATGCTTTTTCTAGTATAGTAAAATCTAGACCAGGACGGTATTTCTTCGTTCCTTCCAAAAATTCTTCTATTATTTGAGAATCAGTCATAAGATATTTATTGTATCTAAAACTTGTTCTCAAGTATATACTTTTTTCTCTTTTTATCAAGTTTTTCTTGTAGTAATTCTTCTTATATGAAGAATAGATTTTAAATCTCCTGTTTTTCTGTTTCTAAAGATTTATCTAATACAAATATATTATTTTTTCTATAGCTTTTATCTAACTCTGATTTAGTTTTATACCTATATACTATAGGTGTAGATATATGGAACACATACATATGTTCTATTATACTATTGTTAAACTTCTAGAAGAAAAAATAGCTAAGAAATTAGAATTTAGCTATAAATAAATTTCAGAGTTAAATATCTTTCAAATTAATTTTTGAAAATAAAAATTGAGACTTTGTTAATTCATCACTTATTTTATTATCATTGGTTTTAATGAATTTAAAATTATGTTCTTTAAAGAAATTAATTAATGTTTTACTGTGATAAGCCCTTATGCTTAATAAATCTATTTTTTCATTAGGTAAAAAGTGTATTATTTCACCTCTAAAAGAAATTATTGTTTTTTTTGTAAATAAGAAATAAAAAGTAAATAATAGTGTTCATAGTGCTTCTTCTTTAGACGTTTTTAGTAACATTTTTCAATTTTCAAATGAAATTCATACTCTCTTTAAAGGGTAAAAATAAGAGTTAGTAATCCATTTATTATCTAGAAATTTTGAATATCTATTAAATATTTTCATATCATCTGATGAATTTAAATTGGGTCTTGTAGGAACATCTAAGAACAGCATATCATTAGAATCTAATATATTATATAGACTATCTATTATTAATGTTTGATTAGAGTTATTGAAAGTTCATCATAAAAAAGCAAATATTCTTGATTCAAATCAAGAAGTAAGTCTTGATATTTCTTCTTTAAAATTTTCTTTTATTAAATCTGCACATACAAACTTTTTATCTATTTTAATTGTATCCAAGTTTTTAATAGCTAATTCTAGCATTTCTTTAGAAGAATCTATTCATAAATAAGATAGGTTATATCATTTAGATTTTAATTCCTTTAATATTTTTTTTTCAGGATTAGCATTACCGCATCATAAACTTATTATTACTGTTTTTTTTCATTTATTTATATATTTTTGAATAAAATTATAAGCAGATTTATTATCTTTTTCTTTATCTATATACTTTGTTTCTCTATTTTTTGTAGACTTATAATATATTGCTGCTCATTCATCCATATATATAAATTTCTGATCTATATTTCTATTTTTTAAATTATATATTAGTTGTTTTTCAAATTCTAAATCTGAGATTAAATAGTGAGTAAGAGTCATTTTTTTAAATTTAATTTCTAAAAGAGGATATTGTAAATTTACAAGCACTTCCATCAAAAACCTGTCCTTTTCTATATCTAAATATACAATTAAAAATCCCTTCACTGTCTTGTTCCATAGACAAAATTTCTACCTTTTCATCAAAGTCTTCAGTTTCTATAAATTTCATATACATATCTTTATCTTCTATTTTCCAAGTTACACTTGCTGTATTAGCATAAACCATATTAAATATTTCATCGTCAAAATCTTTGAAAGCTTGGTTATATAAAGTTTCTTTGAAGTTTGATTCATTTGTTATACCGTGTTTTTTCAAAAATTCATTCAATTTTTCAAGACGCTGAGGTATAGGAGTATAGAAATCACTACATTTCAATATATTTTGTAAAGGTCTATATATAGCTTGAGTTTCAAAAG